>Ga0068862_100000009_pt1 | contig 298620 bp, 245 predicted proteins | sample KBSSwiS52_FD_66598 | JGI IMG/M metagenome (GOLD analysis project Ga0068862, IMG submission 66598) | Switchgrass rhizosphere microbial communities from Kellogg Biological Station, Michigan, USA - KBS Switchgrass S5-2 | ecosystem: Host-associated > Plants > Roots > Rhizosphere > Soil ...
GAACTGGTCGGCTGTCCCCTCAACGCGCTGCTCGACTGGCCCATGTGCATGCCCGCCGGTTTTCCGCTGTTCCGCTCGCCGGAGCTGAACGCGAAGCTCAAGGCCGTGCTCCAGTACTGGTGCAAATTCCTGAGCGGAGCCGACTCGCGGAACTACCTCAACGACGGCCCTGGGGGATGGTTCTCCAGCGACGCCCTCAAACACATCGCCATGTCAGACTTCGTCTACGACCCCACCAAGCGGTACTGGGGTTTCACGTCGTGGAACGACTTCTTCACCCGCAAGTTCAAGACCGGCGCCCGGCCCGTCGACGGGCCGACCGACAACACGGTCATCGTCAGCGCCTGCGAGGCCACCCCCTACAACATCCAGAACAACGTGCAGCTCACGGACCGCTTCTGGATGAAGGCCCAGCCCTACTCCCTCCTGGACATCTTCACGAGCGAACACCGGACGCTCGCCGACCAGTTCGTCGGCGGCGACGTCTACCAGGCATTCCTCAGCGCCTACAACTACCACCGCTGGCACGCACCCGTCAGCGGCACCATCGTCACCACCTACACGCTGGACGGCACCTACTACTCCGACCTCGAAGCCGAAGGACTCGACCCCGGCGGCCCCAACGACTCCCAGGGCTACATCAGCCAGGTCGCCACCCGCGCCGTGATCTTGATCGCCTGCGACGACAAGAACATGGGAACCGTCGCCTGCGTCTTCGTCGGCATGGCCGAGATCTCCTCCTGCATCGTCGAGGTCAGCGCCGGACAGCACGTCACCAAGGGCGACGAGATCGGCTACTTCCAGTACGGCGGCTCCACCCACTGCCTGATCTTCGAGCCCGGCGTAGTCGGAAGCTGGGTACCCAAGCCACCGTTCGACATCAACACACCACCCATCAAGCTCAACAAGCAGATCGCCACGGCCAACCGCTAAGAACAGACCCGACCAGGCGGAGCGGCAGCGGGGGCTGGTGCCCCGCTGCCGCGACCGGACCGGTCGTTCTGTTCACCAGTCCCGCCCTGGACTGGTGCCGACCCGCCTGGTCTGGACCCGCCGCCGCCGGGGACATCGAGCACCGCCGGACGGCCGTACTCGCCGAGTGGCTGACCCATCTCTGAGCGGTGCTGGCGCGTATCTGGGACGGACGCTCGACCTACGCCGGGTTCAGCGCCTCTCCCTAGCTCCGTCCTCCTCTGTGCTCAGGGCAGCAGTGCCTCCGCGAGGCGTGCCTGCCAGGCGGCCTCCTCGCCCGGGCCTGCGCCCGCCGGCAGGCGCAGGCCGAGCACCACCTGGTCGGCGCCTGCCGCGTGGTACTCGGCGACCCGCGCCACGATGGACTCCAGGCCACCCCAGACCGTGACGCCATCGACGAACGTGTCACTGCGATCGGTGATGTCGGCCTCGCTGAAACCCATCCGCAGGAAGTTGCGGCGGTAGCCGGGGAGGTTCGTGTAGAAGGCTGTCGACGCCCGTGCGAGTTCTCTCGCCGCGGCGGGCTCGGCCAGCGGGATGACCGGCACCAGCACCGCCAGCGTCGGCCCGTCGCCGAGCTGCTTGCGTGCGTCGGCTACATAGTCGGTGGTGACCAGGTAGGGATAGGCGCCGCTCGCGCGGTCGGCCGCCAGGCTGAGCATCCGCGGGCCGAGTGCCGCGAGGATGCGTGCCGAGGCGGGCACCACCGGTGGCGTGGTGTCCAGCGTGTCCAGATAGGCACCCAGGGTGGGCAGTGGCTGCGGCCCGTGCGCCCCGCCGAGCCCGACGACGAACCGGCCGGGATGTTCGGCCTCCAACGAGGCGAAGGTCTGGGCGACCTCGGAGGCCGGTACCCGCAGGACCGCGAGGATTCCGCTGGCGACCCGCAGGCCCTCGGTGCCACGGACGATCCTGCTGATCTGCTCGAGGTTGTTGCCTTGGCCGCCGGCCAGCCAGAGTGTCTGATATCCGAGTTCCCACAGCCGGGCCGCGGCGTCGATCTCCGCAGCGGGCTCCGCCGTTGCGTCCAGTCCCAGGCCAGCGATGCCGACCGATCCCGCGATGGTCATGCTCACGGCAACAGCCCCTCGCGGCAGGCTGTTCCCGGCTGACCCCGGTAGATCACAGGGTGCCTACTCCACTGTGCCCTTGACCGAGGACTTTTGTTGCTAACTTACCCCGGTGTCGTCGACCTGCCCGAGTCGACCGCGACAAGGAGGCCAACCGGACCCACGCCACCACCCGCTCACAAGGCGAACGAGGATTCGCGGTCCTCAAGAACTGGCGCAAATTCGACCACCCGGAATGTCACTGTGAGCAATAGAACGGGCCGCCATCGTCAGGCTGGTACGCCTGACATGCGCTTGACGAAGGCGTCGAAGACCCGGTCCGGCAGGATTCTGCGCAGCAGGATGAGTGGCCGGGCGCCGAAGCCGACGGCGTACCGGGTGCGGGGGCGGCGCACGGTGGCGGCCTTGGCCACGGCGTCGGCGATGACCGTCGGCGGTGAGGTCTTCCGCGCCTCGGGCTGCGAGCCCCGTTCCAACGATCTGGCGACGGCCTCGGCCTGCGGCGCGTACGGTCCCTGCCCAGAGGTGGCGCGGAGCTTGTCGGCGGCGATGGCGCCCCACTCCGTTCGGATCAGGCCGGGCTCGATGAGGACGACGTTGATGCCGAACCGTTTCAGCTCCAGGCGCATGGTGTCGCTGAGGCCTTCGACGGCGAACTTGCTGGCGTGGTACCAGGCACCCAGCGGCAGGGCGAGCCGCCCGCCCATCGAGCTGATGTTGATGATGGTGCCGCTGCCCTGGGCGCGCATGGCCGGCAGCACCATCCGGGTCAGGGTCGCGAGCCCGAAGAGGTTCACGTCGAACTGTGCCCGGGCCTCCGACGTCGGAACGTCCTCGACCGCGCCGTACGAGCCGTACCCGGCGTTGTTGACGAGGACGTCGATGCGGCCCTCGGCCGCAAGGATGTCGGCGACGACCTTCTGGGCTGACACCTCGTCGGTGACGTCGAGGGCGATCGCGCTGACGCCCGAGGCGGCGAGCTCCGCCATCCGGTCGACGCGCCGCGCGGCGCCGTAGACGACGAATCCGGCCTCGTGAAGGCGACGGGCGGTGGTCTCGCCGATGCCTGAGGAGGCGCCGGTGACCAGAGCGACCTTGCGGGTCATGACGGTTCCTTTCGATGCGAATCAGGTCGTTGCGACAGCACCGTGCAGCGACAGCACCACGCGGCAACAGCACCGCGCACAGGGCCGCGCGACCGAGTGGATGATGCGGGTCTGGATCAACTGCACTGTCGCGGCACTGTCGTGACCCATGGCAGCACAGGGGGCGGCACATACGGTGGACAGCCTGACACCACAAGAGATTCGCGAGCTCGCAAACCTTTACACCCCAGACGCCGCCCGGCTGCTTCTCGAGACCGCCGGTCTCAGCCCCGCCCGCCACCCGACCCGGGTTCAGAACACCGAAGAGTTCTGGACCGCAGTCTCGGCGCTCATCAACGACGGGATCCACCCTGGTCTGCGCTCCGCGATCCTCGCCGAGGCCGCCCGCGACTATCCCGTCAACCCTGTCCTCGGCGACGGCCGGCGCACCGCGTCGGCCGGCGGCCGACGCCGCCCGGCCAGGGCTCGCTCCGCCTGGGCGCGGGCGTCCGCTATCTCGGCGGTGACGACGGCCGGGACGCCGACCGCGATGGTGGGGTCTGGACGACCTGCGGCGCGGGCCGCCTCGACGATGGTGGGGACGATCGACTCGGCGAGCGTGCGCGGCCCTGCCAGGTAGGGCAGCGTTCCGTCGGCCAGTTCGCCCGCGGCGCGCAGCGCCTGGGGCCCCATGGCCGCGACGAGCAACGGGATCGGCGGGGTGGCGGCGGTCCTGCAGCCGGGTCGGGGTTCACGGTCCGGCGCGGCGATGGTGACCGCCGACGAGGATCACGGGTAAGTCGCGTCCTCCGGTTTCGGTGTCGTGAATCAGCCGGGTCCGTCGCTCGCGGACGCCAACAGTGGCACCACGACATTGCTGACGGGCGTCGGTATGCCATGGGCCTGGCCGCGCCGCGCGATGACACCGTTGCGGGTTCTCCATTCGAGCGGCCGGTTGGCCACACGGTCGGCGAGGATGGAGGTTCCCAGGTCAGCCGGGTTGGCCTGGAAACTGTCGAGGATCTCTTGCGGCACCTCGTCGCCCAGGACCGCGCCTTCGGCTCGGGCGACCTCAAGACACTCCCGCAGGTAGTCCAGGGACAACTGGGCGATGTCGGCACGGCCGAACATGCCGGACCGGCGGCCACTGAGGGCCATGAGCCCGGCGACCGCGTTCTGCAGCAGCTTGTGCCACGCCACGGACGTGAAGTCCACGGCCAGGTCGACCGAGCACCGAGTGCCGCCCAGTGCCGCGAGCACCACGCGGGCCGCCGGTATATCCGGTACGGTCAGGCGGGCTTTGTCGCGCAGCCACACCGAGCCGCCGGGCTGGGCCTGGGCCGGGAACCACACGACGGCGGGCAGCACCGGGCAGTCGGGGACGTGGGGCGCGACTGTCGACTCCTGCTCGACGCCGTTCTGCAGAACGCAGACAACGGTGTCCGCATGGCACAGGGCCGCCAACCACGGCGCCGCCGCGTCGACCTGCGTCGACTTGACGGCGAGGAAGACAAGGTCGACCGCATCTTCGGTCTGCGCTGGATCAATCCGCACGGGGCCCGGCACGACGACGAGACCTTCGGCATCCCGCAGCTCCAGGCGCTCGCGAGCCGTGCGGCCACACAGCATCGGGGTGCGGCCGGCCTCGTGCAGCGCCGCCGCGACGGTGGTGCCGATCGCCCCCGGACCCACAACTGCGACGGTTGCATTCATCGACGTCTTCGTCCTTTCTGGAAGGCGATCCGGCCATGCCCCCTCGAAGACGAGGAGAGTCCCAGGTGCGTCGCGCCAGGCAGCTCGGCCTCTTGATCCTTCTTCGCGGCCACGCCGCGACCGGCGTCGGCGGGCGGCGGTCGGCGGTCGGGCTGCCTGGTCCTCATAGCCCTACGTGACCGGGTCGGTCCGTCAGCCTGCCTCGTGGACGAGATGATCTCCAGATTCGCCGGTCGTTGGCTTGACCTTGACACGATGTCAAGGTGTCCATTGGGTGTAGGAGGTGATCCCGATCAACACGACAGACGGGACCCCGCAACGCGCCCGAATGGTCAACGCCCTGGGCGCCGAGAACGCGTCGATCCGGCTCCAGGCAGCCCTGGCAGCCGGCTCGAACCCCGACCCCGGCCTCCTGGACACGCTTGTCGAGCGGTGCGCGGTCGAGCCGGACTTCTTCGTGCGAGACATGCTGTCCTGGGCGTTGACCCGCCTCTCGCCGGAGATCACCCTGCCGCGGATCCGCCAGGAACTCGACTCCGAGCATCCTGGAGCGCGCAGCCAGGCGCTGCACACGCTCACCAAGATCGGCGACAGGAGTGCGTGGGCCTGGATCACGCGCGACATGCTGCGCGACGCCGACGACGAGGTCGCACGGACCGCGTGGCGCACAGCGGTCGCCCTCGTTCCCGAGGACGAGAAGCAGGACCTGGTCGACGAGCTGGTCAGGCAGCTGGGTCGCGGCGACCGCGAGGTGCAGCTGAGCCTGAGCCGGGCCCTCGTCGACCTCGGCGACGTGATCGAGCCCGCCCTCGAGAAGGCCGCGGCGAACCCTGACCCGGCCGTCGCCGCGCACGCCCGCGCCACCGAGTTCCTCCTGCACAACCCGGACGCCGGTTTCCACGCGGCGATCGACGAGGCGAAGCGAGTCGTCGCGCTCGGCCCGGAACGGGCCGCTGCCGCTGCTGTTGCCGCTGCCGCGTCGGCGAATGCAGCGACGGCTACGGAGACGTCTACGGAGACCGCGGATTGCTGATCGGCGACGTGGCCCGTCACTCGGGCGTGAGCACCCGCATGCTTCGGCACTACGACGCCCTCGGGCTGGTGCGACCGAGCGGTCGCACCGTGGGCGGGTACCGCGAGTACTCCCCCGAGGACATTCGAAGGATCTTCCAGGTGGAGAGCCTGCGGTCCCTCGGGCTCTCGCTCAAACAGATCGGGCGCGCGCTGGAGGACCCGGCCTTCACACCGTCCGCCCTGGTCGGCGACCTCATCCGGTGGGCGGAGGACCGCCTGGAGCGGGAACTGGAGCTACTGAAGAGGCTCCGCGCGATCGACGCGTCGGCGCCCACCGGCTGGCAGGGCGTCCTGCGCATCATCGACCTCATGCAGGGGCTCAACTCGAACAGCGCCGCGCGCAGGCAGCAGGCCGTCCTGACCCGGCCGGAGGGCGCGTCGGTTCCCGCCGAGCTGCTGGCCGGGGCGGTCCTGGCCGAGTCCGACCCGAACGTCGCGGGTGCGCTGCGCTGGGCGCTCGCCCGATCGGGCGACGACGGCGTGGCTACGCTGGCCGCCGGCGCGCACTCGCCGGACGTCGACGTCCGGCGGCGCGCGGTGATGGCGATCGCCGAGATGTCCGAGGTGCCGGGCGTGATCGCGGTGCTCGCGGGCGCGCTCGGCGACCCGGACGCGACGGTGCGCAGGCACGCCGCCCTGGTGGTGGGCAGGCGCGGTGTGACCGCGGCCGTGCCGACGCTCGTCGACATGGTCGTCGACGGCTGCTACGACGTCGACGCGGCGGAGGTCCTGGGCACGCTGTCCCAGGATCCCGGGTGCGCGGACCGGATCATCACCGCGCTCGTCGACGAGCTCGCCGCGCACGCCGAGGACTCCGCGGTGCGGATACGCCTCGCCCAGGCGCTGGTCGAACTGCCGGGGACCGTCGTGCGGGAGGTCCTGCGCGAACTGGCCCACGACGACGACCCCGCGGTCGCCCTCGTCGCCTCGGCCTTCGTCGGCGTTCTCGAACAGCAATCCGGGTGAGGTAGCGGGAGAACGTCTCCGCGTCGCGGCGCGGTCCGTCCGCTGGCAGCGAGTGTTCGGCGGCGGCGGATGGCAACTCCCCGCCGCCATCACTGCTCGTAGATGTCGCCGGCTCCGTGCGTCCCTTTGGGGACTACGTCCAGCACGTGTGCGCCGCGATCCGCCATGCCGGACGGCTTGACCGGCTCGACGTCTACTACTTCCACAACACGGTCGCCGCCAGCGCCGACCGCCTGCTGCTCGACGACCTACTCGAGCCGTTCGGGAACAGGATCGACGCGGTACTGGCCCGGATCCGGCCTCTGGCCACTGGCCGCCTCTTCCTCACCCCGCAGCGGACTTCGGCCACGCCTTTCGTCATGGTCCTCGAGAACCTCGCGCCACCGCCGAATCGGCCACCACCGCCGGCGCCGAAGACGCACCTACCAGGGCGTGGTTCGTCGCCATTCGCCGCCAGTTGGCTGACCGCAGTGCACCGCCCGATTCCTCTCTAGAGGTCGAATTCGAGCTCGATGACCCGATAGACGCTTCGGCGGACAGCCAGTGCCCGAACGGACATTCCAACCGCAGCACGGTGCTCTATTGCGACGTGTGTGGCGTGCCGATGTCGTCGCGGTCGCCGATTGACGTGCCGACCTCCGACGACGACCCGACGGTAAACGTCGGACCTGCCCAGGTGATCGACCACCAGTCCGACGACGATGACCGGGACGCCGCAGGAAGCGGATCGGAGGGCTGGAATTTCTTCATCTCGTATGCCGCGATAGACCAGGCATGGGCCGAGTGGATCGCCTGGCAGTTGGAGGACGCAGGCTACCGGGTGCTGATCCAGGCATGGGATCTCATGCCTGGGTCGCACCTGCGGATCCGCATGCAGCAAGGCATGGAAAACGCCCAGCGCACCGTCGCTGTCCCGTCCAACGCCTACCTCGACTCCGTCTTCGGCCAGGAAGAGTGGCACGCCGCGTACAGCAGGGACCCCCACGGCTTCACCCGCAAGCTTCTACCGATCCGGATCGAGAACTGCGCACGGCCCGGAGTCCTCCGCACCATCGTCTCGATAGACCTGTTCGACCAGAGCCCCGAGCAGGCAAGCAGCCACCTCCGGAGCCAGATGGGCCATGCACTCATCGGCCGCGCGAAATCCAACATGGCCCCGAGTTTCCCGGCGCGCCTAAATTCACCGGCCGGCGAGCCCGCCTTCCCGCCCGACCAGGCAGCCTCTCCCATCATCTCGGACACGCTGAAAGAACGATGGACACTTGAGGCGAGGCTCGCTTACGAACGTCGCACCGCGGGCCAAAACCGCCGCCGCACTCTCGTCACCGCACACAACCTCGCCGTCGAGCTGAACGGCCTAGGTGACCATCAGGCAGCGCGGGAACTGGCCGAAGACACCCTCGAACAACAACGACGCGTCCTCGGCCCCGACCACACCGACACACTCGCTACCGCGAACAACCTCGTGTTCGCGCTGAACGGTTTGGGTAAGCGCCGGGCGGCCCGGTCCCTGACCAGGGAGATCGACCGAGCACGACACCAGGCGCCGTAAGGGACGTATTCCTGCCAGTCAGTCGCGCGCAGAGAGTCCCTGCGAAAATGACACACCACTCTTGGCGATCATCGATCGTACCGACGCCGCAGGGTGAAATATACGAACCAGGCCGAGATTCGCAAATGCCCGAGCCGCAGGACCTGTAGGCCGTTGCGCCGACTGTAGGGTGGTCTATGCCAGCGACCCCGCGCGTGATCGAACGACTGGTCGCGGCCACGACCCGAAACATGTGCGAGCCCTCCGGACAAATCCAGAGGCACGTTGGGAACATCGGCGGCGAGGTAGGGGGCGGGTAGTGGCGGAGTTCGATGAGGCGTGGCTTCGGCGGCTGGATGGGGCGGGGCGGCGGGCGGTTCGTGAGGCGCTGGTGTCGGCGTTTCCGTCGTGGGGGCGGTTGGAGATGCTGCTCGACCGGGTCGACCGACCGCTCACCGGCTATGCGGCCGAGAGCCAGCCGTTGCCCGACGCGGTGTTCGGCGTCGGGCGGCATGCCCTGGCCGAGGGCTGGCTCGCACAACTTCTCGAGGAGGCGTCGCGGATGGTTCCCGGTAACGACCGGCTGGCCGGCCTGCAAGGCCAGCAGCCGAGTAGTGGAGGAAGGCCGGCGGCCGAGTCGACGACCTCTCGCGAGGGGACCAGGCCGCTGCCACGGGCCGCCGCGTCGACGAGTACCCCGGCACCCGCCGGACGGGCCGGCGGATCCGGCAAGGCCAGCCGATCTGGCAAAGCCGGCGACCCGCCGGCGGCTCCAGGCCGCGAATGGGACTTCTTCATCTCCTATACGCACGCTGACGAACGGTGGGCGGTGTGGATCGCCTGGCAGCTGGAGGAGGCGGACTACTCGGTCTACCTCCAGGCGTGGGACTTCGTGCCCGGCTCGAACTGGATGAACATGATGACCCAGGGCATCCAGCGCGCCGAGCGGACCATTCCCGTGCTCTCCCACGCCTACCTCGACTCGGTGTGGGGAAAGGCGGAGTGGCAGGCCGCGCTGCGCCGGGACCCGGAAGGCCTCAAGCGCAGGCTGATCCCGGTCAGGGTCGAGGACTGCGAGCGCCCGGAGCTGCTGGAGCACGTGGTCTCGGTCGACCTGTTCGACCTGCCGGAGGACGAAACCGCGGGCCGCCTCCTCGCCGGCGTCGAGGCCGCCCTCGGCGGCCGGGGGAAGCCCGCGACCAGGCCGAGCTTCCCCTCACCCAAGCCAGGCCCCGGGCCAGCCAGCGGCCCGGCGGTGTGAAGGCCTGCTCCGGAAGCCACGATCGGCGGCCCATGGTTTGAACAGGGCAGACGAGCAGGAGCACGGCTTGCATGTACCCGCGAGCCTGCGGGCACCAGGCGGCGTCCGTCAGGGCGGGTGCGGGTCAGGCCGGCGGGCCGCACCGGAGACCACACGGACGGCCCACCCCGCCCTGGCTGACCTCCGCGGGCCAGCTGAGGAAACACGCAAAATGGGAGAACTCGCTGCCACCCGGCCGGCCAGCGTGCCACGCTGTTCGTGACTGCCGCCGACCGTGACCACTGGGACGCACGAGCCCGAGATCCGGCCCGCGGGAGGGCAGACCATGAACCCGTGCGGCCTGGAAGGAAACCTGCCGATGGCCACTCGATTCGGCTTGGCGCACCAGCGCGCACGACCCGCACCGGCGCCGGACACGGCCGCGGAGCCCTTCCAGACGTACGCACGATCCACATCCTTTCTTCAGAGCGAGGCAGCATGGCCGGACGCGTGCACGCGGACCCGACTGAGATACGGGATTTCGCCGGTGAGGTCGAGACCTTCGTCGAAAACACGCAGGCCGAGCTTGAAAAGCTGCGCAAGCGCTTTGACGACCTCGAGTGGGACGACGACGCACGCCGGCACATCGCTGACCTGTTGGAGGAGTCGGCCGGCCGCTTCAAGCCGCTGTCCGACAAGATGAGCGAAATTCCGCCGAAGCTGCGGAACAAGGCGCAGAAGCTCGCGGAATATCTCGAGGCCGGCTGACGGCAGCCAGGTCACTGCACGTCTCGGGTCACCGCACGTCTCAGGTTGCGGCGCACCCGGGCCACGGCACGGCCTGGCTCACTGCACGGCCCAGATCACGGCTCGACCAGGAGTGGGTGGCGGGTGGCGCTCGTATCGGTGGTCCCGGCGGTCCTGGTCGCGCATGCGCACCAGCTTGCTGCCCTGGCGGTCGGCGTCGACCGCGCCGTCACGACGCTGCGCGGCAGGCTGACCGGCCTGTACGAGCAGACCGACGAGCAGGTGCGGGCCAGGAACCGGGATGTTGTGAAGGCCAAAGCCGCCGTCCAGGCGGCGGAGCGGGCGCTGGAACGCCGACGCGAGGACGAGGAGCGGGCCGCCCGCGCGCTGCGCGAGGCCCAGGCGGCAGTCGCCCAGGCACGCCTGGGCGCGACGGACGACACGGACAGTGCGGCAGGCATGGGAGGTGCGGCCGGTATTGGGGGCATGGACGTCGACGCGGCGCTCCATGCCGAGCGCCAGGCGTCCAAGGCGCTGGACGCGGCCACCCGCAAGGTCGAGGAGGCCGAGGCGGAGCTGGAGCAGGCGAGAACGGAACGGACCGTCGCCACCCGGCTCCGGGAGGACGCGATCGCGCTGCGCGGCCAGGCTAGGGAACAGGTCACCCGAGGGGTGGCGCTGGCGACGTGCGCCACCGGTTTCGGCGACCTCCCAGCGAACGCGATCTTCCTGCTGGCGGAGCTCCTGGACCTGCTGGACGAGTACCTAGCCGACGTGCCGGGCCAAGCTGCCAGCGCGAGGAGCCTGCGCGAGCCCGCGTTCATCGCCCAGATCACCGGGGGCGCCGGGCAGCACGGCCCGAGGTCGCTCGCCAGCGAGGCCGCGGGCCTCCTCGGTGTCGCGGACCTCCTCGGCGACCTGTTCGCCGGTCTTGACGTCGGCACGGCGGCTCTGGAGACGAGCTGGAACGACAGCGTCGGCCAGCGCTACCAGGAAAGCCATCTGGCTCCGATGATCACTGGGCTACGCGAAGTGGTGACCATGGCCTTCGACATTCAGGGCGCCGCGAACTGGATACTCGGCGTCCTCGCAGACCAGGACGGCGGTCTTTGACCAGATCGGTCCTGTTCCGGCCCGTCGCACGCGGGTCACGAGGAGACCGGCCCAGCGGGCAAACCACACCGCGAGACGCCACGAAGGGATGGGCGGGGCCTGTGAGCGGGACCCATGAGTGAGCCGGCCCCGGACAGCCCGGCGCGAGACCTTGCCGGCCAGTGGGACCAGGTACGCGGCGACGCCCACCGCGCCATCCGGCGAACCGAGCAGGCGATCGAGCAGGCCGACGCTGCGCTGGCGGCCCGCCGCGCCGAGCTCGACAAGGCGCGCGGCCGGGCGCGGACCGGCAATGCCGACTGGCGTGCCCGCGAGGTCGACTACCTGGTGGGCCGCGCCCGCGAGGCGCTCGGCCCCCGCTGGTCGCTGTGGGAGGAGGCGGAACGGCTGGAGCCCGCCCCGGCGTCGGAGCTCAACGCCGCCGCGGCCCTCGCCGAGCTCGCGCTGGCCGTCCGCCGGCTGAGGTCGGTGCTGCGCAGGAAGCGGCGCTGGGTCGCGGTCGCCGTCGCGGCGGTCCGCCGGTGCGACGACCTGATCGCGCGGTCGGACGCGGACGCCGCGCGCCAGTGGAAGGAGGGAGTGCAGGCCGCCACGCGAAGCCGCGACGAGGCCGTCGAGGAGGCCCGGCGCCGCTGGCGGCGCGACCTCGCCCAGCTGCGGCGCACCGTCGACGCGCTGCGCGCCGAGCTCGACGTGGCCATCCCGCCCGCCGACGCCGACTGGAGCATGTGGCTCCCGGTCTCCGAGCCGGTCGACGCGCTGCGGATCGGGACGTACTCGCGGCGCGGCTGCGAGGACGAGCCGCTCGCGGTGCCCGCGCTGTTCCCGTTCCCCGGCACGTCCAACGTCGTCGTCCGGGCCGGCCGGGGCGCCCCCGGGCGCGCGGACGCGGTCCTGGGCATCGTCGGACGCATGCTGGCTTCGGTTCCCGCGGGCCGGTTACGCCTCTCGGTGATCGACCCGATCGCGCTCGGCAGCGCGGTGCGGTCGCTCATCGGCCTCAACTCCGACGACGTGCGGCTGATGGACGAGCCACTCGTGCGCCCGCACGACATCGAGAACAAGCTCGCCGAGCTGGTCGACCGGATCGGCCGGGTGGACCGTGACCTGCTGGGACCGCACCGGCTCGCCTCGCTCGTCGAGTACAACCGGCGGCCCGCCGCCCGGCCCGAGCCCTACCACGTCGTCGTCGTCTTCGACTTCCCACGCGGTTTCACCACCCCGGACAGCCGCACCCGCCTCGACCAGGTCATGCTCAACGGCCCGCGGTGCGGCGTCTACACCATCCTGGTGATCGCCGAGGACCATCCTGACTATCCCCACCACCTGGCCATGGACGAGCAGGGGCGGGTCACGACCGGCCCGGCGATCCTCACCCCGGCGGCCGTGGGCGAGTGGGCGTTCGAACTGGAGCATCCGCCCGCGTCGAGCTGGGAGACCTCGGACGTCCTGCGGACCATCGTGGACCGCGTCGCCGACCAGGCGCGGGACGCGGACCGGGTCGTCGTCACGCCGAAGCGGATGTTCGACCTGCTCCCGGTGGCGACCAGGCCTGAGCAGGGCGGCATCGCCGGTGTCGAGGGGCCAATCCACCTGCGCGACCCGTCCACCTGGTGGCAGGCGGACGCGACCGAGAGCCTCGCGATCCCCCTCGGCACCTACGGCCTGGACGATCTGATGGTCATGCGCCTCGGCGACGGCACCCGCAACCACGCCATGGTCGCCGGCATGACCGGGTCGGGGAAGTCGACCCTGCTGCACACCCTCATCACCGTCGCGGCCATCCTCTACTCGCCCGCGGAGCTCGAGCTCTACCTCATCGACATGAAGCAGGGCGTCGAGTTCCAGGACTACGCGCGCCGGCGGCTGCCGCACGCCCGGGTCGTCGCGATGCACAGCCAGCGCGAGTTCGGCCTGGAGACGATGCGGACGCTGACCGCGGAGATCGACAGACGGGCCGAGCTGTTCAAGAAGTACAAGGCGGCCGACCTCGCCGGCTACCGGCGCGCCCGGGCCGAGGCCGCCGGCCTCGCTGGCGGCGGCAGCAGAGGCGGAGCCGCCGGAGGCGGAGCCGCCGGAGGCGGAGCGGACGACCCGCCGCTGGCCCGGGTGCTGCTGGTCGTCGACGAGTTCCACGTCCTGTTCGACGCCGACGACGAGCTCGGCCGGGACGCGGCCGGCCATCTGGCGACGCTGGTGCGCATGGGCCGTGCCTACGGCATCCACGTCCTGCTCGCGTCCCAGACGCCGAGCAGCCCGGTCAGCATGGGCAGCGACGCCGTGCGCAACATGGAGATCCGCATCGCGCTGCGCTGCCACGACCAGGTCAGCCGCCGCATCCTCGCCGAGAACAACCCGGCCGCCACCGAGCTCGCGCCCCGCGGCGAGGCCATCTACAACGCGAGCTCCGGCCAGCGCGGCAGGGACACCAAGTTCCAGGTCGCCTACGTCGAGACGGCCAGCCGCGCCGCCCTGCTCGACACGTTCCGCGCGCTCGCCCGGTCGCGGGACTTCCCGCGGGAGCCGCTCGTCTACGACGGCGACCGGCCCGGCGACATCACCAGCGGCGTCTTCGTCGAAGCCGCCGGACTCGCCGGCGCGCGGCCGGGACCGGAGCTGGAACCCGAGCTGGATCTCGAGCCGGGGCCGACGAGGCCGTTGCGCGTGTGGCTGGGCGAGCCGCTCGGGCTCTCGGCGCCCGTCCACACCGACTTCGCCGCCCGCGCCGACCGCGCCCTGCTGGCTATCGGCGACGACGCCGCGAACGTGGGCGTCCTGACGGCCGTCTGCGCGTCACTCGCCGCCCGGGGCGTCGGCCGCGGCGCAGACCGCCTGCCGGCGGTCTCGGTCGTCGACTTCACCGCGGTCGACCAGCGATACACCGCGGTCCACGGCGAGCTCGCGACGCTGCTGCCCGGGCTGCACCGCTACGGCGCCGCGGACGCCCTGAAGCACGTCGCAGAGCTCGCGGAGCTCGTCGAGACGCGGACCGCGAACGACGACTACACCGTCGACCTGGTCGAGGACTGCCGCTTCCTGCTCCTCAACGGCCTGCACCGCTGCCGCGGCATCTGGGCGGCGCCCTCCTACAGCGCGGCCGCCGCCGGGCTGGGCGTGCCGCTCGACTATGTCCTGCGGGAAGGACCCGAGGTCGGGGTGTTCGTCGTCGCGACCATCGACGGCAACGGCCTGCGCCGCGTCCACCGCGACATCCTCAACCAGTTCGGCATCGTCCTCACCCGCCAGCGCCCCCAGCAGTACGACCGCGTCGACGCCCTGTCGGGGCTGGCGACGAACCGCCTGCGGGAAGGCCAGGCGCTGCTCAACGACGACGGGGACGTGGCCGGCCTGCGCCCGTACCGGATCCCACCACCCGGCTGGCTCACCGCCTTCGCCCGCGACCTGCCGCCACTCCCCTGAGCAGCCGAGCCCGTGACGAGCGACAGCTACCCGGCGGCGGCCAGCGACAGTACTCACCGCGATTGACCTCGCCGCGGTTGAGCTCGCCGCGGTTGAACTCGCCGCGGCTCCGGCCGCGGTCATACCGCGAACGCCCGCCCGCTGCCTGTTCGATCTGGTGGGATTTTCGGCGCTATGACACCGAAAATCCCACCGGATCATGGAGCTGGCACCGGTCGAGGTCTCGGGTCATGTATGCCTCGGCGAGGGAGGGAGGAAGGAAGGAAGGAAGGAAGGAAGGGTCGGTCTCAGGCCGAGGGCCGGATGGCCGCGCTCGTCGCCAGGCGGTCAGCAAGGTCGAGCCAGGACGTGACCGGGATCACCCAAGGCGGCACTGGTCCGGTCGGGGCGCGGTTGGGGGTGTCACCGAGGAACAGGTACCGGTGCGCGACGGTCGTCATGTGGACCAGGACGTCGACACGGTCATCGACGAAGTGGGTGATGCCGAGCCGTGCGCAGACCGGGGCCTTGTCAGGGCGGCGTCGGACGAAGTGCAGGTTCTCGACCGGGATCCCGGTTCGTTCGAAGAAGCCGTGGTGGTCCAGCCAGGCACGGCTGAGAGCGGCGATCCTCTCGCCACACTTGGAGACCACGTGGATCCGGCCGGCGAACGGCCCCGCCGCCAGCCGCGTCAGTACGTCGAAGGCGCCTTCGACGGCCGGGGTCAGCATGGGCTGGGAACCGAAGAAGGACGTGTCCGCGTCATCGGCGGCCCGGCTGGTGAGCACCCCGCCGACATCGACACCGAGAATCGACGTCGCCCCCGGCTCCTGGCCGATATCGGCCCGGCCCTCGCGGGACTCCACGGCAGCTTCGCCGGGGAATACCTGGCCAGCGTCGCCTGACAATGTTTGCGTCGGAAAATCTGTCATCTCGAATTCAAACGATAACAGCACTCCACCGACACGTCGACGCGATTTTCCTGAATGGCGATGATCACCAATGAGACCAGCGTAGGAGGCCCAGAGCACGCCGGACGGTCCGACGACCGTGCCGCCAGGCGAGCGGCCGCCCATCGTCGACCAGGTCGGCTGGCACGCGTCCGCCCGGCTCCGATCGCAGATACCGCCGCCATGTGAACGTAATGTGCGGCTTACGTGCCGTGTACACCGGCTGGTGACGATCGACGGATGGCAGGCCTCGAGTTCCGGCTGCTCGGCCGCGTCGAGACGTACCGGGACGGACAGCCGGTGGACGTCGGCGGGCCCAAGCAGCGGGCCGTCCTCGCCTCGCTCCTGCTCCGGGTCGGCAAGGTGGTCTCGGTCGACCAGCTCATCGACGACCTGTGGCCGGAGCAGCCGCCGGCCCGGGCAGCCGCCACCGTCCAGGTCTTCGTCTCCCAGCTGCGTCGGGCGCTCGAACCGGAGCGTTCCCGCGGGGCGGCGGCGACCATCCTGGTCACGGCGTCTCCCGGCTACCTGCTCGACGTCGAGCCGCGGGCCGTGGACGCGCATGCTTTCACCGACCTGGTCGCCCGCGGCCGGGAGGCGCTCGACGCCGAGGATCCGGAGCGCGCCGCGGGGCTGTTGCTGCGCGCCGAGGAGATGGTGCGCGGCCCGGCCCTGGCGGACGTACCGGTCACGCCGTTCGTCGAAGCCGCGGCGGCCCGGCTGACGGAGCTGCATCTGGGCGCGGTCGAGGACCGGGTCGACGCCGAGCTCGCCCTCGGCCGGCACGGCGCGCTGGTCGCCGAGCTGGAGCAGCGGGTGCGCCGGCACCCGCTGCGCGAGCGGTTGCGCGCCCAGCTGATGCTCGGGCTGTACCGGTGCGGGCGGCAGGTCGACGCGCTCGCCGCCTATCGGGAGACCCGCCGGGTCCTGCGCGACGAGCTGGGGCTCGAGCCGGGCACCCAGCTGCGCGAGCTGGAACAGGCGGTACTGCGCCAGGACGCCGGCCTGACCTGGCAGCCGCCCGCGCCGCCGCCGTTGCCCACGTCGTTGGCCGTGCCACCTGCGGTGCCCGCCGGTGGCACGGCCGGGTCGGTGATGGCGGCGGAACACGAGCCGCCGGCCGCGGACCGGCCAGGCAAGGTCCTGGTGGTCGACGACACGGCCATCAACCGGAAGCTCCTCGCGGCCGCGGTGGCCCACCTTGGCCACGAGGTCCAGACGGCGGAGAACGGCCACCGGGCCCTCGAGATGCTGCGGGCTGCCGATGACGGTCCGCGCGGGTTCGACATCGTCCTGCTGGACCTGCTCATGCCGGTGCTGGACGGGTACGCGACGCTGGCCGAGATCAAGGCGGATCCCGCCCTCGCCACCGTCGGAGTGATCATGGTGTCGGCCGTGCCGGAGCTGGAGAGCGTCGTGCGCTGCATCGAGCTGGGCGCGATCGACTACCTGCCGAAGCCGTACAGCTCGACGATGCTGCGGGCTCGGCTGCGTGCCTCGCTCCAGGCCAGGAGGTCGGCGGCCGAACGGGAGACCGCCCTGCGTTCCGAGATCGCTACGCTTCGCGCGGAGGTGTCCCGGGCTCGGACCGGCACCGGCCCCGAAGACCCATGAGCCGTCGACCGCGCCGCCGGCCGATCCGTCCGCCGAGCCGCCGAACGAGCCGCCGGCCGAGGTCGCTGCGCGGTCTGGTCCATAGCGGCGTCGGCATCGGCGTGGTCCTGCTGGCCGCGCTGCTGTTGGTCAGCCTGAAGGCGGAGAGCAGCACGCGGCAGGCGGCCGCCGCGGAGGCCCGGCGGTCGCAGTCGCTGCGCCTCGCGTACGAGCTGCGGCAGACGTCCGACGACCTGACCCGGATGGCGCGGACCTACGTGGTCACCGGTCAGCCGCGCTACCGCGCCTGGTTCCAGGAGATCCTGGAGATCCGGGACGGCACGGCGCCGCGGCCGGAGAACTACGGCAACATCTACTGGGACGTCGTCACCGACACCGGCAAACGGCCCACGCCTTTCGACCGTCCGGTGGCGTTCGCCACCCTGGCCGCGCGGGCCGGGTTCACCCAGCCGGAGCTGGGCCTGCTCGCCACCGCCAAGGCGCGTTCGGACGCCCTGGCCACCGTCGAGATGCGGGCGTTCGCGTTGGCGGCCGAAGGGAGCACGGCGGATCGCCAGCGGGCGACGGACATGCTCTTCGACGGGTCGTACCTGCGGACCAAAGACGAGATCATGCAGCCGATCGGCCAGGTGCTGACGCTCGTCGACAACCGGACGCTCCGAGAGACCGCACGGGCCTCGGACGCAGCCCGCGCCTGGTCCGTCGCCGCCATCGTGGCGGCGCTCCTGCTGCTCGCGGGGATGGCGGTGTTCGCCGTCGCGACCCGCCGGGCGGTGCTGCGCCCGGTCGCGGAGCTCGACGCCGCGACGGCCCGGATCGCCGCCGGGGAGTCCGACGTCCGGGCACGGGTCGCGGGCGTCGCCGAGCTGCGTTCCCTGGCGAGGCGTTACAACGAGATGGCCGGGCGGGTCCAGGGGCGCTCCGCCGAGCTGCGGCTGCTGCATCGGGTCGCCGCCGCGGCGCATCAGGCCACCGATCTCGCCTCGGCCGCCGCCGACGTGGTCGACCTGGTCCGCGCGCACACCGGCTGGCCGGTCGGCCGGGCGTATCACCGGTACGGCGACCAGCTGGTGCCACTGATGACGTCCGTCGACCTCCCCGAGCGCGCCGCCTCGCCCAGGCCGTCACCGGCGCCATCACTTGCGCCATCGCCATCGCCATCGCCATCGCCATCCGCGTCGGCTTCGGCTTCGGCTTCGGCTTCGGCGAGCCTGCCGGGGCGGGTGCTTGCGACCGGGCAGGCCGTCTGGCTGCCCGAGCTCTCGCTCGAGCAGGGGACGGCCCGGGGACCCGGCGCGGGGATCGCCGTCCCGGTGCGGACCGGCCCGGGCGAGAACGCGGAGGTGGTCGCCGTGCTGGAGTTCCTCACCGCCGATCCTGCCCCCGAGGACGCCGCGCTGCTGGGCCTCCTGTCGGACGTGGCGGCCCAGCTCGGCCAGGTCGCCGTCCGGGTCCGCACCGCCGACGCGCTGCGCGACGCAGCCTCCACCGCCCAGAGCGCCAACGTCGCCAAGAGCGCCTTCCTGGCGACCATGAGCCACGAGATTCGGACGCCGATGAACGCGGTCATCGGCATGTCTGGCCTGCTCCTGGACGGCCGTCTCGACGCCGACCAGCGCCATCTCACCGAGGTCGTCCACGACAGCGCGCACTCGCTGCTCCTGCTGATCAACGACATCCTCGACTTCTCCAAGATCGAGGCCGGCCGCCTCACTCTGGAACGGATGCCGTTCCACGTCGCCGAGTGCGTGGAGGCCGCCCTCGACCTGGTCTCCGCCGACGCCGGCGCCAAGGACATCGAACTGGCCTGCACCATCGAACCCGGCACGCCGGAGGCCATGGTCGGCGACCCGACGAGGGTCCGGCAGATCCTGCTCAACCTGCTGAGCAACGCGGTGAAGTTCACCGACCGGGGCGAGGTCACCGTCACGGTCGGCGCGTCACCGACCGGCACGCCACCGAGCGGCGCATCCCCGGCCCGTCCGTCGCTGGACGGCGCGCCATCGAACGGCGCGCCATCGAATAGCGGGCTCTCGAACGGCGGGGCGCCGAACGGCGGGGCGCCAGACGGCGTCGACGGCAGGTACGACTGGCGCTTCGTAGTGCGGGACACGGGCATCGGCATCCCACCCGAGCACCTCGAGAGGATCTTCGACTCGTTCACCCAGGTCGACGCGTCCACCTCGCGGCGCTACGGCGGCACCGGGCTGGGCCTGGCCATCTGCCGACGGCTGTCCGCCCTCATGGGCGGGACGATCACCGCCGCCTCCCGGCCCGGGTCCGGCACCACCGTGACCGTCACCGTCCCGGCGGCGGGGGCGGCGCTGGGACGGCGGGATCCGGTACCCGAGGACACCTCCGCCCTGGCCGGCGGTGAGGCACTCCTGGTCGCCCGCGACTCCCGGACACGGGCCCTGATCGGGAACCTGCTGGTCCGGTCCTGGCGCATGCGGATCTCCGTCACCGCCTCGCCCGAGACCGCGCTGCGGTGGTCGGGCAACGGGCGCCGGTACGACGCCGTGATTCTCGATCACCGTCCCCCTAGGACGGACGGCCTGGCGTTGGCCAGGGCGCTGCGCGCCACCCCGGCCGGCGAGCAGGTGCCGATCGTGCTGATCACCTCCTTCGCCCGTCTCCCCGGGCCCGACACCCCGCCGGGCGTCGCGGTGGTGACCAGGCCGATCCGCCCGGCCCCGCTGTTCCGGGCGATGACCACGACGGCCGCCCGCCCGGCCGCCGGCACGCCGTCAGTGGCCGCTGTTCCTCCCGCGTCCGCCACGGCCCCCGCTGCGCCCGCAGCCCCGGATCCGCCGGCGGCCGCTGCCCTGGTCGGGGCCGAGGCGGAGGCCACAGCCACAGCCGGAGCCGGAGCCGGAGCGAAGGCGATGCGAATTCTGGTGGCCGACGACCATGCCGTGAACCAGCGGCTGGTGCTCCTTCAGCTCGGCGGCCTCGGCCACCGCGCCGACCTGGTTAGCAGCGGCGCCGAGGCGGTGGCCGCGGTGCGCCGCAGGCACTACGACGTCGTGTTCATGGACGTCCACATGCCCGACGTCGACGGCCTCGACGCCACCCGACAGATCAGGGCGCACTGCGGCGGCCGCGGGCCCTGGATCATCGCGCTCACCGCCGACACACAGGCGGGTGCGCGGGAGGCATGCCTCGCGGCGGGCATGGACGACTACCTCACCAAGCCGCTGGTGGCCCCCGACCTCGTCGCTGCGCTGGCCCGGGCGCACCCGCCTGGCGGCCGCCGGCCCGTCTTGGATCCGCGCGCGCTCGAGCGCCTCAGCGAGCTTCTCGGTGGGGACACGGCGGCCCTGTCCGGCCTGATCACCGACTTTCTCACCGAGGCGCCGAGGCTGGTGGACGCGCTGTCCATGGCGAGTTCCGAGGCCGGTTCCGACCCTGGCGCGACTCCCCGCGACTCGGGGCACCGCGACGCGACACCCCGCGACTCGGGGCACCGCGACGCGATGCACCGCGCCGCGCACACGCTGAAAGGCCTCGGCGCCACCTTCGGCGCCACCGGCCTGGCCCGGCTGTGCGAACAGGTCGAGACCCACACCGGCGCTGCCAGCGAGGTCCGCCCGCTGGTGCGGGAGATCGCCGCCGAGCACGAACGCGTCGCCGGCGCCCTGCGCGCGTTCGGCTGAGGCCGCTGCCAGCCCAGCCGCAGACGCCCGCGCCGCGGCCGGCAGCATTCGCCCCGGCGGCGACCGGTCGCCAGCCGAGTCGCCTCCGGTACGTCTGGAGGGCGGTCTTGCGTACGCGGTGCGACTGCGGCGGCGATCAGCCGAAGATGATCACCGGGCGCTTCGTGGCAGGCGCGTCCGGAGGTCTGGGTCTGGACCGGATGGTCCTTCGCCGGGGCGTGTACTGGCTTTCGCCGAGGCGGTACTGGCTTTCGCTGGGGCGGTACGTGCTTTCTTTGGGGCGGTACTTGCCTGGCGGTCACCGGGCGCTGGTGACCGGGGCACTTGGCCGTTGCTTGGCGGTTGTTTAGCGGCCGGAGGTTGGCTCTCGGGCAGGGGTCAGCGCCGCCCCCGCCGCCCGCCCGACGGCGGCCCCGGACTCGCGCCCGCAGAAAGGCAGCTCGCGATGAGCACCGTCAGCCCCCCGCACGATCCCACGACCCACGTCCACCACCAGCCCGAGCCCAGCACGGGGGCCGGAGCCGGAGCCGCGAAGGAGACGCTGGAGGACTACACGCTCCGGTTCGCGCCGCGCAGCTACCGCCGCTGGGGCACGGGAATGGTGGCGATCTCGGCCCTCGGCGGCATCGCCTACCTCGCCGACTTCGCCATCGGCGCCAACATCGGCATTTCCTACGGAACGACGAACGCTCTTTGGGGCATCGGCGTCTTTGCCGTCGTCATCATCCTGACCGGCTTCCCGCTGGCCTTCTACGCCGCCCGCTACAACCTGGACCTCGACCTGATCACCCGGGGCAGTGGCTTCGGCTACTACGGCTCGGTCGTCTCGAACGTGATCTTCGCGTCCTTCACGTTCATCTTCTTCGCGCTCGAAGGCTCGATCATGGCGCAGGGCCTGAAACTAGGCCTCCACATACCGCTGTGGCTCGGCTATGCGACCTCCACGCTCGTCATCTTCCCCCTCGTGGTCTACGGGATGAAGCTGCTGTCCACGCTCCAGCTCTGGACGACGCCGCTGTGGCTGGTGCTGATGGTGCTGCCGTTCGCCTACCTGCTCATCAGCCACCCGGACTCGATCGGCGCGTTCTTCGACTACGGCGGCCAGGACGGCAAGGGCGGCTTCGACCTCGGCTCGGTCTTCCTCGCGGCCGGCGTCTGCCTCTCGCTGATCGCACAGATCGCCGAGCAGATCGACTACCTGCGCTTCATGCCGCCGCGGACGCCGGAGAACTCGCGCCGCTGGTGGACCGCGATGCTGCTGGCCGGCCCGGGCTGGGTGTTCTTCGGCGCCATCAAGCAGATCATCGGCATGTTCCTGGCCGTCTACCTCATCGCGAACGTGGCGGATGGCGCGGGCGTGGCCAACCAGCCGGTGCACCAGTTCCTGGAGATCTACCGAGACGTCCTTCCGCACTGGGCCGCGCTGGCCCTCGCCGTCGCGCTAGTCGTCATCAGCCAGGTCAAGATCAATGTGACGAACGCGTACTCCGGCTCGCTGGCCTGGACCAACTCGTTCACCCGGATCACCAAGACCTACCCAGGCCGGCTGGTCTTCCTCGCTTTCAACCTGCTGGTGGCGCTGATCCTGATGGAGGCTGACATGTTCAGCTTCCTGAACACGATCCTCGCCTTCTACGCCAACTGCGGCATGGCCTGGGTCGTCGCGGTCGCCTCCGACATCGTGTTCAACAAGTACCTCCTGAAGATCTCGCCGCTGAAGCCCGAGTTCCGCCGCGGCATGCTCTACGCCGTCAACCCGGTCGGGTTCGGGTCGATGGTGCTGGCCGCGGGCATATCGATCATCGACTTCTACGGCGGCCTCGGCTCCGGTCTGAAGCCCTACTCGCCGCTCGTGGCGATCGTGCTCGCGCTCGTCCTGCCGCCGATCCTGGCCGTGGCCACGCGCGGAAAGTACTACCTGCGCCGCACCGACGACGGCATCGACCTGCCGATGTACGACGAGTACGGCAACCCGTCGGGCGAGACCCTCACCTGCCACGTCTGCCACCAGGAGTACGAGCGGCCCGACATGCTCAGGTGCCAGACGCACGACGCCTACATCTGCTCGCTCGACGTCTCCACCGACAAGGTCGGCGACCACGTCCTCCCGGCCCAGCCCCAGCCCGCCCGGACCTGACCCGTCCGGCCCCCGGACCAGCCGGCGGCCGGCCCGGGCACCCTGTCGTCGCGACGTCGGCAGGCTGCCCGGGCCGGTGTCGTCACGGTTCCCGATCGGGCCAGAGAGTCGGGCTTCCGTCCGCCTGTGCGTGCAGCACGGCGATGTGGTCGCGGGTGCCCTCGACGCTGGGGTCATCCTCGCCGAACAGGCGTAGCTGGTCCTTCAGTAATGCCGCGAAACCGGCGAGGGCGCCGGACACATCACCTGCCTGCCCACGGAAGTACGCAAGGTTGCTGCGGGCGGCCAGCGTGCCGGGGTGGTCTGGCCCCAGCACGCGCGTCAGGTGGGGCAGGAGCTCTTCGAGCTCGATGACGGCGGCGGCCGGCTCGCCAGACGTCTCCCGTTCCGCCGCGATGTCAGACAACATCATCAGCGTCTCCGCATGGTCCGTGGCCGGTACCGCCTCCGGGCCACGGGCCGGCGGCGGCGAGAGCCGCAGGGTTCGGGTCACCCACCGCCACAGCTTCACCGGGGGCGCCGCCTGCTCGGCCACCCGGGCGAGGACCCACGCACGCTGGGTCTGGAGAATGGTGGTCAGCAGGTCGGCGCCACGGCTGTCACCGAGCCGGACCAGTTCCTTCGCGGCCGGCGTCCGGTCGACCGGGAGATACGTGGTGTCACCGGCGATGTCGACGAGCACGTCGACGCCGCGGCTGTCGCCGAGCCGGATCAGTTCCTTGGCCGCCGGTATGCGGAAGCCCGGGTGGAGTCTCGTGTTCGCCCGGGCCAGCAGCAACTCCCGCTCGCCCCCGCCCCGAAGCCAGGCAATCGCCTCGGGCGGCGTGAGCATCTCGCCGCCGCCGATCACCAGGACGAACCTCGCATCCTGAAGGACGGCGACCGCAGCCTCGATCACGTCCGGACGAAGCCGGGTGCCGAGCCGAGCCTGCCTGGCGAGGAACATGCAGGCGGACCGCCCGGCCCGCCTGATCAGGAGGTGGAGCACCGCGGCCGCCTCGGGCGAGCCGTCGCCGAAAGCGTCCATCAGGAAACCAGCGTAGGAGTCGTCCCACGGCATCCCCTCCCGACGCGGCCACCACCGCCACCACCACCGGGACCTCGTCGCCACGAACATCGCGGCGAGGGATCGGATGGGAGCCGGGCTGGTCCGGGCCACCTGCCTGGCCGCCAGATGGTCGAGGAGCGTCTGGTGCAGGAAGACGTGGTCGCCCGCGCGGATGGTCAGCAGCCCGCTGCGACGAAGGCTCATGTCGAGGAACGCGGTCCACTCGTCGGAGGGCACCCGTAGAGGCTGTCGCGTATATGGCAGCGACCTGATGATGTCCAGCGCGAGGGCCTCGTTCCCCCTCCGGCGTTCCAGCGCCAGGTTCGCGATCAACTCCGGAAGGTGGTCCAGAAACTCGTCGGCACCGCGGACCGCCTCTGGCCCGTATGTCTCCAGGCCGGTCCGCCTCGCCGGCCGAAAGGCCGTCCACCTGCACTCACCCCTGACCCGTTGGTAGGTCCCGACCGCGTTACCTCCTGGGCACCGTTACCTCCTGGGCACCGCTACACGCCGGGCACGATGCGAAGGTCGCGAATGGCGCCGCCGTCGAGGGCAGCCAGGGCCTCCTGGTAGCCGGCGCTGTCATGCGCGGCCTGGGCCGCCTCGACCGAGTCGAAAGCGATGAGCACGGTCCGCGTCGTCTCCCCCGCCTCGAAGGTCAGCTCGGGAAGGCCACGGGCCAGGAAGGTCCCGCCGGCGGCGCGCAGGGCCGGACCGGCCAGCTCCGCGTACGCCGCGGCCTTGCCCTCGTCGAGGATCTCCTTGTACACGTTGATCCAGTAGGCAGTCATGACGCCATCCTGCCCAAAGCCGGGCCGCTTCGGCGCTCCATCCGACCGAAGCCCCCGTAGATCCTGGGTTTGCGCCCACGCGCTCGTACCGCGCACGGCCGGTGGCGATTGGACTCGATCGCCCCGCTTTGCCGAGCCGGCGCCCCTTCGACCCCGTCTGGAGGGCGACCAGCGTGCTGTGCGACCACGGTCAGGCGTAGCGGTTGTGAACGAGGGCACAGTAGCCCTGTCAATCCGACGTAATACATCCAGTTATCGCCGTGGAGATGGGAAGCGCAGTACGCGCGGACCGCCGAGCAGATCCATTCCCCAGACGAGTCGGCCGCCGCCGAGCGCCTCACCATCGGCGACCACCATCGGGCACGTCGGCCGGATCAGCGCTCGGCCAGGCCGGGCGGCGAGACAGCGGTCCGCCCCAGATGCTTGGCAGGGAAAGCACTTGGACGCGGCTTCCGCGCCGCCTGCGGTCTTGTCATGTATCGCACAGGCGACAGCCGTCCCCGCTTTCTGGTGATAGCGAGCTCCGGACCGCCGCCAACAGAACAGTCCGTCCACGGCGAACTCTTTGAATCGGCCACGGCGCATCGACAGACGACATTGTGGTCGCACCGAGAAGCACCATCTCAGGCGCCACCCTGGCGACGAACAGCAGGCCAGCGATCGCGCCGCCAGCCGGCGGAGCGGCGCGATCTCTACGACGAGCGGTCACCGATTCGCCGTCGTCGGCTGTGACAAATATACGACAGGCCGACGGCCGGACGCGCCCACCGTGACCCGAATGTAGGCGAACGACCGCCCCGCGATTCTGCCGGAGAATGCCGAGGGGGAATGATGTGGCCGTTCGTTGGCCGCCAGGGAGAACTGGATGGGATCTTTCGGGCTCTCGACGATCCGGCCAGCCGCGGGTTCGTCGTCGCGGGCGCGGCCGGGGTGGGCAAGAGCCGGCTGGTCCAGGAGGTCGCCGCCAGGCTGGACGGCGCCAGGTTCCTCGTGCGCTTCGTGTCGGCGACGGCGGCGATGGCGACGGCGCCGTTCAGCGTGCTCGCCACCTTCGTGGCCGATCGGGAGACACCCGTACCGAGCCAGTCGATGCTGATCAAGGACCTGGCCGCCCGGCTGTCCGCTCATCCACCGGGCAAGCGGGTGGTCCTGGTCGTGGACGACGCGCATCTGTTGGACGACGCGTCCGCCGCGGTGCTGACGCATCTCGTGCGCACCCGGGCCGTGTTCGTCCTCGCGGTCGTCCGCAGCGGCGAGCCGGGTACCCGCGCGCTGGCCCCGTTGTGGACCGAGGGCCTCGTCGCCCGGCTCGAGCTGCCCGTGCTGGACAAGGAGGACGTGGTACGGGTCCTGCGGCGAGTCCTCGACGGCCAGGTGGCCGCGCTGACCGTGCAACGGCTCTACGAGCTCACCGGCGGAAACGCGCTGCTCTTCCGGGAGCTCGTGGTGTCCGGCTTGGACAGTACGGCGCTCTCGCTGGTCAACGGCGTATGGACATGGAACGGCCCATGGATGGTCGCGCCTCGGCTCTCCGAACTCATCCAGGCCCGGCTGGGCGAGCTGGACGAGCTGGAACGTTGGGTGCTCGAGCTGGTCGCGCTGTCCGAACCGGTCGGCCTCGGCATCATCGCCCCTTTCTGCGCGGAGGAGGTGCTGCTCGGGCTCGAGCGCCGCGGCCTGCTCACGACCGTGCAGGACGGGCGGCGCACCGCGCTGAGACTCGCGCATCCGCTGTACGCCGAGGCGCTGCGAGACGCGTGTCCCCCGCTGCGGACCCGCCGCGCGAAGCGGGAGCTCAGCGAGGCGCTGGCGGCGACGGGCGCCCGCCGGCGCGACGACCCGCTGCAGATCGCCCGCTGGCGGCTGGACGCCGGGGTGCCCGTCGACGGCGACCTCCTCGTCGCGGCGGCCAGACGCGCCTGGAGCCTGCTGGACCTGTCGCTGGCCGAGCGGCTGGCCAAGGAGGCGCTCGCGGACGCGTTCTCGACGGGCGCGTACGACCAGCTGGTACGCGCCGGGCGCACGCTCTGGCGGGTCCTCATCTCCGGCGACCGGCACGCCGAGCTGCTGGCGATGCTCGCCGCGATCGCGCCGTTCGCCGCGGGCGACGCCCGGCACCGCGCCGTGGGTGCGATGGCGCACGCGGAGACGGTGTTCTGGGGAATGGGCGAGTACGACGGCGCCCTCGCGTCGCTGGACGACGTCGCGGACCTCGTGACGGACGACGTCTTCCTCGCGCAGGAGCACGCCGCGGTCCGTGCAGTGCTCCACGCCCAGACGGGCAGGCTCACCGACACGTCGGACGTGGTGAGCGGGCTGGACCTCGCCGCGGTCGTCCACGACGACTCCGCGGCCAAGTTCCGGGTCGCGCGGGAGATCCTCGCGACCTACGCGGGCCTGGCGGTGACGACCCAGCCGGTTCCCGGCGTGGAGGACCTGCCGTGGATCGGGCCGACGATCGACCTGCTGCGGGTGCAGCGCGAGTTGCTGTGCGGGCGGCTCGACGCGGCGTCGGCCATCGCGGCCGCCGCCCATCAGGCGGCGCTGCGCGGCGGCTGGGAGTTCGAGATCATGCTGTCGGCGATCGCGAACGCCCAGGTGGCCCGGTATGGCGGGCAGATCGCCGCGGCGCAGGAATGGTTGCGGGAGGCCAGCGCGCTGCATGACGAACGCTCGGCCATCGGCCGGGTCTTCCACGGGCTGCTCGGCGGCGAGCGGGCCCATGTCGCCGCGCTGGCGGGCGAGCACGAGGCCGCCGCCCGGCTGATGCAGGCCGGCTATGGCTGGCCGCCGGGCGCCGTCTTCACCTTCTGGGCCGATCTGGCCCGGCCGTGGGTGTCGGCGGCGCGCGGCGCCGCGCGGCAGGCGCGGGGTGAGGCGATCGCCGTGGCGGCGCGCGCCCGCGAGCGGGGAGCGCGGGTCGTCGAGGCCGTGGCGCTGCACGACGCCGTCCGGCTCGGCGGCGAGATCGAGGCGGACAGGCTCCGCGAGATAGCGGCCGGCTTCCCGGACGGTCATCCCGTCCACCAGTACGTCCGCCACGCGCGGGCGGTCGCGCGGGGCGACGCGAGCGCGCTGGAGGCGGTCGCCGGCGCGTTCGAGCAACTGGGGTGGCTTCCGGTCGCGAGTGCGACGTACCTGCATGCCGCCCGCGTCCACGGCGCGGCCGGGAGGCCGGACTCCGCCCGTCGCTGCGAGGCCTTCGGAGCGAACGTCGGCCGCCGCTGCCCGGGGCTTCGGCACAGGGCCGACGTCCGGGACGAGTTCGATCTCACCGTTCGGGAACACGAGATCGCACTGCTCGCGCTGTCGGGCCGGACGAACCGGCAGATCGCCGAGGAGCAGGGAATCGCCAAACGCACGGTCGACAACCATGTGGCGCGTATCTACGGAAAGCTCGGCATAAGCACGCGTGAGCAGCTGCGCCGTCTCCTCGCCCCGGGATCCGCACCCTGAGCCTGGGCCCGAAATTGAGTATGCCCATGCTCATGCCCCACCCCTGGCTCCCGCCCAACGATCGGAGGACCTGACCAAGCACGTGGGAAAGCGTGGGAAAAGCATGGAGCAAACAGTCAAAGACATCGCGATCGTCGGAATGGGATGCAGGTTTCCCGGCGGCGTCCAGAGCCCCGGCCAGTTCTGGGATTTCCTGGTCGGCCGCGGCGACGGCATCGTCGAGGTCCCGGCCGAACGCTGGAACAGCGACCTGTTCTACGACCCGGACCCAGCGGCCCCGGGACGGTCCTACACCCGGCACGGCGGCTTCCTGACGACCTCGCCGTGGGAGTTCGACCCGGAGTTCTTCGGCATCGCGCCCCGCGAGGCCATGGTCATGGACCCGCAGCAGCGCCTGGTGCTGGAGGTGGCCTGGGAGGCGTTCGACGACGCGGGCCTGGCGGGCCGGATCGGCGGCCGCGACGTCGGCGTCTACGTCGGCGGGTTCATGTCCGACAACCAGACCCGTCGCCATCTCCCGTCCGCCCGGGTCGCGATCGACAACCACACGGCGACCAGCGGCTCGCTGACGATGCTGTCCAACCGGCTGTCCCACGCGCTCGACCTGCGCGGGCCGAGCATGACGATCGACACCGCGTGCTCGTCCTCGCTGGTCGCCATCCACGAGGCCACCCAGGCGCTGGTGCGGGGCGAATGCGAGCTCGCCGTCGCCGGCGGCGTCAACGTGATGCTGCACCCCGAGACCTTCGTGTCCATGTGCAAGGGGCGTTTCCTGTCCCCCGACGGCCGCTGCAAGTCGTTCGACGCCGCGGCCGACGGCTACGGCCGCGGCGAGGGCGCCGGGATGCTCGTGCTCAAGCCGGTCGGCGCCGCGCTGCGCGACGGCGACCGGATCTACGCCGTGATCCGGGGCAGCGGGGTGAACCAGGACGGGCGGACGCCCGGCATCACCGTGCCGAACCCGGACGCGCAGCGCGCCCTGGCCCTGCGGGTCTGCCAGGAGGCGGGGATCGACCCGTCCCAGGTCGGCTACGTCGAGGCGCACGGCACCGGCACCGCCGTCGGCGACCCGATCGAGATGTCGGCGCTCGGCGCGGCGTTCGGCGTCGCCGGCGGGCGGCCCCAGCCGCTCGTCGTCGGATCGGTCAAGGCGGCGATCGGCCACCTGGAGGCGGCGGCCGGTGTCGCGGGCGTCCTGAAGGCCGCGCTCACCGTGTACCACCGGACCATCGCGCCACAGGCCTGGCTGCGCACGCTCAATCCCGCGATCCCGTTCGGCGAGCTGAACCTGCGCGTGCCCGTCGAGGCCGAGCCGTTCCCCGCCGGGTACGAGCGCGTCACCGCCGCGGTCAACGGCTTCGGCTACGGCGGCACCAACGCCCACGTGATCCTCGAGGAGGCACCCGAGGCCTCACCACCGGCCCGGCGCCACACGCCGGCGAAGGTGCTGCCCCTGTCCGGCGGCAGCGAGCAGGCGGTGCGGGACCTCGCCGGCGCGATGGGCGGGCTGGTGTCCGCGGCGCGGGACGCGGCCCCCCTGTGCGACGCCGCCTGGACGCGCAGGGCCCACCATCCGTTCCGCGCCGCGGTCCACTTCCAGGACGGTCCGGACCTGGCGGCGAAGCTGGCCGCCCTCGCCGGCGGCGCGGACACCGTCGAGCGCACCGTCGTCGAGCGCACCGCCGTCGAGCGCACCGCCGTCGAGCGGACCGTCGTCGCGCCCGGCACCCGTCCCGTGTTCGTGCTGAGCGGCATGGGCCCGCAGTGGTGGCGGATGGGCCGGCAGCTGCTGGAGGCCGGCGACGTGTACGCGCGGACGGCCGCCGAGGTCGACGCGGTGTTCACCGACATCGCCGGCTGGTCGATCGTCGACGAGCTCCTCGCCGACGAGGAGAACTCGCGGGTGGAACGCACCGAGGTCGCCCAGCCGGCGAACTTCCTGCTGCAGGTGTGCCTCGCCGCCGAGCTGGCCGCGGCCGGCGTGCACCCGGCCGCGTTCGTGGGGCACAGCGTCGGCGAGGTCAGCGCCGCCTACCTCAGCGGCGCGCTAAGCCTGCGTAACGCCCTGCTGGTCAGCTACCACCGGGCCCGCCTCCAGGCGACGACCGCGGGATCCGGCGGCATGCTGGCGGTCGGCCTGCCGGAGGACGAGGCGAACCGGTGGATCGAGAAGCTCGCCCGCGGCGACGTCTGCGTGGCGGCGGCCAACGGGCCGGCCTCGGTGACCGTCGCGGGGTCCCTGCCGTCGCTGGGCGCTCTGCGGGCCGAGCTGGAGTCCGCCGGGGTGTTCGTCCGGCCGCTGCGGATCACCGTGCCGTACCACAGCGTCTTCATGGACCCGATCCTTCCGGAGCTGGCGGCGGTCCTCGGCGGCGTCCAGCCGAGCACGCCGTCCGCGCCGCTCTACTCGACCGTGACCGGCGCGCGCGTCGAGGGGCCGCGCCTGGACGCCGCGTACTGGCTGGACAACGTCCGCAGGCCGGTGCGGTTCGCCGAGGCCATGGGTGCGCTGATCGGCGACGGTCACCGGGTCTTCCTGGAGGTGGGGCCGCATCCCGTGCTCAGCGGCAACGTCCGGGAGATGCTCGTGCACACCCGCGAGACCGGGACCGCGATCCCCACGCTGCGCCGCGGCGAGGACGACCTCGCCCAGGTCAACCGGGCGATCGGCGCCCTCTACGTCGCGGGCTGCCTCGGCGGCGACGCGCCGTGGACCGGCGGCGGGCCCACTGCCCACGTCGACCTGCCCGCCTATCCCTGGCAGCGCACCCGGCTCTTCCACGAGGCACCCGCGGTCACGCTCCAGCGCGCCGGCACCCCGCGGCGCCGCCCGCTGCTCGGCGACCGGGCCACGGACGGCGACGTCCGGCACTGGCAGACCGAGCTGTCCGCGACGCGGCTGCCGTGGCTGCGCGACCACGTCGTGGACGGCCTGGTCGTGCTGCCCGGGGCCGCGTACCTCGACGCGGCGCTGTCCGCGGCGGCCGAGTGCACCGGGCGGCAGAGCCTCGTCGTCGAGTCCGTCCGCTTCTGCGCGCCGCTCGTGGTCGACGAGCACGACGTGCCGGCGCTGCGGCTGGTCCTGGAGGAGGCCACGAACCGGTTCACGCTCGCCTCGCGCGCGGCCGACGGCTCGCGGTGGACGGTGAACTGCACCGGCCGGGTCGTCGACGCGCCGGTCAGTCCCGGGCTCGCGGACATCCCCCAGGTCGACGGCGAGGAGCTGACCGCGGCCGAGTTCTACGCCCGGCTGGAGACCCGCGGGCTGCGCGGTACGGGCCGGCGTTCCGCCGGGTGCTCGACGTGCGCGTGGACGGCGACACCGTCGTCGCGACGGTCCAGCCGTGCGCGGACCATGCCCACGGACCTCTCCCGGACGGCGGCCGCGGCCACCTCGCGGATCCCGCCGTGACCGACGCGGCGCTGCAGGCGGCCGTGGCGCTCGAGGGCCTGCCGCCGCAGGCTCTCGTGCCAGCCGCGGTGGGCACGGTCCGCTGGTTCGCGCCCTACCCGGCCCGGCCCCTCACCGTCGTCGTCCGCCGCCGGCCGGGCCCCGGCGTGCGCGCGGACATCGTGGTCTGCGACGGAGGCGGGCAGGTGTTCCTGGAGCTCCTCGACGTCGCCTTCGCGCCGGTGGCGCCGCCCGTACCCGCCGTCGACGAGCTGGACCGGCTGTTCTACGAGATGCGGTGGCAGCCCTGGGAGGACCGCACCGAACGTCTCCGTGGCAAGGCCGTCGTGGCCGCCCTCGGCGAGCCCGGGAGAGCGCTGGCGGTCGCGGACCGCCTGCCCGACCCGGCCGCCCCGGTGAGCCCGGCGGCCCTCGGCGCCGCGCTGCGCGAGACCGGGACGGACGGCGTGGTCGTCCTCGTCGTCGCCGGCCCTGGCGAGCCGGTCGACCTGGTCGCCGGCCTGGTCACGGTCGCCGAGGGCATCCAGGAGGCGCTCGCCGAGACCGAGGGGGCCGACGTGCGCGCGGTTCTGGTCACCCAGGGCGCGTTGCGCCTGCCGGGCGACCCGCACGAGCCCGACCTGGCCCACGCCGCGCTGGTGGGGGCGCGGCGGTCGCTGCGCAACGAGCAGGCCGCGGCGCGCTGGCGCCTCGTCGACCTGCCGCCCGGCGCCGATCCCGCCGACTGCCTGTCCGAGCTGCCCGCCGAACAGGACGAGCACGGTGCCGACGCGGACGAGGTCTGCCTCCGACCGGGCGGTGCCTTCGTGCCCCGCCTGCGCCGGGACCTGGCCGAGCGCCTCCGCCCGTACACCGAGAGCGCACCGCTCGCGGACCCGGAGGGCTCGTTCGAGGTCGAGGTCCCGCGGTCGAGGCTGCTGACCGACCTGGCGCTGCGCGAGAGCGAACGGATCGCGCCGGGGCCGGGCGAGATCGAGATCCGGATGGACGCCGTCGGGCTGAACTACAAGGACGCGATGAAGATCCTCGGGGTGCTCACCGAGGAGAACCTGCGGGGCACCTACTTCGGGACGTCCGTCGGCATGGAGGGTCTCGGCGTCGTCACGCGTGCCGGCGCGGGCGCCGGGTTCGAGCCCGGTGACGAGGTGCTCGTCTGCGTGCGGGACATGTTCCGCCGCCACCTCACCGTCGCGGTCGACGACGGGTTCGTCGCCCGCGCGCCGCGGGGCGCCGGGCCCGCGCACGCCGGGTCGCTGCTGCCGCTGCTCACCGCTCACCACGGCCTCGTCCACGCGGCCAGGCTGACGGCCGGGGAGACCGTGTTGGTGCACGGCGCCGCGGGCGGCACCGGGCAGGCCGCGATCCAGGTCGCCCGAGCCCTGGGCGCCCGGGTGATCGGCAGCGCCGGCACCGACGAGCGCCGCGAGTTCGCCCGCGTCGCGGGCGCCCACGAGACGGTCAGCTCCCGGTCCGTGACCTTCGTCGACGACGTGCTCCGCCTGACCGACGGCCGGGGCGCGGACGTGGTGTTCACCTCGCTGCCCGGAGAGGCCCTGCGCCAGAACCTCCGGGCGGCCGCCGAGTTCGGCCGGATCGTGGAGATCGGCAAGACCGACATCTACGGCCGCGGCGTGATCGAGCTCGCGCCCTTCGACCGGAACCTCTCCTTCCACGCGGTCGACATGGACCGCATGTTCCTGCGCCGCCACGAGGCGGTCCGCGCCCTCGCCACGGAGATCACCGACCTGCTCGACCGGGGTGTCTACAAGGCGCTGCCGGCGACGGCCTACCCGGCGCCCGAGCTCGCGACGGCCTGCGAGGCCGTCGCGCGGTCCAGCCACACCGGCCGGGTGGTGGTCACGCTCGGCGGCCGGCCGCCGGTGCGCCGGCGCCGGCCGCGGTTCGCCGTGCGCGGCGACGCGACCTACCTCGTCACCGGCGGGTTCGGCGCCTTCGGGCTGGCCATCGCCGACTGGCTCGTCGCGCAGGGCGCCCGCCACCTCGTGGTGACCGGCCGCCGGGGTGCGACCAGCCCGGAGGCCCGCCGCCGGTCGCGCGCCTGGCGTGCCCGCGGCGCCGACGTCGTCGAGGCGCGGGCGGACGTCGCCGATCCGGTGGCGGTCCGCGAGCTGGTGGCCACGGTCACCGCGACGATGCCGCCGCTGCGCGGCGTGTTCCACGCCGCGGGCGTGCTCGACGACCATCCCCTCGGCGAGGTCACCGAGGACTCCCTGCGCCGGGTCATCGAGCCGAAGATCCAGGGCGCGTGGAACCTGCACACCGAACTGGAAGCCGCCGGCGTCGGCCTGGACGCCTTCGTCCTGTGCTCGTCGGTGTCCGCGCTGATCGGTTTCGTCTCGCAGATCGGGTACGCGACCGCCAACGCCGGCCTCGACGCGCTCGCGGCCCTGCGCCGCGCCCAGGGCAAGCCGGCGCTGTCCATCGACTGGGGCGCGCTGGGCGGCGGCGGGATGGCCGAGGCGACCGTCGAGGTGCGGCGCTACCTGGACTTCGTCGGGGTGCGGCCGATCGGCATGGACCGCGCGGCCGCGCTGATGCACGAGGTCCTGAGCCTGGGTGGCGACGTGACCGCCGCGGCCGTCGTCGACCTCGACTGGAACTCCTGGGCGCTGGCCAATCCGGCGTCCGGCTCGTCGACGAGGTTCGCCGAGCACGTGACCACCGCGGGCGGGGACGGCACCGGCGGCCGGACGCTGCGCCGCGAGCTGCTGGCCCTCCCCGCCGAAGAGCGCGGCGACGTGCTGGCCTTCCTCCTCGCCGAGCAGGTCGCCCTCGTCCTGGGCATTCCCGCCGACGCGCTCGACCATCACACCGCGCTGCCGGAGATGGGGCTCGACTCGCTGCTCGCCGTCGAGTTGACCGCGCGGATCGCCGGCACGGTCGGCATCCAGATGTCGGCGCTGGAGTTCAACCGGGGCAGCGGGCTGTCCGCCATCGCGCGCCACATCGCCGCCGGCCTGGAGGTGGGCTGAGATGACGACCGACGCGAAGACACTCGCCCGCGACCTGCTCGACCGCTACGGCACGGCGGGGCCGGCCCGCGCGGCCGCCGCCGTGGATCGGGCGGATGGGTCCGCGCGCCTGGACGGCCACCCGACCGTCCAGGCGGCGAAGGACCTCCGGGCCGACATGCACGAGACGTTCGACGCCCGTGGCCTGCCGAGCCCGTTCTTCCTTCCGCACGACGGGGTGAACGGGGCGACGACGAACATCTTCGGCCGGGAGATGCTCAACTTCTCGAGCTACAACTACCTGGGCCTGGCCGGGCACCCGAAGGTGCGCGCCGCCGCGAAGGACGCGATCGACACCTACGGGACGTCGGCGTCGGCGAGCCGGGCCGTCGCCGGGGAGATCCCCCTGTACGCCGAGCTGGAGCGCAGGCTCGCCACCGCCTACGGCGTCGACGACGCCGTGCTCGCGCCCAGCGGCTTCCTGACCAACGCGGCGGTCGTCCCGTTCCTGCTCGGCCCGGGTGACCTCGCGGCCTGCGACGCGCTGGTGCACAACAGCATCGTGTCGGGGACGCAGTGGGCGCAGTGCCGCCGGGCGACGTTCCGGCACAACGACCCGGACTCCCTCGACGCGCTGCTCGTCCGCTCGCGGCGGCACGCGGCCCGGGCGCTGGTCGTCCTCGAAGGCGTCTACAGCATGGACGGCGACATCTCGGCGCTGCCCGAGCTGGTCGCGGTCGCCCGCCGGCACGACTGCCTGGTGATGGTCGACGAGGCGCACTCGTTCGGCACCCTCGGCGAGCACGGCTGGGGCGTGCGGGAGCACTACGGCCTGCCCGGCGGCCTGGTCGACGTCTGGATGGGCACGCTGTCGAAGTCCCTCGCCGGCTGCGGCGGCTACCTCGCGGGTGACGCGGACCTGATCTGGGCGATCAGGCTGCTGGCCCCGGGAATCTGCCTCTACACGGCGCCGCCGACGCCCGCGCAGATCGCCGCCGCGGTCGCGGCGTACGACGTGATGCAGGCGGAACCGGAGCGGCTGGCCCGCCTGCGGGAGAACTCCGCGTCAGTGCTGCGGGCGCTGCGCGAGGGTGGGTGGGACACCGGCGCGAGCGGTGGCACCCCCATCGTGCCGATCATTCTCGGATCGACGGAAAGGACCATGACGACGTCCGGAGGACTCCTCCAGGCGGGTGTCAACGCCGCCCCCATCGCCTACCCCGCGGTGCCACAGGGAGAAGGCCGCATCCGGCTGTTCCTGTCCGCCGACCACACCACCGACCACCTCGACGAGATGGTCGATGCCCTGGCCCAGTGCGATCCCGGCGATCCGGGCCGCCGGGTCTGATGTCACGGAAACGGCGCCCGACCCGCTGGCGGTCTGCCCGCTGTGCAGCGGCGAGGTCGCGCCGGTCAGGAAGCTGGCCAGGGCCGAGCCGAGCTCCTCGCTCGGCTGGACCGTCTGGCCGTCGGCGGCCTTGGCAAGGGTGGCGACGAAGTCAGCCATGGCCAAGCTCGACCTGCCCCGCACCGACGCCGACCACCGCCGGGTCCTGGCCGTCCTGCGCTTCCTGGGCGCCGGCGCCCGGGCCTGACGGCACAGGCCGCCGGCTTCGTGGCCCTCAGCCTCGTCGGCCGCCGGCGACGCGGGGCTAGGACGGGGAAACCAGGCCGAGGGACGCGATGAGGTCGCGCATCTCGTCGCGGTAGACGCTCGCCGGGTCGCGCATGAGGGTGCGCAGGTGGCCGTAGATCTCCAGGGCCATGAGGCCGTGCATGCGGCCCCAGACGCGCAGGGTCAGGGCCAGCGCGGCCGGCGGCAGATCCGGGAAGTCCTTCTGGACGTGGCCGGCCAGGCTCGGGTCGAAGTCGGCCCAGCGGTACTCCCGGCCGTCCGGCTGGCGGTCGCGGGCCGCCGGCCAGGCCGCGGCGACGAGGCCGATCAGGCCGGTGCAGGCGCGTAGCTCGGCCTCCTTCGCCGGGCCGTCGGCCGGTGCGCGGTAGCCGGGCACCGGGTCGCCGTAGATGAGCCGGAAGCCTTCGGGACTGGCGAGCGCCCAGGCGCGGGTGGCCTGCGCCCACGCCATGATCCGGCCGCCTGGGTCGCTTTCCGGCACGGCGTCCCTGGCGGCCTCGGCCGCCACGACGGCCGTCGTGTAGACGTCGCCGATCAGCGCGGTGATCAGGTCGTCGCGGGTGGCGAAGTAGCTGTAGATCGCGCCGGCCGTCATGCCCATCTCGCGGGCGATGGCGCGCAGCGAGATGGCGTCGGGGCCGCCGGCCGCCATGAGCTTCAGCGCGATGGCCTTGATCTCGGCGCTGGTCTGCGTGCGTAGGCGGTCGCGGCGGCTCGTGGCGGTGGTCTGGTCGCTCACCCTTGACAGTCTACGGCGTTTGGCTACTGTACGGCGCATCAACTCTGAACGCCGTGTAGTAAATCTTCCGCGTGTAGAGACTGAGATTCGCAGAGACAGGGACTCATGGAGCGAGAACGGCTACGCCTCGCGCTGCTGGCCTTGACCCAGCTGATCGTGGCGCTCGACTACAACATCGTTTACGTGGCGCTGCCCGACATCAGGGACGCGCTGGACTTCAGCCCGCGGTCCGTGCAGTGGGTCGTCAGCGCCTACGCCGTCGGGCTCGGCGGCCTGCTGCTGTTCGGCGGCCGGGCCGTCGACCGGCTCGGGCCGCGCCGGATGTTCACGACCGGGCTGGCGCTGTACGGCGTCGCCTCGCTGGCGGGCGGCCTCTCCCCCGGCGCCGGGGCGCTCGTCGCCGCGCGCGCGGTCCAAGGGGTGGGCGGGGCGCTGCTGACGCCGGCGACGCTCACGCTCATCTACCGGGGGTTCGCCGAGGGGCCCGCGCGCAACCGGGCGCTGGGCGCCTGGGGCATGGCCGGCAGCGCGGGGCTCGCCGCCGGGTCGCTGCTGGGCGGGGTGCTGACCAACTACCTGGGCTGGGAATGGGTCTTCTTCGTCAACGTGCCGTTGGCGTTGGGCTGCGCCCTGGCCGGGCCTCGGCTGCTGCCCGCCGACCCGGACCGTACGACCCGCGGCCGCACGTCAGGCGGCCTCGCGCCCGCCGGCCGCGCGGCTGACGGCAGTACGACCGGCGGCCGCCCGGCCGGCGGCTTCGACGTGCCGGGGGCTGTGCTCGCGACCGCGGGGGCGGCGCTGCTCGTGTTCGGCCTGGCGTCCGGCCCGGAGGCCGGCTGGGTGTCGGTGCGTGGTCTCGGGGCGCTCGCCGCCGGCCTCGTCCTGCTCGCGCTGCTGCTGGTGGTCGAGGCCAGCACCGCTGATCCGCTGATACCGCTGCGGCTGGCGCGGGGCCGCAACCTCGCCACCACCATGGTCGTCATCGCCGTCTTCCAGGGCACGCTCGGCGGCGGCTTCTACATCCTCACCACCTACCTGCAGCCGGTCCTCGGCTACAGCTCGCTGCGGGCCGGGCTCACGTTCCTCCCGCTGACGCTCGTCTGCATGGTCGCCGCCGTCTGGGTCACCCCGGCGCTGCTCGGCCGCTGGGGAATCCGCACGACGCTCGCCGTCTCGACGGTCGGGACCGGGGCGGGCATCGCCGTCATGGTCGCGGGCACGTCCGCGGACGGCGGCTTCTGGACCCTGCTGCCGGGCAGCGTGGTGTGGGGCCTGTTCGGCGGCGTCGCCTTCGTCACCCTGTTCGCGTCCGCCGGATCCGGCGTCGCGCCCCACGAGCAGGGCGTCGCGTCGGGGCTCGCCAGCACGGCCAAGGAGGTCGGCGGCGCGCTGGGCCTCGCGGTCTTCGTCGCGATCGTGACCGGCACGCCCGACCAGCTCCACGGCCTGCACGTCGCCGGCTGGACGGCCGCCGCCGTCACCGCCGCGGGCGGCCTGTTCTCCCTCGTCCTCAAGCCCGCCCGCCCCGCCCCCGACCCGGAGCACTCTCCCGCCCTCGAAGGAGCCAGCGCGTGAACACCACCGACCTGATCCTCGCGTACCTCGATGTCTGGAACGAGCGGGACACCGCGGCGAGGGAGACACTGATGGCATCGGTCCTCGTCGAGGACTCGGTCTACACCGACCCTGACAACGCCGCCCTGCGCGGCCACGCCGCGCTGTCGGAAGCGATCGGCCGGGCACAGAAGAACTTCGGCGACCTTCGCTTCAGCCTCGGCACGATCATCGGCGTCCACCACGACCGGGCCCTGTTCACCTGGCGGCTGGGCACGGCCGCGACCGGCTACGACGTCGTGGAGCTCACCGGGAACCGGATCCGCACCGTCGTCGGGTTCTTCGCATGACCGGCCCGGAGCGCGCGCAGAACCAGGAGCGCCGCTGGACGGCCGCGTGGACCACCTCGCCGCAGCGGCCCGGCGCCGGCTTCACCCCCAACTGGTCCGAGGACGGCTTCGCCGGCCAGACCATCCGCCAGGTCGTCCGGCTCGGCATCGGCGGCGACGCGCTGCGGATACGACTGTCCAACCGCTACGGCGCCGGGCCGCTGCGCGTCACGGGCATGACCGTGGCGACCACCATCGGCGGCGGCGCGGGCGACGGCGGTGCGGGCAGCGCCGCGGTGAAACCCGACACGCCGCGCGAGCTGGCGGTGAGCGGCGCCACGGCGTTCACCGTCCCGGCCGGCGCCGACCTGGCCACCGACGCAGTCCCCTTCGTCGCCGACGCGCTGGACTCGGTCACCGTCACGGCCTACCTGGCCGAGCCGTCCGGGCCGGCGACGTATCACGCCCAGGCCCTGGCGACGACCTACCGGGCGGCAGGCGACCAGCGCGGCGACGCGGAGGGCACGGCCTTCACCGAGACCTCCCAGTCCTGGTACTACCTGTGCGGAGTCGACGTGCGCGGCGCCAGCGTGCGCGGAGTCGACGCGGCCGGCGGGTCTGGCAATGCCGGCGGCCGTGCCACCAGCGGCGGGGTGGGCGGCGCCATCGTGGTGCTCGGCGATTCGCTCACCGATGGAACAGGTAGCACGCCCGACACCGACCATCGCTTTCCCGACCTGCTCGCACGGCGGCTCGTCGCCGCGGGCCGGCCGCGCGCGGTGCTCAACCAGGGAATCGGCGGCAACCGCGTGACCGTCGACTCCGCCTGGCTCGGCGAGCGGGCCACCGCCCGGTTCCACCGCGACGCGCTGTCCCAGCCCGGGGTGAGCACCGTTGTGATCTTCGCCGGCATCAACGACATCGGGATCAGCGAGGTCGCCCGGGACTCGCCGTTCCCCGTCCTCGCGCCCTACACCAAAGTGTCCGCAGCCGAGGTCGTCGCGGGGTATCGCGACATGATCCGGCGGGCTCGGGCCGCCGGCCTGCGCACGGTCGGCGTGACGCTGCTACCGATGCGCGGCTCGGCCTTCTCGACTCCGACCAGCGAGGCCAAGCGCGCCGCGGTCAACGCCTGGATCCGCGGATCGGGAGAGTACGACGCGGTGCTCGATCTGGCGCTGGCCATGGGCGACGAGCTCGACCCGGCCCACGACTCCGGCGACCACCTGCACCCCAGCGACGCCGGCTACCAGGCCATGGCCGACGCCGTCGACCTGACTCTCCTGTAGCGCGGTAGCCCTGCAACCCCGTAGCCGACCACCGTCTCGACGGGCGCCGGCTCCACCTGCTCGCCTGTCGTCCCCGGCCGGCCCGAGCCGGACGGTTCGGACTGGCGCGTGGAATCGAATCTCAATCTCCGTCGGGTGCAGTCGTCTCCTGGCTGGAGCCGTGAGCCGGCCGCCGGCCGGCCAGCGGTGGGGCCGGCCGTGGCCGGCCACGTGAGGCGATGGAAAGTCGCCGCCGGCCGGCCTCGCCGGTGGCCGTTCATGATCTGGTGGCATTTTCGGCCCTGGGGCTCCGAACATTCCACCAGATCATGAAACCGGCCATGATCCGGTGGAATCGTCGGCGTCCTCCCGCTCACCGTCCGCCACGTCCTGCCGCCAGCCAGGCCCACCCGCGGGCCCTCGAAGGCCGTCGCCCGGCGAGGTCACGTCAAAGAAGCTACGCCCAGCTCCGGTTGCCTCGACGACCGGAGCTACCAGTACATCCAGCAATATCCGGCGAATGAGACGGCCACCGCACAGCCCGACGACGCCGTCGGACCACCCGTCTGCCGGGGACGACGCGCGTCGGCCCGCAGTTCCTCATCCAGGCCACCGCAGCGCGGCCACCGAGGGCGCAATGATCACGAAACCTCGGCGACGGGGTGATCTTCGACCGGCCCGGTCGTGAAGGTTTGCCTCAGGAGGGCGGCGGACGTCCTATCGCCGTTGTGCTCCAGCAACAGGGCGAGACTCATAGCAAAAAGATCCCTGCCCCCCGTGCCGTCGGGGAACGTAGACCTCACCAGCTGGACGGCCGGCGAGACGGCCGCCCCAGGCTGGACCGATGCCTCATCTGCCATATGGGGCATCTCGGCCGACACGCCCAGGGCACGGAGCGCCTTTTCTACTGGGCCGATGACGCTCGCCGCCTTCGCCGGGTCCGGGTTGCCCGCCAGATACCAGAGGAGGGCCTCCGGTATTCCTTGCCATACCTCGTCCTGAAGGTGCACCTTCTCCGCCCTCCTGACGTCCATTCGCTGGCGCCAGTCGACGATTTTCTTCCATCGTTCCTGGGTATGGGCGTCGACTCGGACGCGGACGTCCGATACCACAATTCGAGCGTCGGGCGCGCCAGGGAAGCCGGCGCCGATTCCTTCCGGCGCACTTTCGCCGAGTAGCACTCTGACATCATCCGGCGATCCAACGCATACCTGTCCTGCCAGTCGCCGGACATATTCGAGCACTAGGCTGCCGATATAACCGTCGGCCGGCTCGGCATCTGCCCTGGTAGCCATCTCCCAGTGAGCATTGCACGAAAAAAGGAAGAAAAGATCTGGATCGCGGCTTTCCAGCACGCCGGCTACGTACGTAGGTCCGCTCACCAAGGTGAAATCACCCGCGGGATACGCACGCGACATCGCACGTGCCCGGGTCGAACCCCGGCCCGCGCGACCACCGAACCGGCCGGCGAGAGCCCCGAGAATTACGGCGAACACGAGGACGATCAGCCACTCAGAAGCGCCCAGGGCGACCGCGAGCAACAGCGCCCCCACGGCCAACAACCCAGCAACGCCCAACCAGTGCCGCCGCCCATACGCCAGGATCAGCTCGGTCATGTGATCACCTCACTGACGGCATCGAGAGCTACAAGTTTCACAACGCCACCCCCATCCAGTTCAGGCCGCTGTGAGCTACTTTCTCCAGAAGGCGGACATAGGCGGTCCGCGGCCCAGACGCACCGCCCCGTCGCGCGGCAGTCCGAGTTGCCTCCAAGGCAAGGTTGCACAGCCTTGTCTGCAGCTCTTCCCGTGCGCCGCAAGCGGTCACGAGGACATCGAGCAGCCAGTCTGCATTGTCTTGGCCGGACGCAGCACCCAGCCAGGACGCGACGCGTCCCACCAGGAGCTCGTCATCCAAAGGCCAGCTCAAGGCCGCTTCCCAGGCACGAGCCAGGTCCTGCGCTAGTCCCGACGAGTCTGGCACTGGTGGACTCGCCGGACCACGACGCCCGTTGACATTCTTCCCATACGCCTGTGTCAGCAGGTCAGGGTCAGCTAGATTAAGGAAGACGATGGCGGCGCTACGATTTCTTCGACTACGCCAGGATCCTTTACCCCGCGCCCCCGTCGTTTCGACGAGGTTGGATGACGGCCGTCCCGCCGAAATTATCGTCAGCACTTTTTCCAGCACCGGCCAATAATTGTCGGCACGGTCGGCAAGCCTCTTGATATTCCGCACAGCGGCGTCCGCCACCGCGTCGTCCGCGTTGCCGAGGAAGTGCAGCAGGCGGATGGCAGCCATATCGGGGCGCATCTCGGCGAGTGGACCTCCGCAGCTTTCAATGACGATCCGCGCGAGGCGAGGACGTATGTCCTGGCGCGACCACTCGTAGAACCTCTGCCGCACGCCGGGAGCAGTCCCGTTGTCCTCAAGACCTAGCCGGAATACCATAGCAGCGGCGGTGGTGTAGATAGCGCCAGACCGCCGCGACCAGTGCTCCGCCAACCACAAAAGGCCGTCGGCGTCCGCGGAGAGGAGCATCTGCTCGGCCAGTCGGGCCGCAAGCAGCAGTGTCATCTTTGTGCCCGCGTCCGTCTTCCGGGGAAACCCGACCGCCAGTCGGTCGAACCACGACAGATAGACCTCCACGAGATGTGGATGCTCAGTCCAGAGATACCTTCGCGCTGCGATGCCGTATACCGGCTGGCGGAACCTGACCATACTAGAGCCAGGTGTCTCGCCGCTGGCACGCTCAGCGCCGATTTGTTCGAGCCACTCGTCGGCCTCGTCCCAGCCGAACGGGTGGTCATCATCGACGGGTCGCCCACCTGGCGCGCAGGCCCGGACGAGTTCTCGTTCCGCGCGAACCACCATGGCGGTGGTCGCATCCTCCAGCATGGCGACGGCCGCGAGTCGCAGGCGCCAGGCGATTGCCGTCCCGTCCGACGCGCTGCGACTCACCCCTGCCTTGTCACGGAGCTCCTCGACGAGTCTCGCCGGGTTGCCGACCGTCGCCTGCAACGCGGCGGCCAGCCATTGAGATGGAGGCCCTTTAGGACGGACGGCCTCGGCGACACGCGCAATCGTTTCCATGCTGAGAGTCGCGAGGATTTTTTCGGAATCCGCCGCGTAGATCTGCGACCGGATTTCCCCGTCTGTATCGGCCGCCGGCCAACTTGCGTCACGGGCACTGAGATGGCGGACAAGTACCTCAGCCGGATCCGGTCTGCCCAGCGGCACGCGGTGGTCAACGAACTCGGGCGGAAGGACCCGCAGTACGTCGTCCGACACGACCACCGCGAGCCGTGCCGACCTCTCGCGGACCGCCGCGATCAGAGACTGTAGAGCGCCGTTGGTCACGGAGCCGGCGAGAGCCGGCGTCGTGAGGTGGAGTCGGAGCCGTTCACCTGACGCGATCTCTTTCGGCCCCGGCCAGGTAGCTCCATCCCGCTGGACCTCCTGGATCGTCGGCAGGTCGCGGATGGTGTAGCTGGTGGTGCCATCAACGTCCTCGGTGTCCTCGGGACCACGGCCATCGGCGGCCAGCAGCGCCATCATGGCCGCCGCGGACCGACCAGTCCCTTCTTCGCCCGTCAACAGGACAATTCGATGATCTTGCAGGTTTGCCACGGCGTTCTCGTAGCCACCCGGAGGGACGAACCGAGGCCGCAGCGTGCGGCCATCGAGGCTCCATGACTGTGCGGTCCGTCCAGCCCCGATCCGCTTGAGGATCTCTTGTTCCGCCGCGACGAGGAAAGAGACGTGCTCAACGCTCAGCACCACCCCCCGATCCCTGGCGGTCACTACTCGCATGCTGCCGTTGACGTCGCCGGCGACGGCGGCCTCCGACCGTCCGAGCTGGTCTATACCGCCGGACCTTCCTGCCTGGCCGAACGGCAGGAAGCCTCCCGGTTCGTTCCCCACCTCGTCGTACGGATAACCGCCATCGCTGGAATCGAGGCCGTCCTCCCAACTGAGATCATCGGGGGCTCCGTCCAGGCCGGACCTCTCGTTGTTTGCCGACATGCTCACAACCCGCTGCCTGGACCGCCGAAGCCAGAGCCGTAACGGATCGAGCCTTGGACATCGCCGGCGACCGCGACATCGGCGCTCCCCAGGTGACCGATGCCTCCGTGGACCATTCCGGCGGGAGCTGGGCTTCTCTTGGACGAACCACGACTACCCTGCTTGCCAGGCTTGCCGGCGGAGCGGGCGGCCGAATTCGTCGGTCCCCCGGTGACGCTCCCGAGACCGTCGGTCAGAAGTCCTCCGGACGGCCTGGGCACATGAACGTACGCGACGCCGCGGTAGGTCTTAACCTCGACCTCGACACGATGGAACTCCTGCGGGGACAGCGCCGCGTAACCGTCCTCCACGGCGCCTTCGTAGACCTGCGGCGAAACGATCGCGCCGACGTGGGTCGTCAGTGGATCCGTCCGCTCCAGCAACGCGCGAATCGAGCGGTCATCCAGTAGGCGATGCAGTACGATCCTGGCCCCACCGTTGCCGTCTGCCAACGCCTCGCGGCTAGGGTCATGAACAGGACCGAGGTGGAGACTCACCCTCATCCGCAACGGCGGCGATGTCGCCGTTCCAACGGTTCCAAGAAGGTTGAGCTCCGTCAGCTCGTCCTCAAGCGCCCTGAGATACGGGTTCAGCAGAAAGGAGATGGTTGTCGGGTCGTAGCCGCGGACTCTGCCGTCGCCGGTTGACTGGTCGAACAGCGGCTCACCGACGACGTCCCGCAGGGCACAGCGCTCAAGCGCGGCATCGAGGATGCGCGGGATCGCGGCTGACAGGCCCGCGTGGTCAGCCCCAGGGCGCCCGCTGAAGTCCTTGACATCGACCGCGATCATTGCGGCATAGCGCGGCAGCCGCCTGGGCCTGCCTGGTGTTGCGGGTGGTACCGGGCTGTCGGACAGGCTCATCGTGTCTCCTCGGCGTTGAGGGGAATCATGGTGAGCAGCCTGCTCGCCGCACGGTCACCGAATTGTCCGGCCGTGGACATCCGAGGTGTGCCGCGCGCCACCAGCGCGGTGGGCTCGGGCAGCCGACGAGCAAAGATCGTAACTGGGCGCGCAGACCGCGGGCCGCGCCACGGCTCAGGCGCCCCAGATCTCAGAGGCAGGCGGCGCGGCGCAGGGCGGCTGCATCCTCGACGACCAGACGCCGGTCCGCCGAGAGCACACCCGTCGCGCGCAGCTGACGCAGGCACTCGGCGACGGTGCTGCGCGCGAGACCGAGCGCCCTCGCTATTCCCTCCTGAGAGATGGGAATGTGCCGCGGGTCGCCAACCTCTGGACCCGCAAGGTCGAGCACCTCGACGAGGAGCCAGGAGATGCGCCGCTGTGGGGATCTCAACGTCACATGTCCCTGGTATCGCGTGGACTGCGCAACCCGGTCGGCCAGGTACTCGGCGAAGGCATCGACTGCGTCGTCGTCGCGCAGGAAGCGAGCAAAGACATTCGCTTCCACTCGATATGCCACGCACCGATCCACGGCGACTGCGGAGGCCGTGCGATATCGGACGCCCTGCGACGACGAGCCGGACCGCCGACTGTTCATGGATCGCGAGCGGCTTGGCCAAGCGCCTGCCTCGCCTATGACGTCGCCTCGGCCTCGCAGTGCGACCAGGGTCTCCGAGCCGTCCGGGTTTTCACGGAGAACTTTCACTCGCCCTTGCGTCACCGCAAGGAGGTATGCGCCAGGTTCATCCTGGTAGAGCATTATCTTCTTCGGAGCGAACTCGCGCCTGACACCACAGGCAAGCAGGGCAGTCCATCGATCGTCTCCGAGCAAGCACTGAAAGGCACGAGACGCTCCGGAATCCCCCCGACTCACTCAAGCAACTGTAGCCTTGTTGCGGACCCGTTGCCGGCCACTCCGGCAAGCCGCGTGGCCACGATTCCGTGCGGTCGTCTCGACGGTGGCCGCCGTGCGATCGCCCGCGTCCGATGCTGTCCTACACAGCGGCCAGAGGCGGGCGGCTACAGCCTGGGAGCCTGTTCGTATTTGATCACCCGAGTTGGACGATGGCAGGGGTCAGGTAAAATCGGCGTGTCCTCGCCGGAGCCCGTCGATTCACCGGACAATCTGCGGTGAATCTGGCGCCGAGGAGCCACTTGCATGCCGTCGACATCGCATCGACCATCCACGCTCCCTGCCGAGAACTGACCAACGGATCAGCGGACCTGGTGCGCGGCCTCGCCGGGTACCGGTTCGGCGGTGGCCGAGAGCGCTTCGGCGGTGGCCTGGTCGAGCGGGAGGAACGCCTCCAGCTTCAGTTCCGCGAGTGTCACGTCGACGGCCGTGGCGAACGTCGTCACCGTCGTCATCAGGCGCAGCTCGCCGCGGGACGTCTCGAGGCAGAGCGGAACCGCGAACCCGAGCTGCCCGGCGGACGGCTCGAGCTCGGGCACGTAGGTCATCAGTTCGGCGCGCAGCTCCGGCAGGTGGCCGAGGCGGACCAGGATGTGCCGCGCCCATTCGGCGAGGTTGCGGATCCGGGGCGCCAGTCCGTCGGGATGGAGCGCGAGGCGGTAGATGTTCGTGCCCGGCCCGACCAGGTAGGGCTTCGCACCCTCGGTGATCAGGTCGACTGCCGTGTTCGCGGCGATCAGGGTGCCGGTGCGGTCCACGATCAGTGCCGGATATGGCAGGTGCCCGCGGAGGATGTGGTCGATCGCCGTGCGGACGGGGGCCAGGATGGGGTCGTCGAGCGAGCTTTCCGGATAGACCGGCGCATAGCCGGCCGCCACGAGCAGCTCGTTGCGCTCCCGCAGTGGCAGGTCGAGGGACTCGGCCAGGCGGACCACCATGTTCCGGCCGGGCACGGACCGGCCGGACTCGATGAAGCTCACGTGCCGCTGGGTGGTGCCCGCGCGCAGCGCGAGGTCCAGCTGGCTGAGCTGCCGGCCGGTGCGACGCTCGCGCAGCGCCCGGGAGAAGTCCACACATCCGTTCCAACGAGCCCGCCGGCGCTCCGCCATTCCCTGGCGGGAATTGGCGCCAGCGGCGCCGGTCACCAGCATCGGCCGCATGGACAGCCACGCGGAAAGCGTCGTGAACATCGGAGTACTGCTCCCGACCGGGGCATCCCAGTGGGGCGTGACCGGCGACCCACGGCAACTCATCGACTTCGGGCGCCGGGCCGAACGCCTGGGCGTCTCGTCGCTGTTCGTCAACGACGCGCTGATCAGCCCTCGTATCGAGGCGCTGACCATGTTGGCGGCACTCGCGCCCGTCACCGAGACCGTGGCGCTGGGTACGGGCGCGCTGCTGCCTTTCCTGCGCAGGCCGATCCAGGCCGCGCAGGCACTGGCGTCGATCGACCTGCTCTCCGGCGGCCGCCTCACGGTGGCGGTGGGCGCGGGTTTCCCCGGCCGGTTCGGGCGGCCTTTCTACACATTGTCCGAGGTGCCGTGGGAACGTCGCTTCGCCCGCCTGGACGAAACCGTCGCGCTGTGGCGGGCGCTGTGGAACGGTGCCCGGTCCTTCCACGGCGAGATCCTCTACTTCGACGACATCCCGCCCGCGACGGCACCGTTCCGGCCGGGCGGGCCGCCGATCTGGCTTGGCGGCGGGACGCCTGGCGCCCTTGCCCGCGCCGGCCGGCTGTACGACGGATGGCTGCCGTACCCGCCTGACCCGGCCGGCTACGCATCCGGCCTGTTGGAAATCCGGAAGGCGGCGGCCGAAGCCGACCGCCACGCCGAGAACATCACGCCCGCGCTGTTCGTCTCGGTACGGATCGACAACGACGTCCCGAGCGGCCGCCGGGCGCTGGACGAGTACGCGCGCATCGCCTACGGGATGCCGCTGGAGGAGCTGGAGAAGATCCAGGCGGTGGTCACCGGCTCCGCCGACCAGGTGCTCGCGGGCCTGGCCGCATACGTCACCGCCGGAGCGCGTCACATCGTCGTGCGCCTCGGCGCACTGGATTTCCCGTCGCAGAACGACCAGCTTGATCGGATCGCCGCCCTGCTGCCGGCCGTACGGACAGCAGCGGTCTCCGCGCGCTGTTGACCCGGCTGACCCGGCTGACCCGGTCGAACACGCCGGCCGTCCAGTGCTGACCGGCCAGTTCGGCGCCTTCTACTTCGCCTCCCTGTACCTGCAGGGCGTGCTCGACGACAGCCCGGTCGAGACCGGCCTGGCGTCCGTGCCGTTCGCCCTCGGCGTCATCGTCGACACGATCGTCGCCGGGCGGCTGATGACCAGGACCGGGCCACGTCCGCTGCTGGTGAGCGGGCTCGTGCTGCGTCGTGTCCGGAAACTCCATGTGCCAAAAATTCCACGGCGAAACGTGTCGCACATGAGCGCTTCTACTCGGTTCGCCGGCCGACTACCGCGTGGAAATGCTGGCCCCGTGCCGGGCGGCTCTGGTTGGCTGCCGGCCATGGTCGACGACAGTCTCGCGGACTTCACGGCGACGGAGTTCACGCATGACGGCAAGACCCGCGCCGTCTACCGAGCCGGGACCGGCCCGGCCGTGATCGTGATGGCCGAGGCACCGGGGATCACGCCGAAGGTGGCGGGGTTCGCCCGGCGGGTCGCCGAGATCGGTTGTACGGCGGTGATGCCGCACCTGTTCGGCGTACCCGGGAAGGACCCGGTCGCCGGCGGCCGGCTGGGCTTTCTGAGGTATACGGCGGCGTCGATGCTTCCGGTCTGCGTCAGCCGGGAGTTCACCGCGCTGGCGACGGGCCGCACGTCGCCGGTCGTCTCCTGGCTGCGCGCCCTCGCGGCGGACGAGCACGCGCGGTGCGGCGGGCCCGGCGTCGGCGCGGTCGGCATGTGCTTCACCGGCGGGTTCGCGCTCGCCATGGCGACGCATCCCAGCCTGATCGCTTCAGTGCTGTCACAGCCGTCCCTGCCCCTGCCGCTTACGAGGGGTCGAAAGAACACCATCGACTGTTCCGCCGCCGACCTCGAGGTAGTCAGGCAACGGTGCGCGGCGGAGGACCTGGAGGTGCTCGGCCTGCGCTTCCGCGGCGACACCATCGTTTCCCCGCAGCGCTTCCAGTTCCTCCGGGAGCAGTTGGGCGACGCCTTCGTCGCCGTCGAGCTCGACGACGGCAGCGCCAATCCTGCGGCCCTGACGCCGCCGCACTCGGTCCTCACGGAACATCTCGTCGACGAACCCGGCCAGCCGACCCGCGCGGCGCTCGACCAGGTCCTCGACCTGTTCCGCAAACGCCTCCTGCCGGCCTGAGAGACCGCCCGGGTGATCACGAAGGCTGGCGCAGGAAGCGATCCCCCAGCTGGCTTGTCGCCGGGCTGGCTCTCGCCGAGGCGGCGATCAGAGGATGCGAGCGCGGCTCCTGGCCGGAGAGGCTCGGCCCGGCTACGCCTTCGGCGGCCAGAGCGGAGCCGGCACCTCGAAGCCCAGCGGGCCGTCCCACCGGTTGCGCGCGGCCACCTCGTGCACCGGCCGGCGCGCCGCCACCCCCCACCGCCCAGTCGGGTAGCCGAAGCTGACGCAGCAGGAGATGAGCCAGCCCTCGTCCTGCGGCACCTCGAGGATCTTCAGGACCTCGTCCCGCGCGAAGAAGCCCAGCACGCTCGTCAGCGCGCTGCCGATGCCCTCGGCCCTCGCGGCCAGCTGTGCGTTCCAGACGGCGGGGAAGATCGAGCCGCCAGTCGGGTCCTGCTGGACGAACGCGAACAGGAACAGCGGCACCTCGGCGAAGTGGTCGGCCAGCCAGTCCGCCGAGCGCCTGATCCGCAGCATGGTGGCGTTCTCGGCCAGGTCAGGGTCGGCCGCCGCGGTGGCGAGGCGCTCGGCGTAGACGGTCTCCCACAGCGTCGTCAGCGCCCGCCGGTACAGCGGCGCCAGCTGGCCCTTGACCGCCGGGTCGTCGACGAGGAGGAACCGCCATCCCTGGGCATTCCCGCCACTCGGCGCGCGGACGGCCGCGTCCAGAATGCGGGCCTGCGCGTCGAGCGGGATCGGGTCGGGACGCACCCGCCGCATCGCCCTCGTCGTGTAGAGCGCCTCGTGGATCTCCATGCCGCCTGCTCCGATCTCTCCACCACCGCCGGGCCGCACGGCAGTACTCGCCACCAGCCGGGCGTGCCACGCAAACTGCGCACCCGGCGCCTGCCGGTTGGCTTCGCATCAAGCGCGCCGAGCTGAACTATTCCAGCCTTCGCCGCGGCGAACGCGGAATGGATAGGCCAGCTGGCGGATCCAGCCGTCGGGCGGGCCCTCGCCGCGGACGCCGAACCGGGCCGGCTGGCTGCCGACGGGCAGGTAGAAGGTGCCGAAGAGGAGATCCCACAGCGGCAGGAAGCCGGCGAAGTTCTTGTCCAGGCCCTCCTCCTGCGAGGTGTGGTGCCATCGGTGGAACACCGGCGTCGCGATGACGTAGCGAAGCGGGCCGAAGCTCCACCGCACGTTCGCGTGAATGAAGATCGCGTAGAGGACCAGGACACTGGTGACGGGAGCGACCGTCATGGGCCGGAAGCCGATCGCGATCAGCGGGAGGACCTGCGCGAACGTCACCAGGGCGTCGTTGACCGGGTGCAGCCGCACGGAGCTGAGCCAGTCCAGGTCCGTCGAGCTGTGGTGCACCGCGTGGAAGGGCCACAGCCGCCGGTGCCGGTGGAACAGCCGGTGCATCCAGTAGGCGATGAAGTCGGCGGCGACCAGGGCCTCGGCGACCTGCGCCCAGGCCGGCTGCCGGCCGATCGCGGTGTCCCGCGTCAGCCAGTCGCGCACGCCGCCGTCGCCGAGGTGGACACCGAACGGCACGGCGGCGACCAGCACGGCCGCGGACGCGGCGACGAACCCGACCACCTGCCCAAGGGGGACCGACACGAACCAGTAGGTCACGTCGGTCCAGAACCCGCGCCGAATCCGCCGCTGACCGGGCACGCCCGGGAAGGCTCGCTCCAACACCGCGAACAGCAGGAAAAGCGCTACGAACGACGCCACGAGCCCCGCGAAGAACGCCGCCATCCGCTTTCGCCCCTCAGTGGTTCGCCGCCGCCCCACCCGGCGGGGAGGAACCCGCCCGAAAGCACCCTAGATCGGCGTTCGTGGCGTTCAAGCGCCTGTCAGGTTCGAATCCGGTAAGGCACGGGACTTGACCGGTCGAACATCCTCTGTGAGCGCCATTCACCCGCTACGCGGTGACGGCGACGGCCCGGTGGACGAGGTCGTCCTGGGTCAGCTGGGCGAGCATGAAGTCGGCGAGGTCGGCGTACGAGATCTTGGAGGCGAAGGTGAGGCGCAGGCCGGTGCCCGACCGGTGGTGCCCGGTGCGCGGGCCGTCGGTGAGCACCGCGGGCCGCACGATGGTCCAGGCGGTGCCGCTGGCCCGGATGAGTTCTTCCATGCCTTCCTTGTCGCGCATCAACGATCGGATCAGGACCCGGTTGACGGCGACGTAGAGGTTGCGGCGGTGGCGGCTGTCGGCCACGCCGTATCCGCTGACGGCGATCAGGCGGCGCACGCCGTGGGTGTCCATCGCCGGCAGGATCGCGCGCGCCCCGTCCGTGCACACCGTGGTGCCCCACTTGCGCTGGCCCAGTGCGCTGAGCACGGCGTCGCTGCCGGCTACGACCTTCTCGACGAGGTCGGTGTCGCGGACGTCGCCGGCGACCGGCCGCAGGCGCTCGTGGACGACGAGCCGGCTCGGGTCGCGAGCGAGCGCGGTGACCGTGTCACCGTGCTGCAGCGCCTGGTCGAGCAGCCAACGCCCGGTGTGCCCGCTGCCACCGAAGACTGCGAGGTGCATCGCTACGACCCTCCACTCGAATACTTGGATACTCCAAGCATTGTCGAGATACTTGGAGTCGTCAAGCATTTGATGCTCCAGGTAGTCTCCGCGGGTGGGCGATGCCGGTAGCCACGGCGACGAGTCGCTGATCCACGCGCTCATCAAGCAGGTCGTCACCCTCGCCGCCCAGACGAGCGCCCAGGCCACGGACCTGCTCAAGGAGCTCGACCTCACGGAGCCACTGCTGAACGTCCTGTGGCGCCTCGACCCGGACGCGGACGCGCCCTCGATGCGCACGCTGGCGACGACGCTCGGCTGCGACCCGTCCACCGTCACGTTCCTCACGGACCGGCTCGAGCAGCGAGGCCTCATCCACCGGCGGCCGGGCTCGGCGGACCGGCGCCAGAAGGTCGTCGGCCTGACCAGCCGCGGTGTCGAGGTCCGCGCCCTGCTCGTGCGGACCCTGACGGCGAGCTCACCGCTCACCCGCCTCTCCCCGGACGACCAGCACCAGCTCCAGGCGCTGCTCGCCAAGGCGGGCGCCGACCCGAGCCAGTTCACCTGCCCAGCGGCGATACCCGATCCGCCGGGGCGTCCGCCGGCGGACGCCTGACCGCCGGCGGCCCTCGAACCTCCCGCCCCGTCGAGCCACCCGTCCGGCCAGCCGCGGGCGCATCCGCAGCGCGGTCAGGTCAGCAGCGCGGTCAGGTCAGCGGAGCGGTCAGGTCAGCGGAGCGGTCTGGACGGTCCCGTCTGGCTCGATGGTCATGCCTGTCAGGCCGTCCGCGCTGGCCGGGGCGTCCAGGTCGAGGGCGACCAGGGTCTTCTGGTAGTTCCATGCGGTCACGTCGAGGGAGAGCTCGACGAGCTGCGCGGCGCAGAAGTGGGTTCGCAGCTGGTCCCGCAGCTGGGAGGTGATCTGGCGAGGCCCCGTCATGTGGGCGTCGGCGTAGCTCAGCGCCGCGCGCTGCGCCGGTGTGAACGCCGGGTCGTCGCGGTAGCCGCCCAGCCGGGCGAACAGGTCGTCGTCGACGACGACCCGCGACGGAACCACCCGAACTATGGCCCCTTTGGTTTAGTTAGGCTAACCTAACGCAGGTCCGGCGGATACGGGAGGTGCGGTGAAAGCAGGGTTTGTCGGGCTCGGCACGATGGGAAGGCCCATGGCGAGACGGCTGCTGGCCGCAGGCCATGACCTGGCCTGCGCGTCACGGTCCGCGGGTCCGGTGCGCGAGCTCGCCGCTCTCGGGGCCGAGCCGCTGCCGACCGCCGCCGACGTGGTGGAGCGGTCGGACGTCACCTTCCTGTGCCTCCCGGACGACGCGGCGGTGCGCGCGGTCGTCCGCGAGTGCCTGCCGGTCGTGCACGGCCGGACGATCGTCGACCACTCGACGGTCGGTCCCGACACCGAGGCCCAGCTGGGCCGGCTGGTCGCCGAGGCAGGCGGCCACTACCTCGACGCGCCGGTCTCCGGCGGGCCGCAGGGTGCCGAGGCCGGCACGCTCGCCGTCATGGTGGGCGGCGAGCGGGCCGTGTTCGAGACCGTCCGGCCGGTCATCGACGCCTACGCGGGCTACGTCGCGCTCGCCGGCGACGTCGGCGCCGGCCAGGTCGTGAAGCTCTGCAACCAGGTGCTGGTGTGCGCGCAGCTGCTCACGCTGGCCGAATGCGCCGAGCTCGCGGAACGCTCCGGCGTCGGCGCCCAGGCGCTCTACGACGCGCTCGGCCACTCCACCGGCGACAGCTTCATCGCCCGCTCCCGGTTCCCGGTGCCCGGGGTGGCGCCGCACAGCCCGGCCTCCAACGACTGGCGGCCCGACTTCACGACCACGCTGATGCACAAGGACATCGACCTCGCCTGGGCGCACGGCAACCGGATCGGCGCCCCGCCGCACTCGGCGCTGCGCGTCCTGGAGCTGCTGACACGCAACATCCAGTCCGGCAACGCCGGGCTCGACTTCTCCTCCTTCGCCGCCCTGGTGCCAGACCGGCCCCACCAGCAGACGCGCTGACACACACCGCCCGCACCGGGCGAGACCGCCAGCTCCAGACGACGACCTGACCGCTCCAGGCGCCTGCGAGCGCCGCCGGCCGTCGCTGACGCCTGGCGCGGCGCGGTCACCCGGAGCCCCGATCGACCCTCTTGGAGGTCATCAGTCATGCCCGCGCTGCCCGCGCCCACCGAGCCGGCGACGGCCGAGCCGACCGTGCCGGCGACGGCCGTGCCGGCGACGACCGTGCCCGGCGACGACATCCTGCTGCCACGCCTGCGGGTCACGGGCCTGTCCCCCGAGGTTCTCGCCGTCCCCGCCCCGCCGCTGCCCGAGATGCCGGTGCCGTTCGGGCTGCGGACCGCCGACCCCGACCGGGACGCCGAGCTCGTCGCCGAGTGGATGAACCGCGACCTGCTGATCCACACCTGGAACTCGGCATGGCCCGCGCAGCGCTGGCACCGCTACATCCAGGCCCAGCTCGACAGCGGCTTCTCCCGCCCGCTGATGCTCAGCTACGAGGGCACGACGGTCGGCTACCTGGAGCTCTACCGCGCCTCCCGCGACACGATCTCCACCTTCTACGCGGGCGACCCCTGGGATCTCGGCCTGCACGCCGCGGTCGTCGCGCGCTCGGCCATGCCTCCCCGCGGCGTCGCCGACGGCCTGAGCGGCCTGGTCGAAGGCGCGTTCCGGGCCGAGCCGAGCTGCCGCCGGGTCATGTTCGAGCCCGACCACCGCAACAGCCCCGCCCGGATGGTCTGCGAACAGGCCCGCTGCCAGCCACTGGGCCTGCACCACATGCCCACCCGGAAGATCGCGCTGTACGCGTGGCCCCGCGACCTCGACGACCCGCCCCCCGCCTACCAGAGCCTCGAAGCCTCCGCACCCGCCGGCTGACCTGCCCCAGATGACCTGACATTGCTGACTTCGCGGACCGGAGGCCGACGAGGCATGGGAAACGACACCGACCGCCGGCTCGCGTTGCTGCGCCGGACCCTCACCGAGCAGGGCCTCACCCGCGAGGAGCCGGCCGCCGCCCCGCACCCCCGCCGCGGCGGGGACACGCGCTACCCCCTGTCGTCGGGGCAGCGGCGGATGTGGTTCCTGCAGCAGGTCGACACCGGCCGCGTCGACCTGAACGTCGGGGTGGCCATGCGGCTGGCCGGCGACCTCGACGCCGACCGCCTCGCCCGGGCCGTCACCGCCGTCGCCGCGCGCCACGAGATCCTGCGCACGACGTACCACGCGGACGCGGACGGCACCCCGTACCAGACCGTCCACGCGCAGCCCTCGCTCGCGCTCGCCGCCGGCGCTGGCGACGGCGACGGCGACGGCGACGGGAACGACCTGCGCCCGCTGGCCGCCGACGCCCGCGACCTGCGTGTCCGGGCAGTCGCCGCCGCCGAGTTCGCCCGCCCGTTCGACCTCGCCCGCGACGCCCCGCTGCGGCTGACGCTGCTGCGTACCGGCGAGCTGGAGCACGTGCTGCTGCTGGTGGCGCACCACATCGCCTGGGACGACGAGTGCTGGGAACCGTACTTCGCCGACCTCTCCCAGGCCTACCGCGACGGCGCCTCCGCCTCAGCCACCGCCACCGCCTCAGCCACCGCCTCAGCCACCGCACCAGCCACCGCACCAGCCACCGCACCAGCGCCGCCGGCGCAGTACCTCGACCTGGCGGTCCTCGACCCGGCGGCGCTGCCCGACGCCGCGACCGACGCCGCCGACCTGGCCTACTGGCGCGACGTGCTCGCGCAGAGCATCGAACCTCTCGGGCTTCCCGGCGAACGCGCCACGTCGGCCCCCGCCGCCGCGGGCGGCCTCGCCGCCTCGGCCGGCGCCAGCGGCCACTGCCAGGTGACGGTGCCCGCCGGCGCCGCCGCCCAGGTCCGCACCCTCGCCCGCTCGCTGCGGGCCACCCCGTTCGCGGTCCTGACCGCCGCGTTCGCCGCCCTGCTGCACCGCGTCACCGGAACGGGCGACCTGGCTGTCGTCACACCCGTCGTCGACCGGCGCGGCCGGCAGGCCGCGGGCGCGCTCGGCTACTTCGGCAACACGCTCCCGCTGAGGGTCCAGGTCCCGGCCAGCGACTCGTTCCAAGAGCTCGTCGAGCACACCCGGGACGTGTGCGCCGGGGCGTTCGCCCACCAGGGCATCGGCCTGGACCGCATCGTCGCCAGCGCACTCGCCGACCGCGGTGGCGGCCTAGACCGGATCGCCCGCGTCGGGTTCGGCGCCCGCTCCGGGGCGTGGACGGGCCTGGCCGTGCCCGGCCTGCGCTCCGAGCGGCTCGACCTGCACGGCGCCGTCGCGCAACTGCCCTTCGAGGTGATGGCGCAGCCGACCGGCGACGACTCGTGGCTGCTGGAGGCCACCTACCAGGCCGACGTCGTGTCCCCGCGGATCGCGCGCCAGTTGCTGGAGCAGCTCGTCGTGCTGCTGGACGCGGCCGTCCACCGGCCCGGCACCCCGTCGCCGACCTGCCCGTGCTCGGCGAGCGGCGCCGCGCCGAGGTGCTGGGCTTCTCGACCGGCCGCCCCGTCGCCCTCGCCGCGCCGACGTTGCCCGGCCTCATCGCCCAGCAGGCCCGGCGCACCCCGGACACCCCGGCGGTCGTCGCCCCCGAGGGCACTCTGACGTACGCCGAGCTGACGGCCCGCGCCTACCAGCTCGCGCGCCGCCTGATCCGCGACGGCATCGGCGCCGAGGACCTCGTGGCGCTGCGCTTCCCGCGCGGGCTGGACATGGTGGTCGCGACGCTCGGCGTCGTCGCCAGCGGCGCCGCCTACCTGCCCGTGGACCCGGAGTACCCGGCGGACCGGATCGAGTACATGCTGGCCGACGCCCAGCCGAAGCTCGTCCTCGACGGCCCGCTGGACCTGGACGCCGACGACCCCGCGCTGCCGGCCACCGAGCCGACCGACGCCGACCGGGTCCGCCCGCTACACGCGGACAACACCGCCTACGTCATCTACACGTCGGGCTCGACGGGCGCCCCCAAGGGCGTCCCCGTCTCGCACGCCGCCATCTGCGGCCACCTGTCGTGGCTCGCCGAGGAGTATCAGGTCGGCCCCGACGCCGCGCTGCTGCAGGTGGCCTCGCCGAGCTTCGACGTGTCGGTCGGCGAGCTGTTCGGCCCACTGTGCGTCGGCGCGCGCCTCGTCATCCCGCGGCCGGGCGGCCTGCAGGACCTGCCGTACCTGACCGGGCTGCTGCGCGAGGAGCGCATCAGCTGGATGCACGTCGTCCCGTCGCTGCTCGACCTGTTCCTCAGCCTGCCGGGCACCGCCGACTGGACGTCGCTGCGGCTCGTCCCGATCGGCGGCGAGGCACTGCCGGGCGAGCTGGCCAACCGGTTCCACGACACCTTCGACGCGAGCCTGCACAACTTCTACGGCCCGACCGAGGCGACGCTCGCCGCGACCCGCCAGATCGTGGCCGGCCCGCAGGGCACCGGCACCGTGCCGATCGGCTCGCCCAAGGCCGGGACGCAGGTCTACGTCCTCGACGACCGGCTGCGGCTCGCGCCGCCCGGGACCGTCGGGGAGATCTACATCGGCGGCGGCCAGCTGGCCCGCGGCTACCTGCGCCGGCCCGCGCTGACCGCGTCCCGGTTCGTCGCCGACCCGTTCGCCACCGGGCCGGCCGGCGGCGGCCGGCTGTACCGAACGGGCGACCTGGGCCGCTGGAACGCGGACGGCGAGCTGGAGTTCGTCGGCCGCGCCGACGAACAGGTCAAGATCCGCGGGTTCCGGGTCGAGCTGGGCGAGATCCAGGCCGTCCTCGCCCGCCACGACGAAGTCCGCCAGTGCGTCGTCGTCGCCACCGAGGCCGACCGGCTGGGGACCGTCCTCGTCGGCCACGTCGTGCCCGCGCGCAACCAGTCCGCCGAACGCTGGGAGAAGGACTGGGCCGGCCCCGGCGGGCTGGCGGAGCAGCTGCGGGACCATCTCGCCCGCGCGCTGCCCACCCACATGGTGCCGGCCGCGCTCGTCCGCGTCGGGCAGATCCCGGTCACGGCCAACGGCAAGGTCGACCGGGCGGCGCTGCCCGCGCCGGACCTCTCGACCGGCCAGGCCGGCCACGCCGCCCACGCCGGCAGCGCAGGCCGCGAGCCGTCGACGGCGACCGAGAAGCTGATGTGCGCGGCGTTCGCCGAGACGTTGGGACACGAGCGCGTCGGCGTCGACGCCGGGTTCTTCGAGCTTGGCGGCCACTCGCTGCTGGCCACGTCGCTGATGGCCGCGATCGAGGCGCGCACCGGGGTGCGGCTGCGGCTCGCCGACGCGTTCGAGGCGCCCACCCCGGCGGGCCTCGCCGCCCTCGTGGACGCGCGCCTGGCCGGCGACGCGCCGGGCCGGCGTGAGCTGCCGCCGGTCGCCGCCCACCCGGACCGGCCCGATCCGCTGCCGCTGTCCTACGCCCAGCTGCGGCAGTGGGTCGGCTACCGGGTCGACGGGCCGCGTGCCACCTACAACATCCCGTTCACCGCCCGTGTCGACGGCGCGCTCGACCTCACCGCGCTCGGCGCGGCGCTGCGCGACGTGGCCGACCGGCACGAGGTGCTGCGCACGGCCTACCCCGAGGCCGACGGCGTGCCGCGCCAGGAGGTCGCGCCGACGGCGCAGCTCGACCTGGCCGTCGTCGACCTGACGGGCGAGCCGGACCCGCACCAGGCGGTGCGCGACCGGCTCGCCGCGCTCGCCGGGCACCTGTTCGACCTCGCGGCCGCGCCACCGGTCCGCGCGACGGTGCTGCGGGTCGGACCCGAGCTGCACTGGCTGAGCGTGGTCGTCCACCACATCGCGGCCGACGAGTGGTCGGCGCCGATCATCTTCCAAGACATGATCACCGCCTACCGGGCCCGGCTCGACGGCGCCGCGCCCGGCTGGGACCCGCTGCCCGTCCAGTACGCGGACTACGCGCTGTGGCAACGCGAGGTGTTCACCCCACGGGCCGCGGACGCGACGGCTGGTAGGGCTGAGACGGCTGGTAGGGCTGGGACGGGCAAAGACCCCGACCGGGGCCCAGATACGCAGGACCAGCCCAGCCTGGAGGAGGAGCAGGCCGCATTCTGGCTGCGGACGCTGGCCGACCTGCCCGAGGACACGGCCGTCGGCCGCGACCGGCCGCGGCCGCGGGTGCAGTCCGACGAGGGCGACACGGTCGCGCTGCGGGTGCCGCCGGCGCTGCGGCGGCGGCTGGCGGCGCTCGCCCGCGGGACCGACGCGACCGAGTTCATGGTGCTGCAGACCGCCGTCGCGCTCACCCTGCACGCCCTCGGCGCCGGCACCGACATCCCGCTGGGCACCCCGGTCGCCGGCCGCACCCGCCCGGAGGTCGCGCGGACCGTCGGCATGTTCATCAACACCCTGGTGCTGCGCAACGACCTGTCGGGCACGCCGACGGGCCGGGAGCTGCTGCGGCGGACCCGCGCGGTCGCGCTCGACGCGCTCGCCCACCAGGACCTCCCGTTCGAGCGGCTGGTGGACGTGCTCAGCCCGGCCCGCACCACGGCCCGCCACCCGCTGTTCCAGGTGCTGGTACACCTGCGCGAATCCGGGCTGGTCAGCGCCGAGCTCGACGGGCGCGGCACGACGCTGCGCACCGAGGCACCCACCGAGACCACCGCCAAGTTCGACCTCACCTTCGACTTCTTCGCCGATGAGGACGGCTTCGGCGGCGGGATCAACTACCGCGTCGAGCTTTACGACCGGCCCACCGTGCAGGCGATGGCCGACCGCCTGCTGCGGGTCCTCGGCGCGCTCGCGGCCGACCCCGACAGCGCCCTGCCGGCGATCGACGTCCTGTCGGCGGACGAGCGCAGGGCCGTCCTCGACAGGTGGAGCTGGCCCGACCCGGAGCCCGAGGCCGAGGGCGCCCACGACGTCCCGGACACCCAGGCCGGCCCAGATGTACAGGCCGGCCCAGACGTGCAGGAAACCTCGGACGCCCCGCCCGGGCAGTTCCCGCAGACCGTGCCCGAGCTGCTCGCGCGGGCTCGCCGGGCCGCGCCCGCCGACCGGCCGATCCGGTGCGGCGACGCGACGATGGACCACGCGGCGCTGCACGAGCGGGCCGACCGGCTCGCCGGCCACCTGCGCAGCCTCGGCGCGGGGCCGGACGCGTTCGTCGCCGTGGCGCTCCCCCGCACGCTCGACATGCTGGTGGCGCTCGTCGCCGTGATGAAGGCGGGCGCGGCGTTCCTGCCGCTCGACCTGCGCCTGCCGGCCGACCGGCTCGGCTTCATGCTCGCCGATGCCCAGCCCGTCTGCGTGCTCGCCGACGCCACGTCAGCCGCGCTGCTGCCCGCGGACGCCGACACGCCCCGGGTGCCGCTCGACGACCCGGCCACCCAGGCCGCCATCGCCGCGGCCGACCCGCCGGGCGGCCCCGACGAGCTCGGCGTGCACGGCGACCACGCCGCCTACCTGCTGTTCACCTCCGGCTCCACCGGCGTGCCCAAGGGCGTCGTCGGCACCCAGCGGGCCATGGCGAACCGGCTCGCCTGGCAGCCGCTGCGCTACCCGATCGACGCCCCGGACGTGCGGCTCGCGCAGGGCGCGCTGAGCTTCCTCGACGGGCCGCTGGAGCTGCTCGCCGCCGTCGCGGCCGGCGCGGAGATCCTGCTGGCCGACGACGAGCAGGCCCGCGACCTGTGGTCGCTGGCCGCGCTCCTGCAGGCGCGCCCGGTCGGCCAGGTGACGATGGTGGCGAGCGCCGTCAGCGCGCTGGTCGACGCGGCGCCGGCCGCGGTCAGCACGGTGCGCCGCTGGGTGTGCAGCGGCGAGCCGCTGCTGGACCCGCTGCTCGACCGGCTCGGCGCCGCCGCGCCCGACAGCCACCTCGTCAATTCCTACGGAGCGACGGAGACGGCTGGTGCGATGGTACGCGCGACGGTGGCACCGGGCCGGCTCGCCGCCGGCCGGCCGGTCCCGGGCGTGCGGATCCTCATCCTCGACGACGTGCTGCGCCCCGTGCCGCCGGGGACAGTCGGCGAGATCTGTGTGTCCGGCGCGCAGCTCGCCCGCGGCTACTGGCGCCGGCCCGGCCTGACCGCCAGCCGGTTCGTCGCCGACCCGTTCGCCGCCGAGCCGGGCGGCCGGCTCTACCGGACGGGCGACCGCGGCTGGTGGGACGCGAACGGGCAGCTGCGCTTCGCCGGCCGGGTCGACCACCAGGTCAAGGTCCGTGGCTTCCGCATCGAGCTCGGTGAGGTCGAGGCGGCGCTGCGGGCGGCGCCCGGCGTCGTCGCCGCCGCGGCGCGGCTGCACCCGCTGCACGGCGCGGACGCCGTCATCGGCTACGTCGTCCGCGAGGCCGACCGGGCCGCCGGGGCCCCCGAAGTCACCAGAGCCGCCAAAGCCACGAACACCGCCAAAGCCACGAACACCGCCAAAGCCACGAACGCCACCAGAGCCACCAACGCCACCAGAGCGACCAACGCCACCAACGCCGCCCACGTCGGCGGCGACGCGGCCACGGGCACCGCCGGCGACCCGCCTGCGAGCGCCGTCGACGACCGGACGTTCGCCGACCTGGTCAGGGCCAGTGCCGGTGAGCGGCTCCCGAGCTACGCCGTGCCGGCGGCGATCGTCGTCCTGCCGGAGCTGCCGCTGACCAGGTCCGGCAAGATCGACCGGCCGGCACTGCCGCCGCCGGACCTGGCCACCGGCGCGGTCGCCGACGAGCTGACGACCGACACCGAGCGGGTGCTCGGCGCGATCCTCGCCGAGGTCCTCGGCGTGCCCGAGGTCGGGCGCTCGGACCGGTTCTTCGCCCTCGGCGGCGACAGCATCGTCTCGATCCAGGTGTCCGCCCGGGCCCGGGAGTCCGGCCTGGCGCTCGAGCCGCGGCTGCTGTTCGAGCACGACACCGTGGCCGCCGTGGCCGCCGCGATCGACGCGGCCCGGGCCGACGGAGCCACGGCCGGCGCCGCCGAGCCGGGCGGCCTGGGCGGTCCGGGCGGCCTGGCGGGCGCCGGGTTCGACGACTGGCTGGCGCCGGAGACCGACCCGATGAGCGCGTCCGGGCTCGACGCGACCGACCTCGCCGCGCTCGAACGTGCCTGGAGGGCCCGATGAGCACCACCAGCACCACCGGGGGCACCATCACCACCGGGGGCACCGGGGGCGCCGGGGGCACCGGGGGCACCGGCGCCGCCACCGAGGCGTCGGGCCGGCGCATCGTCGACGTCCTGGCCCTCACCCCGCTGCAGACCGGCCTGTACGCGCTCGCCCAGGCCCGCGAGCCGGGCGCGGTCGACCCGTACACGATCCAGTTCGTCGCCGACATCGACGGCCCGCTCGACGTCGACCGGCTGCGGCGCGCCACGGTCGCCCTCCTGGACCGCCACCCCAACCTGCGCGTGTCGTTCTGGGAGCGTGACCTGCCGCACCCGGTACAGATCGTCCCGGATCGCGCGGCGCCGGCCTGGCGCCAGGTCGCCTGCGCCCGCACCGAGCTAGACGCGCTCGCCGACCGGGAACGCCGCGTCCCGTTCGACCTGGCCGCCGGCCCGGCCATGCGGTTCGCCCTCGCTCGGACCGAGCCGGGGCACCACCGCCTGATCGGGACCGTGCACCACATCGTCGTCGACGGCTGGTCGGTGCCGACGATGCTGCGCGACCTGGTCGCCGGCTACCTCGCCGACGGCCGGACCGACCACCTTCCGCCGGTGCGGCCCTACCGCGACTACGTGGCGTGGCTGGGCCGCCGGGACCCAGCCGAGACGCGGGCGGCCTGGCGCGACTACCTCGCCGACCTCGCCGAGCCGTCGATCCTGGCCCCCGGCCGGCGCGGCACGGCCGCGGCGCTGCCGGTCTCCGTCGAGGCCGGCCTGGACGCCGCCGACACCGCGCGGCTAACCGGCTGGGCGCGCGACACCGGGCTCACCGTCAACACGCTCACCCAGTTCGCCTGGGCGGTGCTGCTCGGCCGGCTCACCGACCGCCGCGACGTCGTGTTCGGCGCGACGGTCGCCGGCCGGCCCGAGCAGCTGACCGGCGTGCAGGACATGGTCGGCCTGTTCATCAACACCGTGCCGGTCCGGGCCCGCCTCGACACCGCCCGGACGGTGGCCCAGGCCTGTGCGGACCTGCAGCGCCGGGTCGTCGCCATGCGGTCGCACGGTGGGGTCGGGCTCGCCGCGCTGCAGCGGCTGTCCGGCCATCCCGAGCTGTTCGACACGCTGATGGTGTTCCAGAACGCCCCGCGCGGCTCGATGGCGGACGTCGTCCGCGCCCCCGACGGCGTGGTGTTCACCCCGCTGCGCCTCGACAGCCTCACCCACTACCCGCTCACCCTGGTGCCCTACCTGACGCTGCGCGTCGTGCTCGAGCACCGCGCCGACCTGCTGCCCACCATCGACCCCGCCCAGCTCGGGGCCCGGCTGCTGCAGGTACTGCGCGCCCTGCCCAGCCGCGCCGACGCCGACCCGGAAACCCTCGAGATCCTCCTGCCCGGCGAGCGCGCCACCCTGCTCACCCCGGCCGCGCCGCCGGCGCGGACGCCCGCTGGCGACGGGACGGCTTCCTCCGCCGGCAGCGAGGCGACCGTCGCCGACCTGTTCTGGCGAGGCGTCCGGGAGATACCGTCCGCACTGGCGATGTCCTGGTCCGCCAGGGCCACCGGGCCCGCCGAGTCCACCGGGCCCGCCGAGTCAACCGGGCCCGCCGAGTCAACCGGGCCCGCAGGCGTCCTCGACGCCGCGGCCGCCGGCGGCTGGGCCATCGGCGGTACCGAGCCAGGCCGCCTCAGCTACGCCGAACTCGGCGCCGCGGCGGCCCGGCTCGCGCACGAGCTGGTCGCACGCGGCGTCGGCCGGGAGGACGCGGTCGTCATCGCGCTGCCACGCGGCCCGCGTTACGTCGTGGCCCTGCTCGCGGTCGCCCTCGCCGGGGGCATGTCGGTTCCCGCCGAGTCACCGGTACCCGAGGCACGCCTGGCCACCCTGGTCGAACGAACCTCCGCGGTGCTCGCGATCGCCGACGCGGACGCGCCGCCCGGTTGCGCGGCGCCCGTCCTGAATCTGGACGACCCGCGGACGGCGGGGCGCCTGGCCGGCCGGCCAGCCGAGCGACCGGCCGTCGCCGTCCTGCCCGACCAGGCCCTGTATACGATCTTCACGTCCGGCTCGACGGGCGAGCCCAGAGGCGTCGTCGGCACGCACCGCGGAATCGCCGCGCTCCTCGCCGACCACCGCACCCGGATCTACGCGCCGGCGGCGCGCCGACTCGGCCGGCCGCTGCGGGTCGGCCACGCCTGGTCGATGAGCTTCGACGCGTCCTGGTAGCCGACGCTCGCCCTGCTGTCCGGCCACGCGATCCACGTGTTCGACGCCGAGGAGCAGCGCGACCCGGCCCGGCTCGTCGACGGCATCCGGCGCTTCGGCCTGGACATGATCGAGACGTCGCCGTCCATGTTCGGCCACCTCGCGCAGGCCGGCCTGCTGGAGGCGACGGCGGACGGCGAGCGCTGCCCGCTCGCCGTGCTGGGCCTCGGCGGCGAGGCCGTCGGCCAGGACGTGTGGGACCGCCTGCGCGCGCTGCCGGCCACCTCGGCCCACAACTTCTACGGGCCGACGGAGACCACGGTCGACGCGGCGTCGGCCGCGGCCGCCGACTCGGCCGGGCCGGTGATCGGCTACCCGGTGGCGGGGATGCGCGCCTACGTCCTCGACTCCCGGCTGCGGCTCGTCCCCGCCGGCGTCGTCGGCGAGCTCTACCTGGGCGGCGACCAGCTGGCCCGGGGCTATCTGGGCCGGCCCGGGCACACCGCCGGGCGCTTCGTCGCCGACCCGTTCCAGCCGGGCGAGCGGATGTACCGGACCGGCGACGTCGTGCGCCGCACGGCGGACGGCGCGCTCGAGTACCTGGGCCGCGACGACGACCAGGTCAAGATCCGCGGCTACCGGGTGGAGCCCGCCGAGATCGAGGCGGCGGTGCGGGCCGTGCCCGGCGTGCGGACGGCCGTCGTCCGGGCCGTCGCCCGCGGCGCCGGTCAGGCCCTCGTCGCCTTCGTCGTCCCGACCGGCTCGGGTGGGACGACCGCCGGCCTGGCCGTCGACAGGATCGCGGCGGAAAGCGGGGCGTCCGAAAGGGCGGTAACGGACGATCCGGCGCCGGTCCGTCTGACGCCCGCCATGCCGACACCAGCCATGCCGACACCAGCCATGCTGACGCCGGCCGGCCTGCGCACGCACCTGACGGACCGGCTGCCCGCGCACCTGGTGCCCGCCCGGTTCGTGCTCGTCGACGCCCTGCCGATGACGTCCAACGGCAAGGTCGACGTCCGCGCGCTGGAGGCGCTGGCCACCGACGGCTTCGGGCTGGACCCGGACGGCACGGGAGCGCAGCCGGCGACGCCGACCGAGCGGGCACTGTGGACGGTCGCGGCCGAGCTGCTCGGCGCGGCCCCGCCCGGTGTCGACGCCGACCTCGCCGACCTGGGGCTCGACAGCATCTCGACCATCGCGCTCGTGAGCAGGGCCCGCGCCGCCGGCGTCGCGCTCACCGCGCGGCTGGTCGCCGCCAGCCGTAGTATCCGCGACCTCGCGGAAGCCGCCGACGAGCTGGCGGCCGCCGCGGGTACCGGCGGACCGGCGGCCGGGCCCGCGGACGAGGGCGTCGGCACCGTGCCACCGCTGCCGATCGCGAAGTGGCTGCTCGAGCTCGGCGCGTTCCGCCGTTTCGCGCAGACGCAGCTCGTCGACGTGCCACCGGGCACCGGGACGGCGGGCGTCGAGGCGGCGCTGCAGATGCTGCTGGACCGTCACCCGATGCTGCGCGCCACGCTGACACCCGACGGGCAGGCGGTGCTCACCCGTCCCGTCGGGGCGGTCAAGGCGTCCGACGTGCTGCGGGTCGCGAACGGCGGCGCGGCCCAGGCGCTCGCCGCCGGGGCTCGTGCCACCATCGACCGGGTCGACCCAGCCCGCGGCCACATGCTGGCCGCGCTGTACCTGCCGGACGCGGACCTGCTCCAGCTGTCCGTCCACCACCTGGCCGTCGACGCCGTCTCCTGGGTGATCATGCTGCAGGCGCTGGCCCGGCCCAGCGAGGCCGCCGGCGAGCTGACCAGCTACCTGCGTTTCGGCGAGCTCGCCCGCGGCCGCGCACAGACCGACGACGTCGCCGCCCAGGTGCCCTACTGGGTCGCGGAGCTGGCAGGCGCCGACCAGCCGCTGGGCTCGCGGCGCACCGACCCGGCCCGGGACCGCGCCGCCAGCCTCCTGGTCGCGACGTTCCCGACACCACCGGCGACGACCGCCGCCCTGGTCGGCGCGGCCAGCCGCGAGGTCGGGGTCCGTGAGCTGCTACTGGCCGCGCTCGGCTGGGCCGTCCGCCGCTGGCGCCCGGCGCTCCCAGGCGTCGTCGTCGACCTCGAGTCCCACGGCCGCTTCGACCACCTCGCCGCAGCCGGCGGCCACGCGGCGGCGGGCAGCGGCGCGGCGGCGGGCAGCGAGCGGCCCGTAGCCGACGACGTCGACACATCGGCCACGGTCGGCTGGTTCACCAGCGTCTTCCCATTCCGCGTCCCCGAGGCAGCCAGCCTCGGCGGCCTCGACCCGGCCGCCGGCCCGACGACCGAGGCCGCGGGCACGGCCGGGAGCGCGGGCACGGCCGGGAGCGGGAGCACGGCCGGGAGCGCGGCGTTGCGGAAGGCCGCCGCAGCGGTGGCCGAACGGCTCTCGGCGGTGCCGAACCAGGGGTTCGACTTCGGTCTGGCCCAGCGCCTGCGCGACGACGTCCGGCTGCGCGACGCCCCGGTTCCCCCGATCGAGTTCAACTATCTCGGCCGCTACGACCAGCAGCAGGCAGCCGCCGGCTGGGCCCCGGTGACGGACCGAGCGTTGCACGAGCTCCTGCCCACCGGCCCCGAGCCAAACCTGCCTTTGCGCTACGACCTGGAGGTCATCTGCGCCGTCGGCTCGATCGACGGCGCCGGCTCCCCCGCCTCGCTGGTGACCACTCTGCGAGCCAACGGCAACGTCCTCACCGCCGCCGATCTCGACGCCCTCGGTTCTCACCTGCTGGATGCGGTGGCGCTGCTGGCTGGCTCGACGCGACGCCGGTAGCGGCGAGAGCCGCGCGGGCGGTGGCGAGGCGTGACCGGCGAGGACGAGCGAAGCGCGACCGCATCGGGCTGCCGCCGCTGGCCGCGAGCGCGGCGGGCCACCAGGCGTGGGAGTACGAGCGGACACGCAGGAACTGCCGCGCAGCCGGTTCGAATCCGCCCTGTCCGTCGAACAGATCCGCAAGGTCACCATCCCGATAGTCCGTCGTCTTCGGGCACCTTTCCACCCGCGGTAGGGGCCACGCGGTGTCGGGCAGTGCGCAACTCGTTGGTGGGATGGCGATCTCGGGTGAGGATGGGCGCGTGCTGGAGGTGCGCCTGCTCGGTGGGTTCGAGGTCCGCGCGGGCGGGACGCCCGTCGAGATGACCTCGCTGCGCGCCCAGTCCCTGCTGGCCTACCTCGCGCTGCGGCAGGGCGTGCCGCAGCGGCGGGAGCAGGTGGCGTTCCTGCTCTGGCCCGACTCGACCGAGCAACAGGCGCGCACGAATCTGCGGCACGTGCTGCACACGCTGCGCGCCACGCTTCCCGCCCAGGACCGCTACCTCCAGGTGAGCGCCCAGACGCTGTCGCTACGCGAGTTCTCCGCCGACGTCGCCGCCTTCGACGTCGCGGTCGCCCTGGCCGGCACCCCCACCGAGGCCGGCACCGCCAACACCGATGAGGCGGGCACCGACACGGCGGAACGGCTGCGAGTCGCCGCCGACCTGTACGCGGGTGACCTGCTGGATGGCTGGTACGACGAATGGCTGCTCGCCGAGCGGGAGCGGTACCGTCAGCGGGTCCTGGCGGTAATCGCCCGGCTGGTGCCGCTGCTGGAGCGGCGCGGCGAGCTTGGCGCCGCGATCGGGTACGCGGAACGGGCCCGCGAGCTCGACCGCCTCGCCGAGGCACCGTACCGGTGGCTGATGCGGCTGTACGAGGCGCAGGGCGACCACGCCAGGGCGGTGAGCGTCTACCACGAATGCGTGGCCCGGCTGGCGGAGGAGCTCGGCGTCGAACCATCGGCGCGGACCCGGGCACTGTACGAGAAGCTGTTGCCGACGGGCGACGACCGGCCCAGGACGAGCGGGGCGGCGGCCTTCGTGGGACGCCGGGCGCAGCGGCGCCGGCTGACGGAACTGTGGCAGGACGTCAGCTCCGGCGTGCCCCACCTGGTCGTCGTGACCGGCGAGGCCGGCATCGGCAAGACTCGCCTGGTCGAGGAGTTCCGGCACTGGGCCACCCAACGGGGCACGGTCACCGCCCACGCCCGGTCGTACGAGGCGGAGGGAGCGCTGGCTTTCGCCCCCGTCGTCGGCTGGCTGCGCGACCTCGGCGTGGCCCGCTGGCGCGGCCGCCTCACCGCGTCGCAGCTGGCGGCCCTGGCTCCCCTCCTGCCCGAGCTGTCAGCCCAGCAGCCCCAGCAGCCCCAGCCGGCTCAGCCGGCTCAGCCGGCTCAGGCAGCCGAACCGGCCCAGCTGGTCCGGCCGACGCGGACGGTCCAACCGGCCTCGACGGAGCCAGGCTCACGCCTGCGGCTGTTCGACGCCGCGGCGCACGCCCTGACCGCGGGCGCCAGCCCGGTGCTGCTCGTCGCGGACGACCTGCACGCCGCCGACGCCGCGACGCTGCAGTTCCTGCACTACCTGGTGCGCGCCGACACAACCGCGCCGCTGCTGGTCGCCGCGACGGCCCGCCTCGCCGACACGGAGCCCGGGCATCCGCTACGCGCCCTGCTCAGCGGCCTGCACACGCTCGGCCGCTGCACCGAGCTGGGCCTGGGACGGCTCGACCGCGCGGAGACCACCGCGCTCGCCGAACGTCTCGGGCACCACCTGAGCGGCGCGGACGCCGACCGGCTCCACGCCGAGACGGAAGGCAGCCCGCTGTTCGTCGTGGAGGCGCTGCGGGCCGGCTGGCGCGGGGACGAGCCGCGCGTGCTCACGCCGCGGGTGCAGGCAGTGCTCGAGGCGCGGCTGGCGCCGCTGACGGACAGCGCCCGCGAGCTGATCGACCTGGCGTCGGCGGCTGGCTCGTCGGTCTCCGTCGACCTGCTGGTCAGGATCCATCCGCGCGGCGAGAACGAGGCCGCCCGAGACCTCGACGAGCTGTGGCGGCGCCAGCTGCTGCTCACCAGCGGCGGCGACACCTACGACTTCAGCCACGGCAGGCTGCGCGAGGTCGCCTACCAGGCCATGTCGCCGGCGCGGCGCCGCCACAGCCACATCCTGCTCGCCCGGGCGCTGCGGGATCTGCACGCCGGCCAGTGGGACGAGGTCGCCGGGCAGGTCGCCGTCCACCTGCACCAGGCCGGCGCCCGCGACGAGGCGGTCGACTGGTACGCGCGCGCCGCCGAGGCGGCGGGGCGGCGCTACGCCGACGCGGAGGCCGCGGACCTGCTGCACCGGGCCTGGGAGATCCTGCGGTCGATGCCCGACTCCCGGCCCCGCCAGGAACGTGAGCTGGCGCTGCTGACCGCGCTGCCCGGGCCGTTGAGCGCGGCCGAGGGGTACGCGTCGCCGCGGCTGCGGACGGCGCTCGACCGGGGATTCACCCTGGCCGCGCGCGTCGGCGTAGAGCCGCCGGCGCCGCTGCTGCGGGCGCGGGCGATGGCTGTGCTGTCACGGGGCGAGTTCGACGCGGCCATCGACTACGGCACCCAGCTTTCCGTGCTCGGCGGGGACGACGACGTGCTCGCCGTCGAGGGTGACTTCGTCCGGGGCGTCGCGGCGGCCTGGCGAGGCGAGGCGACGTCGGCGCGTGATCATCTGCGCGCGGCGGTCGCCCGCTACCGGTCGCAGAACCGGCCGGCCCACCTGCTGGCGTACAGCCAGGACCCGCAGGTGCTGTGCCTCGCCCGCCTCGCGCACGTCCACTTCTGCCTCGGTGACGTGGCCGAGGCGCACCGGGCGCGGGCCCGTTCGCTCGAGCTCGCGCGCGCGGTCGAGCATCCGTTCACCCTCGCCGCGGCGCTGCTGTTCGCCGCGCTGCTCGACCTCGACCTCGCGGACGTGGCGTCGCTGCGGCGCCGCGGCGCCGAGCTGGCCGCGGTGCGCCCGCGCGTCGAGGCACCGCCGATCCGGCTCGTCGCCGCGGCGATGACCGGCTATCTCGCCGTCCTTGACGGCGCGGCTGGGCCGGGACTGGCGAGCATCGACGCCGCGCTCGCCGACCCGGGCCGCGGCACCGCCCCGGGCGTGCCCGCGATGCTGCTGCGCGTCCGCCTCGCCGCCGCGCAGGCCGCCGGCCTCGGCGGCGAGCGCCGCGAGACGGCCCGGCAGCTACTGGCCGACGACGTGCGCGTCTGGGACGCCCTGGCCCGGGCCGAACTGGACGCCGCCCACCTGGAAGATCAGTCAGACGCCGCGCGTCACGGGTGACGCGCTCTGTCTGACTGATCTTGACGGGTGGGCCTGGCGCGGTTGGCGTGTTCGGGGGGCTCCGCCGCGGAGCCTGGTCTTCGTCGAGGCAGGTGAAATCGAGGCAAGAATGGGATCTCGCACCCCAGTTTCACCTGCCTCGACGCGCGACGGGGGCGTCAGAGGGGCCAGGCCGGCACCCAGACAGTGGCTTGGTGCCGTCCTCTGGGTGACGCGCTCCGTCTGACTGATCTTGCAGGGGCCTCAGCCAAGGGAGTTCTGGAGGCTTCCAGGCGGGGCCGGGCCAGGAGGAGGAGCAGGCGGTGGCAGATGAGGCAAGTTCCCGATTTCCACAGGGATCACGGGCGCGATTGCGGGACGACGAGACAGGAATCACCGTCGCGGGGTGACCGACTTCGGGGTTGACACACTCTGGGCGGCTCGGTTCCCGGGCCGGAGCCTCGCCGAGCTGGCCGAGCGGCAGGAGGGCGTGCTCGCGCGGGGGCAGCTGGGCCTGTTCGGCGTGTCGCGACATCTGATCCGGTCGCAGCTGCGGGCGCGGCGGTGGCGCCTGGTCGCCCGCTCGGTCGTCATCATGGGCCACGGGCCGGTCGGGGAGCTGCGGCGTCGCTGGGTCGCCGTGCTCGCCGCCGGTCCACGTGCGGCCCTGGGCGGACTGACCGCGGCGCGGACGGCCTCTGGGTGGCGCGGCGCCTTACTGATCTCGGTCTGGCGGAGCGGACAGCGTCCGTCACAGGTGGCCCAGCCGCCGGCACCAAACGCTGAGCGCGCAGCCGTGGAACGCTCGCGGAACGCCTGCCCGCGCATCCTGCCCGCATGGCCACTTCCACCACCACCCTGAACCATGATCCTCTGCACCACGATCCGCCGGACGCGCTGCGCCGCCACTTCCGCGGCACGGTGCTGCGGCCCGGCGAGGAGGGCTACGCGGAGGCCCGCCGGGTCTGGAACGGCGCCGTCGACCGCCGTCCCGCGCTGATCGCCCGCTGTGCCGGCGCCGACGACGTCCAGGCGGCGATCCGGTTCGCCCGCGAACGCGACCTGCCGGTCGCGGTCCGCGGCGGCGGGCACTCCGTGCTCGGGTACGGCGTGTGCGACGGCGGCGTCGTGATCGATCTGTCGCAGCTCAAGGCGGTGACGGTCGACCCTGCCGGCCGGACCGCGCGCGCTGCGGGCGGTCTCACCTGGGCCGAGTTCGACCTCGCCACCCAGCGCCACGGCCTGGCGACCACCGGAGGCTCGGTCAGCTCCACGGGAATCGGCGGCGTGACGCTCGGCGGCGGCTTCGGGCACCTGATGCGCCGGCACGGCCTGACCGTCGACAACCTGCTGGCCGCCGACCTGGTCACGGCCGACGGCGACCTGCTGCGGGTCGACGCCACGACCGAGCCGGAACTGCTGTGGGGGCTGCGCGGCGGCGGCGGCAACTTCGGTGTCGTCACCGCGTTCGAGTACGACCTGCACCCGGTCGGGCCGGTCGTGCTGGGCGGGCCGGTCTTCTGGCCGCTGGAGCAGGCCGGGCGGGTGCTGCGTTTCCTGCGCGAGTTCGCGCCGACCGCGCCCGACGAGCTCGGCGTCGCCCTCGTCGCCATGCTGGCTCCCCCGATGCCCTTCCTGCCGGCCGAGCACTACGGCACCCCGGTGCTGGGCCTGCTGCCCGTGTGGTGCGGCGACCCCGCCGAGGGGGCCAGGGTGCTCGCGCCCCTGCGTCAGGTGGGGACGCCGATCGGCGACCTGGTCCGCCCCGTCCCCTACCGGGCCCTGCAGTCGCTGCTCGACATCAGCGCCTCACCCGGCACCGCCTCGTACTGGCGTTCCCAGCGGCTGCCCGACCTGTCCGACACCGCCATCGACGCCGTCGTCGACCTCGTCGCCTCGATCACGTCCCCGCTGTCGCTGCTCAACGGCTGGATGATCGGCGGCGCGGCCAGCCGGGTCGCGCCGGACGCCACGGCCGTCGGCCCCCGCGAGCCCGGCTACGAGCTCCGCATGATCGCGAACTGGCGGCCCGGCGACCCCGACCACGAGCGGCACCTGGCCTGGGTGCGCGGCGGGTGGGAGCGGCTGCGGCCCGACAGCGCCGGCCAGTTCGCCGCGTTCCTGTCCGACGAGGGCCCCGCCGGCGTCCGGACCGCCTACGGCGACCGCCTCGGCCGGCTCACCGCCCTCAAGGACCGCTTCGACCCGTCCAACGTCTTCCGGCTGAACCCGAACATCCCCCCGAGCACGGACCCGAGCATGAACGAGAAGGAAAAGGAAGTGTCCCGATGACGATCCTGGTGACCGGCGCGACCGGTACCGTCGGCCGGCACGTCGTGCGCGGCCTCGCCGCCCGCGGCCTGCCGGTGCGGGCGTTCGTCCGCGACCGCGACCGGGCCGCCGCCGCCCTCGGCCCCGGCCCCGGCGCGCTCGGCGCCGGCGTGGAACTCGCCGTCGGCGACTTCGCCGACCGCGCGTCGCTGCGGCGTGCCCTGTCCGGCGTCGACCGGCTGTTCCTGGCCTGCGGCAACGTGCCCCGCCAGGTCGAGCATGAGTGCGCCGCGATCGACGAGGCAGTGGCCGCCGACGTCACCCGCGTGGTCAAGCTGTCCGGACCCGACCCGTATCTCGACTCGCCGCTGGTCTTCGACAGCTGGCACGGCGCCGTCGAGCGGCACCTGGCCGGGTCCGGGCTCACGGCGACGCTGCTGCACCCCCGGACCTACCTGACCAACCTGCTGGCCTACGCGCCGGCCATCGCGCGGACCGGCATGGTGTTCGCCCCGGCCGCCGCCGCCGAGATCTCGTTCGTCGATCCTCGTGACGTGGCCGACGTCGCCGTCGAGTGCCTCGCCGGCGAGGGGCACGGCGGGCGGTCCTACACGCTGACGGGGCCGGAGGCGATCACCTTCGAGCGCGTCGCCGCCGAGCTCACCGCCGCCACCGGACGGTCCGTCACCTACGTCCACGTCAGCGACGGGGACGCCAGGCACGCGATGACCGCCGACGGCCTGCCGCCGGCGGTCGCCGACGCCATCGTCGCGATCTTCGCGGCGCAGCGGGACGGGTGGATGGCGTCGACGACCGAGGACGTGCGCGAGGTCACCGGCCGGCCGCCCCGGTCGATGGCCGGTTTCGCCCGCGACCACGCCCTCCTGTTCCAGCCGGCCGGCAGCGGTGACGGCCGTGCCGAAAATGCCTTGGCAACGGCGGCCGACCTGCCGTAGACATCCACCGATGAACATCTCGGCGGATCTCTTCGTCCAGGTCACGGACCAGCGGCACGGTGCCAGCCCGGCCGCCTCGGCCACCCGAGGCCGGCCCGGCCACCGTCCTCGCTTCCTGACCCGAACCACGGGGGCGGGCGCCGCGGCGCGCCCGCCCCGGAGACGAGAGACTCCATGGATCTGCACGAGTACGCGAGCTACGACGCGGTCGGCCTGCGGACGCTGATCGCGAGCGCCGCGGTGAGCGCCGCCGAGGTCGAGTCCGCCGCCCGGGAGGCGCTGGCCTGGGCGCATGGCGAGCTGAACGCGCTGGCGGCGCCGCTGTTCACCCCGGCGCTGGGCCATGACCCGCAGGGCCCGCTGAGTGGCGTGCCCTTCCTCATCAAGGACACCGGCCCGATGGCCCAGGGCGTGCCGTTCCGGTGCGGCAGCCGGGCGCTGGGCCCGGGGATCCCGGCCGCGGCGGATCACGAGCTGATGCGCCGCTTCCGGGCCGCCGGCCTGGCCACGCTTGGTCTGACGGTCTCCCCGGAGCTGGGCCTGAGCTTCACCACCGAGCCGGTGCTGCACGGCCCGGTGCGCAACCCGTGGGACCCGTCGCGGACCGTGGGCGGCTCCAGTGGCGGCGCCGCCGCCCTGGTCGCGGCGGGGGCCGTTCCGGTAGCCCACGCCAACGACGGGGCCGGCTCGATCCGGGTGCCGGCGTCCTGCTGCGGCCTGGTCGGGCTCAAGCCGAGCCGCGGCCGGACTCCGACGGGCGCCGGTCTCGGCGCGGCGCTGTTCGGCCTGCTCTCCGAGTTCGCGCTGACCCGCACGGTGCGGGACGCGGCCTCGCTGCTCGACGCCGTACACGGCCCAGCCCACGGCGGTGCCTTCCGCGTTCCCCCGCCGGTCCGCGCCTACGCCGAGGAGGTCAGGCTCGCGGGGCAGTCCGGGGGTGGCGGCCTGCGGGTGGCGGTGACGGCGCGGGCATGGTCGGGTGTACCGGTCGACCCCGAGGTGGCCGCGGTGACCGGCCGTGCCGCCGCGGTGCTCGCGGCACTGGGCCACCACGTCGAGGAGGCCTCCCCGCCGCTGTGCTGGGACGACGTCGTCCACGCCTGCGTCGTGGAGACGGTAGGCGCCGCCGCGCCCTTCCTGCTCGCTCCTCGCCAGCCGCCGGCCGACCGGCTCGAGGCCGTCTCCCGCCGGGTCCTGCTCGCGGCGCGGGAACACGACGCCGTCGACCTCGTCGCGGGCCTGGACGCGGCCGGCCGGGTCAGCCTGGACGTCGACCGTTTCTTCGCTGACCACGACCTGCTCGTCACCCCGACGCTCGCGCAGCTCCCTCTGCTGCACGGCACGCTGCGCTACGACGATCCGGGCCACACCGTCGAGAGCTGGCTTCGCGAGATCTTCGCCTTCGGCCCGTTCACGAGCGTCGTCAACGTGACCGGCCAGCCGGCCATCAGCCTGCCGCTCGGGCACAGCACGAGCGGCCTGCCGATCGGCGTGCAGATCATCGCGGCGCACGGGCGGGAGGACCTGCTGCTGCGCGTCGCGGCCACGCTGGAGCAGGCGATGCCCTGGCACGACCGCCGACCGGGGCTGTCCGTCGGCCAGCGCCAACCAGCGCCCGCGATGCCAGCAAGGGCTGACCAGGGCTGACGACCCGAACCCGCCGGCCTGGGGCGACTGCCCTAGGCCGGCGGCGCGGGCGGAGCTGGCGGGGCGGGCTGGGGCTGTGCTGGCGGAACCGGAGCCGGCGACATCGCGGCCAGCGTGGCCTCGATGTCGGGCAACCAGAACGCCACCTCCAGGGTCTTCAGGGCGGCCCACCGGGACAGTTCGTGGCCTGCCCGCGTCGCGCCGACGAATCCGGCGGCGAAGGCGCCCACGCAGAACGCCGCGAATCCCCGCTCGGGGCCGACGACCAGTTCGACGACGGCGACGGCCGTCGCCAGGAGGAAGGCGATCCCGGCGTTGCGCACCGCTATTCCGCTGGCGCGCAGCCGGCTTATCTCCACCGCCGAGTCGGGGGCTTTGACCTCGATCGCCGCGAAGACGAGCGCCGGGCTGGTCTGGACGAACGCCTTCGACCGGGCGGCGGGAAAGCGGTCGAGGAACTCCCGTCTGGCGCCAGGCCCTGGGCCCAGCCACCGCGGCAGGTGCCGGCCCAGGAATCGGCGCGGGGCGTAGGTCAGGTGGCCGAGCAGGTAGCTCGCGACGATGCCGCCCACGATCAGCACCGTGGAGTCGAGGTCACCGACCTGCGCGAGGTCGACCCAGGACAGCCGGTCCAGCACGTACAGCAGGAGGGTGAGGTACAGCGAGCCCGGGACGGAGTAGGCGAAGACGTCGAACACGCCGAGGCTGAGATTCACGTTCTCCTCTGTCTGGTCGACCGCGTCCCGTCCGGCCCGCACATCCTGCCGATCGATGCCCGGACATGACCACGATCATCCCAAACCCGCGCACGCGCCACTACCGGAGGTGGCGGGTGCCGACCGCGCCGTCGAAGGTTTGGTACGGGGCGAGCGTGAGCACGGGCGCGAGCTTCTGGAGGACCAGCTGCTCAGCCACCCGGACATCGCCCAGGCCGCGGTGATCGGCGTCCCGGACGAGGCGCTCAGCGAGAGCATCCGCGCCGTGGTCGTCCTCGCCCCGGACGCCGACCTGACGCTGGCGGCGTTGCGGGCCTACCTCGCCGGCCGCGGCGTGGCCCGTTTCAAGCTGCCCGACAGCGTCGTCACCGTCGACACGATGCCGCTGACCGCCGCCGGCAAGATCGACAAGAAGGAGCTGCGCACCCGTCTCGGCAGCTGACGCCCGCGCGACCCGGCGTGCGCCAGGCGCGCGCCGGGTCTCGGGGCGCCGGGTCTCGGGGCGCCGGGTCTCGGGGCGCCGGGTCTCGGGGCGCCGAGGCCACGCAACGGCGACGTTCGACGGATGGGCGCGCGTAACCGCAGCCGCCCGCCGCTGTCCGGCCAGGGGTCGGCCGGGCCCCAGCCGTCCAGTGGCCAGGCTCCGGGCAGCGGCCCCGACCGGTTGGACTCGGCGAGCAGCTGGCGGTAGGCGACTTCGTAGCCGGTGGTCATCGCCTCGGTGCTGAAGCGCTTCTCGACGTAGGCGCGGCAGTCCAGCGAGTCGAGCCGCCGGGCGCGGTGCACCGCGTCAGCCAGGTCTTCCGGGTCGTCGACCACGATCCCGGTGTGGCCGTCCATGATGATCTCGGGGACGGAGCCGCGCCGCAGCGCCACGACGGGCGTGCCGCAGGCCATCGCCTCGATCATCACCAGGCCGAACGGCTCCTCCCAGCGGATCGGGAACAGCACGCAGGCCGCGCGGCTGAGCAGGTCGCGCTTGGCCGTCCCGTCCGCCAGGCCGAAGACCGTGACGTCCGGGCCGAGCCGCGGCACGACTTCCTGGTCGAAGTAGTCCCGCTCGATCGGCTCGCTGCACTTGCCGGCCACCACGATCGGCAGGCCGGCACCGCGGGCCGCCTCGATGGCCAGGTGCGGCGCCTTCTGCGGGTGCAGTCGGCCGAGGAAGAGCACGAAGTCCTCCTTGTCGGACCGGTGCGGGAAGGTCTCGACACGGATGGCGTTGTGGACGGTCGCGAGCCACGGCAGGTCCGGCGCGGACGCGCACTGGCTGGCGGAGATGCCGACCAGACGGACGGTGTCGCCGAGCGCCCGGTAGTACTCGTAAGGCTCGCCGGAGACCGTCCCATGGGTGGTGACCAGCGTCGGGACCGTCCGGCCGCGGGCCAGCAGCGGCCCGGCCAGGGTGTGGTCGTGGATGAGATCGACATCAAGATCGGCAAGTATTCTGGCGACCTTGGCCGCGTGCTGCATTTCGGGCAGTGACTCACCGATCTGGTGGGCCACCGGGTCGGCGTAGGTGGGCACGAAACGCTGGGCCTTGGTGCCGTGCTCGCCGGCGCCGATCAGGGTGACGTGGTGGCCGCGGTCGACGAGACCGTCCACCAGGTCGGCGACGATGGCCTCCACGCCACCGTAGTCTCGCGGGGGCAGGGTGAAATAGGGCGGCGCGACCATGGCAATCCGCAGACTGCGGCGTTCCTCTGGATTTTCCGCCAGGTGGGCATGGGTAACCGGAGCCGCGCTCACAAACTCAACTCCCTTGCTAATGCCCCTTTTCTCCGGCGCGGTCCGACGACCGCGCCGGCGCTCGAAAAATTGTAGAAACTCCGGCTACGGCAGCGTCAAGAGATACTCGTTATGCCTGCTAGCGGGGGCTGGGACGTCGGCCGTCAGCGGGAGACGCGGAGCCGCGACCAGCTCGATGCCCGGCGGGAGGCCGTCGAGGTGCCATGAGGTCTCGGTCACCTCCACGCTCACCTCGGCCCCCGCCAGGTGCAGCCGGTCGACCCGCAGTGGCAGCAGCTCCGCCGGCACGGCGGGCGCGCACCACACCTGGCCGAAGGGCACCCACGGGTCGAACCGCAGCAGAGTCCGCAGCAGGTACAGCGGCGCGGCGGCCGCCCATGCCTGCGGCGAGCAGGATGTCGGGTAGGGAACGGGAGCCTCGAACTCGGCGCGGTCGAAGCCGCTGAACAGCTCGGGCAGCCGCCCGCCGAAGTGCCGTTCGGTATCCAGCACGGCCAGGGCGATCCGCTGCGCCTCGGCGGTGAATCCGTAACGCATGAGCCCGCCGGCGACGATGGCGTTATCATGTGGCCAGACCGAGCCGTTGTGATAGCTCACTGGGTTGTAAGCACCCATGGAGCTGGCGAGTGTCCGCACGCCAAATCCGGTGAACATCTCCCGGCTGACCAGATGTCGAGCCACGGCCGGGGCTTTGTCCTTGTCCACAAGTCCCGTCCATAGGCAGTGGCCCATGTTGGACGCGAGCGAGTCCACCGGCTTCTTGTCGCCGTCCAGGGCCAGCGCGAAATAGCCCCGGTCAGGCAGCCAGAACTGTTCGTTGAACCGCCGCTTGAGCTGGGTCGCGCGCTCCGCCCAGTGCCGGGTCAACTCCGCGTCGCCCGCCTCCCGGGCGAAGTGCGCCCGGGCGAGGTAGGCGGCGTAGACGTAGCCCTGCACCTCGGCGAGCGCGATCGGCCCCTCGGCGAGCCGCCCGTTCGCGAAGCTGATCGCGTCGAAGGAGTCCTTCCAGCCCTGGTTCAGCAGCCCCCGGTCGGTGGCCCGCTGGTACTCGACGAAGCCGTCACCGTCCCGGTCGCCGTAGTTCTCGATCCAGTCCAGCGCCCGGTCGGCGTGCGGCAGCAGCGCGTCGACCTCCTCCTTCGCCAGCCCCCAGCGGCGCAGCTCACCGAGCAGCACGACGAACAGCGGCGTGGCGTCGGCGGTGCCGTAGTAGACGTTGCCGCTACCAAACGCCGCCTCGGCGCCCAGCCCGGACCGCAGCTCGTGCATGATCCGGCCAGGCTCCTCCTCGGTGAACGGATCCACCCGGCTGCCCTGCAGCTCGGCGAGCGCCTTCAGGGTGCCCAGCGCGACCGTCGGATCCAGCGGGAGCAGCATCCAGCTCGTCAGCAGCGAGTCCCGGCCGAACAGGGTCATGAACCAGGGCGCGCCGGCGGCGACCACCACCCGGTCCGGATGGTCCGGGTCGAAGATCCGCAGCGCGCCGAGATCCTCGGCGCTGGTCTCGACGAGGAGGTTGAGCCGGGCGTCCGGGGTGTGCACCACCGGCGTGACCCGCTGCCAGGCGGCCTGCCGGGTCGCCGGCTGGCTCGTCTCCACCGGTTGGCCCGGCCCGTAGTACGGGGCCGTCTCCACACCGTCGAAAGCCGGGACGACCTGCACCGACATGCTCTGCTCGCCGCGCGGCGGGACCACCAGCTGCCAGCTGAGGCGCCCATCGGCGACCCCGACGGCCGCGACGGCCCCACCGTCGCCGGTCACGGCGACGCCCCGGCTGTCGGTGCCCTGCCGGTAGCTCAGCCTGAGCACGCCGCTGTTCCCCGCCCGTTCGGCGGAACGCTCGATGCCTTCCCGGACGCGGACCTGGCCCAGCTTGACGTCGAACAGTCCCGCGAAGTCCGCGTCCATGGTCAGCTCCAGCCGGACCGCGGCCGCCTCCCGGTTCAGGTTGCGGACGGTGAGGTCCTCCCGCATCCCGTTGCCCACATACCGGCGGCGGATCACCAGCAGCGTGCTGTCGGCGGTACCCGGCCGGGGCGGCTGCCGGGTGACGATCGTCGACTCGTACGGGCTCGAGGAGTCCACCGCCAGTGGTTCGAGGCGCTGGTCGTCGACGGTCAGCTCGAAGCTGCTCAGAAACCGGGTGTCCCGGAAGAACAGCCCCCGTTCCGCGCCGGGAAGGATGTCCCCGGCCCGGTCGGATATGCAGAAGGCCAGCCCCTCGACCAGCGTGATCGTCCCCGTCGGCGCGGACATCTGCGGTCCGCCCCCGTCCGCCCAACCGTCAGTCACATCTGTCCCGTCAGTCCTGCTGCGAACGTCTCTGCGTTCGTTCGAATGTGTCCATCCGGTCCCGCGCTCGATGGCGCGCGGCACCAGCCCGCCCGCTATTAGATCGGCCCAGGCGCGGGACCGTACAACGCGGTCAGGGCTCTGCGGCCGCGACGTGCCGCCGCCGCGCGGACGCCCTGCGGATCATCACCTGCGCGTGCCATCCAAACCCCGGGATCTCCGGCCCGATGGCCCCAGCGGCCACGAATCGCGAGCCGCCGGGCCTAGCGGGCCCTAGAGCGTACGAAACAATCCTCCCCGCATGCCGTTGGCCGTTGCCCCCAAGTCCGGAAGAGGACCATCGTGCATGCGGATGACCTTCCTCACATGCCCAATAGGCGTTGTCCTTGGCCCTGCTAGGAGACTTGGGACCAGAAAAGGACTTGGGCCCACCTAAGGGACAGGCGGGTGCGGGGCGGGCAGCGCGGTGTGCCGCAGATGGGCGAGGACGGCGAGGACGCGGCGGTGGCCGTCGTCCACCTCGGCCAGGCCAAGCTTGATCAGAAGATGGCGCACATGCCCCTCGACGGTGCGTTCGCTGACGACCAGCCGCCGGGCGATGGCGGTGTTGTTGAGGCCCTCCGCCATGAGCGCGAGCACGTCCCGTTCGCGGGCCGAGAGGCCGGCCACCGGGTCGGCCGTGCCCTGCGCCGCGAGCAGCGCTCCCACGACATGCGGGTCCAGCGCCGAGCCACCGCCGGCCACCCGGCCGGCCGCCGCGAGGAACTCGCCCACGTCGAGAACCCGGTCCTTGAGCAGGTAGCCGAACCCGCCGAGCGTCACCAGCCCGACGGCGTACCGGGCCTCCACGTGCTGGGACAGCACGAGGACGCCCACCTCCGGATGGGCGTCCTTCACCTCGCGGGCGGTCCGGGCGCCCTCGTCGGTGAAGGTCGGCGGCATCCGGATGTCGAGGACGACGAGGTCCGGCGTGTGCTCGCCCACCGCGGCCAGCACTCCCGCCGCGTCCCCGAGGGCGGCGACGACGGTGTGCCCACGGTCCTCGAACAGGCGGACGAGGCCCTCGCGGAGAAGCACCTGGTCCTCGGCGATCACGACACGCATGGCAACCGAACCGTCAGCGTCGTGCCCGCGCCGACCGGGCTCTCGAGTCGCAGCCCTCCGCCGAGGGCGCCCACCCGGTCGGCCAGCCCGCGCAGGCCCGACCCGGCGGCCGGCTCGGCACCGCCGACGCCGTCATCGCGCACGCTCAGCACCAGCTCGCCGTCCTCCTGGGCCGCCCGCAGCTCCACCGTGCTCGCAGCCGCATGTTTCACGATGTTGGTCAACGCCTCGGCGGCCACGTAGTAGGCCGCGGCGACGACGGTGTCCGGCAACGGGCCGGGCGCGGCGTGCACCCGCACCGGCAGCGGCGCCCGGCCGGCCAGCTCACGCAACGCCAGCTCCAGCCCGTCGTCGAGCCGTGGCGGACGGACGCCATTCGCCAGCTCCCGCAGGTCCTTGATCGCGCCGGCGAGCTCGGCGACGACCACCTCGATGCCATGGGCCGCCGGCTGGTCCCCGAGCTGGTACTGCACGTGGCGCAACGCCAGACCCGCGCTGACCAGCCGCTGCTGCGCCCCGTCGTGCAGATCGCGCTCCAGCCTGCGGCGCTCCTCGTGGGCCGCCGCGACGATCCGGGCCCGCGACGCCTCGACCTCGGCGAGGCGGTGGCGCACCTCGGCCTGAAGCCGGGCGATCTCGATCGCCAGCCCCGCCCGGGACAGGACATCGGCCAACGGTTCGCCGGGCGGGACCGCGTGCGTCACCTCGGCCAGCGGCACCCCGGAGCGCTCGACCATCGTCCGGACCCGGCCACCGCGGTCCGTCCCGTCGCTCCTCGCCGCGCCGTCGGTCTCTGTCCCGTCCGTCTCTGTGCCTTCGGTCTCTGTCCCGTCGATCGTCGTCCCGTCGATCGTCATCCCGTCGATCGTCGTCCCGTCGGCCTTCGTCCCGTCAGCCTTTGCGCCACCGGCCGGGGCGCCGGCCGCGGCGGCTGGCGGGGACTCGCCCGGCAGCAGCAGCCGCAGCTCCAGGTCCGGATCCCGCAGCACGTCCCGCAGCAAGCCTTCCAGCTCGTCCGCAGAGGCCAGGCCGGCACGCAAATCCTCGAGGTAGGCGTCGACCCGGGCCAGCACGTCGTGCCGTGCCCGCCGGAACGCCCGGTCGACGCCATCCTGCACCCGCCGGCGCAACGGCAGAACCACGGCCGCGGCCGTGATCGTCGCGCCCGCGGTCACCCAGGCCGACCCACCGGCGAGCACAGCGCCGAGCACGAGCGCGGTACCGCCCCAGGCCGCGGCCAGCAGCACCGTCAGCGCGGCGTAGGAGATCGTCCGCGCAATCAGGACATCGACGTCGTACAGCCGGTAGCGCAGGATCGCCACACAGATCGTGACCGGCAGCAGCGGCACCACCAGCGCGATCGCGACCTGCACGACGAAGCTGTCGTTGTAGCTCATCCCCGCGAAGGGCCCGACCACCCCAAGCAGGCAGGCGAACCAGAAGATCAACTTGAGCTGCTGGCGCTCCGCCGAGCCGGCCCGCCGATACCGGTCGATCAGGGAGACGACCGCGAGCACGACCGAAGCCGTGACCGTGAGCTCACCGATGGCGTAGAGGAAGTCGAGCCCGTCGAAGGCGTAGGGGTTGCGGCCCTTGGTGAAGGTGTACGAGCCGTCGTTGGCGTGTGACAGCGCCGCCCCGAGTGCCATCGTCGCGGTGGCCGCGACCGTGAAGGGCGGCAGCCAGCGCCACCACCGGGCGGCCGCGCGCCCGTCCGGGAACAGCTCCAGCACGATGGTGGAGCATCCGACGCCGACCAGCGATCCCCAGGACGAGAGCCACTGCGCCGGGAGCGCACCCGGCCACGTGTCGTGATAGCCGTAGCCCTCCAGCAGCTCGACCAGGGCACCCACCGGGGCGGCGCCGACCAGCAGCAGCCCGACCGGGTGGCGTGTCAGCCGCAGCAGGATGAGCAGGCCGGCCGCGCCGAGCGCGACCGCGTTGAGCGGGTAGAGCGCGGTGTCGATGCCGGGCTCCCGCCCGGCCGAGAGCGGCACCGAGGCGACCGCGGCCGCGCAGGTCAGCGCCAGCAACGCCACCGCCAGAGGGCGGCTGCGGATGTCGAGACCGGCCACCGCGTGATCATCGCGTGCCGGCCCCGGTGGTGACAACAGTGCCAGCACCTGCCGCGAGTCGAGTGCCGGCCCGGCTGCGGCGGCCTGGCTCCGGACGGCACCTTCGACGGCATCCGACCGACCGCGTCCCGACCCCGGTCACATCCGACCCGGTCACTCGCGACAACCCACCCAGGAGGCGGACCATGTCCGGCAGCTACGACCTCACGACCCACACCACCACCAGTCCGATGCCGGTCTCGCACGCGGCACCGACCCGACTGGCCATGCCTGCGCAGACGGCCGTCCCTGTGCCGCCGGCCGACGGGGCTCGGCCAGCCAGGTCGGCGTTCCCGCGTCTGCGCCTGTCAGGTGTGCTCTGCGCGGCTGGTGGCCTGATCGCCGCGGTCGGCGCGGCCTGGAGCATCGCCCTGACCTCGTCCGTGCCCACCGACGAGCTGAGCTGGCCCTACGGTCCCGGCCTGTTCCGGGTCACCGAACCGATCTGGGCCGTCACGCACGTCCTGACCTTCCTCGGCGCGCTCGGCCTGGCCCGCTGCGGCCTCGCCGGCCGCGGCCGGGCCGCGCGGATCGGCAACCCGCTCATGCTCGTGGGAATGGCACTGCTGGTGCCGTGCGAGCTGGCGTTCATCCCGTTCGCCTCGTCGTCGATGGACGACCCAGGCCCCGTCCTGGCCAGCACGCTCATCGGAATCGCCTCAATGATCGCCGGGGTCGGGTTCGTGCTCACCGGCGTAGGCGTGCTGCGCGAGCGCGCGCTGCGCGGCGCCGGCCGGTTCGTGCCGCTGCTGTGCGGCGTGTTCGTCTTCGTCGGCCTCACCCCGCTGGTCATGGCCGGTGGCGACGTGTTCTTCCTCGGGGTCGGCGGCTGGAACGTGTTCCTGGCCCTGCTGGGAGTGGTCGTCGCGCGAGCGGGCACCGCGCTGGAGACCGCCGCCCAGGAGTGAACGCGCGACCGCGACTCACTGTGCCGGCCGGACGCGCTGGGGGGCGTCCGGCCGGAGCCGACCTTCGCGCTACTCCGACGGGCTTTCCCCGGTCCAGGCGCGGAAGGCACGGGCAAGCGCGCTGCCGCTGCCGAAGCCGACCTCGGCGGCGATCTCGCCGACCGACCTCGTCGACGTGCCCAGCCGGGCCATGGCCGGCAGCAGGCCGTGCGAAGGACCAGTGGCCCTTCGTCCAGGTTCGCCAATCAGTAGGAGTTGACGGGCGGATTGCTAATAGGACTTTGTCGGGTTCCGTCCGAGGCGGCGTCCCCGGCGGCGGGCGGCCAACCACCCAGACCCGTGACCTGCGCGGACATGGAGGAGCGATCCTCCTCCACGCACCTGCGAGCCGCGTAAACGTGCTGGTCAGCGCCACCTGACAAAGCCCCACTAAGGTTCGGCAGAATACCTGCCGGCGTGACTAGAACCAGCCGCCCCAGCCCCAGCCGCCCCAGCCCCAGCCGCGTCGAGGTCGTCCGGCCGGGGCAGGGCGGTCCGCCGGCCCGGCACCCAGCCGTCGAGGACCTGCTTGGACAGGGGCGGGCCGTCGTAGGGGGCTCGCACGGCTCGTCCCCGATCAGCGTCAGCGCCCCGGTGAAGCCCTCCCGCCGCAACGACGTCGCTGCCCGCAGGCCAGCGACCGAGACGCCGACGATTAGACCGCCAAAGAGTCTTTCCCATAGTCGGCCGACCCAAGAAGACCGATAACGGTCTCATGCTGGCGGGGTCAGCATCTACGGCGCTATCGCCCGCGTTCCCTGAGCGCCAGCCGAGACCGACCAGCTCTGGACGCACGTTCGTGACCGAGTCCACGCTCTGACGTCACGGAGGCACTGGCGGGGAGACCTCGGGGTGCTCCCCACCAGCCTGGTACCGCTTTCGCTCAGGAGGCCTGCGGCTGCCGCTGCCAGGAGAACGGGCCGAAGGCGTTGGCACTGGCCGGGTAGTTCGCGCTCGGCGTCACCGTGAGCTTGAGCCACTCGAGCGGGAAGGTGCTGCCGTGGACCACGACGCGGTGGAAGTTCGGCACATCGTACCCAGGGTGGACGGACGCCTCACTCGCGCAGCTGGCCTCGGCGCCGCCCGCGGCCTCGGTGGTGCAGGGCGCGGCCGGGGAGAGCGGGTTGTCCGAGCGGTACACGTGCGAGTCGCCGTTGAACATCAGCACCGGCTTGCCGAACGCCGCCGTGTGCGACGCGACGCTCGCGATGAGCGGCTCGAATCCCGCGACGTGTGAGGCGGCCTTGCCGTCGAGGTCCCACATGTCGGCCTGGGAGATGATGACGACCGACTCGTCCCCGCTCGCCTTCGCCTGAGCGAACGCGCGGTCGAGCCAGCGAAGGTCGGCGCTGGTCCGCTCGGAGATCTCCCGCGCCTGAGCGGTGCTCATCGTCGGGGCGCCGTACCAGATGTCCGCGTCGTTGTTCGAGCCGCCCGGAACGTTGAGGGTCACGAAGAGCGTGCCCTTCCGCTCGAACATGACGTTCTCGACGAACTGCTGGTCGGCCGGGTAGGCGTGGTCGTACTCCTTCGCCTGCGACTGCACGGGCAGCTTGCCGCTGCCGAGGGTCTTCCCGGCCTCTGGGAAGAACAGTGAGCGAACCAGGTCGAGGTTCGCGATCGGGTCGCCGCCCGCGTAGTCGACCGGCTGCCCGGTCGCGGGGTCGGTCACGTACTTGATCTTCTGCGTGGCCGCGTCGTAGCTGCCGCCGCCCTCGCCCGCCTTGTGGCAGTCGGTCCACTCGTTGTCACCTGGAGTGTAGACGAGCGGAACCTGATACTGCTGCCACAGCTGCGCGATCGACTCGTCGTACGCCTGCGTGCAGTACTGCTTACCGGAGTGGATGTCGCCGACGTGCACGGCCAAATCGACCGCCGGGTCGGCGTTGATGGAGCCGATGAACGCGGGCGTGGCGGCGAACTCAGCGGTGTCGGTCGGCTTCGTGCCGTAGGGGGCGTCACCGTAGACGGCGAGCGTCAGGGCGCCAGCGTCGGCCGCGGGCGCGGGCGCGGCCGCCACCGGGACGGCGGACAGTGCCGCCAGGGTGGCCACCACGGCCCCCACTGCTATGAGCGATTTACGCATGTAACGGTCTCCTCTGCCCGAACACGGTCGGGCCCGGCGGAGAAACGTAGCGACGACGACGTCCCGGTGTGCGGCGCGCGAATGACCGGCATCTGTACAGAAGTCGAACCATTTCCGTAGCCCGTGGCAAGCGGCTCGAAGAACCCTTGGCGTGCAAAACAAACGCGGACCTTCTATTCCCCAGTAGTTCTCGGGGAGAACGAGCCCGTCGTTTGGGATGCTCATCGCCGGACGCGGGACCTCTCGGAAGCTGATCTGTGGAAGGACCACTTCCTATCGAGGTCTCGCGTTTCCTCGTCTACCGCCTCCACACACCCGCCCGTTCGTCACGGACGGTGATCGAGTGCGGAGCGGGACGGTTCGTTACGGGGAAAGGCTCAGCGGCACTCGCCGGAAGGACGTCCTCCTTTACCGCTCGGCCGCGTCGGCGGCGGCCTGGCCGTACTTGTAGGCGCGCTGCTCGTACCGCTCGGCGATCCGCCATCCGCCCGCCGTGCGCACCAGGGTGTCGCGGTACCAGAGCCCGCAGAAGTACACGACCTCCTCGTCGGCGTCGCCGGCGCTCCGTCCGCCGAGGACCATCGGGTTGAAACAGGCGGTACGAGCGGTCGCGTCGTCGCCGCGCACCTCGACGTGGCTCTGGCCCAGCAGGTGCTGCGTCCGTGCATAGGGGCCGTCCACCCCGAGGAACCGGTCCAGGAACGCCTTGATGGCCGGCAGGTCCCCGCGGATCCCACCCATCTCGGTGTAGTCGATCACGGCGTCGGCGGTGAACACCCGGTCGAGGGCGTCCCAGTCGCGGTTGTCGATCGCCTCCGAGTACGCCGCGATGACCTGCTGGATGGCGAGGCGGTCGAGCGCCTCCGCCAGGGCCGGTGGGAGCTCGTTCACTGTCATCGCGGTCCTCCTCGTCCGGTCGGGACGCCGCCCTGGTCCCGCAGGACCGCGGGGCCGCCGTCACCGAGGCTGTGCGCAGCGCGTTCCGCCGGGTACCGGGTGCCACCCACCTTCGCCGTGACTCCCTCCACCGGCACGCACCGCGTCCAGTGAACGGTCCGACGCACCGGATGCGGTGGCGCCCGACGCCGACGTCAGTGAGCGAGCTCGACCGCGCCGTCGCGGGCCGCCGCCCGCCCCGCGCGGCGGCCGAAGAAACTGCCGTCGCCGAGCGAAGCGCCGCTGGCGTAGCCGCCCGCGGCCAGGCCCGCCGTGGTCCGGCCAGCCGCGCGCAGCCCGGGAATCGGCTCGCTGTCGACGTCGAGTACCGCGCCGTCAATGTCGGTGCGCAGGCCGCCCAGTGGGAACCCCGAGGTCTGCCCCCGCAGATCGAACACGCCGTACGGGCCCCGCAATGGCCGCAGCCAGCGCGAGGCCTTGTGGTGCACCGGGTCCTGGCCGCGCTCGGCGTGCCGGTTGTAGACCGCCAGGGTCGCCGCGAGCGCGCCGGCGGGAATCCCGGCGGATTCCTCAAGCTCGGCGACGTCGTCGGAGACCCACGACGGCTGCGGGGCGGGCAGCATCGACGGCACACGCTCGGCGGCGGCCTCCTCGACGGCCTGCTCGTCGGCGATCACGAAACCCTGGCTGGCCCGGTGCAGCAGCAGCGCCTGGCCGATCCGGCCGGGGTAGGTATCCTCGTTGATCACCCGGCCGCCACGGCTGTCCACGACGATGCCGCGGATCATCAGCCCGGGATCGGTGTGTACGGCCGCCTCGCAGGCGTCCATCTGGGCGATGTCGGCGCCCAGCGCCTGTGCTGCCCGGATGGCCTGCCCGTCATGCTCCTCCACCGCCGAGCCAGGGCGCCCGTTCAGCGCGGGGATGTGCTGGGCCACCATGGTCGGGTTGTAGGCGAAACCGCCCGCGGCCAGTACCACCGCACGGCGGGCCCGCACGGCGACCTCCTCCCCGTACAGTCTCGTCAGCACACCACTGACGCGGCCGTCAGACTCGGTCACCAGACATTCGAAGCGGGTGTCGTAGCGGACCCGCACCCCCCGCGCCGCAGCGGTCTCCACCAGGGGCTTCATCAGCATGTAGCCGCCGCCGCGCTCACCCGTCTTCTTGTTCGACATCCTCGGCAGGTGCCCACGCGGGGCCGGGCGCACGAGATCAGCGAACGGGTAGGCGTCCTCGCCGCCCGAGTACATCAGTCCCTCGTCGGCCGCGGGCTCCCAGCCGGGGCGGCCGAAGAAGACGGGCCGAAACGGCACCCCGCAGCTCACCAGCCAGTCGAAATGCTCCACGCTGCGCTCGGAGTAGATGGCGAGCTTGCGCTGATGGTCGGCGCCGCGAGCCGCCGTTCCCGCTCCCTCCCCCGCCGACACCATCGCCGCCGTGAGGAAGGCGTGCATGTCCTCGGGCGTGTCCTCGAACCCGCACGCCTTCTGTAACGCCGTACCGCCACCCAGGTAGATGAAGCCGCCCGCCATCGCAGCCGCGCCGCCCCAGCCCGATGTCCGCTCGAGCACGAGCACGTCGGCACCCTGCGCGGCCGCCTCGACGGCGGCGCTTGCTCCAGCAACGCCGTAGCCCACCACCACGACGTCCGCCTCGTCCGCCCACGAACCGATCTCGGAGCTCGGGACGGGTCCGGCCTGTCCGATCGCCCTGCTCATAGAAGACCTCCGCTCATGCTTCCCGCTTGCCGGACCCTAGATAGCGCGGCCGATGCCAACCAGGCACGATCCTGACCAGCGGGACCGGGCAGCCCGGTCCTGTGCAGTTCCGCTGCGTGCGACGAAACATGGGCGCCTGGACACTCACGCTCGACGCAGATCTTGCCGAGATCTCGCGCGTCCTGGTCAGCCTCGCTCAGCTGACCCTCACCCGGCCCTGAATCACCGGCCCGCGGCCGGCACCCCCGAGAAGGATGCGTGTCCCTGCCGCACCCCCCGCGCCGTCCGACCCGGGCGACCACACGCGACGTGTCAGGCGCCTACAGGGACGACAGCCACGGTGTCCCACTGGTAGGCCCGGCCGTCGCGATACGGCCGCACCAGCCGAAGATCGGCCACGGAGACCTCGGCCGGGGGCAGGTCACGCAGACCCGCCACCTGGCGGATGATCGGCGCGGCGGGCGTGTCGCGGTTGCAGTAGGCGATGCCGACGTGTGGACGAAAACGCTGCTCGATGGCGGGCAGGCCACCGGCGCGGACACGTCGTCCACGGCGCCTCGTAGTCGGAGCAGCGGCTCCCAGGGGGTGACGGTGAAGCGGACCGCGCCGCTCGACCCGGCCGGCGGTCCGACCCGCAGCCCGAACGCCGACAGGTCGCGACACCGTTCAGCCGGCTACCTCACGGCCTCGTTCGCCGCCGAGCGGTATCCCGCAACGTCGTTAGGGGCGGTTGAGCGCCCACGCGGCGGCCAAGGCCAGACCCGTGAAGACGAGCACCAGCGCCACCCCGCCGAAGAAGAAAATCCCGACCGTCTTCACCAGCGCGACAGCGACCGGGACAGTGGCGGCCAGCACGAGAAGGCCCCGGGCGGTGACCGGCGCCCGCAACAGCGTGAGCCACGTCCTCGCCACGCCTCGCCCTTCCTGGCTCAGGTCCGCCATCACGGCCGGGACCAGTCGCAGCGTCCCCCAGGACAGCCCGGCGAACGCGCCGGACAGGCCGACAGCGTACAGGAAACCGATGGCGCCGCCGAACGCGTCGAACGACGCGCCGGCACCGACGGCGGTACAGACGAACGCGAGATACCAGGGCACGGTCCGGTCCTGCCGGGCCTGGCCGGCGAGCCGGCGGGCCTGCGCCATGCGCTCGGCGCGCCGAGAGCCCTTCGTGGAACCCGCGACGTCCATCGGCTGTCTGCTCCCTCCGCATGGTTCATTGGCCGTCTGATACCCAAAATCCATCGTCTCCCCCCGGATCGGACGACGCAGGGAATCGCCGGATTCGACCGCCCCTCCGACCGCCTGCCGACCTCGCCGCCGCCCGAGGTGCCAGGCTCGATCCGGGCATGCGGGACCCGGGCTGGTACCGGTCGTGCCGGCCGCGCCCACGGGCTGCCGCCCGCGGGGCTGCCTACCAGCCCCTCCCCACCGGGGTCGGGCTCCTCGAATATTCGGTGGCCGGTCAGGCTGCACGCCGGGAACCTCAGCTGCCGCGGGTGACCTGGGGATCTCTGGTTTCAAGCCGTACTTCCTGGTCGGGCTCGAGGCGGTTCGGCAGATGCACGGATCACGTACGTATTCGGAAGTCCCGTGGTTTATCTCTGCGGGTGTGGGTGGCTGGGGTCCGAGTGTGGCCTGATGGTCGCGAGGGTGATGTCTCGGCGGCCGCCGTCGCCCGAGGCGCTCGCGATGGCGGCGTCACCGCCGGATCCGACGGCTTCGCGGCCGTCGTCACGGCCTGCGCGGCCGCCTCCGCCGAGACCGGCACGTTGGCGCTCGACGGCTCCCCCGACCAGGGCCGGCGGGCGCTGACCCTGGTCCCGGGCGGCGTTGCCGCGCCGCGCCGATCGACCGCCCAGTCCGCCGCCCCGCTACCGGCCTGGTTACTACCGACCTGCGTCGGCGAACAGGTCCTGCGCGATGTACTCGCCGTTCCGTACCCCGCGGGGGACGGCGAACAGGCCGGACGCGATGTGGCGGATGTACTCGTTCAGCGGGTCCTTGGCGAGCGCGTTCTGGATGGCGACGAACTGCTCCGGGCTGCGCTGGAAGGCGATGAAGAACAGGCCGCCCGAGATCTGGCCGAGCGTGTTGTTGCCCTCGACGTAGTTGTAGCCGCGGCGCAGGATCCGCTGGCCGTCGTTGAAGTCGGGGTGGGACAGGCGGATGTGCGCGTCCATCGGGATCGCCTTGTCGCCGGTCGCCGTGGACACGGCGGCGAAGTCGGGCTCGGTGAACTCGGTGCCGCCCGACAGCGGCGCGCCCGCGCCCTTGCCACGGCCGATGATGGCCTCCTGCTCCTCCAGCCGGGTCCGGTCCCACGACTCGATGAGCATCTGGATCTTACGGGTGACGAGGTAGGTGCCGCCGGCGAACCACGCCTGGCCCTCGCCGCCCGACCAGACGTGCTTCGTCAGGTCGTCGGCCTGGTCGGCCCGGATGTTGCGGGTGCCGTCCCGGAAGCCCATGAGGTTGCGGGGCGTCGGCTGGTCGCGGGTCGTCGCCGACGTCCGCCCGTAGCCGAGCTGCGCCCAGCGGACCTGCGCCCGGCCGAACCCGATGCGCGACAGGTTGCGGATCGCGTGCACCGCGACCTGCGGGTCGTTGGCACAGGCCTGCACGCACAGGTCCCCGCCGCTGGCCGCGTTGTCGAGCAGCTCCAGCGCGAACGACGGCAACGGTTTGAACAGCGCGGGCCGGCTGCCCTCCAGGCCGAGCCGGCCCGCCTCGAACAGCGCGGGGCCGAGCCCGAAGGTAAGCGTCAGGCCGTTCGGCGCGAGGTCGAGCGCGTCGCCGGTGTCGTCGGGCGGCGCGAGCGGTGACCCGCCGACCGCCCCGGTCTCGCCGACCTCACGCCCCCGCACGAGCTGCCGGGCGGCCTCGGTCCAGTCGCGCAGCAGGCTGCGCAGGTCGTCGGCGGTGGCGCTCGAGGTCAGGTCGAAGGCAGCGAAGTACAGGTGCCGCTGCACGGGCGTCGTGATGCCGGCCTGGTGGTCCCCCTCGAACGGGTAGACGACCCCCTCGCCGGCCGCGGCCGGCGCCGAGGTGTCTCCGTCCCCGTCCCGGGTGGCGAGTCCCACGGCGACGCCGCCGAGGGCCGCTCCGCCGGCGGCGGCGCCGCCGAGAAGCAGCCCGCGGCGAGTGGCGCTGGTCATGAGACGCCCAGGACCTGGGACGTCAGCTTCGACAGCGGCTCGGACAGCGCGTTGAGCTGCGCGCCGAGGGCGTTGCGCTCGCTCTGGGGCACGGTGTCGTACGAGACGAACCCCTTGTCGTAGCTGCCGTACTTCCCGAGCAGGGTCTTCATGGCCTTGAACTGCTTGTCCAGCGTCGTGACCAGCTCGGGGCCGCCGTCCTTGCCCGCGGCGAGGTCGCGGACGTTGAGGTATGCCACCTCGGCGCCCTCGACGTTGGCGAAGAAGTCGTACAGGTCGGTGTGGGAGAACTCGTCCTCCTCACCTGGCAGCTTGCCGTCGGGCGCGGCGACCTCGTCGAGCAGGCCGATGGCGCCGTTGGTGATGTCCCCGATGGTGAGCATGAAGGAGGTGGAGTGCACCTGCTCGTAGAGCGTCTTCACGTCGGCGACCAGCTGGTCGGCGAGGGTGCCGCGCTGCTCGGCGGTGAGCGCCGTGGTGATCGGGTCACCCGGGTAGTTCTTCTTCGCCTCGTCGAGCCACAGGTCGGCCTCGATGCGGTGGAAGCCGGTCCACGGCAGGCCCTCGGCGTCCGCACCCGGCTTGCGGTAGTCGATCTTCGGGTCGAGGTCGCCGAACTGCTCGGCGGTCGGCTCGATCCGCTCGTAGTTGATCCGCGTGATCGGGAAGAGCTTCTTGGCCTGCTCGTCGTCGCCGGCCTTGTAGGCGGCGGTGAGCTCGCCGACGTTGGTGACGAGCTCGGCGACCTGGGTCCTGGTGTAGGCGGTGTAGTTCGCGACCGCGGTCGCCACCGCCTTCTCGTCGTCGACGTCGGTCTTCACGGCCTCGCCGGTGACGGTGAAAGCGGTCTGGCCGACGCCGTCGCCGACCATGCCCGGCTTGCAGACGGTGAAGTAGGAGCCCGGCTGCGCGACGAACGTCAGCGTGCGGGAGGTGCCCGGGGCGATGTTCTCGACCTCGCCGATGACGCGGAGCTTGTCGTCTCCCAGCAGGTAGAACTCGGTGACCTGGTCGCCGTCGTTCTTCACCTCGAACGCGACCGTGCCACTCTTGGCCGTGGCGGCCGCGACCTCGCAGCCGTCCGCGGTGCTGGTGACCGCGATCTTCTGGGCGTCGTCGTCCGCCTTGTTCTGCACACACCCGGCGACGGCGAGCGTCGCCAGCGCCATCAGGCCCGCGGCCTTCTTCATGCTGCTCCTTGTGTCGTGGCTATGGGCGCGACCGCGCGGGGCCGGTTCTTGCGGTGGCGGTACAGGTAGGTCGCCATCACGGCGACGAGGTAGATTGCCCACACGATCACCTCGAGCTTGGTCATCTCGGGCGAGAAGCCGGCCGTGCCCTTCAGCAGCACGCCGATCCAGCCCGTCGGGGAGATCACGTCTCCGATGCGGAACGCCCAGGCGTCCGGGCCGTACCAGTTCTCGGTGAAACCGGACGCTCCCTCGGGCACCGCCTCGAACGGGCCCGGCAGGAAGCGCGCCTCCTGCAGGTCGTGGATGGCGTAGGCGAGCACACCGGCCGCCACCACGATCAGCAGGAAGCTGGTCCACGTGAAGAACTTCGCGAGGTTGATGCGGACCATTCCCGAGTAGATCGCCCAACCGAGCGTCACCGCGGCGAGCAGCCCCAGCACGGCGCCAAGCCAGGTGGTGTGCGAGTCGCTCGACTCGACCGCGCTCCAGAGAAACAGGGCGGTCTCGACCCCTTCACGGGCGACCGAGATGAAACCGATGAACACCAGCGCCCAGGCGCTCTTCTCAAGCGCCGCGTCGACACCGGCCTGAAGGTCCGTCTTGAAGGTGCGTGCGGTCTTCTGCATCCAGAAGACCATCCAGGTCACCATCGCCACGGCCACGATCGACAGGCTGCCGCCAATGAGCTCCTGTGCCTCGAACGTGAGCCCGTAGGTGCCGAAAGTCAGCAGGGCGCCGATGGCGAGGAAGAGCAGGACCGCCCCGCCGACGCCGATCCAGATGCGGGAAACGACGTCGTCGCGCCCGATCTTGCGGACGTATGCGAGGAGGATGCCGACGACCAGCGCGGCCTCCAGGCCCTCACGCAGTCCGATCAGGAACGTGGCCAGCACCTGTGCACTCCACAATCGTCACGACGAGAACCCGGGAAATGTCAGAAAGCGAAACCTGCCGCGAGGACGCGGCGAGCCCCGAGCCGCGAGATCCGGACGTCCGTCTCGTCGCGGCAACCACACCAGTTTTTAGGTAAACCTTCTTTTAGATATTTTTAGGTAAACCTTCTTTTAAGTAAGCCTTACCTACATACGACAAGCTTGTAGTAGCTTGCCCGGCTTGTCAAGCGACTCACGGCCGCCGCCTGCGGCGCCGCTCCCGTCTAGGCAGACAGCGAGCCGAGGGACCCCCGCCTGGCCTACACGACGGTCATGACCACCCTGTCCCGGCTGCACACCAAAGGGCTGCTGGCGCGCGAGCGCTCAGGCCGGGCCTTCGCCTACCGACCGGTCGCCGACGAGCCCGGGCTGGCGGTACGCCGCATCCAGCAGATCCTCGACGAGGGCCCCGACCGGGAGACCATCCTGACCAGGTTCCTCGGCTCGCTCTCCCGCTGCGACGAGCAGGTGCTGCGCCGCATGGTCGACGATCTGGACACCCGGGCCGCGCGTCGGCCGGCCCCGCCGCCAGACCGCTGACCGTCCCGATCCTGCTCGCCGCGCCGCCGCGCGCCGGCACCCCGTCCCGTCCCGCCGCCGTGGCCACGCTCGGCCCGGGTGCCGGTCAACCCGAGCGCCGGTCAGCCCACACCCGTACCCGCGAGGGCGAGAAGCTCCTGGAGGTCTTTCGCGCACTCGAAGGTCCACCCGACCGTGCAGGCTGCGAGCAACACCGGCAGGGTGAGCAGCCACCGGCCTGCCTTCGGCGGGCGCACCATCGCGGCCATCCTCCGAGGGACTCCCCCGGCGACGAGCTCATCGCCAGCGCCCCCCACCCGCCGCCGCGCCGAGTCGCCCGAGCCGTCTGGGCCGTCTGGGCCGTCTGGGCCGTCTGGGCCGTCTGGGCCGTCTGGGGCCGCCCGAGCCCAGGGCGGCGAGCGCCGAGTGGGCGATCGCCCGCGCTACCCCGTCCCGGTCACCGACCGACCGGGCCGCCGCCTCGTCGGCGGCCCGCTCCACCAGGTACTCGACCTCCCGATCACCGGCCAGAGCAGTGGCTGGAGCAGGCCGGCCAGCCGGGCCAGCCAGACCAGCCGGGCCAGCCAGACCAGCCGGGCCAGCCGGGCCAGCCAGACCAGCCGATGGTGCCCGCCGGCGAGATGGGCGCGTTCGTGGGCGACGACCGCCTCGAACAGCTGGTCGTCCACGGCGGCGCGCATCGCCGACGTGATGGCGACGGCTTCCTCGGCGACGGTCCAGCGTCGGGCGCTAGAAGGCCAACCGGACTTGAGGTCAAGGCTCGGTCGTCGCCCCGGCGAGCCGGACGTGACACGTCACGCCGACGCGGCGCTAGAAGGGGCAGGGGTCGTGGGTGGCAGTCCGAGTCTTCGGGTTCGCTGGCTGGCTATCCAAGTCAGGAAGCCGCGACGGCGCCGTCCCGCTGGCAGACGGCTTTGTGTTGACACAGGGAGCGGACGGCCTGGCGTCACCGGCCCGCATGGCGGTCGCCGTGGTGGGCTCCGGGCCGGATAGCAGGCCTTCGCTCAGCAACCCTTCGCTGTCGTTGACGGTGCTGTCAGTGCGGTAGGCACGGCCATCGGGGGCGTTCCAGACGAACACCCCTGGCCGGGGCTGTTCCAACGTCCAACCACCCTCGGACTTGAGGCGATGGTGATGACGGCAGGCTGCGCCCAAGTTGTCGAAGGCCGTCCGACCGCCCCCGGCCCACGGCTCGGTGTGATCCAGATCGGCATGCACGGCCGGGACCGCGCACCCGGGAAATGTGCAGCGCTGATCCCGGTAGCGGATCAGCCGGGCCAGGTCCGGCGTCGGGACCCGGCGACGCCCCAGATCCAGGACCGTGCCGGTAACCGGGTCGGTCAACACCCGCCGCCACCGCGCATCCGCGGCCAGCGCCCGCCCGACCTGCGCCGGGATCGGCCCGTACCCGACCAGCTCCGCCGGATCATTGTCCAGCCCAGCCAACGTCCCGACCGGCGCGATCACCTGAATCTCCATCGTCACGAACTCCCGCCGATTACCCAGCAGCAACGCGGTCAGTACGTCGGCACGGACAGCGCCCATAGGCCGCTTGTCCCCGTCGGTGCGGGCGCTCTTCGCTATCCGGTCGACCCGGTCACAGATCGCGCGGACATCCTCCGCAGCCAGCGTCGCGCACAGTCGGGCCATCCCATCCTCCAAGGGCTCCGACGTGACCCCACGATCCGCACAGGCCTCGCGGCGCCGCCGGGCCGCCCCAGCCGGATCGAGCCGCAACGCCAGACGGCGGACCTTACGCCGCCACAACGTGGGCGAACCCAACCGGCTCCCGTCCAACATCGCGGCCTCCGCGACCGCCCGCTGCCCCTCGCTCAGATGCTCGGTCACCTCGAACAGCCCGATCAGCCGCCGCCAGTCCAACTCCCCCGCCACCAAAGCATCCACCGCTGCTGGCAGCTTCTCGGCAAGATCCCACGCCTGCGCAAGCCGGTTGGACACCGTACGCGGCGACTGCGCCAACTCCGGCGCGATGCGGTCCGCCAGGAACTCGGAGTACGGGTCACCCGGCAAGTCCACGTCGTTTTCCGCCGGCACCGCCGGATTTAGCCGCGCCAGCTGCACCTGCGCCCGCACCGTCAACCCCGCCAACCGCGACGCCACCCGCCCCATCAACACCACCACCAGCTCCAACGCCTCTTCCCTGGAACAGGCGCCCAGCTCCGCCAACGTCTCGTCGAACACCGCCTCCACCACTGCAAATCGCCCCACCAACCCAGTCCCAGCCCCGACCCCGACCCCGCCAGACGAATGATCTTCCGGGGCTTCGGCTGCCGAACCGGCCGAGACGGCAGCACCGGCAGCAGAGGCAGCAGAGGCAGCAGAGGCAGCAGAGGCAGCAACGACCGAACCACCAGACGCAGAATCGTTAGGCACGGCCAACACACCGGCGTCGGCCGTCACACCGGCCAAGGCCGGGACGCCGGGCACGGTCTTACCCCCAGGCGCATCGCCGTCTCCAGGTACGGCGCATGGGTCGACATTCGGGCCACCTCGGGCCGCCACTTGGCCGGGTCCGGCCGCGCGGCCGGACCCACGAGGGACCTCGCGACCAGAAACAGAGGCCGGTGCCGTCCGGGCTGCGGGCCGACCGTTCGGGCGGCGGGCTGCAGCCGACGGCGGGTAAGACGCCAGCGGCCGGGCACCGGGACGAGGCCGCGTCGCACCCGTCGATTCGAGCAACGCGGTCTGCGATGGCGGGACCGCGCCGCCTGAATTCACGTCACCATTAGCGTCGAACACGGGTTCGACGATATTTCTGGTCAAGGATTTTGTCAAACACCTCGGGAAGACGCAGCGACGACCCATGATAAATACCGTCGACAACGGCCAGGATCGCCCACTGACGCCATTAGTAGCAGAATATGATTCCAGTCAGAAGGAGGACACATAGCCGTCAGGAACGCTCGAGAATAACGACGATCAAGAGGAAGAGCGCCCTTCACTCGGGCCCCGGGCGTCAGGCCGATAAGAACGAGCAAGTTCGGATCGCCAACCAGCGGCGACCAGCCTCGCCCCACGGCGTGACGCGACGTTTCAGGCCAGAAGACCGACGCTACAAGGGGGCCATGTACCCAGCGTGTACCACCGGTTGCCGTTGACGCCGCCGCCGTTGACGCCGCCGCCGTTGACGCCGCCGCCTGCCGGCCCGCGGGCCGGCGGGCCCTCCAGACGTATGCGCCGCAACCGCACAGGCGATCACTGGCCACCGACGCACCGACGCACCGACGCACCGACGGGCGAACGCCGACAGATGGCGTTACATATTCATATACGGCGCCACAAAAGGCGAAGGGTGACACTACAAGGCGAGGCTGAGAGCCACGGCCGCGGCCAGCGCCAGGAACAGCAACAGGACCCAGACGACCAGAAGGTTTCTGGTCGTCTCCAGGTAATGGCGACGGGCTGCTTTCCGGTCGGCGTCGACCGTGGCGTCCCGCGGATGGGCACGCAGCCATTCTCGCCAGTCGGCGGTGACCTCGACGCCCGCCGCCGCCAGGGTCTCCAGGGCGGTTTCCGGGTTGACGGCGCGCAGAAACACTCCGTCGACGGTCACCCCGGCCTTGGCCCGCGTGGAAATATATCCGAAAGGAAGCAGGCTGTGGCTCTGCGTCGCGAGCAGGCGCAACGGCGGGAGCCGTACAGGTACGGCGAACACCAGCAGCAGGTTCGGCGGACCGGTGTCGACGTGGCGCGGGACCGTCGAGTCCCGGGTCGGCAGATAGGGAATCAGCAGCCCGCCGTGCTCGATCCCCATTTCGTAGCCGAAGACAGACCGCTCGCTGGTCAGGTGCACCGCCCGGGCGACCACCTGGCCGAGCGCGACCTCGATGGCTCGACGTCCGAAGAAGTACGGCAGCACCAGCCGCAGCCGATCCGGGTACAGCAGGACGCAAGGCTGACGGCCCCACACCCGCCGAAGCCGGATCATGCCGATGGGACGCGGACGCCGCATGGGGAACCACGTCAAACGCACGGCCACGTTCCGCGAGAGTAGACCACCCGGCAGCGCGCCCCAAGCTACTCGTCAGCTCAACCGGCGGTCACCACCGTCGCACGAGACGCTGTCAAGGCGCCGCCGCCGGTCAGCCGACCGGCAATCGGCACAGGTGCATCGCCGACCGCGCCGGGCGGCGCGGCGGCCAGGAAATGGCGGAACCACTGCCGCATCGAAATGCGCAGCCACACGTCGGAAAGCCCTGCTTGACTCGAGGCACGGACGTTGCCAGGCAGCGCCGGCATCGCCGCCCGTACGACAGGCGACTCGAACGTCGTCGCGTAGGCCCCCTCAGGCACCCAGGCCGCCAGGCCGCCAGGCACCCAGGCCGCCAGGCCGCCAAGCCGCCAAGCCCACAGGCAGCCAGACCGCCAGACTGCCAGACCCACGGGCAGCCAAGCCCTCAGGCCGGCACGCCGTCGCCGACGGTCTGGAGGTGAACCATCGTGTAGCGACGGCGGGCGATGCACCAGCCGTCGCCGGTCCGGACGAGGTCGTCGTCATAGAAGCCCGTCCGGCCGCAGCGGACCGTCGGGCCGTAGCCTCGGAACCGTGGCGACGGAACCAGTCACGCGGTGTACCGGACGCCCGCGCGACGCGAGCATCGACGCCCGGGCGCTCGACGCCGCCCGTCGGCTGCTCGTGGACGAGGGCTTCGCCGGCACGACGATCCAGGCGGTCGCCGACCGGTCGGGCGTGCACGCGTCAGCGCCCTACCGCCGGTGGCCGTCGCGCCTCGAGCTCATCGAGGACGCCGTGTTCGCCGGCCTGCGGACCAGCGAGGCCGAGCCCACCGGCGACCTCGCGCACGACCTGGCAGCCTTCCTGAAGACCTACGTGACGACGTTCGAGTCGCCCGTCGTGCGGGCGGCGATGCCCGCGCTGTTTGGCAACGTCCGCGCCGGCGAGCCGCCGCGGCCTCCCGAGGCGTGGCTGCGCATCTCGATGCGGCCGTGGTTCCGCCGCATCCTGGCCGCCGCGCCGCGCGGCGCGGTCGGCGCCGACATCGACGCGGACGACGTGTTCGACCTGCTGCTCGGCGCCGTCCTCGTACGTGTCGTCCTGCCAGCGGAGATCCGGAAGCACCCACCCGTCGAGCGGACCGTCGACCTCCGGCTGAGGCTGATGTCTCCGCCAGCGGCTACTGCTACCTCGGACTCACCGCAGCCCATCTAGGTTCACCCGTCGAACCTAGATGGCAGAATGGAGCACCATGACGATCGCGGAGCCGTCCACGCCGTCCACGCCCGAGCAGGCGCCGCCACCGGCACCTGCATCGCAGGCAGCGCCGCCCTCACCCGCGGCATTCGACGCCTGGGGTGAACCGCGGAACAAGACCGTCAGCTGGCACGACCCGCTGACGACCGCCGCGCACGCGGCGACCATGAGCGGGCTCGATTTCCTGCGCGCCATGAGCGCCGGCGAGCTCCCGCCCCCGCCCATCGCCGCCATGTTCGGCTTCCGGCCCGTCCACGCCGAGCCGGGGGACGTCCAGTTCACCTGCACGCCGGACGAGTCGGCCTACAACCCGATCGGGCTCGTGCACGGCGGGCTCGTCTGCACCCTGCTCGACACCGCCGCGGCCTGCGCGGTGCACACGACCCTGCCGGCTGGTGTCGGCTACACCTCCATCGAGATCAAGGTCAACTACCTGCGACCGATCCGGATCGAGGCGGAGGCACCGGCCGAGCTGGTCATCCATGGCTGGGTGACCAAGCCGGGCCGGCGGGTGGCCTTCGCCGAGGGGGACGTCCGCGACGCAGCCGGCCGCGTCATCGCGACAGCGAGCACCACCTGCCTGGTCTTCCCGCTCACGTAGGGCTCGCGTAGCAGCTGGACGACACGCGGACCGGGCCAGGGAGCAATCCGGGCCCGAGCGCGAAACCACAGCCGACGGCTGGCGGCGGGCCGGCACGCCGGCGCCAGGCGCACCTGACCGGCCAGGCGTCGCAGCTCTCCTTCCCGGGGATCTCCAGCCTCGGCTTCCTCGCCAGAGTCCACTCGACGTACGGGCCGATCTCCGAGGTCCCGAGCCAGCCCGCTCCGCGGTGTATGCCAAGGCCCAGGCCGGAAGCCTGGCGCGGGCGGAGAGAATTCTGGACGACGTTCCCGGTGCTCGGACCGACGACGGCGAGTCGACGGCCTCGAACAATCCGCCGACGCCACAGCCCGCCTCGTCCGAGGAGTGTTAGCCGTCAGGGCCGCGTCTGTCGCTTGGCCGGGTCGCTGCCCGTCGCCCAACGGATGCCGCTGACCACGCCCCAGCCGGCGAGCCGGCCGACGGTCTCCTCGGCGACGGGCAGGTAGGGCAGCCGCAGCGGCCAGCGCGTCCACAGCGGCATCAGGCCGACGGCCGCCGCCGCGAGCGCGCCGTACGGCCCCTTGGCTGGGAGCGGGAGTGGCGCGCTCAACAGCAGGTACCGCGCGGCCTGACGGGCCGCCGACGTGCCGGCGAGCTCCGGGCGGAAGCTTGCCAGCTGCTCGGCCAGCTCGGCCACGGTGCGTGGCGGGTCATCGATGCCGAGCTTCTCCGCCACTAGGCTGGTGTCCTGGACATAGCCGTCCTGTTCGGCGTCGGTCAGCGGGGCCGCGCCGTAATGCTGGTAAGCGGCGAGGAAGCTGTCGGCCTCCGCCACGTGCACCCAGCGCAACAGGTGCGGGTCGGAGGCCGCATAGGTCCGCCCGTCGGGAGCGGTGCCGCGGACGCGGCGGTGGACGCCGCGCACCCGGGCGACCGCCCGCTCCGCCTCGTCGGCCGGTCCGAACGTCGTCGCCGCCAGGAAGAAGCTGGTCCGCTGCAGCCGGCCCCACGGGTCGGCCCGGAAGTCCGAGTGCGCGGCCACCCCGGCCATCGCCAGCGGGTGCAGGGACTGCAGCAGCAGCGCGCGCAGCCCGCCGACGAACATCGCCGCGTCGCCGTGTACCCGGCGGATCGGGCGGTCCTCGGCGAACCACCGCTCGCCGGGCGCTTCGAAGATCCGCTCACGCCGCTGCCTGCCGTCCGGCCCGGCGACCCGGGCGAGGACCTCACCGCCGACCCATGAGCGGATGTCCTCCGCGTCGACCGGCAGCTTCAGCAGCACCATCACCCCATAATGCGCCCGACCGTAGCCCCGAGGCGTCGCGTCCGACGGCCCGCAAGATGTGGTCTCGGCGACTGGCCAGGCGCAAGATGTGCTCTCGGCGACTGGTCAGGCCGCGTCGCAGGCCGGGTCTCACGGCGCGTCTCAGGGCGCGTCTCGGGCAGGCCTCAGGCCGGGTCGCGGGTCGCGGGTCGCCGGCGCCTCGACCAGAACCCAGCTCTGGTGCTTCGCCCCGCGCCCGTCGCCGGAGGAGCGTCCGGTGAGCCGGCGCCCGACCCAGGGCCGGACATATCGCCAGTAGTAGTTCGCCTCGGCGGCGAAGCCGGATCGCCCCGCCGCCGCGACGACCGACGGCGCCACGGTCGGCGGGACGCCGAGAGCTGCCAGGACGAGGCTCGCGGCCCGGTGGTGGCCAAGCGGGCCGAGGTGCAGGCGGTCCTCGGACCAGTAGCGCGGCTCGCGGATCTCGGTGTCGGCGAAGATGTTGACGAACTGCACGCCGCCCGCCGCGGCGAGCTCGGCGCCGGTCTCGGTGAGCTCGGCCGCGCGCCGGTGCAGGGTCCGGCCGAAGGGCAGCCGGCTCGACGGGTCGGGACCGGCCAGCACGACCGGCGTGACACCCGCCTGCCGGCACCGGTCGACGGCTTCGGCCATCAGGGCGGTCAGCCGGGCGAGGTCGGCGCCGGGGCGCATCATGTCGTTGCCGCCCCCGTTGAGGGTGATGATCGTCGGTTTCGGGTCGAGGGCGAGCGCGGCGTCGAGCTGCTCGGTGACGATCGGTTCAAGCAGCCGGCCGCGGACGGCGAGGTTCGCGTACCAGACCTCGTCCGGGTGATGATGCGCGGCGAGGCCGGCCGCGACGAGGTCCGCCCAGCCTCGCGGGCCGCCGCCCGCCGGCTCGTCGCCGACACCCTCCGTGAAGCTGTCCCCGATCGCGACGAGACGCACAGCCACCTTCGCCATCCCACCGATCTCCGTACCCACCGATGTCCGTACCTACCGATCTCCGATTCCGCCAGCTTGTCGATTCTGCCCGCCGAGCGCGAAGAACGGTTCAGCCTGCCAGCAGGGCCGGCCGGAGGAGATCGCCGAGCTGCTCGCCTTCTGCGCCAGCGACCGCCCCGGATACCTCACCGGCATCGACATCCTCTGCGATGGCGGCACCAGGGCCGGCCTCACCCTCAAGGGCATGATCGCCATGGTCCGCGGCGCCTGACCCGATCACCAGATCCCGCCGCGTCCGCTCGCCCACGGGCATGGCCGGCGTCTTTCCGGCGGCCTGGCTCGCCGGCGCTCCTGAGCCGCCGGGTCAGGCCGGTCAAAAGCTCCGGCGACACCCGCGTCGCTGGCCGGCCCGATTCCATACAACCAGGGGATGGAGCAGTTTCACTTCGACCCGGAGACCTACCGGGCGATGGTCCTGGCCGAAGTTCCCCGCTACGAGGAGCTCCAGGAGCGGGTAGCCGCCGCCACGGCCGGCCTGGCCGTGCAGCGCGTGCTCGATCTCGGCGCGGGCACCGGCGAGACCAGCCGGCGGGTGCGCGCGCTGCACCCCACGGCCGCGCTCGTCGCCCTGGACGAGAGCCCGCAGATGCTCGACCACGCCCGTCCGCACCTGCCAGGCGCGGATCTTCTCGTCGGCAGGCTCGAGGAGCCCCTGCCGGCCGGCCCGTTCGACCTGGTGATCTCCGCGCTTGCCGTCCACCACCTGGACGGTTCTGGAAAGGCCGACCTGTTCCACCGAGTCGCCACCGTCGTCCCGGCCGGTGGGCGGTTCGTGCTCGCCGACGTGATCATTCCCGCGGACGCCCGGGACGTCGTCACGCCCGTCGACGGCGTCTACGACCAGCCCAGCCGCCTGTCCGACCAGCTCACGTGGCTCCGCGACGCCGGCTTCGAACCGGCCGTCGTCTGGCAGCGTCAGGACCTCGCCGTCATCGCGGCCGATCGGCGCTGACCTTCCCGAGCTCGACTCGTCCCGTTCCATCGTGAGCTGACCGCCGGTGAATGCGGAGCGCCCTTGTCCTCTTGTGGCCAAATCTTCGGTGAATGCATACCTCGTGCCGTCCGGCACCCGACGTTGTGGAATCCTGACGGTGGGCCGCGACGGCCCGCTATGAAGTCAGGAGCATCGACAGCCCTGGCTGTTGTCGCCGTGTTCGCATGTGTCGCAGCGTTGAGGAGATCTGGGCCGGTGCGAGTTTCAATGTTTCGGCGCCGCTACCTGGCGGTCGGCGGCTTCGCTGCGGCGTTGGTGTTCGGCCTGGCGGCCTGTGGCGGCTCGTCGGGCGGATCCGACGGGGTGAGCCCGTCCGCCACCGGGCCAGCGGCCGCGTCGCGTTACACGACGCCGCTGACGGGGGTCTGTCCGTCCACGGTCGTCATTCAGGCGAACTGGACGCCCGGCCTTCCCGACGCGTACCTGTACCAGCTTCTGGGCCCGAACCCGACGATCGACGCGAGCAAGAAGCTGATCGAGGGACCGCTGGGCGACACCGGCGTGCGGCTCCAGGTGCGCGCCGGCGGGCCGGCGACGGGCTTCCAGCCGGTTACCTCACTCCTGGCCCAGGACGACGGCATCCTCGCCGGCTATGTGGGCACGGACGAGGCCGTCCAGGCCTCCGGAAAGCAACCGACGGTCGCCGTCTTCGCGCCCTACGAGAAGTCGCCGCTGGCACTGATCTGGGGCGACTCGGCGTGGAACTTCACCAAGGTCGCCGAGATCGGCAAGTCGGGTGCGACGGTGCTGGCCACTGCGAGCGGGACGTACTTCCCAGACGTCTTCGTCCGGGAAGGGCTGCTGAACAAGTCCCAGGTCGACACCTCCTACCAGGGCTCCCCGGACCGGTTCGTCGCCGCCGACGGCAAGATCGTGCAGCAGGCGTTCGTCACCAACGAGCCCTACCAGCTCGAGCACGACGTCAAGGCGTGGGGCAAGCCGGTGAAGTACCTGCTTCTGCAGGACGAATACCCGGCGTACATCTCCGCGCTGGCCGTCCGGCCGGACAAGGTGACGAGCGAGCATGACTGCCTGACCAAGCTCGTGCCGCTGCTGCAGCGGGCGCAGCGGGACTACGTCGCCAATCCGGAGCCGGTGAACCAGCTCATTCTGAAGGTCGTCAGCACGTTGCAGACGGGCGGGTCCACTCTTTCGCCGGAGCTGCTCGCGTACGGCAACGCCACGCAGAAGAAGCTGGGGCTGATCGCCGACGGCAGTGACGGAGTTCTGGGCAGCTTCGACACGGCCCGGGTGGGGACACTGATCGGCCGCCTGGTTCCGGTCTTCACCGGGAAGGGCAGCGATCCGAAGCCGGGGCTGGCTCCTGCGGACCTGGTCACCAACGAGTTCCTAGACAAAACGGTGACATTGAAGTAGAGGGACGTTGCGGTAAGGGACGGCGGGACCGTCCGGGGCGGAGCCGTCCCGGACGGTCCCTATGATTGAGCACCGGGGCCTTGTGGCCAACCCTGCGACGGCTGCGAAGGGGAACGTTACCCATGAGCGACGGTTCGGCACCCGCTGTCGACGTCACCGTGCCGCACTCGGCGCGGGTATGGAACTACTGGCTGGGTGGGAAGGACTTCTATCCGATAGACCGCGAGTTCGGCGACCATATCTACGAGCTGCTCCCCGAGATCGTGCAGCTCGCCCGCCAGGCCCGGGCCTTTCTCGGCCGGGCGGTCACCTACCTGGCCGGGGACGTGGGTATCCGGCAGTTCCTCGACATCGGTACCGGCCTGCCGACGGCGGACAACACTCATGAGGTGGCGCAGCGGATCTCCCCCGAGTCACGGATCGTCTACGTCGACCACGATCCGCTGGTCCTGGTGCACGCGCGGGCCCTGCTGGTCGGCACGCCCGAGGGGGCCACGAACTACGTCGACGCCGACGTCCGCGAGCCGGAAAGGATCCTCCAGGCTGCCCGCGAGACCCTGGACTTCACCCAGCCCATCGGGTTGATCATGCTTGGGATCATGGGAAACGTGGCCGACCTCGACGAGGCGTACGGGATCGTGCGCGAACTGCGCGGCGCCCTTCCCTCCGGCAGCTACCTCGTGTTCAAGGACGGCACCTACGCCGTCATGGGCAAGGACCGCGCCGACGCCATCCACAAGCTCAACGAGGACGAGAAGTACCCGTACCACATGCGCACCCCCGAGCAGGTCGCCCGCTTCCTCGACGGTTTCGAGCTCGTCGAGCCGGGTCTGGTCTCGACGCCGTTGTGGCGGCCCGCGCCCTCGGCTGAGCCGCTGCTGCCGATCGACGACCTGTGCGGCGTCGGCCGGAAGCCCTGACGTCCGCCCTCGGGACGTCCGCCGCCTGCACGGGGACGGGCGTCACCCGGCGTGGAGCGCGGCGATCTTCTCGATGACCTTTGCCGTGTCGTGGGGCGTCGTGCTCTTGAGCGCCAGGTTGTCCATGACGAGCATGTAGCGGGTGATGTCTTCCGGCTTGTCGAGGAAGCGGGCGCCCGTGAGGTGCTCCAGGTAGATGACGTCGGTGATGTCCGGATCGCCGAAGCGCAGAATGCTGAACGCGCCACCCTCGGCCGGGTGGGATCCGACGCTGAACGGAATCACCTGGATGGTGATGTTCGGGTTCTCGCTCAGGGTGATCAGGCGTTCGAGCTGGCCCTGCATGACGGCCGGCCCGGCGACCGGGCGCCGCAGTGCCGCCTCGTCGATCACCGCCCAGACCCGGGGCGGATCCGACCGCTCGAAAATGGCCTGCCGGCTCATCCGCGCCCGGACCCTGCGTTCGACGACGTCGGCGCCGCCCGCCTGGCTACCTCTGGTTATGACGGCGCGGGCGTAGTCCTCGGTCTGGAGCAGGCCGGGGATGAACTGAAGCTCGTACGTCCGGATCATGATCGCCGCCTCTTCCAGGCCCACGTACGGCTGGAACCATCCCGGCATCACGTCGGTGAAACCCTGCCACCAACCAGGCTCATTGGCCTGGCGGGCAAGTTCGAGCAGCACCGAACGTTCCTTCTCGTCCGTCACGCCATACAGTGTCAGCAGGTCGGCCACATCGCGTTCCTTGAAACCGACCCGGCCCAGCTCCAATCGGCTGATCTTTGACTCGGATGCCCGAATGCGGTAGCCAGCGTCCTCCCGGCTAATGCCCTTCGCTTCCCGGAGTCGCCGTAGCTGCGTGCCCAGCACGACGCGCCGCACGATCGGACCACTCGCCCGTTGGAGCGTCATTCTCCCGCCTTCATCCGACCGCTTCCCTGGCAGCGTACCGGATGATTAGGGCAGGGCACGCGGCAGGGTTCACCAACAACGCCGACACAATCCGCTGGCGAGGGCCCCGCGGCGGGCGGCTCCCGTTTCGGGACCGTGTCGCCACGGCGACCTGACGGCGAACTCGTGGCCGCGGTCAGTCTTCTCACCGAGCTCGATACGTTCGGGCGCCACCGGGCGGCGGCCACTCGAACTCCCCCCGCAGACGATCACCATCTATTCCGCGGCCCGCGGCGACCGCAAATACTCCCGAGCCCTTACAAACCAGCGCCGACCGCCAGTGACCGTTCCGCGTCACGGCAGCGACACACAGCCATGCGAACTTGCCCGCCCACCACCGACCCACCCAGGTTCAAGTAACCGCAGGACTGCGGCCGCCGTATCAATCCGAGCCGCCGGAACGGCAGCTCGTCGCGGTCTACCCGATCCGCCTGTGCCGTCCGGGTTCGACGTGGCCAACCGGCAGCCGACGGCGACGATCAGTTGGCGTAGGGTGAGCCGCATCGCGCCGCACTGACGGGGGTGACGGTGACGGACGGTTCCACCGACGGCTTCGACGTGTTCGTGTCCTACGGGCACGGCGACCGGCCGTGGGTGCGGGTGATCGCGGAGAACCTGGAACGCGCCGGCCTGCACGTCCTCTACGACGAGTGGGACATCCTGGCCGGCGACGTCCTGGTCCACCGCCTCGACACGGGCATCCGCGAGTCCCGGGCCGGGATTCTCGTCGTCAGCCCGCACGCGCTGTCACAGCCCTGGGTGGCCGCCGAGTACGGGGCGATGCTGAGCCAGGCGGTCGACGGCGGGCAGCGCCTCATCTCGGTGCTGCTGGCGGACGCGGACCTGCCACCGTTCCTCTGCCGCCTCACGAAAGATCGGCCCGGCCGGGCCACCTCCCGTGACTACTACGACTCACACGTAGATCATCTCCCGATGATCGTCGCCACAGTCGCACCGCGTGCGTAAAACCGCCCTCCCGACGTACTGGATGCGACTCGGCTGGCGATCAATCGCCGCCGCGGCAGGCGGCAGGCGGCAGGGCAAACGTGCCAGATGCGGCACTGCTCCTCTCGGTCAGCCCGGCTACGGCTGGGTGGGCCAGTGCAGGTCTGGGAGGTTGACGACGATCGCCTCCTGGGTGGTGCGGGCGATCACCACCACCGCCTCGTCGTCGGGGTCGGGGTTCTCCTCCCGATGCGGCACCCACGGCGGCACGTAGATGTAGTCACCGGGGCTGGTGTCGAGCCGCACTTCCTCGTCGCCCTCGAGGAAGACGAAGGTCGGGTGGCCCTGCACCACGTAGATACCGGTCTCGGAGCGGCCGTGGTGATGGTTGGCCGACCTCGTAGCGGCGGCGACATGCGTCTGGCCCATCCACAGGTCGATGGAGCCGACCGTGTCGCCGGAGATCGCCGCGACGCGCCGCATCCCGCCGGTCTGGGCCGTGCGGCCGGAAAGCCCGGCCGGCCTGATCCGATGCAGCCGCTGGTGAAATCCGTCAGCTGGCACCGGGGGCGGGGGCAGTGGCGGGGGCGTTGACATGGGATCAGCCAACTGGAGACCGCGGACGAAGGCGAGCACCGTCCCCGATGGGATCCGGGCCGGCCAGCCGTTGCTTCACGACGGATCGGCCGCCCGTCCGGCGTCGGCCGCCCGTCCGGCGTCGGCCGCCCGTCCCGCGTCGGCGACCCGGCCGGCGTCGCACGGCGAACTCGTCGGCGACGGGGCGGCCGGGGCCGGGCTCGCCCAGCGGGGAAGGAGCCGGTCGTCGGCGACGGGCGCCCAGCCGCCGGGGCCTGACGCGTAGCGCCAGCGCGGGCCGGCCGTCAGGTAGGTGCCGAGCGCGGCGAGCAGCGCGTCGACGTCGGCGACGGTCGAGCCGACGCCGACGCTCGCTCGCAGCGCGCCGCCGCCGCCGGCCAGCTCCGGACGACCGATCCGGCCGCGGCCGCCGAGCACCTGGCCGCGCTGCTGACCGGCTCTCTGGAGGCCCGAGGCCGGTTCGGGACGCGCGTCATCCCCGATGACGAGAAACGAGCCCTGGCCCGGGCCGCCGTCGACACTTTCCTGCACGCCTTCGGCACCCAGCGCCCAGCAGACGCCTGACGGCATCGCCCGTTACCGTTTCCCGTCACCCGAAGATCGCCTCGACCGAAGGGAAGACACGGCGACCGGGCAGGGCGATGCCCAAGATCCCACCAGATCCCGGTTAGGTCCATGATCGGGTGGGATCTTCGGGGCTCCAGCGCCGAAAATCCCACCCGGTCACTTGGGTCGTCTGCGCGGCCGGCACGCATGGAGGGCGGTCCTGCGTGCATGGTGCGACTGCGGCGGCGATCGCCGGATGATGATCGCCAACCGGGTCGCGGTAGGTACGGCCGGTGGCGGTCTGGACGGCGCCGTTCCGTCGCCGAGGCGGCGCTAGATCAGGCCGTGGTTCGGGGGCAGGACGCCGTTGACGATGTGGTTGCCGTTGTGGACGTACTTCCAGCGCGCCGGGTCGTGCAGGGTGTGCGTGCGGACGTTGCGCCAGTGGCGGTCCAGGTCGTGTGCGGCGTCGGCCGCCGAGGCGCCCATCAGGCCGAAGATCTCGCTGGCGACCTCCACCGCGACGTCGCCGCCGAACGCCTTCGCCTCCGCGACCGCCAGCGAGGCGGCGCCGGCGGCCTGCGCGGTCGGCCGGGGACCTTCCGCGGTGGCCGCGTCGAGTGTCTCGGCCGCACGGCGCAGCAGTGCCTCCGCGGCGTGGACCTTGGCGCCGAGCTGGCCGAAGCGCAGCAGCACGTGCGGCTCGTCGGCGGCGCGCTCCTCGGCCGCCTCGAACCACGGCCGCGCCCGTTCGCGCACGAACCGGGCGCCGTCGGCGAGGGCGGCACCCGCGATGCCGACGTCGATCGCCGCGTGCATGATCTGGCCGAACGCGCCCGCGACCTGCGGCCGTTCATATGTCGGCCAGTGCGCCACGACGTTCTCCGGCGCGACGACCACGTCGGTGAGCCGTGTCGTCCCGCTCATGGTCGCCCGCTGCCCGAACGCGGTCCAGTCCTGGAGCACCTCGACGCCGTCCGCGTGGCGCGGGACGTACGCCACCACGAGCCGGTCCTGCTCGTCGAGCGCGTAGACGGGGATCCACGTCGCCGTCAGTGCGCCCGTGCAGTAGTACTTGGTGCCGTTGAGGCGCAGCGTCCCGTCGGCCGCCGGCAGCAGCCGGGTCCGCATGTCCATGACGTGCTTCGTGCCGCGCTCGGACAGGGCGTTGCCGAACCGCGCGCCGCCGAGTACCTCGCCGAGCAGCCGCCGCTGCTGGTCGGCGGTGCCGTCATGCCGCAGGACCGAGACGAACACGTAGTGGTTCTGCGGCACCTGGGCGACCGCCGGGTCGGCGGCGGCGAGCCGCCGGAAGACCTCGACGAGCGTCACCGCGGACACGTCGGCGCCGCCGAGGCGCGCCGGCACGGTCAGTCCCAGCAGGCCGCTGCGGCCCAGGGCCGCGAGCTCCTCGACCGGCACCCGGCCCTGCCGGTCACGCTCGGCCGCGCCGTCGCGCAGCGTCGCGGCGAACGCGTCGGCGACCTCGAGTGCCTCAGCCTCGGAGCCGATGACATGCGCCCTGCCTGCCGCCTCGCCGGCCACGGCCAGCCCACCGGCCGTCCCATCGCCCGCGCCGCCGGCCTCGGTCTGGCTCATGGCGCCACCGTCGGCGCGCCGCCGCCGGCGGACGGGACCAGCCGGCGGACCCGGGGCATGACTTCCGCGACGAACCGCCGCATCTCCGGCTCGAACGGCTGGAACTGCAGCATGAACGTCTCGATCCCCTCGGCGTGGAAGTCGCGGATCCGCTCGGCGACCTGGTCGTAGGTGCCGACGAGGCCGGCCGCGGTCCCGCCGTTGGTGCCGATGGCGGGGAACAACGCATGCGTCTGGAACATCACCGCGTTCGTGTCGATGTGCCGGAGCATCTCGGCGACCTTCGGCTCGTCCTTCGCCGCGATCTCCCAGGCGAACGCGAGCGCCGCCCGCGCCTCGGCCTCCGTCTCCCGCGCGATCACGAAGGCCGACAGCCCGAAGCGCAGCGGCGGCTGCCCCGCACGCGCGCGCCGCGCGACGTCGGCGACGATCGCCCGCACTCGCTCGATCGGCTGGCCGTTGATGAAGAAGAGGTCGGCGAGGTCGGCGCCGAGTGCCCGCGCCGGCTCGGACTCGCCGCCGAGGTAGATGCGTGGGCGGTCGCGGAACCGGTCCTCGGGGCGCAGCTGGTACCCGTCGACGTCGAAGTGCCGGCCGTGGAACGTCGTCCGCCGGCCTTCGAGCAGGGAACGCGCGACGGTCAGCCATTCGCGGCCGTAGGCGTAACGCTCGTCGTGCTCCAGGAACGGCAGGCCGGCCTTCTCGATCTCTGGCTTGTACCAGGCGTTGACCAGGTTGAGGGCGAACCGGCCCTGGCTGATCTCCTCGATCTGCAACGCCTGCTTGGCCAGCACCACCGGGTGGTAGAGGAACGGCTTGATCGCCGTGATGATCTCGATGCGTTCGGTCGCCTCGGCAAGTGCCGCGGACGCGGTCCACGCTTCGAGGCCGTCGAGCTCGTCGCTCCAGGGGTTGATCGTGTGCTGGGCGACCAGGGTGGTGTCGTAGCCAAGTGCCTCGGCCTCGACGATCTGGCGTCGGTTGCGCAGCCAGCTGGCGTCGGGCGGGTCCTCGGGGTGGTGCAGCGACGCCCACGTCCCGTTGATCAGCGCCCAGACGCCGAACCGCAGCGGATGCGTCACGCCGCCTGCCAGCGGCACGCCACCCGCAAGCGCCGCGCCAGCCGCCGGCGGCCGCTCATCCACGCCGCCGCTCATCGCCGGCCCTCCCCGACGAGCGTGCCGTAGCTGAGTGCGGCGTCGCCAGCGGGCGGGCCGTCGTTCTCCCGCAGCGCCGGCAGCACCAGCTCGGCGAACCGGTACGCCTCCTCGAGCAGCGGGACGCCGGAGAAGATGAACATGGAGATGCCGATGGCCTGGAAGTCCCGCAGCCGGCGCAGCACGGTCTCGGGCGAGCCGACGATGGCCGTCGCCGCGCCTGGGCGCACCAGGCCGAAGCCCGACCACAGCGCGTCGTCGAACTCCAGCGCGTGCGGGTCGTCCGGGATGCGGCCGCCGTGCAGCGCGAGCTGGTGCTGCTGGACCTGCGAGTCGGTTCCGGCGAACGCCCGCTGGACCGAGGCGACGACGTCCGGGTCCATGGACCGCAGGATGCGGCCCGCCTCGGCCCAGGCCTCCTCGTCGGTGTCGCGGACGACGACATACAGCCGGATCCCGTAGCGCAGCGTCCGGCCGAGCTCGGCGCGCGTCGCCACCCGGCCGATCCGCTCGGCCGTGTTGGCCGGGGTGTCGCCGTAGACGAGGTAGGTGTCGATGTGCCGCGCCGCGACCTCGACGGCAGCCGGCGAGGCGCCGCCGAACCACAGCGGCGGCGTCGGCTTCTGCACGGACGGGAGTGCGATCTTCCCGTTCCGCACGGTGATGAAGTCGCCCTCGACGTTGACGACCTCGCCGGCGACGGCGGCCCGCCAGGCCGGGATCCACTCGGCCGTGTAGCGGTACCGGTCGTCGTGGGCGAGCGTCGAGCCCATCGACGCGAGCGTGGCCGCGTCGCCGTTGACGATGTTCAGCAGGACGCGCCCGCGGGTGAACTGGTCGAGGGTGACGGTCATCTTGGCGGCCAGCATCGGCGAGAGCAGCGGCGGGTGGACCGCCAGCAGGAAGCGCATGCGCTCGGTGTGCGAGGCGAGGGCGGCGGCCAGGACGTGGACGTCGTGCGGGCCGGTGGCCAGCAGCGCGCCGTCGAAACCGAGACCGTCGATGGCCCCCGCGAGCTGCCGTAGGTAGGCGAGGTCCACGTCCCGGACACCACTGGGCGACCACGGCGCGCGGCCGTCCGGCGCGGTGAGGTACCAGAGCACCTCGGCGTCGGGCGAAAATGATGATCTGGACTCGGGCGAAGCCACGGGAGAACTCTATAAAACCGCTGGTTAAGGTACCTTTTCGGCGCGTTTCACCACGCGTCCCGCCTCCGCCGCGTGTCCCGCCTTCGCCACGCATCCGCCGCACGCCGCACGTCGCACGCCTCGCCGCACGCCTCAGATCCACCGCATGACTCGCCTCCAACTCACGTCTCGCGCACTCGGCCGCAGCGCCGAACCCACCACCGGGAGTCGACGCATGACCACCTCCGTTCCGTCTTCCGTCCCGGCCGCCGCTGCCATCCCGGCCGCCGCTGCCGTCCCGGCCGCCGCTGCCGTCCCGGCCGCCGCTGCCGTCCCGGCCGTCACTGCGCCCGCCGTCACCGCGCGCGGGTTGCTGGACCGGGCGTTCCCGCCGCCACGCCTGAACGACGAGGAGCGCGGCGTGCTCGACCGCCTCCAGGTCGTCCTGGACGAGCAGGTCGAGCCGGCCGCCGCGGAGCACGACGCGCGGGGGCGCTACCCGGCGTCGTCGATCGCCGCGCTCAAGCCCACGGGGATCACCGCCGCCTCGCTGCCGCGCGACCTCGGCGGCATCGCCGCCTCGCACCGGCTGACGCTGGAGGCGCAGGTGCGCATGGCCGTCGCCGACAGCTCGGTCGCGCAGATCTTCCGCGTCCACGAGGACTGCGTGCGCGAGCTGCACGTCACGGCAGGCCCGGACCTGCGGTCCCGGCTGGGCGAGCTGCTCGCGACGCAGCGCAAGGTCATCGGTCTGGCAGCCGCGGAGAACGGCAAGCGGGTCGACAGCCCGATGACGACGCTCGCGCACCGCCGCGACGACGGCTCGTACCTCCTCGACGGAACCAAGATCTACACTACGGGCGCGGCCGGCTCGGACCTGATCGCCGTCGCCGCCTTCGACCCCGTCGCCGGGGCGACCAACCCGCTCGACGGCGTCAGGACCTTCCTCGTGCCGCCCGACGCGCCCGGTGTGTACGTCGCCTACGACTGGGACGCACTCGGCCAGCGGGCCACCGAGTCAGGAACCATCACCTTCACCGAGGTCGAGGTCCCGGCGGCGCTCGGCGGCCTGCTGGCCACGGGCCTCATGCCGCACTCCGGGCCGCGGTTCCAGGCCGGCTTCGCCGCCGAGCTGGTCGGCCTCGGCGTCGCCGCGCTGCGCGCCGCCGCGCCGTTCGTCCGCGACCGCAGCCGGCCGTGGCCGTCGGCCGACGCGGAGCGGGCCTCCGAGGACCCGACCGTCCGGTCCCTGGCCGGCGAGCTGACCGCCGACCTCGTCGCGGCCTACACCGCCGTCATCGCCACCGGCGACCTGCTCGACGCGTTCGAGGCCGGCGAGGTCGACCGCACCCAGCTGGCGGTGCCGATCTACGCAGCGAAAGCCACGGCCAGCCGCGCGGCGGTGCGGGCGACGTCGGAGATCTTCGCCCTGATGGGCACGCGGTCCGCGCGGCGCGAGCTGGGCTTCGACCGGTTCTGGCGCAACGCGCGCACCCTGTCGCTGCACGACCCGGTCGCGTGGAAGCACGTCGAGATCGGCCGCCACGTGCTCGAGGGCTGGGAACCCGAGCCGGGGCTGTACCAGTGACGCAGGCGCCGCGCCGCAGGCGCCGTGACGCAGGCGCCGCGCCGCCATGGCTGGCGTCAGGCGTCCATGGGGCGGTTGGTCCAGGACCTGCCGGGGCATCTGGTCGAGGAGTACTAGCCACGTCACCACGATCACCGGCGGCGATCCAACCCACACCTACCGAACCACCCGAACGCAGGTCGGGACCGTCGCGCCGCGTCCAGCCAATCGATCCTGACCATGATCTGGCAGGTTCGAAACACGATCACCGTAGCCCTGGCAGATGGAGATGGAACGTCCCAGCGGCGATCAGGGCCACCAGCCCTTGATGGCGGTGAGGGCGGCAACGGTAACGGAGACCGCGTCCGGGCCACCGCAGCCGGCGATGACTCCGGCAGCCTCGTAGAGCGCGTCGACCACGCGGCCGCGTCCTTCTCTCGCGGCCGCCCTCAAGGCCGGCCGCCAGAACGGCACCCATTCTGGGCCTGAGAGCCGGGAAGCCGAGACCGCGACGGAGACGGCCGTAGCGCTGATCCAAGGCAGCTCGTCCGCCGACGCTGCGGCGGCGGTGGCTAGCCGGCCCGCCTCGGCGAGCACGGCCGGCCGCCGGGACTCGGGTGCCGCGGCGGCGATCCGGAGCAGGCAGGTCACCCGTCCGTCCCGGTCGCGGTGCTGGACCGCCGCCCTGAGCGCCTCGTCGAGCAGCCGCAGCCGGCTGGCCGCGGGCATGGCAGGCAGCACCCGGGACAGCATCTCCGCACGGAGGAGGCGAGTCGCGGGGTCATCTGGCCGGTCGAGTTCGGCGGCGAACTCGAGAACCCAGGACAGCAGCCACGCACCGTTGGGCGCGAACGGGGCCAGGGCCGCGGACACGAGAGCCTTGACCACGTCCGGCTGAGTCCTCTCGACGAGCGTCAGGGTCTCGACGATCAGGTTCTCGTCGGCCAGGCGGGGTGCCAGCTCCCCCAAGGCGTCCGCGATCCCGCCGAGCGGCGGGAGGCCCCGCAGGGTAGCGATCACCAACGGCACGACGCCGGGAAGCCGCTCTGCTGGAAGGTGAGGTGCCATCGCGGCGAGCGCCTCTCCCAGGCGTCCGTACCGCAGCCCGTCCATCCGACTTTGGGGGACCGCCGAAGCCATCGAGGCCACCCGGAGCAGCCGCCCTACGTCGCCCAGAGCCGCACTACGTCGTCCTTGGCCGAGCGAGGCCGGTGAGGAAGAGAAGAAGACAGGGCTAGCGGTGTAACGCGCACGCCACCCTTCGACACCACACCGCGCCAGTTCCTCAACCGCGCACCTGGAGGTGTCCCATGGCCGGCGACTCACCCGAGCAGACCGTCCAGCTCTTCGCTCAGTACCTCAACACCGGCGACCTCGACGCCGCGCTCGCCCTCTACGAGCCGCAGGCCACCTTCCTGCCTGAACCCGGCGTCCAGGTGTCCGGCCTCGATGCGATCCGCGCAGCGCTGCAGGGCTTCTTCGCACTGCGCCCGGAGCTCACCGGCGACATCCAGCGGGTCGTCCACGCCGACGACATCGCCCTCGTCGTCAACGCCTGGAAACTGTCCGGGACGCTGCCCGACGGCACCCCCGTCCAGCAGAACGGCACCAGCGCCGACGTCCTACGCCGTCAGCCAGACGGCCAGTGGTTTCTGCTCATCGACGACCCCTGGGGCTGACCGGTCCCGAGAACCCGGGTGCCCGGGTGCCCGGGTGCACGGGTGCACGGATCATCTCCCGCTCTCCCGTGCCGAGGTGGGCGTGGGAGATTGTGGGCCCGGGCCTGCGCCCCTAGGTTCCGTTTCGTGGAGGTTCGACAGCCGGCGCCGGTCAGCCCGGCCCCAGGCAACGCGGACGCCTGTGTCGTGCAGGCGCTGCGGGACGGCGACGAGACGGCCTTCGCGGACCTGGTCGACCGGATGACGCCGGCGATGCTGGCGGTCGCGTCGGGCTACGTGCCCAGCCGGACCGTGGCCGAGGAGGTCGTGCAGGAGACCTGGCTGGCCGTCCTAACCGGGCTGGGCCGCTTCGAGGGCCGGTCGAGCCTGCGGACCTGGGTGTTCGGCATCCTGCTCAACCTCGCCCGAAGCCGCGGCGTACGCGAGCGCCGTACTGTCCCGTTCAGCAGCGCCTTCCCGCAGGAGGAGACCGGCCCGACGGTCGATCCGGACCGGTTCCGTCCCCCTGGCGACGAGTGGCCCGGGCACTGGGCGACCCCGCCCCGGCACTGGGACCTGCCCGAGTCGGCGCTGCTGTCCCACGAGGTCCGCGTCCGGCTGCGGGCCGCGCTCGACGCGCTGCCGCCGCGGCAGCGCACCGTCGTGCACCTGCGCGACGTGCAGGGGCTGGACGCGGACGAGGTCTGCGCGCTGCTCGACATCGAGCCGGGCAACCAGCGCGTGCTGCTGCACCGGGGGCGAGCCAGGCTGCGGCAGGTGCTGGAGGACTACATGAACGAGGCGGAAGCGTGACCCGCGGGTTGGAGATCGACTGCGACGAGCTCGTCGAGATCGTCACCGACTACCTCGAAGGCGCCCTGGACGCGGACACCCACCGCCGCTTCACCGAGCACCTCGACCTGTGTGACGGCTGCCATACCTACGTCGAGCAGATGCGAGAAACCGTCCGGCTGACCGGCACCGTCCGCCAGGACGAGCTTCGGCCAGACATACGCGACAAGCTGCTGGCGGCATTCCAGGGATGGAAGACGGGCACCACACCGTCCCCCTGACAACCCCTGGTTGGTGTCGTCTTCGGCGAGACGCAGGGAACAGACGAGGGTATGTAACGCTTCTGTTGCTGAAGCGACGAAGCAACCGTGAGCGATTCCCAGCCTTCAGCCCGACCTGTCCGCCAGCCGCTCGACCAGCCGCTCGACGCCACAGCTCGTGATCGAAAGCTCGTGATCGAACGAACATCACCCGGACCATGGCCATGCCTGCCGGCCTGACCGGGCCACGCGACCGCCGATAGGCGGCCTCGCCGCGAGGCCTGGCACCCGCCCGTGCCGGCCTGCACTCGGCCGCACCCGCCTGCACCCGCGACACGTCGTCGCGGCCAATCCGACCCGCGGACCCGATCATCACGACCCGCGCCGACCCGCGGTCAGCACCACGCGCTGACCGGTCCGGACCTGGAGGGGTTCATGGCACCACCGCACGCATCGGACCCGCAAACATCCACTGAGAATGAACCTGGAGATGTCGTCGGCCGTCCCGTGGACGTCCGAGACTTCGCGGCGCGGACCATGTTCACGGACGCTGCCGCCGGCCGGGTGGGGATCGAGACCGAGTCGTTCGTCGTCGACCCGAACCAGCCCGACCGGCCCGTCGCCCCCGAACGGACCCGTGCCGCGCTCGGCGGTGACGACCTGAACCTGCCCGGTGGCAGCAGCGTCACGTTCGAGCCAGGCGGGCAGCTCGAACTGTCCGGCCCGCCGGCGCCGCTTCCCGAGGCGCTGCGGGCGATGGCGGCCGACCTCGCGACCGTCCGCCGCCGGATCGCGGATGACGGCCTCCTGCTGGCCGGCATCGGCACGGACCCGCTGCGCGCGCCGCGGCGGCTCCTCACCCACGGCCGGTACGCGGCCATGGAGGAGTTCTTCCGGGCGGCCGAGTGCCCGGCCGGCCAGCTGATGATGTGCTCGACGGCGGCGCTGCAGGTCAACCTGGACGCCGGACCGGCCGCGGGATGGGCGCAGCGGTGGCGGCTCGCGCACGCGCTGGGGCCGGTGCTGTCGGCAATGTTCGCCTCGTCGCCGGTGCTGGCGGGCCGGCCGACAGGCCGCGTCTCCACCCGCCAGGGCATCTGGTCGGCCATCGACCCCACCCGCACCGCGCCGGTCACCCCCGCAGCCGAACTGGCCACGGCCGGCGACCCGGTCGGCCAGTGGACCCGCTACCTGCTCGACGCCCGGCTGATGCTGATCCGCGACCCCGCCGACGACGACCGCGGGGCCGGCCGTTACGTGCCTGTTCTCGACGGGTCGACCTTCGGCGACTGGGTGGCCGGCGCCGGGCCGGTGCCCCGCCGCCCGACCGTCGAGGACCTGCGCTACCACGCCAGCACGCTGTTCCCACCGGTGCGGCCCCGCGGCTGGCTGGAGCTGCGCTACCTCGACGCCCAGTCAGCGGCGCTGTGGCCGGTCGCGGTCACGGTCGTCACCGCCCTGTTCGACGACCCGAAGGCCGCGGACGCCGCGCGCGACGCGTGCGAAGGCGTCGCGGGCCGATGGGCCCAGGCATCGGCCCGCGGCCTCGCCGACCCCGCACTGCGCCGGGCGGCGCAGTGCTGTGTCACCGCCGCGGTCGACGCGGCTCCCCGGCTGGGTGCCTCCCCCGCGCTGACGGCCGCGGTCGCCCGCTTCGCCGCCGAGTTCGTGCTGCGCGGGCGATGCCCCGCCGACGCCGCGATGGCCTCGTGGCGGGCCGGCGGAGCGCTCGCCGTCCTGCTCGACGCGGCAACGCCGGCGGACGCACCCGCGTCGACCGACGCGCCCGGTCGACGGGCTCACCTCGGTCGAGCGGCGAGCCCCGGTCGGGCGGCACATCCCAGTTGACCGACGAACCCCAGTTGGCCTAGCCAGAGCTGGCACCGACAAGGAGACCGCTTCGATGGCATCCACTCCGCTCGGCGACACTGGCAAGCAGCACATCGCCCTGCATCTCAGCGCCGCCGACCGGGCCGCCCAGCTCGCCGACGACGTGCGCCGCGGCCTGACCGCGACCCCCAAGGAACTGCCGCCGAAATGGTTCTACGACGAGACCGGCGGCCAGCTGTTCGACGAGATCACCCGCCTGCCGGAGTACTACCCGACGCGGTGCGAACGGGCGATCCTCGCCGCGCACGCCGCCGAGATCGCCGCCTTCGCCCGCGCAGACACGCTCGTCGAGCTGGGCTCGGGCACCTCGGAGAAGACCCGGCTGCTGCTGGACGCGCTGCGCGACGCCGGGACGCTGGAACGGTTCGTCCCGTTCGACGTCGACGAGGCCGTCCTGCGGCACGCCGCCAACACCCTGCGGTCCACCCATCCGGCGCTGCGGGTCTCGGCGCTCGTCGGGGACTTCGACCACCACCTTGGCCACCTGCCGTCCGCCGAGGCGCGCCTGGTGGCCTTCCTCGGCGGCACGATCGGCAACCTGCGCCCGGACGAGCGCCACATCCTGCTGTCGCGGCTTCGCGCCACGGCCGCCGACGGCGACGTGCTGCTGCTCGGCACCGACCTGGTCAAGGACCCGCGCCGGCTAGTCGCCGCCTACGACGACGCCGCCGGGGTGACGGCGGCCTTCAACGCCAACGTGCTGACGGTGGTCAACCGTGAGCTGGGCGGCGACCTCGACCCGGGCGGATTCGCGCACGTCGCCGCGTGGGATCCCGACGCCGAGTGGATCGAGATGCGGCTCCGGTCCCGCCACCGCCAGACCGCCCACCTCGCGGCGCTGGATCTGAGCGTCTCGTTCGAGACGGACGAGCAGATGCGGACCGAGATCAGCGCGAAGTTCCGCCGGGACGGCGTCGAGAAGGAGCTCGCCGGCGCCGGCTGGAGCATGGCCCACTGGTGGACGGATCCCGACGGCGACTTCGCCGTAAGCCTGTCCGTCCCCAGCTGACCCGGCCGGTCGACTCGGATACGGCGCCATGCGTCCGGGCGCTCGCCCGCCAGGACGTCGGTAACAGGACGTCGTAACAGGATGTCGGTAATCAGTGGGCGGTTGGAGCGCCGCAGCACTTCTTGTACTTGCGGGTCGACCCACACCAGCACGGGCCGTTACGAGGCGGCGGCCAGCTGGTGGCCAGGCCGCGCTCGATCTGGGTGTCGCGGAGTCGCCCACGCAGGCCGTCGTCCTCGACGGAGGTGTTCTCGGACGCAGCCAGCGCGGCAAGGGCGTCGGGGTCGAACGGGACGAGCACGACCCGGTAGGTGCCCGGGCCGGCCACGATCTCCGCGTACTTTCGTTCGAGATCGGCCCAGTACCGGCCGGACTCGACGGCTTCCGCCGGCACGAGGGACGGCCAGCGTCGGGCCGCTTCCTCCAGCGCGCCACGCGGCCAGAAACTCCCGCGGACCTCCGTGGTCCGGGAGGAGGGCTGCGGGCGTCCTGCCCCACCGAGGACCGACTCGCGCAACGCGCTCTCGGTCCGATCGGCGAGGCGGTCGAGCTCGTCGGGTTCGTAGCCGAGCGACGCGCGGACGTTCGCTCGCAGACCGATGCCGGACGTCAGGACGACGAACGGCCCTGTTTCGGCGCGCAGCCGGGCCAGCGCGCCGGCCAGGTCGCCGCCGCCCCAGTCGGCGACGGCGCGATCGGCCCAGTCCAGCGCGGCCAAACGGTCGCCGCGTTCCTCGAGGAGCTCAGCCATCGCGAGGCTCGCGCCGGCCGTGGGCGCCGACGCCCTCAGCCGCTCGGTCTCAAAGGTGGCCAGGTCGTCCTTGCCAGCCGCGAGAAGAACCTCGATCAGCGTCGGCCAGGCCAGGTAGATGCCGCTATCGTCGTCGGTCTGCTGGTCACGGTCACTCTCAGCCAGAAGGCGGCGCAGGATCATCTCAGCACGATCCAGATCTCCCGCGCGCAGCCAGGCGGTAGCCGCCTCCAGCGAGCACTCGACTGCGTCGTCCGGATACTCAGTCGCCTGCTGTTCAGCGACGCGGGCCTTCTCGGCCCAGTACTCCGGCGAGGCCCGGTCCGCTCGCTGGCCGTCTGACCCCTCGCCCTTCGTCGCCACGCGTGCTGCCCCGGAAGGCGTACCGTGCGTCCCAGCAGCCACATCCACCCCCGTGCCCGAGACGACAGCCATCGCGTCACGACCTCCGTGGCCGGACGCGACGCGGACGGCATGACGCGATCTCACGCCTATCCTGCACGTCGGATCGGGCGAAAGACCTGGCCTGACCGCGTGGCATGGTTGCCGAACCGGCATCGGTGGCTGACTGCGCCTACGCCACGCCCGGCACCGCCGCCGCCCCCGGTCAGCCTGCGTCTGGGCGCGTTCGTCTGGTCAGCGCGCAGACTCGTGCTCGACGTCGAGCGAGCCGGTCGCGGCGGAACCGTCGAGCTGGTCTTCCAACCGCCGCTGAAAGTCGGCGGTCCAGCGGTAGGCGGCGCGGACGTCGGCGATGGCTCCGGCGTCGCGCAGCCGGCGGGCCGCCGGATCGCCGGCGCGCACCCCGGCGTCGATGCCGCGCCAGCAGCGGTCCTGCCACCACAGAATTTTCTCGACCAGACGCGGACGTTGCGTGAGCCCGTAGGCGTCGCAGACCAGCCGCATTTTGCTCTTTACTCGGCCGTCGCGGGTCGAGGAGTCCGCTCAGCTCGCCAGGACCAGTAATGATCAGTAGCGGGAAAAGTGGGTGACCCAGCGGCGCTGCCAGGGGGTCTCGACCGCTCGGGGATGGTGGTGTTCCCGGGTCCAGGCGATCGCGTCGGCTGGGTCCACTCCAGCCAGGACTGCGAGGCAGGCGATGACGGTGCCGGTACGGCCGACGCCACCCCCGCACGCGACCTCGACCGCCGCGCCGGACCGTGCCCGTTCGTAGAGCGCATGGATGCGCCGGACAGCTTGGTCGTGATCGCGCGGCAGGAGGAAGTCGGGCCACTCAATCCACTCGTGTTGCCAAGAGAGTTCGTCGTCATGTCGGCGGCACAGCCGCCGGGATCCCAGGTAGAGGCCGAAGTCGGGCCGTTCGCCGGACGGCGCCGGACGGCGCAGGCCGCGGCCGCGGATCCAGGAGCCGTCGGGGAGTTGGACGGCGCCGACGAGGGACGGGGCGCTCACCGCGTCACGCCCGCGATCCGCCGACGGGCGCGGTAGTTGGCCAGGTTGAGGCGGTTGCCGCAACGGTCGGGCATGCAGTAGCGGCGTTGGCCAGCTCGGCTCGTGTCGACGAACACTCCCCGGCAGTCCGGGGCCTGGCAGGCGCGGAAGCGTTCGTGCCCGAGCGTCCGGATGACTCCGAGGAGTCCGGCGCCAATGAACGCGGCCATCCTCTCGGCGGGCGAAGCGTCCGCCACGGTGGGGATGTGCCACTGCCAGCGGTCGCCCGCGTCGCGGTACAGCGTCGGGGCGAGGCCGGCACGTCCGAGCAGCATGGTCGCGCCGGCAACGGTGTACTCCTCGGTCTCGGCCTCAATGACGCCACGTACCTCTCGGCGCAGGAGCTGTACCTCGCGGACGTCATCCGCAGTGAGCGGAGGGCCGTCCGCCTCGGCCGCGAACCAATGGAGATCATGATCGGCCAGGAAGGCCGCGAGTGCGATCGGGTCGGGAAGTACCTCGCCCTCGGTGGTCCGCACGGTCGGCGAGGTGTTGACCAGGTCCGTCGCGACCACCGCCCCCGCCGTGTAGTCGATCAACGGAATCCGCACCACTGTTCCCGCGGTTGTTCCCGCGGTCCCGGTAACCGGCATACCATTACTATACCCCTTACATATCTAGTATCGAACGTCATCAAACGCACGCCATCGTTCATCGATCCGTCACAATGTCTTGGACAGGTGATCGCGGGCTGATACCGGACGTGACAAGTGCACCGTGGAGGGGGGCGTCATGCCGACGAGCCAGACCACCTGGGATCGGCGGAAACCACCGCCCGGTCGCCGAGCGGGCACTCGGCCGGCCTCGAAGTCGAGGCCGGCCGCCAAGGCCTCGCCGCAGGCACGGCGGTTCTGGCGGCTGCCGGAACACGAGCTCGACGAACTGGTCGTGCTCGCCCGCCAGGTGGACCGGGTCGAGCTCAAGCTGACCCTGCCGCCTCCTACCCACGAGCAGGCCTGCACGGCACTGGGCGTCCGGTTCCGACAGGCGCCGACGCATCAGGTGTACTACTTCGACAGCCCGGACCGGCTGCTGCACCGGCACGGGATCGTCGTCCGCGCCCGCGGCCGGCGCGGCCAGCCGGACGACGTGGTGGTGAAGCTGCGGCCGGCCGTGCCCGCCGAGATACCGGCGTCCATACGGGCATCGAAGCGGTGCGTCGTCGAGGTCGACGGGATGCCCGGCAGCTATGTGTGCTCGGCCGCGCTGAAGACACGTCTCGGCTCGTCCGACATCGACCGCGTCGTGCGCCGCGGCCGGTCGCCGCGCCAGCTGCTGACGGCCACGCAGCTGCGGCTGCTCGACACCCGGCTGTCGGCCACCGACCTCGGTCCGGTCGACGTCGACGTCGACGACCTGCGGGCGATCGGCCCGGTCAGCGTCCGGCGACGCACGCTGCGCCCCGCGGGATTCGACGTCCCGTTCCTGGCCGAGTGCTGGACCTACCCCGACGACTCCCAGATCCTCGAGCTGTCGACCCGATGCCGCCCCACGGAGGTGCTCTCGGCAGCCGCGCGCACCGCCACGGTGCTGACCGCCCACGGCATCGACCTCACCGGGCCACAGCAGACCAAGACGATCGCGACGTACCAGTTTTTCGACGGGGCCGAGACCGTCCCCTGAGCCACACGACCACATGACCACCGACGATCCCGCGCGACCGCGCGACCGCGCGACCGCGCGACCGCGCAGGAGCGTCCAGCCGCGCGCTTCCTCGACGGTGGTGCCGATCAGCAGGCGCACGGCGGAGCCGCCGCCGGCGGCGATCGTCTCCAGCGGCGGCGCGGGCACCACGTCCCCGTCGACGGTGGGCGCGTAGGGCTGCTGGCTGAGCGCCAGGCTCCCCCACTTGGCCGGGTCCGGCGCGGTCTGCACCTCGGCGATCAGGTCCCGGCAGGCCGCCGCGGCGACAGCAGCTCACCGGCGAGGCAGGCGCCCGGCCCACGGCACTCGACGCCTTCCGCCTCGCGCGCGCGGACTTCCTCGCCGGCCAGCGGGTCGACGCGCGGTCGATCGCGGCCCGGCTGGGCGTCAACCGGGTCACCGTCTACCGTCCAGCACGACCCCGACGCGAAGGCTCTCCGCGATCAGCACGCCCGCGGCCATGCGCGGCCCCCTGTCGAGACTCGACGCCAGCGTGCCGCTGGCTTCGCTCAGCCCGTCTGACTGGCGAGAAAGCGCCCAATCGCGGTGGCCAGCGCCGCCGGCTGCTGTTCCTGGACGTTGTGGCCCGACTCGACCTCGAGGATCTCCGCTCGCGGTACCCGGGCACGGAACTCCTCGACCACCTCCGGCGAGAGGAACCCATGCCGGCCGCGCACCAGCAGCACCGGGACCGTCGAGTTCTCCAGCCCCGGCCACAGGTCGACGAAGTCGATGGTGAACCGGGCGTTCGGCGGCGGGCTGGCGAGGTGGTGCTTGAACACGACCGCGCCGTCGTCGCGGACCCGGGTGTTGAGCACGACGCCCCGGGTGAGCGCGGCCCGCGACGACCCGATCCCGGCGGCCAGGGCCTTCTCCACGATCTCCTCGCGGGAGCCGAACACCTGCGGCCCGGCCAGGAAGTCGATCACCTGGGCGGCGTCCTCGAGGCGCTGGCCGGGGCTGGCGTCGACGAGGACCAGGCTGTCGACCAGGTCGGGGCGTGCCTCCACCAGGGCGATCGCGGTGTGGGCGCCCAGCGAGTGGCCGATCACGGTCTGCCGCACGCCCAGCGCGACGGAGTCGAGAACCGCCGCGACGGCCCGCGCGTTCTGCCGCGGCGAGTAGTCGAAGTCGTCGCGCCACGCCGACTCGCCATGGCCCGGCAGGTCGACGGCTAGCCCCGGCTGGCCAAGCGCGAGCAGCGTCCCGTCCCAGGTGTGGGCGTTCAGCCCGCCGCCGTGCAGCAGGGTGAGCCGCGGCGAGTCGCCCCACAGCAACGCGCTGAGCGGGCCGTGCGCGGTCGTCACGTCGATACGCCGCACCGGCGGGAGCTCGGGAGCGGCGCCGACCTCGGCTGCTTCCTCCGCCAGGAAGTCGAACTCGGCAGGGTCGTGAACCATCGTCGTTCTCCCGTCGCCGCCCGGCACGCTGGCGCGCACCGTGATCAATCCCAGACCAGCTCCTGGGACCCTCGTCAAGGTAACGACCAGGCGATCTCCCGCGCCCCTCGCCGACCACAGCTCGCCCAAACTGACAAGCGACCGATACAAGCCGTTCATGCGGGCAGGCTGCCGACACCGGTGTCGCTGCTGTCGCGGGCCGGCGCGGGCTGGCAGATGACGTGCGGGGTGCGCCGGAGATGGCGACCATGTCGTCCGGACCGCTGCCCACGTCTGGGCCTTGCCGCGGTCAGATGGGCCAGGTCGTCGGAAGTCTGGTGCCGGTCCCGGCGGCGGAGGACCTCAGCCTCGGCCAGGTGGGTGGACGCCACAGACCCCGTCTGGCCGGAACATCGGCGGCGGCGCGCGGATTGAAGGCGATGTGACTGTGTCTTCGAGTGTCGCGGACTCTTCGAGCGTCGCGGACTCTTCGAGCGTCGGGGACGTGTCCCCCCTGAGCAACGAGCGGCTGTTGGACGGGGCGGACGCGGCGCCGCTGTTCACGCCGTTCTCGCTGTCCGGCGTCGAGCTCGCCAACCGGTTCGTGATGGCGCCGATGACCCGCCAGCACTCCCCGAACGGGGTTCCGGGCGAGGACGTCGCCGGTTACTACGCCCGGCGCGCGGCCCACGTCGGCCTGGTCGTGACCGAGGGAACCTACGTGGATCATCCGTCGGCCGGGTCCAGCGACCGGGTTCCGCGGTTCTACGGCGACGAGGCGCTGGCGGGCTGGCGCCGGGTCGTCGACGCCGTGCACGCGGTGGGTGGGCGGATCTTCCCGCAGCTGTGGCATCTCGGCGCCATCCGGACGGCGGGTGACCCGCCGCATCCGGAGGCCGCGGTGTTCTCACCGTCAGGCCTGCGGCCGGACGGAACGGTGGTCGGCGAGGAGCCGAGCACCACCCAGATCGACGAGGTGGTCGCCTCCTTCGCCCGCGCCGCGGCCGACGCCCGCCGGGCCGGGTTCGACGGCGTCGAGCTGCACGGGGCGCACGGCTACCTGCTGGACCAGTTCTTCTGGCCGCGGACCAACCGCCGCGCCGACGGCTACGGCAGGGGCCTGGCCGGCCGGGCCCGGATCGGGGCCGAGGTCATCGCCGCCGTCCGTGGCGAGGTGGGGCCGGACTTCCCCGTGGTCTACCGGTTCTCCCAGTGGAAGGGCGGCCACTACGACGCCCGGATCGCCGAGACCCCCGACGAGCTCGGAGCGCTGCTCACCCCGCTCGCGGACGCCGGGGCCAGCGCGCTGCACGTCTCCACCCGCCGCTACTGGCTGCCGGCGTTCGACGGCTCCGGGCGCACCCTGGCCGGCTGGGCCAAGAACCTCACCGGCCTGCCCACCATCGCGATCGGCTCGGTCGGCGTGCCCAAGGCGTTCCACGGCGATCGGGAGAGCTCGGCGGTGACGCTGAGCCTGGCCCCGCTGCTGGAGCTGTTCGAGCGTGGCGAGTTCGACCTGGTCGCCCTGGGCCGGGCGCTGCTCTCCGACCCCGCCTGGACCGCCAAGCTGCGCGAGGGCCGCCTGTCCGAGATCCGGGCCTACGACGCGGCCGACGGTTCCCGCCTGACCTGACGAACAGCCACCGCCACTGCGCCGGCCCGGGGCGATCTGCTGCGGGCTGCCGACCAGCACCGCCGGACCACGGTCCGGCCGTTGTCACGTACCTCGACGCCCGATCCGCCGTCCCAGCGGCGCCCCCGCGACGGCTACCCGCCCCGAGGGTCGTTTGGCTGGCGAGACGGAGGGTATCCGCGCCCAGATGGTCCTGGTTTGCGCTGGTGAGACGGGCGCGAGCGAGCTATGGCCGAGTGCGCGGCGAGCGAGGTGACTGATGTCCCCGAACGGTGGCACCGGCAGGGTGCTGCGGGCGAACGATCCGACGGTCATCGGCCCCTACCGGCTGAGCGCACGGCTCGGCAGCGGCGGCATGGGCACGGTGTACCTGGGCACGGACCCGTCGGGCAGGCCGGCGGCGGTCAAGGTGCTCCACGACGACCATGACGACGACCTCGCGTCCCGGCGGCGGTTCGCCCGGGAGGTGGTGGCCGTCGCCGCGATCGACAGCCCACGGGTGGCCAGCCTGCTTGACGCCGACCCGCTCGACGAGCAGCCCTGGCTGGCGACCGAGTACGTGCCCGGGCCGACGCTGACAGCCTCGGTCCTGGCGGCCGGGCCGATGGTCGGCGACCGGCTGGGCGCCCTCGCGGTCGGCACGGCCGAGGCGCTGTGCGCGGTGCACGCGGCAGGGGTGGTGCACCGCGACCTGAAACCCAGCAACATCATGCTGGCCGAGGACGGCCCGAAGATCATTGACTTTGGCATCGTGGCCGGCCTGCCAGAAACCGTGACCGCGTCCGGCGTGGTGCTGGGAAGCCTCGGCTACATCGCTCCCGAGCTCCTGGTCGACGGCGGTCGGCCAAGCTCCAAGGCGGACATCTTCGCCTGGGCGCTCACGTTGGTCTTCGCCTCGACCGGACGGCCGCCCTTCGGCGACGGCTCCGTCGAGGCACTGCTCTACCGAGCCGTCAACACCGTCCCGGACCTGCACGCCATCCCCGCAAGCCTGCACGGCCTGGTCGTCGCGGCACTGGACAAGGACCCGGGAGGTCGCCCCACCGCGGAGGACCTCCTGGGACAGCTCCAGGAATCCCGAAACGTCCTTGCTCCGGGCACGCGGGATCTCGACCCACCTCCCGCCGACGCGCCTCCCGCCGACGCGCCGACAGCGGCCCTCGCCGCTGCGCCCACCGCGACGCTGGCCCCCTCCGCCGCCTTTGGCCCAACAGCGGACAGCGCCCCCGAGGACCCGTCCACTGAACTTCTCCCCGCTGGGGCCATCGGCTACGCGGACGCGGGCCCCACGACAGCAGGGACCGGCCATCGGCGTCCGTCTCGAGGTGTGCTGCCTGCCCAGTTACGAGCCCGCAGGCGGCGCGTCCTGCTTCCGGCCGCCGGGGCGGCTGCCGCCCTCGCCGTCACTGCGACCGCACTGGTCGCCGCGGCGCCCGAGGACTCCTCTGGAGCGACCGACGAGCACCGGCCAACACACTTGGTCTTCAGTCCCCCGACCTCGACCGAGCCTTCAAGGCTCAGCCCGGAGGCCACCGCCTCACCAGGCGCCGTGAGTACGGACCCGGCAGCGAGTGCCGGCCCGACGGCCCAGCAGATCGGCGGGCTGACTGCACCCCAGGGACCGACGGTCACACTCGACCCGCCGTCAGGCGAGCCCAGTTCGGGCAAGCCGCGAACCACGTCGCAGCCTTCGGCCGCCGGCTGGTCCAAAGGCGCCGGCCGCCCTCAAGCCCAGCGGACGAAACCACGCCATCCTCCCGACGGGCCCGCGTAACGAGCGATCCGCTGCGCGGCACCGTGGTGCACCTATCGGCTTCGTGCTGCTGCCACCACGAGTCGCAGGCGGCTTGTCATGTTGCCGGCGAGGCCACGGTGCCGGTCGGCCAGGCTGACCCTGATCATCGTGCCCGAGCTGGCCGTCATACCGGTTCGATCACGGAGCGAGCGCCCTCGACGAGGGCCGCGGCATCGGCGACCTGGCTACCGGCAACGGCCGGGCGGCCGCCGTAGGGGTCCTCGTCGGTCCACAGCGTCGTCGGCGCCGCCCGCCGGACGACGGGGATCGGCGGCGGCATCATCAGTTCACAGGTGCTCGGCACGATCCAGGACCTGTTCACCGGTCCTGGCCGGGCGAAGGCGATGAGTGCCTACAGCGTGGTCGCGGGAATTTCGGGGCTCGCGGGCCCACTGATCGCCGGGCTGCTCGTGACCGTGCTGCCGACCGGCCTGGGCTGGCGCGCGGTCGTGGCGCTGAGCGCCCCGCTCGCCGCCGGGACGTTCGTGCTCGGTGCCCGCCATCTGCCAGGCCGCACCCGTCCGGCGCCACCGGTCGGGGCCGAACCACCCGCACGCGCTAGGACCGCGCGGACCGTGGCCGGCCGCCCGGCGGGCGCTCAAACGCAGGCCGGTCGACCGCAGGGCCACCCCGTCCGGATCGACGTCCCCGGCCTGGCGCTGCTTGCTCACCCTCGCGACGCTCGCGCTGCTGCTGCCCTTCGTGCGGGCGGGCCTGCGCCCGGCGGCGGTCGCCGGTCTCGTGGCGATGGCGGCCGCCGCGCTCGCCGCGTTCACCTGGTGGGAACGGCACGCCGGCGCCTGACCGCCGCACCAGTGTGGCGCACCAGCGGCTTCGTCCTGTTCGAGAACCTCCCCGGCGCCGAGCCCTTCGTCCACATCGAACTACTCACACGACCCATCAACATCGATGAGCCCACCCAGGTCGATACCTACCGCCGAGCATTCCTCCGCCTCCAGCAGGCATCCACCACCGGCGACCAGACCGAAGAGATGATCACGCAGATCCGGAGGGGCGGCGCTCATCGATGAGGCAGCCGGATTCATGATTGTTTGAGGTGGTTCCGCACCCCCCGGAGTGGGAATGCCGCCGGCCCGCCCGCTCTTGAGCTGAAGGTGGATGGCGCCGAGGGTTCCCTTCCGTTGGCCGTGCTGGACTTCGTCGGGATCGAGTACGGCGAGAGCCCGAGCGCGGCGATCGCCGGCGCGGTGGGCATCGCCCAGACCGTCGAGGCGGCCGGGTACCGGCGGTACTGGGTCTCCGAGCACCACAACATGAAGACCCTGGCGTGCAGCGCCCCGGAGCTGCTGACCGCGCACGTCGGTGCGTTCACATCCCGGATCCGGGTCGGCGCCGCCGGGATCATGCTGCCCAACCACACGTCACTGAAGGTCGCCGAGACGTTCCGGACGCTGCTGGCGATGTATCCCGGGCGGATCGACCTCGCGCTCGGCCGGGCGCCGGGAACCGATCCCCTGACCGCCCACGTGCTGCGCCGAGGGGCCTCCGACCCGGCCGAGGAGTTCCCCGGGCAGGTAGGCGAGCTGCTGGCGTTCCTCGGCGACGGCTTCCCGGCCACGCACCCCTACGCGCGGCTGGTTGCCTCGCCCGTGATCGACGAACGGCCCGAGTTGTTCGTGCTCGGGTCGAGCCCCTACGGCCCGCGGTTCGCCGCCGTCAACGGCCTGAGCGCGGTGTTCGCGCACCACATGAGCCCCGACCTGGCGTTCGAGGCGCTGCGCGCCTACCGGCGCGAGTTCACCCCTCGGGCCGAGGGCGCGGCGCCGTACTCGGCGATGTCCGTGCTGGCCTTCGCGAGCGAGGACGAGGAGGCGAACCTCGAGTTCGTCGCGTCGTGGACCCTGACCCTGCAGAACATCGTCCGAGGGCGGACCGAGCCGCTGCGCCCGGAGGACATCCGCGAGTTCGCCCGGTCGCCCCAGTTCCGCGCCGCCCGCCGCGACGACGACGGCCGGATTGTCGCCGGCGAGCCGAAGGCCGTCGCCGAGCGGCTCCTGGAGATGAGGCAGCAAGCCCAGGTCGACGAGATCGTCGTCGTCACGCCAAGTCTGGACCGCGACCGTCGCAAGGCCAGCTTCACCGCCCTGGCCGAGGCCTGGCGCCAGGCGTCCTGAGCCGGACCCACAACCCGCACCCGCACCGGAAGGCCTGCGGCGCCCCGTCCCTGATGACCGGAGCCGCCCGTCGCCATGCCCGCAGACGGGCTGGTCAGAGCATCGATCCCCATCGGCGGCAGACGAAGCTAGCCATCTCCAAGAGACGCCGTTGGCGCGCTGGTGGCGCGACATGAAGCTCGCCCGCGTCGGCGGAGGCACCGACGAAGTCCTCTGGGAGCTCCTCGCGGCGGCGATGAAGCCGGACGTCGAGGGGCTATCGGGTGTTCTCCGCCACCGTCAGCTGACGGCGGGAAACCGTTGGCTACCGGGCCGAGCCTGGGCGCTATCACGTCTACTCCGGCTGGTTCTGCCCCTGGGCTCAGCGGATCACCCTGCAGATCGCGCTGAACGGGCTGGAAGACGTGATCGGCGTGTCGTACGTCGACAACAGCAGGGACGCCCGCGGCTGGGCATTCCGCGAGACGAACGGCCCGGATCCGGTGAACGGGTTCACGCTGCTGCGCGACGCCTACGAGCTGACCGAGCCCGGCTTCGACGGCCACGTCTCCGTGCCGACGCTGTGGGACCGCGAGACCGGCCGGGTCGTGAGCAACGACTACGTCAGCCTCGGGACCGACATCGCCACCCAGTTCCGTACCTGGTCGAACGGCGCCGACACCTATCCCGAGCTCCTGCGCGCAGAGATCGCCGACCTCGACTCCTGATAGGCCCCGCGGTGAACCGCGGCACCCACCAGGCCATCCGCGACGACGCGGCCCGCGCGACGCTGCTCGACGCGTTCGCCCGCCTCGACGCCCACCTCTCCGAGGCCCACTACCTGGCCGGCGGGCAGCTCACCGAGGCCGACATCCGGCTGTGGGTCTCCCTGGTCCGCTACCGCGGCCGCGCACGCGACCTGGACCGCCTCCCGCCGCTGTCCGACTACCCGAGCCTGTGGGCCTACGCCCGCCGCCTCTACCAGCTCCCCGCCTTCCAGGCGACGACCGACTTCACCACCTTCACCGATCTGACCGCCGTTCTCCCCGGCTGGGAAACTGCCCCGCCGGCCGCCTGACCGCCTGACCAGGAGCTGCGAGCCGAGCCTCGAGGTGGCACACAGAAACCGTTTCTTTGCAGTCTGAATAGCCGTCCGTGGACGGCCCGGCCCGGGCGGGCCACAACCCGGCCGCACGCACGACGTCCGCACCGGTGGATGTGCCGGTGCGGACCTCGTACCGACGTCGGGGCGGCCCGCCGAGGGCCGCGGTGGGCGGGGCTACTCGGGCACCTCAGATGGGTTGGTCTCGCCCCGTGGTTCGGGAACCACGGCCTCCTCGGCCGCCTCCGCTTCCTCGGCCGCCACGGCCGGCACAGCCGGCTCGGCCGCCACAGCCGGCACGACCGGTCGTGAGGGCTGGACGCGCAGCGCCTTGGCCGCCCAGTCGGGCAGCCACCAGTTCCACTGGCCGAACAGCGACACGAGGGCGGGCACCAGCACGGACCGGACGATGGTCGCGTCCAGCAGGATGCCGAAGCCGAGTGCCGTGGCGAACGTCTTCAGGTCGGTGCCCGGCCCGGTCGAGAGCGCGAGGAACGCCAGGAACAGGATCAGCGCGGCGCTGGTCACCAGCCGGCCGGTGCGCCCGATGCCCTCGACGACGGCGCCGTCGGTGTCGCCCGTCCGGTCGTACTCCTCCCGGACGCGGGACAGGATGAACACCTCGTAGTCCATCGACAGGCCGAACAGAAACGCGAAGACCATCAGCGGGATCCAGAAGGTGACCGCTCCGGTGGCCTCCACTCCGAAGATCGCATTGGACCCGTGGCCGCCCTGCCAGAACAGCACCATGAAGCCGAGCGTCGCGGCGAGCGTGAGGAGATTGAGCAGCACCGCCTTGATCGGCAGGATGATCGACCGGAAGGCGCGGGCGAGGAGGATGAACGTCAGCAGCGCGATGATCGTGATCATGAGCGGGAAGTTGCCGTAGACGGCCTTCAGGAAGTCGATCTGGTCCGCGCCGATGCCGGCGACGCCGACGACGCCGGGCAGGTCGGCCACGGCCGACCGGACGTCGCGCACGGTCTCGACGGACGTCGAGTTGACGGTCTCCGCCTCCGGGATCACCACCACGATGCTGTGCCCGCCGGCGGTCTGCCCGGGGCCGGTCGCCACGACGGCCCGGTCGACGCCGGGCACGTTCCGCACTGCCGCGACGACGGACTGCGTCCGCGACGTGTCGACCAGAACCTCCATCGGCGTCAGCACGCCGGTCTGCACACCGCCGTCCTTCAGCGTCTGCAGGGCCGTGTACGCCGGGCCGTTCTTGGCCAGCGACGTCGACGAGGCGAGGCCGATCTTGATGCCGAAGAACGCGGCCACGAGCAGGCCGAGAGCGAGCAGAGCCACGCCGGCCGCGACGATCCGGCGGCGCACCACGGCCTGAGCCCACCTGGTCCAGGCCCGGCCGGCCCTGTTCTCGTGCCGGATCCTGGGCCAGTCGACCTTGGGGCCGATGCCGCCGAGGATGGCCGGCGTCAATGTCAGGGTGGTCACCACGCTGGCCAGCGGAATGAGCGCGCCGCCCAGGCCGATGCTGCGCATGAACGGCACGGGTAGCACCACGAGAGCCAGCAGGCCGATGGCCACCGTGATGCCGCTGAACATCACGGCGTGCCCAGCGGTCTGCATGGCGATCACCACCGCGTCGTGGTTGTCCCGACCGTGGTCGCGCTCCTCCCGCCAGCGGGTGACCAGGATGAGCGAGTAGTCGATGGCGACGCCGAGACCGATGAGCGCGACCAGGAACTCGACGATGAACGAGACGTCGGTGAGGTAGGTCAACGGCAGCAACAGCAGGAAGGTGGTCAGGATCGAGGCGGCCGCGACGACCAGCGGCAGGAGCGCGAGGAACGAGGCGAAGACGAAGGCGAGCACCGCGAGCGCGCCGACGGCGCCGATGAGGACCTCGGCGAACACGCCCGCGCCGCCGCCGTCCGAGTCGCCGACCGCGAGGGCGTCCTCACCGGTGACGCCGATGGTCGCGCCCGTCGGCGCCGCGTTCGTCAGCGCCGTGCGGATGGCGTCTGTCGGCAGCTTCGCCGTCGGGTCATGCGCGAACCGGTAGAAGACGAGCGCGTAGGCGGTGCGGTCGTCCTTGGTCCGGAACGCCTTGTCCCCGGTGTTCGCCTCGTCGATCACCCGGGTCTGCGGCACCCGCTCCTGGACGGCGGCGAACGCCCGCCCGACGGCGGCCTCCTCGCCGGTCACGACCTGGCCCGTCGGCATCGTCACGGTGACGACATACGGCGAGGTCTTGCCGCCGGACGTGAACTCGGCGTCGATCTGGTTGGCCGTCTCGGTACCCGGTTGCCCCGGCAAGGAGAAGTCGATGACCAGTCGGCTGTTGGTCTTCCCGGTCAGCCCGATTCCCGCGACGACGACGAGAAGCCAGCCGACCAGCACGAGCCTGCGGTGGTGAAGAACGAATTCCGCGATCCGGCGCATGAGACTCCCCCGCTTGGACGATCACCTGAGGCAGGTGAACCCTAGCAAGCTGGACCGACAACCCAGATGCGGCTCGTCGACCGGCGACCGCCCGCCGCCGACATCTCCCAATGATCGCCACCACAGTCGCACCGCATCCGCAAAACCGCGGGCCGTCTGGCGTATCAGGCGCGACTGGACTGGCGATCAGGCAGGGCGGGTGACCGGCGCGGCCAACGTTGCCCGACGCGGCTCCAGGTCAGTCGATGACTGGCTGGCGGTCAGCGCACAGCGGCGTCGAGCCCGACGGGGGCCCAGTCGGGGGTGGAGATCTCGGCCCGGATGACCGGGACGACCTCAGCGAAGAAAAGTTCGAGGTGTTCCCGGGCCGTGGCCAAGTCCGTGAAGAAGAAGCCCTCTATGCCGATCCCGAACAGCTGGTTGCCGAACAGGCCCCGACCACACCGTGTGATGGTTGACGCCGCCGACGTAGGCGCCAAGGATGATCTGCTTGCGCGGGCCGCTCATGCCGAATACCTCGAATCGCGGGTCAGCGGGGTCACTGTCTGGGAACGGTCATGCGACGAGCCATGGATCGAGTCGGCGGGCGCGCGAAGAAGAGCTCCTTTCGCGCGCCCGGCCGCCGTCCGGCCAGTTGATCGATGGGGTCGAGTGGGGTGGGTGGCAAGTCGCCGGCGAATCGCTAGCGGGCGGTCGCGGTCGCGTAGCGGTTGGCGGGCCGGTGCAGGCCGAGCAGCCCGCGCAGCGTGCTCGCCTCGTAGGCGGTACGGAAGGCGCGGCGGCGCTGCAACTCGGGTACCAGCTCGCGGGTGATGGCCTCGAGGTCGTGCGGGACGGCGCCGGGCCGCAGCCGGTAGCCGGAAAGGCCGGCGCGCTGCCAGGACTGCAGCAGGTCGGCCAGCTCGGCGGCGGTGCCGGTGAAGACCAGGGCGTCGCTGGTGTATTCCTCCCCCGCCACCTCGTCGAGGCGGCCCTTGCTGGCGGCAGCCGCCGCGGCGGTGTCGTCGAGGAACACGACCAGGTCGCCGAAGACGTGGACGGTCTCGCCGGCCCGGCCGGCCGCCGCCTGCTCAGCGCGGACCTCGGCGACGATCGCCGCCGCCCCCGCCTCGTCCCGCGGGGTCACGTACACGACGTCGGCGGCACGCGCGCCGAGCCGGTACGGGACGGTGGCGTGGGCGAGCGCCGAGACCACCGGCTGGCCCTGCGGCGGGCGGGGCACGATGGACGGGCCGCGCACGCTGAACCAGCGGCCCTCGAAGTCGATGTAGTGCAGCTTCTCCCGGTCGATGAACCGGCCGGTGGCGACGTCGCGGATCTCCGCGTCGTCCTCCCAGCTGTCCCATAGCCGGCGCACGACCTCGACGAAGTCGGCGGCCTCGTCGAAGGACTCGGCGATCGCCGCCTGCACCTCGGGCTTGTCGATGTCCGCGATACCGAACTGGAACGGCGTCCGCCGGCCGAAGTGGGCGTTCTCCGCCGGGCGCGACGTCTGGACGCGCCAGCCGGCCCGGCCCTCGCTGGTGAAGTCGAGGGTCGCGATCGCCTTGGAGATGTGGAACGGCTCGGTGTGGCTTACGGTCGCCGTCGGCACCAGGCCGATGTGGCTGGTCAGCGGGGCGACCCGGGACGCGATGAGCACGGCGTCGAGCCGGCCGCGCACCTGGTCGGTCCGCTCGTCCGGGCCGTCGAAGCGGGACGACTGCAGCCCGAGGGAGTCCTCGATGGTCACGAAGTCGAGCAGGCCGCGCTCGGCCTCGAGAACCTGGTCGAGCCAGTAGCCGGGGGTGAGCAGCTCCTTGGGCCGCGCGCCCGGTTCGCGCCAGGCGGCCGGATGCCACCCGGCGCCGTCGAGCGCGGCGGCGAGATGCAGCGGAGCGTCGATCGCCGGATCTGTCATGGGAGTCGTCTCCTTGTCGTCGGCATCCTGGTAGGCCGCGAGTACGGGCTGGCAGGCCGCGAGTACGGCCGGCCGCGGACCGGAGGCGGCCAGCCGCTCCCCGGCTCCTGCGCGCGGGCCGGCCGCGGCGGCCGGCGGGGCGGCCGGCGGGGCCGGGGCCGCCGGTCAGCGGCTGGCCCACTCCTCGGCGAGCAGCTGGTAGGACCGGACCCGGTCGGCGTGCTGGTGGGTGATCGTGGTGATGACGAGCTCGTCGGCGCCGGTGGCGTCCCGCAGCTGCTCCAGCCGGTCGGCGACGGTGCGCGGCGAGCCGACCAGCTGGGTGCTGACCCGGTCGGCGACCAGCGACCGCTCCTCGTCGGTCCAGGTCCGGGCGAGCGCGTCCTCGGGCGTCGGGAACGGGATCGCGCCGCCGCCGGCGCGGATGCTGAGCACCCACGGCCCGTATCCGGCGGCGAGGCGGGCGGCGGTGGCGTCGTCCTCGGCGACGACGACGTCGGCGGAGACGGCGACCAGCGGCCGGTCGAGGCGGACCGAGGGCTGGAACGCCGCCCGGTAGGCCTGCACCGCGTCGAGCACGGTGCTCGGGCTGTGGTGGTAGGAGGCCGCGAATGCAAGGCCGCGCTCGCCGGCGACCGTCGCGCTCACGCCCCCGGAGGCGCCGAGGAGCCACACCTCGACGTCGGCGCCCTCGCCCGGGGAGGAGTGCGCCGCCAGGCCGTCGGGTGTGCGGTACGTACCCGCGAGCAGCGCGAGCACGTCGTCGATCTGCTCGCCGTATTCCGGGGCGTACGCGCCGGGCTGCTGCAGCAGCGACAGCGTGAGCCCGAGCCGGTCGGAGGCGAGCAGCTTGGTGAAGTCGAACCGCTTCGGCAGCAACAGGCCGTTGTCGGTGTACTGGTCGGCGGCGTGGTCGGCGCCGCCGGCCGACGCCACGTAGCTCGCGGCCGCGGCTGCGGCCGCGGCACTCGCCGCCGGGCCGGCCGGGCCCGGTGCCGGGGCTGCTCCAACCGCGACGGGCTGCCGCTCGTGCACGGCGGCCCCGTTGGACGACGGCGGCACCGGGGACGCCGGCGCGGGCGCGCCGGCGTCGGCAGACTTCGGCGCGGGCCGGCTCAGGGAGCGGCCGATGCCGAGGTCGAGCCGGCCGGGGAAGACGGCGTTCAGCAGACCGATCTCCTCGACCACGGACAGCGGGGTGCGGTGCCCGATCTGGACGCCAGCCGAGCCCAGCCGGATCGTCGTCGTCGCGCCGCCCACCAGGGCGATGGCCACGGCGGTGGAGGCTCCGATCACCCCGGGGGCGAGGTGGTGCTCGGCGAACCAGTAACGCTGGTAGCCGAAGGACTCCGTCTGCCGGGCCAGGTCCACGGCGTTGCGCACCGCGTCGGCGTGCGTCGAGCCGGCGCTGACGGGGACGAGGTCGAGAACGGAAAGCGGAACGTCGGACATGCGGGTCCCTCCTGTGGTCACGCCCTGGTTCGTCTCTCCCGGAGCGGTGGCAGTCGCGGTGGCAGTCGCGGTGGCGGTCGCGGTGGCGGTCGCGTCAGCGCCGGGACGAGAAGCGGGGATCGGGGCGGTGGCCGTCGACGGCCAGGTCGGCGAGGACACGGCCGAGGGCGGGGGCGAACTTGAAGCCGTGGCCGGAGAAGCCGGCGGCCACGACCACCGGGCCGTGCCGGTCGAGGACGAAGACCGAGTCAGGGGTCGAGGTGTAGGTGCAGCTGATCGGGACGAGGTCGTCGGGGTCGGCGCCGGGGACCCAGCGGGCCACGTAGTCGCGCAGCGCGGCGAGCTGCCCGGCCTCGGGCTGGAAGTCCCGGCGGTCGGGGTCGACGACCGGGCCCGTGCCGTGGAAGCCGATCTTGACGCCTTCGCCCGGCGTCGCGAGCCCGTAGACGCCGCCGTGGTAGGCGACGCCCTCGTCCGAGCCGGGCGCGAGGAGGTGCCCGAAGCTCGGCACCTGGTCCGGCCAGCCGTCGGGCGCGTGGGCGTCCGCCTGGCGCGGGGCGAAGTGGGCCGGCTGCTCCTGGGTCACCCGCAGCGGCGGCAGCGGTACGAGCTCGCCGAGCAGGGCGCCGGTCCAGGCCCCGGCCGCGACGACGACCCGCCGGGCCCGGTAGCGGTCGGGCAGGGCCGCCCGGGCCGCGCCGCCGGGCCCGGGTGGCCCATCGTCCGGGCCGAGCACGATCTCCACGTCGGCGTCGCCGCGCACGGTCAGCGCGGTGACGCGGGCGTGATGCCGGACGATGGCGCCTTCCTTGGCGGCGGCCTCCTGGAGGGCGGTGATCGACCGGTTGGCGTGCAGCCGTCCCGAGCCGGGGTGGAACAGCACCCGGGCGTCGAAGCGCAGGCCGGGCCACCGGCTGGTCGCCTCGGCGGGGCTCAGCCACTCTCGCCCGACCCCGGCGTGCGCCAGCGCGTCGGCCAGCTCGTCGAGGTAGGGATGGTCGCCGTGCTCGACGCCGCCGGTGACGGTGAGCAGCGAGGTCCAGGTGACGTCCTCCAGTTCGCGCCAGAGCGTGAAGGCCTCCTGGGCGAGCCCGATGTGGACCTGGTCGGGGTAGGAGACCCGGAAGATCCGCGAGGCGCCGTGGGAGGCGCCCCGGGCGTGGCCGGGGCCGAAGCGTTCCAGCAGCACGACGTCCAGCCCGCGCAGCGCCAGGCGCCAGGCCGCCGCCGAGCCGATGACCCCGCCGCCGACCACGACGACGTCGGCCCTCTGCACCGTCATCAGGAACCCGCTCCTCTCTCCGGTGACCATAACTCACAATATCGACCAAATTAATGAGCATTACCGAGACGTAACACCCGGGTCTTCCCCGCGCCGGACCAGCTACCGGCCAGTGGTTTTTCGGCCCACCGGGCCGCGGCATTCCCACCGGCCCGCCGGCCCGGCGAAATCCTGGGTGGAGGTTCACCGCCTGTCACTGCCCGGCCTGCCGGTTCGGCCCGGCCTGCCCGGCAGAGCCGGCCGCGCCGGGGCGCCAGCCAAGGGCAGGCGCGACGAGGGAGGCGACGTCGTGCAGGATCTGCTCGTAGTCGCCGTGGTCGAACTCGTAGGGCAGCTCGATGCGCAGCTCGCTGACCGCCGCCACCGCCGCGTCCGCCCGCAGCCGCTCCACGATCTCGTCGGCCGGGCCGACGAGATCGAGCGCGAACAACGTCCGACGCTCGCCGTGGGCGGCCAGCGTGCGCTCGTAGCGGCCGGCGGCGTAGGCGCGGTACCGCTCCCGCGTCGCCCGGTCCTTCGGCGCAGGTCACGTCGCGGATGGCGACCGCCGGGCACGCTAGTTACGGTAGCCGTTTGTCGTCAATGTCGGTGAACAAAGTGAAAAAATAACCACACAGTCGTGCCACAGACCCGACCGCCAAGGCCACTTAGCGAATGCTCACTTCTTGCATGGATGTCGGCACAAGAGACAAGACGCCCCAGGGCAGCCCGAAGGTCGGCGGATACCCACCTCACCGGTAGCGAGCGTTCGCTCAGCATGCTAGGTTCCGCCCGAGGACGGCCGGGCAGGCGACGTGCCGGACCAGCTCGCGCGCCCGCGGGCGTTCCGCATCGGTGCCACCCGGGCAGGACCAGCACGCGGCGGTGGCTCCCCCACCTGGGCCTTCGAGGAGTGAGTGGCATGGCGATCCAGACCATCAACCCGGCGACCGGCGCGGTCCTGAAGACGTTCGACGCGCTGGGCGCCGACGAGATCGAGACCAGGCTCGCCCGCGCGGCGGCGACGTTCGCCAGCTACCGGCGCACGACGTTCGCGCAGCGCGCCGCCTGGCTGCGCGCGGCGGCGGACCTGCTCGACGCCGAACGGGACGACATCGCCGCGACGATGACCACCGAGATGGGCAAGACGCTCGTCTCCGCGAAGGCCGAGGCGGCCAAGAGCGCCAAGGGCATGCGCTTCTACGCCGAGCACGCCGAGACCTTCCTCGCCGACGAGCCGCTCGGCGACCCGTCCGCGGTCAGCGCCAGCCGCGCCTATGCCCGCTACCAGCCGCTCGGCGTCGTGCTCGCCGTGATGCCGTGGAACTTCCCGCTGTGGCAGGTGATCCGCTTCGCCGCGCCCGCGCTGATGGCCGGCAACGTCGGCCTGCTCAAGCACGCGTCCAACGTGCCGCAGTGCGCCCTCTACCTGGAGGACCTGTTCACCAGGGCCGGCTTCCCCGCCGGGGCGTTCCAGACCCTGCTGATCGGCGCGCGCCAGGTGGAGGGCGTGCTGCGCGACCCGCGGGTCGCCGCCGCGACGGTGACCGGCAGCGAGCCCGCCGGCCAGTCCGTCGCCGCGATCTGCGGCGACGAGATCAAGAAGACGGTGCTCGAGCTCGGCGGAAGCGACCCCTTCGTCGTCATGCCGTCCGCCGACCTGGAGCGGGCCGCCGCTGTCGCCGTGACCGCCCGCTGCCAGAACAACGGCCAGTCCTGCATCGCCGCCAAGCGGTTCATCGTCTACGAGGACGCCTACGCCGAGTTCGCCCGGCTGTTCACCGAGAAGATGGCGGCGCTGACGGTCGGCGACCCGACGGCCGCCGGCACCGACGTCGGGCCGATCGCGACCGAGCAGGGCCGGGTCGACCTGGAGGAGCTGATCGCTGACGCCGTCGAGAAGGGCGCGACGGTGCTCTGCGGCGGCAAGTCCCTCGACGGCCCCGGCTGGTTCTTCCCGCCGACCATCGTCGCCGACGTCACCCCTGCGATGCGGCTGCACCTGGAGGAGGCGTTCGGCCCGCTCGCCACCCTCTACCGGGCGCCGGACATCGACACGGCCATCGAGCTCGCGAATGTGACCTCCTTCGGGCTCGGCTCGAACGCCTGGACCAACGACCCCGCCGAGCAGGACCGGTTCGCGGACGAGCTGGACGCCGGCGCCGTCTTCATCAACGGCATGACGACCTCCTACCCGGAGCTCCCCTTCGGCGGGGTCAAGCGGTCCGGCTACGGGCGCGAGCTCAGCGCCGTCGGCATCCGCGAGTTCTGCAACCAGAAGTCCGTCTGGGTCGGCTGACCCGTCGGCGGGCAGGCACTCGAGCCCGCCCCCGCGGGCCAGAGCGGGTCGCCACTGCCACCATCGCGGTTCGGGCCCGCAGCGAGGCCAGCCGGATTTCCGGAAGGGGATGACCGTCAAGACGGACCGTCCCCCCGGGCCGGATCCATGAGGCGGACCAGGTGCTGGGCCAACGTGGACTTGCCGGAGCCGTTGGGCCGACGATCGCTACGCGGTTACCTGGCTCGACATGAAAGGTGACGGGCGCACAGGGCTTCGCGCTCAGCTCCCGGGTAGATGTAGCTGACGTCTGGACCGCGCCGGAAGGCTCGATCGGAGCGGAGACCTTCTCGGCCTGCAGCAGCTCGTGCTCGCGGGGATTCATGATCGAACCCCCTACCCGTCCGGCTCGACGACCGCGGGTCGCGCAGCGCGCCGAGCGTCGAGGGCGGCGTGTCCGGCGGCTCGCCGACGAGCCAGGCCCGCAGCAGCTGCACGAGCAGGATGTCGACGAGGCGGTCGAGGACGACCGACGTCGCGACCTGCGCCGACTGGGCGAGCTGGCGTTCGGACCCCGATGCAGTCCTGGCGATCGTGCTGGGAAGGCGGGCGAACGTCGTCCGGTCAGTAGTGGATGGGGCCGGGGGTTCCGCCGCTGACGGCGAGGGACTCGCCGGTGATGGCGGCCGCGACGGGTGAGGCGAGGAAAGCGACGACGGCCGCCGCCTCGTCGGCCGTGACGACCCGGCCGATGACGATCCGGCTGGCCGCGGCGGCAAGCTGCTCCTCAGACGGCGTGACGGTGCCGTCGTGCTGGTCGGTCCGGGTCAAACCAGGGTGGACGGCGTTCACGGTGACACCGTGGGCGCCGAGCTCGTCGGCGAGCGTCTTCGTCAGCGCGACGATGCCGGCGTTGCGGATCGAGCCCGACACCAGGCCAACCTGCCGGGCCGCCACGCCGCCGATGTTGATGATGCGGCCCCACCGCTGCGCGACGAGGTGCGGGATCACCTCCTGGGCGGTACGCAGATAGCCGAGCACCTTCACGTTGAGGTCCTCGGCCGCGTCCGCCGTCGCGAGCGCCCGCACGCCGCCGGGACCGCCCGCGCCACCGACCCGGGCGGCGTTGTTGACCAGGATGTCGACCCCGCCGAGCTCGTCGACGGCGCGGGCGACCAGCTCCCGCACCGACTCGTCGCTGCCGGTGTCCGCCACCACCGGGACGACGACACCGCCGTCGCTGCCGGCAGCAAACACGGTGGCCGCGGACTTCAGCCGGTCACTGTCACGGGCGGCGATCACCACCTGGGCTCCCTCGGAGAGCAGCGCGGCCGCGACCGCCCGCCCGATGCCGCGGCTGCCGCCCGTCACGATCGCACGCCGCCCCGCGAGTCCAAGGTCCACGATCCACCACCCAACCGTCCTGCGCCGGCCTCCAGTTCGGTCGTGAACGCGGGGGCGGTTCTTCATCAGATACGTGAAGAATGCCCTCCCGCGGCCCCGGTTGGGCGTCTCCCGCGATACGTGACGTGCACGTGTTCCGAACATGTCACGTCACCCGGCCCACTCGCCCCAGACGCAGAGGCCGGGGCCGGGGGCCGGGCCCACCGCCGTCAATCAGTCAGACGTTGCGCGTCACCGGCGACGCGAAGCGTCTGACTGATCTTCAAACGCGCCGCGCGCCGCGCCCTCGGCCGGCCTACGTGGGTGGGGTGCCATCACTGCGGCGGCGGTTGATGAGCTTTGGGCGGTTGGCCCCGCGACGGAGAGCCTCCCGCAGCAATGCTGTTCCCTGATCTTCGCGTTCCGCGGAACGCGAAGATCAGACGGCAGGTAGACCTCAACGCCCGCTCGGGCGGTGACCGCCCGGAGTTCAGGAGCTGCTGGCGACCGAGCGCTGGACGACCTCGAACTCCAGCAGGGACGAGCCGGAGGAGACCGGGCGGGCGCGCTCGCCGGAGTGCGCCTCCATGGCCGGGCCGGTCAGCCAGGCCTGGAACGACTCCTCGCTGTCCCAGTGGGTGACCACGAAGTACCGGTTGTCGCCCTTCACCGGCCGCAGCAGCTCGAACGACACGAAGCCGGGCTGCCCGTCGACGGCGTGCAGCCGGTTGGCGAACCGCTTCTCGAGCTCGGGGCCCGCGCCCTCGGGAACCTCGATGGCATTGATCTTCACGACAGTCACATCGCCAGCCTAAGACCTGCCGGGGTGATGGTGCGGCGCTGTCTGCCGGTGGGCGTCCAACGGCCGCTTGACCAGCCGACCGGCCGACCGGACAAGCGGACAAGCGGACAAGCGGACGTACGGGCGGACGGTGGCGGACAGACGTGGATGGAGCGGTTGTCCGGCGGCGTCCCAGGTCCGCTCGACGCGGCCGGAGCAGGGCTGCGGTGACATGGGTGGTCGGGCTCGGCGAGTGCCGGCTCGGGAGTACCGGATCCGGCACCGCAGGGTTGACAGGTCAGCGGGTCGAAACTTTACTTTTCCGATGTAAATAGATGGTAAATCGAGCTGATCGCTGGAAGAGCCATGTCCGTCACGGACGAGTACCTCGCCAACAACGCCGCCTACGCGCAGAGCTTCGCCGGGCCGCTGCCAAGTCCCCTGCCCTTGGCCCTCCCACTTCCGCAGCTGCGAGCAGAGCCGCCGGCTCCCCTAGCGAACACCCCGCCCGGCACCCCTGACCCGGGCGGGGTGTTCTATGTTCGGCCGGGAACCGCAGACAGAGATCGAACGGCTCGGACGCGCTCCGAGGACGAGCGCAGCGAGCGTCGGGATGAGGCGGGCGCGGATGGCTGGCTGGACCACGCCCCCTCCCCGCAGCTTGTCGCCGCCCGATGGTTGCTGGGCACCGCGTGGCAGTCGATGATCCGGTGGAATTCTCGGGGCTGGGACCCCGAACATCCCACCAGATCATGAACCGCCCAGCGATCTGGTGGGATCTTGGGTGCGACCCGGCATGCTGCTCCGATTTCCCGGCCAGACGGTGATCACCATTCGATGATCGCCGCCACCGTCGCACCGCGCGCATAAGACAGCCGCCCGGACGTACTGGCTGCGACTCGGCTGACGATCAGCCGCTGCCCAGGCGGGTACCTGGAGCGAACGTCACCAAATGCAGCCCTCGCCAAGATCGTCGCCACGCTCGGCGGCTGTCTGCAACGAACCCACAGGTCAGGCCTCTGCCAGCAAGAATTCGATGGTTGGCATGCCTTCTTGGTGAGTGCGACTCTCTGGGATTCTGCCGGGGACGCTGGGATGACGGTGGAGCGTGTCCGGCCAACGTCGGCGGGTCCTGGCGACTGCGCCACAGGACGTGGCGCCGTCCATCGCGTGCCATGAGAGGTTCTACGCCGTCCGGGCGGACTGGTGCGGTCTGCCCGGCGTCGGATACCGGACGGCGCCGAATGTGACCGCTCGGGAAAACTGTCGGTCCCGGGTGGGAGAGTGGCGGCGTGCTCGATCACATCGCGCTTCAGGTCTCCGACGTCTCGGCGAGTGCCGACTTCTACGACGCCGTGCTGGCGCCGCTTGGTGGGAAGCGGCAGGTGCAGTTCGAGCGCGGGGCCGGGGAGCTGGTCGTCGGCTTCGGCGTCACGGCACCGACGTTCTGGCTCGGCCCGGTGACGACGACGGGGAGCGGCTGGGAGACGCATGTCGCCTTCGCCGCCGCGGACCGTGCCACCGTGCGCGCCTTCGAGGCCGCCGCGGTCGCGGCCGGCGCGGAGGTGCTGCACAGCGCCCGTCTCTGGCCCGAGTACCACCCGGACTACTACGGCGCATTCGTCCGCGACCCGGACGGCAACAACGTGGAGGCCGTCAGCCGCGCCCCCGAGCCGGAAGGGCCATCAGATCCGGCCTGACGAGGAGGCGGAGTCGGGTCGGCCCGGCGAGGCCGGCCCGGCGAGGCCGGCGGGGTCAGCGCAGCGCGCCACGATTCGCAGCGGCGTGCCGTCGCAGGGCGGGCACGAGGGTCTCGGCGAGACGGTGCACCGACTCCCGCACGGCGTCCTCGGGCAGGCCGCCCCAGTCGACCAGGGCGTGGAGCCGGTCGAAGCGCACCGTGTCGTACAGCACGGCCAGCTTCGCCGACACCTGCTCGGACGTGCCGATCATCAGGTGCCGTCCGGGGCGCAGGCCGAGGGCGAACGCGTCGCGCTCGACGACGAAGCCGGCCCCGCCGGGGTGCTTCGGGCGCAGGAAGTCGCGGTAGTAGGGGTAGAGCGACATCGCGTCCTGCGATTCCGACGTGCCGAAGTAGTGCAGAGCGATGCCGAGACGCAGGTCATCAGCGTGCCCCGCGCGGGCGCCGGCCTCCCGGTAGACGTCGGCGAGCTGGCGCAGGTGTGCCGGGGTGCCGCCGATGTGGCCAAGGATCATCGGGAGCCCCAGCCGGCCGGCCCGGGCCGCGCTGGCCGGTGTCCCACCGACGCCCAGCCAGACTGGTAGCGGCTCCTGGACGGCCCTGGGCACGACGACCGCGTCCCGCAGCGGCGCCCGGAACCGGCCCCGCCAGGTGACCACCGGCTGGTCGCGGATCGCCAGCAGCAGCTCCAGCTTCTCCTGGAACACCTCGTCGTAGTCCGCAATGTCGACGCCGAACAGTGCGAACGGCTCCGGGTAGGCGCTGCGGCCGACGATGATCTCTGCTCGGCCTCCGCTGACCAGGTCCAGGGTGGCGAAGTCCTCGTAGACCCGGACGGGGTCGAGCGCGCCGAGGGTCGTGACCGAGCTGGTCAGCCGCAGGCGTGCGGTGCGGGCGGCGACGGCGGACAGCACGGCAGCCGGCGACGAGACGACGAACGCGGCGTTGTGGTGCTCCCCCAGCCCGAAGTGATCCAGGCCGAGCTCGTCGGCGAGGACCGCCAGCGCCACGATCTGCTCGACGCGCTGGCGCGGGCTGCGCCGCGCGCCGTCCACGGTGACGGGCTGCCAGTCGGACAGCGACGTGATGCCGATGTCGAGGGCCGGGGCGAAGCCGAGGTCCCCGCTCACGCGTCACCCGCCACTCGGCGCGCTGCCGAGCGCGCTGCCGAGCGCGCTCCCCGCCGTGCCGTTGCTCTGGCAGCTGCCCCGGCCGCCGTCGCGAGCCTCCGGCCCGGGTCCTTGTCGCTCTCGCGGTCGTCGGCCATCCGCATCCCCTCCCTCTCGAACTATAGAAAATATAGCCAGCTATAAAACTTTTAGTCAATTCAAGATCGACAAATGTCCCGACGCAGTAGGATGGCCCGGACATGGCTGCGACAGACGAGCAGGACAAGGCGCGGGCGGGGACGAGCGGCCCGGACTTCCACACGGCGATCGAGCTGATCGGCCGGCGCTGGACGGGCGTGATCCTGGCCGAGCTGCTCGCGGGCCCATTGCGGTTCAGCGAGCTGCGCGAACGCATCCCGAGGATCACCGACGCGATGCTCTCCCAGCGTCTCAAGGAGCTGGAGCACGCCGAGGTCGTGGAACGGCTGGTCACCGTCGCCAGACCGGTCGAGATCCGCTACGCGCTCACCGCCATCGGCTGCCGCCTCGAACCCGTGCTGGATGCTGTGCGGACGTGGAGCGTGGACTGGGCGGCGCACCAGGCGGCCAAGCCCAGGCGATGAAGGCGTCAGTCGGCGCGGCCGCACGCCACCCGCCTCGGCCAGCCGAGCCAGCACCCGGTCGTCGGCGTTGCGGACGTGTTCGGTCACGCCGCGGCAGCTGGAATGACTGAAGATCACTGGTGCTCGCGACACGTCGAGCGCGGCGTGCATCGTCGCGGTCGCCGTGTGGGAGAGGTCGACCAGCATGCCGAGACGGTTCATCTCGGCGACCACCGCCCGGCCGAAGTCGGTGAGCCCATGCGTTCCGGGGTCGTCGGCTTCCTGACGAACAACTACCTCGGCTGGGCCAACCCGGTCGGGAGTTGATCGCGGCCTGGCGCGGTTCGCCCATCGCGGGGAGGCGGGCGAACCGCGTCGCGTGGCCCGGTCGGCCGACCAGGCGGTCTTGATTGCAGAACTCGCGGATGCCGAGCCGCAGAACGTGGCGGAGCCCGGAACTCCTGACCACGGCTCCGCAGGCGCTTGCGGCCACCTGAACAGGGCTCGGTGTGGCACCCCGCTGCCGTGCCACACCGAGCCCCTACGCGTGGATCCGAGCTCCGCGTCTCAGCCGTCGGACGCGCGATCAGGCAGCGGCCCGTTGCGCAGGGTGGCTATCGCCTCCTCAATGAGCGGGATGAGGTCGGATCCGGCCGGCATCGACGCCCAGGCCTCCACCACCACATTGATCGCCGCGAGCGCGCAGGCCGTCGCCACCGTGGTCGCGAGGTCCGTCACGGCGCGGCCCAGCCGCGGGGCGAGCGCCTCGGCCAGGGCGTGCTGGCTGGTGCGGGACGCCTCGACGAGCGCGCCGCGCACCCGGGGGAGCTCGGTGATCAGCCGCAGCAGCGAGCGGACGACCTCGGGGTCGTTGTCGAGGTTCGTCCACAGGTCGATCAGTGCCCGGCCGAGGGCGTCCGCAGGCTCCTCGTCGGCGGGCCGCGCCCGCAGCGCCTCGACGAGGCCGTTCAGCTCGAAGTGGATGGCCTCGCGGAGCATGTCCTCCTTGAAGGGGAAGTAGCGGAAGACCGTGCGCGGGCTCATGTCGACCGCGGCCGCAACGTCCTCCACCGTCGTCGCGTCGTAGCCGCGCGATGTGAACAGCTGGAGTGCCGCGTCGGCAATGGTGGCGCGGATCCGTGCCCGCCTGCGCTCCGTCCGGGACAGTTCACCGGAACCCGGGCCGTCCACCGGTACCGGAGGACTCCCGGCACCGGCCGGAGAGCCGGCGTAGCTACACACGCCCACCCTCTCCGCGCTCACCGTGGCGCTCTGTTCCAGCCGGGTACCCACGAGACGATCGTAAGCCGTTCGGACGTGATTGTCATCTCTGCAGATATGGCAGTACTGACAAGATGACATTCATGACACATAGTGGTCCCGGCAGCCCGGACGACCTTGAAGGGATCGACTCATGGCCATAGCAACGGACGCGGCTCACTCGCCGCGGCGCGCGGGGGGCTCTGCGCGACACCAGGCGCGCGGAGCCGACGAGCCGGAGGGCGGGCGAACCGGTCGTCGCGGTCATCCCTGGCTGACGCTGGTCAGCGTCGCGCTCGGGGTGATCATGGTTGGGCTCGACGGAACCGTCGTGTCGATCGCCAACCCGCGCATCGCCGAGGACCTGCACGCGTCCCTGTCGGACCTGCAGTGGGTGACCAACGCCTACCTGCTGGCGCTGGCGGTGCTGCTCATCCCCGCAGGCAAGCTCGGTGACCGGTTCGGTCGGCGGCTGATCTTCCTGATCGGGGTCGTCGGATTCGCCCTGACCTCACTCGGCGTCGGCCTGGTCGGCTCGATCACCGGCGTGATCGTCTTTCGTGCCCTGCAGGGCGTGGCTGGCGCCCTGCTCATGCCGAACACGCTGGCCATCCTGCGTTCGGCCTTCCCGCCGGAGAAGCTCAACAGCGCGATCGGCATCTGGGGTGGCGCCTCGGCGATCTCCATCGCCGCCGGCCCGATCATCGGAGGGCTGCTCGTCGAGCACGTCTCCTGGCAGTCCGTCTTCTACATCAACATTCCGGTCGGGGCTGTCGCGCTCATCGTCGGTCTGCTGGTCCTGGCCGAAAGCCGGGACGAGGCCGGCCCCCACCACCTGGACGCCGCCGGTCTGCTCACCCTCGCAGGTGGCCTCTTCGCCCTAGTCTTCGGCATGATCAAGGCGCAGAGCTGGGGGTGGGGCTCCGGGCGCACGATCGGGTTCCTGGTCGCCGCCGCAGTCCTGCTGGTGCTGTTCGTGGTCGCCGAGTCGCGGGTGCGCGCGCCACTGGTGCCGATGCGGCTGTTCCGCAACCGTTCACTCACCCTGAGCACCCTCATCGTCACGCTGACCTTCTTCGCGCTGTTCGGAGTGCTGTTCTTCCTCACGCTCTACCTGCAGAACGTGCACGGTTACTCCGCGGTGCAGGCCGGGGTGCGCATGCTGCCGCTGTCCGCGGTGTTCATGGTGAGCAGCCCGCTCGGGGCGACCCTGAACGCGCGCTTCGGGCCGCGGGTGCCGATCGCGACCGGGATGGCGCTGATCGTCGGCTCGTTCGTGATGCTCACCCAGCTGGAGCCGGACTCGTCCTACCACATGCTGTGGCCGCCGTTCGTCGCCATCGGCATCGGGGTCGGGCTCACCATCACCGCCGCCTCCGACGCGATCGTCGGCAACGCCCCGGTGGCTGACTCCGGGGTCGCCGGCGGTCTGCAGTCAACGGCGACGCAGCTCGGCGGCGTCCTCGGCACGGCGATCCTCGGCTCGGTCCTCGCCAGCCGGGTTGGTTCGGTCCTGGTCGACCGGCTCGTCGGGGCCGGCGTCCCGGCCGCGCAGGCCGACCAGCTCGCGCAGGCCAAGGAGGCCGTCGGGCAGGGCCTGGTGCCGCCGGTCTCCGGCGTGTCGACCGCGCTGCACGACGCGATCACGGCGGGCAGCCACGCCGCGTTCATGAGCGGCCTGCACGTGGCGATGGTGATCGGCGCCGCGCTGTCCGGCCTCGCGATGCTGCTCGCGCTGCTGATCCGCCCAGGCGAGAACGCCGGCTCCGGCGTCGTGCACGTCTGAGAATCGCCCTCGGACGCGGAAGAACCTCCGTCGGCCCGCTCCCATGCCCGGGGCGGGCCGCGGTGGCGTGGAACATCGCCGGCGACGCGGCCGTCCGCCAGGCGATCAGCGCCGGCCAGACCATCCGCCGCGGCACCGTGGCTGCTCGTGCCGCACCGGTTGACAGCGCGGGGCGGGCGGCGGCGCGGGGTGATGCCCGGGCAGGGGGCCGCGGTCGTGGCACTCCGCGATCCCTGTGATAATGGTGCTTCTCACAGGAAACGCGGCCGGGTGATGCCGGACCGGCCGCGCCCGGTACGGGGGTCGGCGCGATGCGACGGTATGTGCTGTCCATCTGGCGGATGCGTCCCATCGGATGATCATTGATCGGGCGCGGATCACCGCCATGCTGCCCGGATACAAGATTGGCGAGCAGCTCGGGTCCGGTGGGTTCGGTCTGGTCGTCGCCGGCCGGCACAAGCGACTCAAACGGGACGTGGCCATCAAGGTCATCCCGGCCGAGGCCGCCCTGACTGGTGGGGAGTTCACCTCCGAGGCCGAGATGCTCGCCAGCCTCAATCATCCGCACATCGTGCGAGTCCACGATTACGTGGAAGATCACAGCCTTGGCCTGATCGTGATGGAGCTGCTCGCGGGCGGCACCCTGAGCGACCACGACCTCGACCAGCCCCAGGCATGCGCGGTCGGGCTCGCGGTCGCCGCCGGGCTCGGCCACGCCCACGAGCGCGGCATCCTGCACCGCGACATCAAGACGGCCAACGTCCTGTTCGACGCCGATGGGACGGTCAAGCTCAGCGACTTCGGCATCGCACGGATGTACACGGGCTCCGGGGTCACCGGCACCGCACACGGCGCCGGTACCCCGATGTACATGGCTCCTGAGCAGATCTCCGGCGGGCGGCTGACCCCGGCGACCGACCTGTACGCCCTCGGAGTCGTGCTCTACCAGCTGCTCGCTGGCACCCCACCGTTCGACCCCACCATGGCACCCCAGCAGCTGTGGCAGCAGCACCTGACCAACCCACCCCCGCCCATGCAGGGCGTACCGCGCCGCATCGCCGACGTCGTGCTCCGCACGCTGGCGAAACACCCTGCCGACCGGTACCCGGACGCGGACAGTCTCGCCGCGGCGCTGGCCGCCGCCGCCGGCGACGCCTACGGCCCCGCTTGGCTCGCCGCCACCGGCCTGCCACTGCACCTGGCCGACCACATCCGCCGCATCGCCGCACCTGCACCACCCCGGAGCACCGACGCGGCGGAGGAATCCGCGGAGGAATCCTCCGACGGGTTCACAGACACGCCGACCGCCAGCCCACCCCGGCCACCGGCCATACCCCCCGCGCCCGTCCCCGGCAGGCCGCGTCCCGACACCGGCCCAGGGCCCGGCAGGTCCAGAACGCGGCGACGCCGGCTCCACCTGCTGGGCGCCGTCGGCCTCACAGCCATCCTCGTGTCCTCCGTGCTGATCGCGCTGCGGCCCGACGCGCCTGCGCACATCGCCGGCCCAGAGGAGTTGTCACGTCAGCTCGCCGCTGCCTCGGTCACCGCCGTCGCGAGCGACTCCACCCTCGCCCGCCGCCTCGCCGTCGCCGCCTATCGCACCGCGCCCACCCCGCAGGCGCGCCAGAGCGTCCTGGCCGTCCTCGCCGGCGGCGACATCCCGCTGGCGACCCTCACCGGCCACACCAACTGGGTGGAAACGGTGGCGTTCAGCCCCGACGGCCACATCCTCGCCACCGGAAGCGACGACCAGACCGCCCGGCTGTGGAACATCACCGACCCGGCCCACCCCCAGCCACTGGCCACCCTCGCCGGCCACACCGGCTCCGTGCGGGCGGCGGCGTTCAGCCCCGACGGCCACACCCTCGCCACCGGAAGCGCCGACGCCACCGCCCGGCTGTGGAACATCACCGACCCGGCCCACCCCCAGCCGCTGGCCACCCTCGCCGGCCACACCAGCATCGTGTGGGCGGCGGCGTTCAGCCCCGACGGCCACACCCTCGCCACCGCCAGCTACGACCAGACCGCCCGATTGTGGAACATCACCGACCCGGCCCACCCCCAGCGACTGGCCACCCTCACCGGCCACACCGGCCCCGTGCGGACGGTGGCGTTCAGCCCCGACGGCCACACCCTCGCCACCGGAAGCGGCGACATCACCGCCCGGCTGTGGAACATCACCGACCCGGCCCACCCCCAGCCGCTGGCCACCCTCACCGGCCACACCACCAACGTGATCGCAGCGGCGTTCAGCCCCGACGGCCACACCCTCGCCACCGGAAGCGGTGACCTGACCGCCCGGCTGTGGAACATCACCGACCCGGCCCACCCCCAACCACTGGCCACCCTCACCGGCAGCACCGGCTACGTGTACGCGGTGGCGTTCAGCCCCGACGGCCACACCCTCGCCACCGCCAGCTACGACCTGACCGCCCGGCTGTGGAACATCACCGACCCGGCCCACCCCCGACCACTGGCCACCCTCACCGGCCACACCGGTTACCTGTTCGCGGCGGCGTTCAGCCCCGACGGCCGCACCCTCGCCACCGGAAGCGGCGACCGGACCGCCCGGCTGTGGGATCTCGACGCAGACCGGCTGGTCGCCGCCGCATGCGCCGACCCGGTCAACAGGCTCACCGCCGACCAATGGCACCACGTCCTTCCCCACGCCCCGTACCAGCAGCCCTGCACCTGACCGACGCGTCATGCGGAGTGGGTTCCCGAGCGCAGCGACACGTCGGTGAGAACCAGTCGTACGCCAACTCGGTGAGAATCGTCCCCGGCCCGATCCTCACCCCCATGGTCGTTCGCCCCGACGATCCCAAGGCGGCCGAGCGCCTCGCCCGACCCCGCTGGGCCGGGCCGGGATGCCCGCCGACGTCGCGGAGCTGGCGCTCTTCCTGGTCTCGGACCGCTCGTCGTTCATCACCGGAGCCGAGTTCGTCATCGACGGCGGCCAGACCGCCGGGGTGATCATCAGGTAGGGCGGACCGATCGGTCCGGCCGAGGACGCGCAGCGGCGGGGCGCGCCGGGTCAGTCGCGCGCCCCGCCTTTCAGAAAGCTCCGAGAAAGCGCCGCAGAAACAGAATCCGAGCAAGCCGGGCGAGACCCGCGAGACGGGCGAGACGGAACTCCGCCGACATCGGCCGGTCGGCGGAGCCCGTCGGGCCCGGTTGTCAGCCCGTGGCGGCGGCCGGTGCCTCCGCCACGGGGGCGGGCTCGCTGTCCTTGTCCGCCTTCTTGGGCTGCTGGGGCACTCCGTGGACGCGCTCCAACTCGATCTCGTCGGCGTCCGGCACCCGCGGCGCCGGCTTCGTCAGGGCGAAGGCGACACAGACGGCGGCCAGGATCAGGTAGCCCAGCGCGACTTCGCCGTTGGCGTCCCACTTGACCTTCTCGCCGTGGATCAGGCCGATGAACGACAGGACCGAGCCGACCGCCGAGAAGACCGCCGCGGAGACGAACCGTTTGTCGATGATGAAGGCGACGATCGAGCCCAGCACCAGACCGGCCAGGATCGCCCCCTGACCGAAGATCATCAGACCGTGGTAAACCACGCCAGCCTGGGCGATCTTGTCGTAGCCGACCTGGGTCGCCGAGGTACCGGCGGCCGCCAGCACGTTGTCCATCAGGCCGACCGCCCAGGAGGCGATATTGGGCAGCAATGCCGCCACCACCGCCGCCGCGTGCGCCCGGGGAGAGACTTGGAAGGCCTGGGCACCGATCAGCAGGCCGATGTAGAGCAGGATCGGGACGATCGCTGGAAGCGGCAGGATCGAGCCGAGCAGACTGAACAAGCTGAAGAAACACAGGATCGCGATCATCACACCGGTAGCCAGCGAATAGCCGGTCCGGCCGCCGGCGCCCTTCCAGCCCGGGTGGCCGATGTAGACGGCGGGCGGGAAAGGCGAGCCGAGGCAGGAGCCGACCACGGCGCCGAAACCGTCCGCCAGCAGGACCGCCCGCAGGTTGTAGCTGTCGCCGGCCGAGGCGGCGCTCTCCACGTTGGTCATGGCCTCAGTGAAGTTGTAGACGCCGAGCGGGATGGCGGTAGCCAGCAGCGGCGAGAGGTCCTTCAGCCCGGAGAAGAGCATGTCGAACCGGAAGTCGGGCGCGGCAAAGGCGATGTCCTTGGCCGCCGCCGTCACGTCCGGTGTGTCCATGAAGCCGCCGATCCAGCCGATCGCCGTGCCCACCAGCAGTGCGACGGCCCCGATCGGCAGGTTCCAGGGAAGCTTGATGTCGGTCATCAGGCCCACGAGGAGCAGGGCGAAGACCGGCAGCGCGATCCAGGCCGCCTCCCACATCTGCCCCGCCGGCCGCATCGAGATGAACGCCACGGAGATACCGGCCAGCGTGCCCAGCATGGCCGCCCGCGGGGCGTAGCGGCGGATCGTCGGCCCGACGAACGCGCCGAGCATGACGATCACGCCGATGATGAAGGCCCAGGCCATGCCGGCTTCCCAGGCCTTGAACGGGTCCTTCGTCTTCAGATAGATCGGCAGCATGATGACGAAGGTGACGATGAACATGTGCGGCACGCTGGGGCCGTACGGCATCGCCGTGACGTCTGACCGGTTTTCCTTGATTGCCAGCCGGCGCGCCAGGTACGTGTAGTACACGTTGCCGAGGATCAGCGCGATGCCCATCGCCGGCAGAATCGTGCCGAGCACGTCGCCCTTCGGAATCGCGACGACACCGATACACAGCCCGGTCAGCACCAGGACGTTGACCAGGACGTTGATGCCGAGGCCGAAGAACGCATTGAGGTCACCCCGGACCCACAGCGGCGGACCGGCGGTGGCTGTGCCGCCCGTCCCCGGAAACTTCACCATTACAGACTCCTCCATGACGGTGGCACAGCCGCGGCGCGGCTGCGCGAATATTGGCCGCGAACAACGGCCGGTGATGGTCCGCCCGAAACTCGGCGGCCGAATCCTGAACTGCTGGTATTCCCGAGCTACCGGCCGGCGGTCAGCGTCCGTCGGTCACCTGGCAGCTCGGCGCTTCGGCCTTTTCGGAGTTTTGGCGTTTCGGCGCCGGCGGCCTGGCGGTGCGGCGTGCGGCGGCGATCAGGGGGTGGCCGAGGCGGCCGACAGCGGCGCGAGCGCGTCGATGAACGCGGCCGACGGCGCGACCCAGCCGAAGATGCCGCCCTGGGCGGCGATCATCTCGAGGGCGACCCGCTGGAACTCCGGGAAGTAGCTGCCGACGCAGTCGGACAGCACCAGGCACTCGTAGCCGCGGTCGTTGGCCTCCCGGACCGTCGTGTGCACGCACACCTCAGTCGTGACGCCGGTGACGACCAGGCTCGTGATGCCCTTCTCCTTCAGGACGTCGCCAAACGACGTGGCGTAGAACGCGCCCTTGCCGGGCTTGTCGATGACGATCTCGCCCTCGATCGGCGCGAGCTCGTCGATGATGTCCTGGCCGTACTCGCCGCGGACGAGAATGCGCCCCTTGGGTCCCACGTCGCCGATCTTCAGCGTCGCGTTCCCCCGGTTCAGCTTGGCCGGTGGCAGGTCCGAGAGGTCCGGCAGGTGGCCTTCCCGGGTGTGGATGACGGTCAGGCCGGCGGCGCGGGTCGCGGCGAAGACCGCCTTCAGCGGCTCGATGGTGCTCCGCAACTGGGACACATCGTTGCCAAGGCTTTCGCCGAAACCGCCGGGCTCCATGAAGTCGCGCTGCATGTCGATGACGACGAGGGCCGTCGTCGCCGGGTCGAAGGTGAAGTCGTAGGGGCGGGCCGAAACGGTGAGTGGTGCGCTCGTCATGCCTGGGTCCTGTCGTCGGCGGAGACGGGGACGGAATGCGGTGATCGGCGGAACCGAACCGGCCGGCATGGCCGGCGGCGCGCGCGGCGGACCGCCGGGCGGGGGACGGGGATCCGCGTCAGGGGGTCAGTGGCGAGCCGGCTGGGCTGTCGGGATTCGGACTCTCGTACGTGGGGTTCGGTCGGGTTTTGGTCTGGACATCGCGGGCGCTAGCTGCCTGGCGATGACTGTCGGGCCATCCCGTTTCGGCGCGCGTGTCGCCGTGTAACGCAACAGTTAATGACGTATACGTTCTCGTATCCGACGTCGTATACAGGCTGCGGCCACAAGCGCCACAGCACGGTGTGACAATCCAATTTCTTTCCGTCACCTCGACCGCGCCATCGGCGTGGAGGCGAGCAGGGGTGGCGTCGGCGGCGAGCGATCACTCCCGGGCCGGGTGAACGGCCGTCCGCGGCCTGCCGAGGACGGCGCGGGGCACGCCTGGCCCGCGGCGGCGGCGCGAGACCGGACCTACGTCCCCCAGGGTGCCGTCCGCAGTAGGTCGGTAGCTGTTGGCTGACGTCACGATCGAGAAGGTCGTCGGCTGGACCTCGTCGGCGGTGCATGCCCTGCTACCGACGTTGTTCGATCGGTGATCCACAGCACGAGCAGCTACGCCGTGACCCGGCATTGGCCGGACAATCCCGCCAATCTGGCTGCCGTCGCTCGCCTCGCCGGCCTGCCCGTGCCCGGGGCCACGGTGTGGTCATGACGGTAACGTGACGAGGTGGCAGATGAGCGACCGGACAGCGGTGAAGTCGGGTGGTTGCTGCTCGCGGTAAGTACGGCGGGCGGATCGGACTCACTGCGTGTGCAGGTCTGGCGCCGGCTTCGCGGTCTGGGCGCGCTGTATCTGCAACAGTCGGTCTGTCTACTCCCGGACCGCCCCGAGGTGAGCAAGTCCGTGTGGCGGCTGGCGGCGAAGGTCCGCAGCGAGGGCGGCACCGCTCGCTGCCTGCATCTGCGGATGACTGACTCCGCCGAACAGGACGGGGTCGTCCAGCAGATGCAGGCCGCGATCAACGAGGAATACGCCGAGGTCCTGGAACGCCTCCCGACGTTTTTCGCCGAGCTGGAGATGGAGACCGCCCGAGGACGGGCGACCTTCGCCGAGGTCGAGGAGTCCGAAGCCGACCTGGCTCGTTTCGAGGCATGGCATGCGAAGATCGAGAAGCGCGACTACTTCGACGCTGACCTCGGTAGTCAGGTTCGGGCCGAACTGGACCGCGCCCGTCAGGCCCTCGCCACGTTCGAAGCGGCAGCACTCGCGGCTGACACCGCTTCGGCCCCCGCCGTCACCAGTTCCGCCCCCCGTCCGCATGCCCTGCCCGAGGCCTGATGACGCGCAGAATCTGCCCAGACGCGGCCTGCCTGCTCGGGGAAAGTCACCGACAGCCAGCCGTGCCGGTGATGTGGATGGATCCGGCGGCGGCGCGGAACGACTCCGAAGAGCTCGCGACCCCAACGCAGGACGGCGACGCCCCAGCCTGACCTGACACCGGCGCCGGTTCAGCGGCCCGCGCCGCATCGACGTCGGCGTCTGCCAGACAACGACGACCGGACCGCGGTCAGGACAGATGGCGCCGAGCGCAGCGTGTGCGGGGCGATGACCAGCTGTGCCCTCACCTGTTTGCGCAGGTAGGCGCGCGCTGCCGCGATATGGGCGCGTGCGGCGATCTCGACCGCGGACGGCAGCGGGCGACCGGCGGCCGTGAGGATGTCGGCGAGTTGCGCGTCGCCAAACGACTCCGGCTCGGCGCCTGTGCTGGCCGCGGTGGCGATCCAGCGGGCCAGCGCCGCATTCACCGGGGCGTCCAGCCCGTGTAGCCGGGCGAGCAGCACGATCTCGCCGTTGAGGTAGTCAGACTCGACCGAGCCGCCGCGCGCGAGGCTCTGCCAGGTGGAGCTGCCCGACCTGGGGTGGCCTGGAATCTCCTTGACGGACCAGCCGCCCAGGTTCAGGCCGGGGGCGCGGAGCGGGTCAATGGCCCTGATGCCGGCGGCCGTGAACACGGCACGCGCCTCGTCGACGACGGCGACGGCGACCGCGTCGCGCAGCGGGCTTGGGCCGAAGGCGGCGTCGAGGTTGTTGGCGAGGTTGTCGAGGAGTTTGCGGCCTTGTAGCGGGCGATGTCATCGACGACCGTCGCGGCGAACGAGGCGCGCCGCAGGTCTGCCGCCACCCGCTCGACCATCCGTTCACCCGGGCGTAGCCAGGAGAGCTCGCCGCCCGGGCGCGCGGCGAACGGGCTGCGGGTCCCGGCCACGCGACGCAGGAGATCATGCGGCGCCCGCCGCGCCGCCGCGCCGTCGGCCAACCCGACGACGAACCCACCTACCTGCGGCGCCCCCGGCGAGACCACCTCGCCGGGGCGCAGATGCGACGCGGGAATGACCGCGACGGCATCGATGACGGTGGCGAACCGGCGCAGCGCGCTGCGGGAGCTGTCCAGGCCATTCTGCGGCAGGACGACGGGCAGGGCCTCGGCGGCGACAGCCGGCTCGCCGGGAGCGGCGCCGGTCCCCGGCCGCGCACCGGCGATGGGTCGCCAAGCCCACGTGGCGAGCAGCGTCTCGGCGTCCTGGGACTTGGTCGCGAGCACCAGGACATCGCCAGCTCGCAGGTCGACCTCCTCCGGACCGGCGGCCACGTCGAGTTTCACCTGATGCTCACCGTCGGGGCGGGTGTAGCGCAGACCATGCGTCCGCAGGGCGGCGAGGTTGGCACCCCGGGCGACCACCACCACCGGAATATCCGCCCCGACGAACTGGGCAGCCAGCGTCGCACCCACCGCACCAGCACCGATGATCACATACCTCAAGCCCACGGCATTCCCCTCATGCCCGTGGCCAGAGCGCCACGTCGACGCCACCGACACCGGCGCCGTGCGCCGACGCCCGGATCCATCGCCCCGTCTGCCGCTGTCCTGGGTTCGAGTCATCGACGTGCTCACTAGCGAACGACGTGACCAACTCGCGGCCAGCCGGTTCTTCCACCAGGAGGCAGTACCGGCTTTGGAGCAAGCCGCAGTTCTCCGGCCCGTCGCCCGACGGAACCGGCGTACCGACGCCGACGGCGGCCACTGCGGGCGCGCGGCCCGGTCTCCGCGGCGCGGACCACGTCTGGATCCGCGGCGAGTTCCTCAACGGCGCTCCCCGATGTCCTACCCATAACGCCACGATGCTACAGCCGTAACACCGCCAGCTGCCTGTAGCTGTCGTCGGTCTGTTGCAGCGGCGGATGCCGCGGTCCAGCCCAGCGGCTCCCCCGGGAGTAGGTACCGACAGCCGACCGTGCCGGTGATGTGGATGGATCCGGCGGGCGGCGGCACCATCGACGCTCACAGACGTCCTCCGAAGCCAACTAGCCAATCTAGGAAGCGGGAGTCCGCGAAGGTGCGCCTTCAGGCGGGTGGGGCCGCGGTCGGGTCGTCGCAGGTGGTCGCGGTCGTGGTCATGGTCATGGTCTCGATCGGTCCGCTCCCGGCCCGCGTCCCTGACCGGCTCTTGAGAACCGATTGCCGGCGTGCGGCTTGTCAGACGCTCACGTCGAGGTGGGTGTCGGCCCGGTCGTGGCGATGGTCGGGTCGGTCAGCGCCCTGGCGATGAGGGTGCTGATGGCCGCGGCACCGGCGGCGTTGGGGTGGTAGCGCAGTCCGGTCGCGTCGGAGCCCTCGACCCACCGGTCGGCCGCCGGCGCGCACACGTCGTGCCCCGTGCTCGCGCTGTATGTGTCGACGAGGAGAACGCCGGTGTCCGCGGCGACGAGGCGGAACGTCTCCTGGAGGGTGGCGCCCATGGCCGCCAGCGTCCCGCTGTCGCCGGTGCTGATGACGTTGCCCGCGCAGGTGGCGGCCGGGTCGGGGAACACCCGAGGGTAGGTGACCAACAGCATCCGAGCGTTCGGCGCCTTGCTTCTGATCTCACCGAACAGCCGGACGAGATCGGTCCGGAGCGTCACCGCGGCCCGCGCGGTCTCCTCCGGGCTGGGTAGGCTGGTGCAGGGCCGGTCAGCGGCAGCCGCGTTCGCGCACACCACGGTGGCCGCCGAGTAGCGAAGGTCGTTGCCGCCCACCGTCACGGTGACCAGCCGCGCGTCCGCCGTGAGGACATCGATCTGCGGCGGGTGGCCGCGCTGCGGGGCCGACGACAGGTTCGCGGTGGTCGCGCCACCGCAGGTGGCGTCCACGAGGTCGAGGCCGAGCCTGTCTGCCAGAAGATGCGGATAGTTCCGGGCGGAGCGCCCGCAGCCGCCGCCCATGTCCGGGCCGATCCCAGTACCGGCGGCGAAGGAACTGCCCAGCGCGACGTACCGCCCGGTTGACGGTGTCGCGGGCGGTGTCGCGACCGCCGCCGGCGCGGTGCCGGTCGCCCTGAGGGCCGCGGGCGGCGAACTCTCGCCCGGGCCGCAGCCCGCGACCAGCGCCGCCCCGACCAACCCGAGCGTCACCAGTCGGCCTGTCGCACGCATGTGTCTGCCCCTCCCACGAGCCAGGCTCGCGTCTCCACCGGCGGCGCAGTATCCGAGGGATGGTCACGGCCAGACCGAACGGAGCCTGCCGCCGCGGTCGCGGCTGCTCCTCTACACCGACGGGCTCGTCGAACGCCGGCGCATCTCGATCACCGACCGGCTCGGCACCCTCGCCGACGTCGCCGTCGACACCAGTCTGCACGGCTGCGACCGCCGCACCGACCTCTGCGCCCGCATCCTCGCCCAGGTCGCCAGCCCGGCCGAACGCGAGGACGACCTCTGCCTCCTCGCCGTCCAGACCCGATGAGCCCTCCGGTCCCCACCTAGCCACACAATGCCGGTCACCGAATGTCACTGCATCTGCCTACGGCCGCGTTCGGTCAGGCCGGGTGCTCGAGCTCCTGATCCGCAGCTCGGTTGCCTGAACGGTGACGTCTGCCTTGGTCTAGTCTGCTGGATCTGTGACCCGTCATGGCGCCGTTACACCCCCAGGCCCGGACCGATTCCACTCTGGCGCAGGACGGGCGCTGGACATCGGTGACGGCACCACCGGCGCTGGCACCACCGGCGCTGGCACCACCGGCGACAGCCGGTCGGCCCGCCCCCATCGGCGCGCCCTGCTGCTCGGCGGGCTGGGTCTGGGCGGCGCGGCGCTGGCCGCGGCGGGCCTGGCCGCCTGCGGCGGCGGTGGCGACTCCTCGCCGCCGGCCCCGACCCTGCGCCCGGCGACCCCCATCCCCGGAGTCACGGACGGGGCCTTCGGCCTCGGCGTGGCGAGCGGTGATCCGCTGCCCGACGGCGTGATCCTCTGGACCCGCCTCGCGCCGAAACCGACCGAGGGCGGCGGGATGCCGGCCCGCGACATCCCCGTCGACTGGCAGGTCGCCACCGACGAGGGATTCCGCTCGGTGGTGAAGGCCGGCACGCAGACCGCGCGGGCGGCGCTCGCGCACTCGGTCCACGTCGACGTCCGCGGCCTCGAGCCGGGGCGCGACTACTACTACCGGTTCCGCGCCGGCACGGTCCTCAGCCCGGTGGGCCGCACCCGGACGGCGGCGGCGCCGGGAGCCAGCCCGGACGCCGCCACCGGGTCGCTCGCGTTCGCGCTCGTGTCCTGCCAGGACTTCCAGGACGGCTACTGGCCGGCGTACGACGCGATCGCCGCCGACCTGCCGGACCTCGTCCTGCACGTCGGCGACTACATCTACGAGTCCGACCCGAAGGGTGACCTCCCGGGCCGGCAGCACACCACCCCCCAGACCCCCGGCCTCGGCCAGCTCCAGACCCTCGCCGACTACCGCAACCGCTACGGCCAGTACAAGGCCGACCCGGCGCTGCAGGCAGCCCACCGGGCCGCGCCCTGGGTGGTCACCTGGGACGACCACGAGGTGGAGAACAACTACGCCAATCTCGTCGACGAGGTCGGCGACACCGGGGCACGCCATCAGGACCCGGCCACGTTCACCCGCCAGCGCGCCGCCGCCTACCAGGCCTACTACGAGCACATGCCGATCCGCGGCACGCTGACCCCGGGCTCCCCCGACCTGCAGATCTACCGTCGGCTCGCGTTCGGCAGCCTGGTGACGCTCAACGTCATGGACACCCGGCAGTACCGCACCCCCACGCCGGGCAACACGGCGAACGGCATCGGCGCGGCCGCCGTCGGGAACGCCAACACCGGCGGCACGATGGCCGGCGCGGCGCAGGAACGCTGGCTGCGGGCAGGGCTCGACGGGTCGCGCACCCGGTGGAACCTCATCGCGCAGCAGACGATGATGGCGCAGCTCGACGGCGAGCTGCCGGGCGGCGACGGGCAGCCGCTGACGAACCTCGACCAGAACGACGGCTACCGGCCGTACCGCAGCCGCATCCTGACCGGAGTGCGGGACAGCAGGGCCCGCAACCCGGTCGTGCTGTCCGGTGACCTGCACTGCGCGTGGGTGAACGACCTGCGGATCGACTTCGACAAGCCGGAGACGCCGGTCGTCGCCACCGAGTTCGTCTGCACCTCGATCAGCTCGTCGTTCTTCCTGATCAGCGACGAGTTCGTCCGCGACAACAACGCCCGCTTCAACCCGCACGTCCGCTACTTCCGCGGCGACCGCCGCGGCTACACCCGCTTCCACGTGACTCCCACGGAGTGTCGCGCCGACCAGCGCATCGTCGCCGACGTCACCCGCCGCGACTCCCCCGTCACCACCGACGCCACCTGGGTCGTCGCGGACGGCCACCCCGGCGCCCACCCGGCCTGACCACCCTCGCCACCCCACTAGCCGGCCACCCGGCCACCCGGCACCCCACCGCCCGGCCACCCTCGCCGAAGGCAGGCGGCACCCGGCCGAAACGCGAGCGTACGTGAAATTCCACGGAGCGTGAGAATTTTGGCGGGCTGCGAGAAGGGTACGGCAAGGTCGTCAGATCTTGCAGGCCAGCGGCGGGGCCACCCGCCCCGACCTCGAGGGTCCCCACCGCTCGGGGCAGGCCACGAAGGGAGACCGATGAGTACCACGATCAAGGACCGGCTCTCGCACGTCAGCGAGGCCGTCCCGGTGAGCGGGATTCCCGACGCGGCCCGCGTCGCCGCCGACCGCGCCGGCCACGCGGCGGACCGGGCCGGACATGCCGTCGACCGCGCCGGCCACGCGGTCGCCGACGCGGCGGCCAGGGCCGGCACCGGCGCGGCTCGGGCGGGGCACAGCGCGGCGACGGTCACCCGGGACGCCGGCAGCGCGCTGGCAGCCAAGGTCGCGGACGCTTCGAGCGCCGGGGCCGACGCGGTCAGCCGGCAGGCGGGCAAGGCCACGAAGGTCCCGGCCCGGGCTGCGTCCAGGACGGCGTCCACGGCCGCAGCCGTCTCTGGGCGCACCGCACGCCGGATCGAGAAGGCGCGCGCCGCGGCGGAGCTCTCGACCGAGCGGGCGCGGGGGGCTACCGAGCTGCGGGTCGAGAAGGCCAGGTCCGGCCGTGCGATCCGGTCCGAGCGCAAGGCCCGGGAACGGGCCGACAAGGCCCAGCTGATCCTGGAGAACCGGCTCGCGAAGGCCGAGCGGAAGTTGGCCCGGGTACACCGGCGCCGCCGCCGCGGCTTCGTCACCGTGCTGTTGCTGGGCGGCGGCGCGGCGGCGACCGTCGCCGCCCGCAAGTACCGGCCCGGCGTCAGCCAGCAGGGCACCGCGGGCACACCGGACGAGGCCACCCGCCCCGAGGAGCTGACCGGTGCTACGCCGATGACGGCCACCGGCGCCAGCACGCCGGCCGGCCTCGGGGACGAGACGCCCGGCCGTTCACCGTCGCCGGCGGGCTCGGCCACGCCCGCCGCAGCTTCGCCGACGCCCGCCACCGGTTTCCCGAGGTCGATGAACGGAGAGAGCGCGCCGGGCGTCACCGCCGGCGAGATGGAGGAGATGCCCGGCGTCGACTCGTCCCCCCGCCGCTACTGACAGCTCCCCCCGCCGCCGCGCACTTTCGGCGGTACCGCTAGTGATCACCGATGAACGTCGGTGACCACACTGCCGAGGGCGACGTGCAGTCACCGGCCAGGACACGGCTCGGCCGGCCGGGTGCGGCGCACCCGGCCGGCCGTTTCGAATCCGACGCCTCAGCGGCTGAGCGGCCGAGCGGCCAGGCGCTCGACCGCCCGAGCACGCCGCCGCGGCCCTCACCTGTCCGCCACCCGCGGATCCGGCACCGAATCCCGCCCCGGCTCGGACGCGACCGGCTGCGCTGGCATGCCCGCCGCGGCGGGCTCGCCCCGGCGGTTGCGCCAGGTCAGCAGGATGGTCAGGAATACGACGGCGACGAATCCCGTCGCGACGGCGAAGGCGCCGGCCATGCCGCTGGTGAGCACATAGTGGCCGAGTTCCCGCGGGGCGAGGCCGTCCGGCGGGTTCGCCGCGGCGTGACGACTGGCGGCGCCGTAGACCGTGACGAGGACCGCGAGGCCGAGTGAGGCGCCTACCTGCTGCGTCACGACCATCATGCTGGCGGCCGCGCCGGCGTCCTGCGGCCGGGCGCCGGCGATCGCGCTGAGGTTGAGCGGTACGACGAGCATGCCGACACCGATTCCGAACAGCAGCATCGGGCCGAGGATCCCTGCCGGGTAGCTCGTGTCCGGCGAGAGCTGAGTCATCCAGGCCATTCCGCCGCCGCACAGCGCGGAGCCGGCGAGCATCAGCGGTTTCGCGCCGAGCCGGGGCAGCAGCGCGGACGTCCGCTGCGCGGAGGCCAGCAGGCCGAACGACAGTGGCAGGAACGCGAAACCCGCCCGCAGCGCGCTGAAGCCGAGCACCTCCTGAAGGAACTGCGTGGCGAAGAAGAACATCGAGAACATGCTGCCGAGCATCAGCAGAAGCAGCAGGTAGGTACGGACCCTGGCGGGTTCGGTCACCAGCCGCAGCGGGACCATCGGCTGCGCGGCACGGGTTTCCGCGACGACGAACAGCGCGAGGACGACGATCGCGACGCCGAACGCGGCCAGCGTCCAGGTGTCTCGCCAGCCGTCGGACGACGCCCGGATGAACCCGTACACCAGCGCCGCCAGGCCGACGGTCGCGGTGACGGCACCGACGAGGTCGAACCGCCCGGGAACACCCCGCCCGGCCCGGACGAACGCCGGCGCCAGCGCGGCGACCCCGATCGCGATCGGCACGTTGATGAACATCACCCAGCGCCAGGACACCCAGGTCGTGAGCATGCCGCCGAGAATCAGGCCGACGGAGCCACCGACCCCGTTCGCAGCGGCCCAGGCGGCGAGAGCCCTGGTCCGGCCGGAGCCTTCGGGGAAGTTCGCCGTGAGCAGCGCGAGGGCGTTCGGCGAGGCGCAGGCGGCTCCCACCCCCTGCCCGATCCGGCAGGCCACCATCATCCAGGATTCGGTCGCGAGCCCGCCTGCCAGCGAGGCGACGCTGAACAGCAGCACCCCGGCCTGGAACACCCGCAGCCGGCCGAGGATGTCGCCGGCACGCCCGCCCAGCAGCAGCAGCCCGCCGAAGGCGAGCGTGTAGGCGTTGAGCACCCAGGCCAGGCCAGTCGGCGAGAAGCGCAGCGCGCGCTGGATGTCGGGGAGCGCGACGTTCACGATCGTCGTGTCCAGCACGAGCATCAGCTGGCTGGCCACGATCACGGCGAGCGTGATGCGGCCTCGCATCCCACCGGGGAGCGCGCCAGGAGGATCGTCCGTCTGCCGGGCCGCCGCCGCTGTCGACACCGTTACCTCCCAGGGAACCTCGATTAAGGTCCGATCTTGTACCTTACGGAGGCATGCTACCTACGCCGACCGGCGATTGGGTACCGATAAGTATCTTAATTGCGACGGTACGATCAGCGTTGTGGCACGAGAACCGGGCAACGCACGAGCACCGGACACACGGACCGCGCGCAAGGCTCCGGCGACGGCGGCCGTCCGATGACGGTCCTGTCCAACTCCGGCGCCAACTCCGGCTCCGGCTCCGGCGCCAGCTCCGTCAGGGCGACTGGCGCGGCCACCCGCCGCCGGGGCGCGAACCTGCGGCAGGCCATCTTCGACGCGGTGTTCGAGCAGCTGCAGAGCGTCGGCTACGCCAACCTGACGATGGACAAGGTTGCCGCGGCCGCGCACACCAGCAAGACCGTCCTCTACCGCCGATGGTCATCCAAGGACGAGATGATCATCGAGGCACTGCGGGAGGCGCTCCCCTCTCCCGCGGACGTGCCGCTGACCGGTGCTGTGCGAACCGATGTGCACGCGCTGCTGCGGTGCATCCAGGACTCGTTGGCCTCGACCAGGGGCACCGCGCTGCAGGTGGTCTCGGCGGAGGCCGGCTGCGAGCGCGGGTTCCTCCGCCAGGCGATCATCGAGCACGTCGTCGCGCCCTGCATCGAGCTGATCCTCGGAGTCCTGCGGCGCGGCGCCGCGCGCGGCGAGGTCCGGCCGGACGCGGCCTGCGAGCTGGTGGCCGGCAGCGGCCCCGCCATGCTGGTCCAGTACTCCCTGGTCCACGGCCCGGTCGTCCCCGACGACTTCGTCGCGACCGTCGTCGACCAGATCGTCCTACCCCTGACGAGGCCAGCCTCAGCCCAAGACGGCTGACCCGCGGTGACGACCACCGATCACGTCACCGACGCCTGAGCGGCATCGCGCCACCTTCGCCGTCTGCAGATTGGCCATGATGCTTGCGGTGTCGGGGTGGTCGGGGCCTTGGACGTTTTCAGTCAGTAACTTCCAGCGCACGGGATGCCCGAAGGAGCGCCTCATCCGTCTGCCCAAAGTCCTGCAGCTCCTCACCACCCGCCCGGCAGGTCCTGTCTGCAGGGTGGTCGATGATCTGGTGGATTTTTCGGCGCTGGGACTCCGAAAAATCCACCAGATCATGAACTACCCAGCGATCTGACGGGATCTTGGGCGCGGCCTCGGCGCGCTGCTCCGACTTTCCCGCCAGACGATCAGACAGCGAAGCGCGCAGGCCCTCCAGAAGCTGATTCCCTTGATCGGTGGTCCCCCGTGGGCGGCGCTGGTCGCCCGCTACGGGAGGGCCCGCGTCAGGCCAGGATGGCTTTGCAACGAATAGCACGCAGGCTTTGCCAAGCTACTCGTAGTCGCATCGTGGCTGCCGCTGGCATGGGGCTTCGCCGCGCGAGCCTTGCTTACCGGTTACCTGAGCCGTCCGACTGGCGGGCCGCTGCCGCCGCGTCGGCGAGGGCGTCGATGGTGCGTTCGATGCGGGCCGTCTCGGCGGCGAGGAGCATCGGGTCGCCGAAGGCGTTGGCGAGCAGGGCGGCGCCCTGTTCCCTGGCCAGCAGGGACACCGCCTCGGCGGGTGCGTCCGGGACGCCGAGCTCGGTCAGCTGGCGGGTGATCCAGTCGATGATGGTGCGCAGCAGCGTGGCGGCGCAGTCGTGCAGGCCGCCGTCCACCTTGCCGAGATCATTCGAGAGGCCACCGATCGGGCAGCCACGGGCGGCCATGAGGTCGGCGACCTCGGTCCAGCTGCGGACCAGCCCCAGAAGGCGGGCTCTGGGCGTCGCCTCCCGGTCGAGCGCGGCGAACACCTCGTCGATGCGGCGCGCGTGCTCGTCGACGACGGCGCGCAGGAGGTCGTCCCGCGTCTTGAAGTAGTAGTACACGTTGCCGAGCGGCACGTCGGCCGCCTTGGCCACGAGCGCCAGCGTCGCGCCCTGCACCCCGCGGCTGTGCACGATCTCGGCCGCGCTGTCGATCAGCCGTTCGCGCTTTCCGGGCCGCGCCGCGGCCACCGACCGCATCAACCCACCTGAGTCAGTCATCTCACTGACGAGCCTACCGACGGCGGATCGACGCCACAACTATGGTATGAGTTAGTTGACTTACTAACTCACCCTCCTGGAGATCATCCATGGTGGCCTCTGGCCAGACGGCTCCCGCGCCGACCGAGTCGGTGCTCGCGACACAGCGGGGCAAGCAGATCCTGGTGCTGCTCTGCGCGGTCGGATTCCTCGACTTCGTCGACGCGTCGATCGTCAACGTGGCTCTCCCCTCGATCCGGACCGACCTCGGCTTCACGATCCAGAACCTGCAGTGGGTGCTCGGCGGCTACCTGCTCACCTACGGCGGCCTGATGCTGCTCGGCGGACGGGCAGCCGACCTGATCGGGCGCCGTCGCCTGCTGCTCGCGGGCACGACGGTCTTCATGCTGTCCTCGGCGACCGCGGGCCTGGCACAGGACGACATCGCGCTCGTGGTGTCCCGGCTGGTCCAGGGGGTGGGCGCGGCGATGATGCTCCCGGCCGCGCTGTCGCTCCTGACCACCACGTTCTCCACCCCCCAGGACCGGACCAGAGCCCTCGGGGTGTGGGGCGCGCTGGGCGGCCTCGCCTCGGCCGTCGGCGTCTTCCTCGGCGGGCTCATCTCCGCCGGGCCGGGCTGGCGGTGGGTCTTCTTCGTCAACCTGCCCGTGTGCCTGGCCGTGCTGGCCGCGACCACACGGCTCATCCCCCGCGACCGTGACCGCGACCGCGCGCCGGGCCGGGACCGCGACCAGGGCCGAGCGGGCCTGGCGGGCTTCGACGTCTTCGGCGCCCTGCTCATCACCGCCAGCATGCTGCTGCTGGTCTACACGATCGTCGAGGCGCCCGAACGCGGCTGGGGCGCGACGCGCACCATCGCCGGGCTCGCCGGCGCCGGCGTCCTGGCCGTCGTGTTCGCCGGGTACGAGCTGCGCCACCGCAACCCGGTCGTGCCGTTCTCGATCTTCAGGATCAGGGGCCTCGCCGCGGCGGACGTCACCCAGGTGCTCGCGATGGCGGGCTTCTACGCGATGTTCTTCTTCATCACCCTGTACATGCAGAACGTCCTTGGCTACTCGAAGATCGAGGCAGGGGCCGCGTACCTCCCGACGACCTTCGGAGTGGCCATCGCCGCCGGCGTGGGTGCCCAGGTCATCGCGCGGCTGGGCACCCGGCCGGTGATCGTGACCGGCGCGCTGCTCGGCGCGGCCGGGATGTTCTGGCTGTCCCGCATCCCCGCGAACGGCTCCTTCCTCGCCGACCTCCTCGGCCCGCTGCTCGGCCTGGCCGCCGGCCTCGGCCTGGTCTTCGTCGGCGTGACCACAGCGGCGCAGACGGGCGTCCCCGAGGAGACCGCCGGACTCGCGGCCGCACTGATCAACGCCTCCACCTGGCTGGGCGGGGCGATCGGCGTCGCGATCCTCAGCGCGGTCGCGACATCCCGCACCCAGGACGTCGCCGCCACCGGCGCGCCCGACACGACGGCGCTCACCGAAGGCTTCCAGAACGCGCTGCTGGTCGCCTCGGTGTTCCTCCTGGCCGCGGCCGTGATCGCTCTGCGCACCGCGGGCTCCCGCCCGCCGGCCACGACGGAGGCGACGACGGCGACCACGGCAGGCTCCCCGGTCGCGCCAGCGGCGCCCGCGCCCCGGACGGCTCCCCCAGAGGCGGCGGCCGTGCCGAAGGCAGCCGTTGACGGATAGGGGACGCACGGCCCCGGCGGCGGCGCCGAGCCGCCGCCGGGGCAGCATCGCGGCTCGTCTACGCCTCCCATCGGCCGGTCGGCGCGGGAACCATGACGCCGCGGCCGCACTCATGTGCCGAGTGGCCATCCCCGCGGCCCCGCAGGCCGGAAGGCCCGCTCGAGTGGCCGGTGGCGGTGCGCGAACAGTGCCGAGACCGCCGACGTGACCGCGGCGCCGAGGCCCGGTACGCGGGCGAGCGGCTTCCGCAGCTCGAAGGTGAGCCGGTCGTGAACCACGGTCCCGGCCCCGCCGTCCCTCGGCTCGAGCGTCCGCTCGTGCTCCCACCGGCTCATCGACAGCATCGTCGAGGTCTCGCGGAACCGTCGCCCCGGCTCGCGCTCCGCGATGAGGAGATCGTCGTAGTCGAACGGAATGAAGCCCAGCAGCAGCAGCCAGCTGCGCCCCGCCACTTCACCGAGGGGAAGGCCGTCCAGGCTGCCGCCGCGGAACGAGCGGGGCACCGTCATCCGCAGCCAGGGCCAGAACTCGTCGTTCACCCCCGCCATCCGGCTCACCCGGGCCCACACCTGCGCCGGCGGGGCGGGAATCTCACGTCGCCGTTCGACGGACCTGACGCGTCCGGCCACCGGCCCACTGCTGGTCACGACAAGAATCTAAGGCACCCCGCCCGCGTCACGATTCACATTGCGTTACGGCAGGCATACCGAACGAAATATCCTTGTGACGCCGGGTTTACCTGGTCACGCGCCGGGAATCGCGGAGCCACCGCTGGTCGCCTGGCCTGCGGAAGCACGGCACGGGGCGGCGTGGCCCGGTCGTCGGTGGCGGAGCCGGACATCATCCGGCCATGAGCGTCTCCCTCCCGCACGTCGCCCCAGGTGGCGCGACGTGGGGTGGTGAGAACGGCCCGTGAGAATTCGACAATCCCGTCGACCCCGTGGACCTCGTCGACCAGACCGGCATTCCCTTCGTTTCCCGGGGACGGCCGCATACCACCGCGGCGGCGGTGAGCAGGGCGTTCGGCGCGGCCGGAGCACTCGGCGCGGCCGGAGCATTCGGCGCATTCGGCCGGCGGTCGCCGCGCTGGGAGCACTGGCGCTGGCCGCCGGGCCGGTACTGGCCGGTTGCGGCGGATCCTACGACGACGGCGGCCGCGGTCCGGTCCGGCTGACCTGGTATGTCTACAACGAGTCGTCCGGTTCGTTCGCGAAGGCCGCCGGCGACTGCTCGGCGGCGTCGAAGGGCCGCTACACGATCGGCGTCAACGTCCTGCCGAACGACTCGGACGGGCAGCGCCAGCAGCTGGTCCGCCGGCTCGCCGCCGAGGACTCCTCCATGGACATCCTCACGCTGGATGTGACCTGGACGGCCGAGTTCGCCGAGGCCGGCTGGATTGTACCGTTCCCTGCGGCCGACGCGAAGCGGCTCACCGACGGTATGCTGCCGGTCGCCGTCGAGACCGCCACCTGGGACGACCGGCTCTACGCCGTGCCGCTGAACACCAACGCGCAGCTGCTCTGGTACCGCAAGGACCTGGTACCGAACCCGCCGAAGACCTGGGACGCGATGCTCGCCGACGCGAAGCGGCTGGCCGCGGAAGGCAAACCCCACTACGTCGAGGTGCAGGGCGCCCAGTACGAGGGCTACACGGTCCTGTTCAACTCGCTCGTGGCCTCGGCCGGCGGCCGGATTCTCAGTGACGACGGCGCCCAGGTCGTGCTCGGCCCACCGGCCGGCAAGGCCGTCGAGGCGATCCGGGCGCTCGCGCACTCACCGGCCGCGGACCCGTCCTGGTCGAACCAGAAAGAGGACGACAACCGGCTCGCGTTCGAGACCGGATCGGCCGCCTTCCAGCTGAACTACCCGTTCATCTATCCGTCCGCGAAGCAGAACAACCCGAAGCTGGCCGAGCAGATCGGCTGGACGCAGTGGCCGACGCTGGTGGCCGGCCAGCCGTCGCACACGACGGTCGGCGGCTACAACCTGGCGATCGGCGCCCACAGCCGGCACCGGGCCGAGGCGGCCGCGGCGATCGAGTGCATGACGAGCCGGGACAACCAGATCCGCACGGCGATCGACGGCGGGCTCGCACCGACCCTCGAGGAGCTCTACACCGACCAGAAGTTCATCGACGGCGGCTACCCGTTCGCGGCGGCGATCTACGAGGCGCTGCAGAACGCCAGCGTCCGCCCGCAGACGCCGGCCTACCAGAGCGTGTCGTTGCAGATCGCGCACACCCTGTCGCCGCCGTCCTCGGCGAGCACGGGGCAGCTCGGCGACCTGCGCTCGGCGATCGCCGACGCCATCGAGTCGAAAGGACTGGTGCCGTGAGCGGAGCGGAGCGCGGCACGCAACGCCCGCCTGAGGAACGAGGGCGAACGTTGCGTGCCGCGCGGAGACGGAGCGAACCAGAAATGCAGACAGTCACTGCAGGTGAAGTAGGTAGTGGCACGCAGCGGCCAGCCCCCGCGACTCCGCCGAACGGGAAGGCGAAAGCGAAGGCGAAAGCGAAGCTGTCGGCCGGGGCGCGCGCCGAGCGGCGGCTTGGCTGGGCGCTGTGCGCGCCGGCGGTGGTCGTCATCCTGGCGGTGACCGGCTACCCGATCGGATACGCGATATACCTGTCGCTGCGGCGCTACGACCTGCGGTTCCCGGACGACTCGAAGTTCGTCGGCCTGTCGAACTACGGGACGGTACTGACGTCGTCGCTGTGGTGGCAGGCGCTCGCCGTGACCGTCATCATCGCGGCGATCTCGGTGGCGATTCAGTTCGTGCTCGGGATGGCGCTCGCGCTGGCGATGCACCGGGCGCTCGTCGGCCGCGGGCTGATCCGAACGGTGATCCTCATCCCGTACGGGATCGTGACCGTCGTCGCCGCGTTCGGCTGGCGGTACGCCTGGACGCCGGACACCGGCTACCTGTCCCACCTGTTCGGAGATTCCGCGCCGCTCAGCTCGCAGGTCTGGGGCATCTCTGTGATCATCCTGGCAGAAGTGTGGAAGACGACGCCATTCATGGCGCTGCTGCTGCTCGCGGGGCTCGCGCTCGTCCCGGAGGAGCTGCTGCGGGCGGCGAAGGTCGACGGGGCGACCGCCTGGCAGCGGCTGACCCGCATCATGCTGCCGCTGATGAAGCCGGCGATCCTGGTCGCGCTGCTGTTCCGCATGCTCGACGCGTTCCGCATCTTCGACAGCATCTACGTGCTGACCGCCGGGGCGTACGACACCCGGTCGGTGTCGATCCTGGGCTACGACAACCTGTTCACGGCGCTGAACCTGGGCGTCGGCTCGTCGTTGTCGGTGCTCATCTTCCTCGTCGTGGCACTCGTCGCGTTCGTCTTCGTCAAGGGGTTCGGCACCGCCGCGCCCGGTCGGGAGAGCCGCCGATGACCACCGTCGCCTCCACTCCTGCTTCGGGAGCCGCCGGAGCCACTGGGGCCACTGGGGCCGGCAGCGCCGCCGGCGGGGCGAAGGCGCGCCCGCGGCGCCCGTCCGGGGAGCGCAACGCGCTGCTCGGCTGGTCCGTCGCGAACCTCGTCATCGTCGCGCTGTCGCTGGTGCCGCTGCTGTGGCTGGTCTCGCTGTCGTTCAAGACCCCGGACAGCATCAGCGACGGCCGGTTCCTCCCGCGGCACTGGACCTTCGAGAACTACCGGGGGATCTTCGCCGAGTCGCTGTTCACCCGGGCGCTGCTGAACAGCCTTGGAATCGCGCTCATTTCCACCGTGCTGGCCGTGGTGCTCGGCTCGATGGCCGCATACGCGATCGCCCGGCTCGACTTCCCGGGCAAGGGGCTGCTCGTCGGGCTGGCGTTGCTGATCGCCATGTTCCCGCAGATCTCGTTGGTCAGCCCGATGTTCAACCTGTGGCGGCAGACTGGCATCTTCGACACCTGGATCGGGCTCATCATCCCGTACCTGACGTTCTCGCTGCCGCTGGCCATCTACACGTTGTCGGCGTTCTTCCGGGAAATTCCCTGGGACCTGGAAAAGGCCGCGCAGGTCGATGGCGCCACGCCCTGGCAGGCGTTCCTGCGGGTCATCGCCCCGCTGGCGGCGCCCGGCATGGTGACGACCGCGATCCTCGTCTTCATCTTCTGCTGGAACGACTTCCTGTTCGCCATCTCGCTGACCTCGACGGAACGGTCCCGGACCGTACCGGCCGCGATCGCGTTCTTCACCGGCGCGTCGGAGTTCGCCCAGCCGATCGGTTCGATCGCGGCGGCGGCCGTCGTCATCACCATCCCGATCATCATCTTCGTGCTGCTGTTCCAACGTCGGATCGTCGCCGGGCTGACCTCCGGCGCGGTGAAGGGATAGGCCCGGCCATGGCGGACATCGTGCTCGACCACGTCACCAAGCAGTACCCGGACGGCCGGCTCGCCGTCGAGGACGCGAGCCTGTCCATCGCCGACGGCGAGTTCGTCATCCTGGTCGGCCCGTCCGGCTGCGGGAAGTCGACCACGCTCAACATGATCGCCGGCCTGGAGGACATCACCGCCGGCGAGCTGCGCATCGGCGGGAAGGTCGTCAACGACCTGGCGCCGAAGGACCGCGACATCGCCATGGTGTTCCAGAGCTACGCGCTCTACCCGCACATGTCGGTGCGCCGGAACATGGGCTTCGCGCTGGAGCTCGCGAAGCGGCCCAAGGCGGAGATCAACGAGAAGGTCGAGGAGGCCGCGCGGGTGCTCGACCTTACCGAGCACCTGGACCGCAAGCCGGCCCAGCTATCCGGCGGCCAGCGCCAGCGGGTCGCGATGGGCCGGGCGATCGTCCGCTCCCCCAAGGCGTTCCTGATGGACGAGCCGCTGTCCAACCTCGACGCGAAGCTGCGCGTACAGATGCGCACCGAGGTGTCCCGGCTGCAGAACCGCCTCGGCACCACCATGGTGTACGTCACCCACGACCAGACCGAGGCGATGACGCTCGGCGACCGGGTCGCCGTGCTGCGGTCCGGGCGGATCCAGCAGGTCGGCACGCCGACCGAGCTGTACGGCCGGCCGGCCACCATCTTCGTCGCCGGCTTCATCGGCTCCCCGGCGATGAACTTCGTGCCGGCGACCGTCGAGGACGGCGAGCTGCGCACCCCGTTCGGCGCGATCACCCCCGACGAGCGGCAGCGGCGGCTGCTCGAGAGCTGGAACGGCGGTGGCGGCAGTACGACGACCGGCGGCAGCACCACGGCCGGCGGCGGTGCCACGGCCGGCGGTGGCACCGGCAGGTCGCTGATCGTCGGAGTGCGGCCGGAGCATTTCGAGGACGCCGCGCTGGAGCAGGTCGCCGACCGGCCCGGCCTGCGGTTCACCATCACCGTCGACGTGCTGGAACGGCTCGGCTCGGACAGCTACGCCTACTTCACCGTGGCCGGCGGCCGGGCCCAGATCGCCGACCTCGAGGAGCTGGCCCACGACGCCGGCACCGTCGACCTGTCCAGCGGCGCCGAACAGGTCGTCGCCCGCCTCGACGCCGCCAGCCGGATCCGCGAGGGCGACAAGGCCGACCTCTGGCTCGACACCGGCCAGCTGCACCTGTTCGACCCCGACACGGGCCGCAACCTGGACGACGCGGCGAGCGGTACCACCTAACCCGCGCCGGCCCGCCCGCACGCCCAAGCAAGTGCGTGCGGGCGGGCCGGCGCGGGACCAACCGTCGTCCTGTACATTTGCCGACAGCCCCGATCTACCGGCGACGCCTGCATATACCTTCCCCGTGAAACCTGTCCGGGGGGACTTATGCATAATCCAGGTTTGCCGACATTGCCGTCCGGTTTGAAAATGCCATCCCGTTGGAGTCTCTGGACAACAGCGGCCGGGCTGAACACGGACATCGGACCAGTGCGCAATGGCTGAGGGCGACGACTCAGGAGGAGATGCCGCCGGCGGCGGTGGCGACTCCCCTTTCAGCGCTATCCGCCGGTTCGTCTACTACCTCGTCCTCTTCGCCATGGTGGCGATCGGCATAGATGCAGGCGGAAAGATCAACGACGGGGTGGTGTGCCGCGTTATCGGCGGCGCGATCGGAGCACTCCTCGTCGCCGGCTATCACCTACTTCCCGACTTTCCCAAGGACGACCCACCGAAAAGCGACGAGAAGAAGGACTGACCCGGGAGGCGATCGTCGGCGCGGCGCTCGACCTGCTGGAGGACAAGGGGCTCGACGGCGTGACCCTGCGCGCCGTCGCCTCCGCGCATCGGCATCCCCGCGAGCGGACCGGCCTGCCCAGAGAACGCCGAGTCCGACCGAGGAGCCGCCCCTTCCGCTAGCCGCCACTCCGACGCGGCCGCCCCATCCCCATGGGGCGGGCCTTCTGCCCGTCAGCTGGCCATCGCGACCACGACGACGATGGCCAGCACCAGCGCCACCATGCCGACCGACCTCCAGACGGTCTGGGCGAACGTACCGCTTTCCAGGTCGACGTCGAGATCCCAAGTATGTGGCTCGGGCTCGACGGGGGCCGCTGCGCGCCTGGGTTCGCGGGTCGCCCGCGCGCGGGCCACGACCTGGTCGAGCTGCGCCTCGATCTCCTGACCAGAGTCCACGTCGAACAGCTCGCCGAGCTCTCGGATCAGCTGCCGGATCCTCCCCCATCGTTCTCGATCCACGCCAGGAAGCGGCTCGGAAGGTCGCGCGGCGGTGGCCGCCAGCCGGGCGGTCGCGCGCTCAGCCTCCTCTGCACGCTGACGCAGCCGCTCGCGTTCCTCCTCGAGCGCGGCCTGCTCCGCCTCCAGCTGAACCACCCGTTGTGCCAGGGAGTGTCGAGCGCCGTCGGCTTCCTGCGCATGCCGACGAATCTGCTCGATCTCGCGTTCGCGGGGCTCGGCATCTGAGGCAGCTCCGTCGTAGGCCCAGGCAAGCAGGCTCTCCGCGTCGTAGACGTCGGCGCTCTGCCGGGCGGTCTCCCACGCGGCCGCGTCCGGATACCGACGGTAGGCACTGACCAGAACATGGGCGGCTTCCAGGTGGTCGGACTGCAGAGGGTAGCCGGTCAGGTCCGCCACCTGGCCGCGGAAGGCGCGCACGTCTGGGAGGAGGAAGGAGATCCGGACATCGGGCTGCTGAGCTGCCTCCCCCACCCCGAAGGCCCAGTCGGCCGAGACGTAGCTGCCCAGGATGGCCCGCGCGCCGGCCAGCAGGACCAGCGGGTCGGCGCTATGGCCGACGACGGTCAGCCGACCGTCGCCGGCTCGCAGTAGGGCGTCGACGAACCGTGCCAGCTCCTGTCGGACGCCGGGCTCCCGCGCGGCGTCCGACAGTCGACGGAAACCCGGGGTCGCGAGGTCCTGTAGGTGATCCTGTGGGATCGGTTCCAGGGTGTCCGGCAGCTCACCTGTCGGGAACCAGCCGTCCCAGTCCGCGAGGCCGAGCCCGGTCCTCGCGTCCACGCCGGTGCCGACGAGGACGTGCGCGCCGACAGCGAGCCGGCCCGACGAGGCGTCGGGAGCCCGGCGCACGATCATGGTGCGGCGGGTCGGGTCGTCGGGAACCCGTACGACGCTCAGGCCCGGCGCCGCACCGGCGTCGCGCGTTCGGTAGGGGGCGTCCACCAGCGCGAGGAAGCGATCGGATACCAGGGCCGAGTCCGGCAGGGTCGTCGCGACTGGCGCCAGCGCCCGCAGGGTGGGGTCATATCGGACGATGATCTGGTCGACGACATCCGCGGCGTTGTCCATAAACAGTCGGCCACTCCCAGGACAGGCTCATTTCCGAGCTTCTTGATCGTCGCCGACCGGCAGCGCCGACGGTCCGTGCGCCCGACGAGACTGGGCTCATCGGAGCAGCGTCACCAGATCATCGCCATCAGTATGGACTGCCTCCGCAGGCCTCACGAGGCGCGGCTCTCCCCCAGCCGGGGACGGTTGTCCTCGAACAGCTCGGCTATCCGGCGGCGCGGGCAATGTACGACGAAATCCTGGACCAGCGGCGGATCCTCGGCGAAGACCATCAGCCACCATCCGTGCGAAAGCTGCCCCGGCCAACCTGGACGAGGCCCAACTCCCCGCTGGCCGGAGCAGCGGGGCCGGCCTGGGTCGTCTAGAACGGGGTCAGGACGAGGGTTAGCTGCGTCGGGGCGTGGTCCTCGATGTAGGAGGCCTGTGCGGCGACGTCGTCGAACGCGAAGCCGTAGGCGCGGTGGTTGTCGGTGTGCTCGTGCAGGACCCGGGCGTAGTGGTTCGTCACGGCGTCGCCGTAGAAGGAGCCCGCGTCGGCGACGGGTTGCGGCGCGTCGGCGAGCAGCGTCGAGCGGTTGAACCCGGCGCCGATCACGGCCGCGACCGGCCCGGTGACGCCGTCGTTCGGCGCGGCGAGGGCACCGTCGCAGTAGAGGACGTCGCGGGTCGCCGGCCGAGCGAAGGAGGCGACGCCGCCGTCGAACACCAGCCTGTCCCCCAGGACCCGGCCGGTGACCCGCCGCCCGGCGGTGTCGACGGTCAGCGGCCGCGACGCATAACGGCTCCACACCGCATCGACGTAGGAGTCGTAGTAGCCGGCCGGGAACAGTCCGGCGTCCAGGCCGTGCCCCGGGGCGATCACCCGCAGGCCGTCGACGACCAGCGGGGCGAACTGCGGGATCGCGCGCAGCGCGGCGAAGACCGCGTCCCGGCCGCCGGGCGCGACCTGGCCGGTCGTCTGGTCGCTGCCGCCGTCGCCGTGCAGCCGCAGCAGCAGCGGGACGGAGAACATGTCGACCATGGTGGTGTTGCAGAACATCCCGGTCGCGGTGTGGGTGAACTCGGCGAAGTCGTGCAGCACGGCGTAGCCGGGGTCGTCGCGCACCCAGCCGGCCGGGTGCTGCAGCGCCGGGCGGCCGGCGCCGTCGGTGACAACGCGGAAGTCGAGCCGGCTGCCGATCGACACGTAGATCCGCCCGGACATGCCGACGGGGATCGCGGCGAGCGTGTCGCCGTCGGCGGCCAGCGGGATCGCGATGGCGGCGCCGTCCGTACCCGCCGTCGCCTCGGCCGCGATGCCGTCCGCGCGGCCGTAGACCTGCCGGCCGGTGGCCAGGTCGGTCCCGACGACGTGGAACCAGATCTCCCGGTTGGCGTACCGGTAGGTGTGGTTGACGATCACCAGAGGCAGCGGCGTGCCGGGAGTGTGGGCTGGGATCTCGACGGCTGCCTCGGCGGCGCCGAGCGGCCTGGCCCGGGCGGTGCCGCCGAGGTGGGTGCCCACGGCGGCGCCGCCTGCGCAGGCGCCGGCGAGCACGGCGGCGCCGCCCAGCAGGGCGCGTCGGTTCAGCATCTAGGTCTCCTCATGGCTGGCGGATAGCTGTCGGCGTCGGCTGGTTGCGCGCCGCCGCGGTTCGCCCGATGACCGGCGGTCCAGCCATTGATCGCCAGCCGAGTTGCATGGCGCACATGTTCAGGGCCCGAGACGTGCGGGGCGCGACCCAACTGGCGATCTTGACCAAGCCTGCCGCGGTGCGAACGGGGCCCGGTGTGGCACTGGACGTCGGCGGCGTGGACGTGGGTGAGGGGATCGCGGCCCGTACGGACCCGGCGGGGTGCCGGCGCCGTCGGCAGGCCGATGCCGACGGCGCCGGCGGTGTCGACGGCGCCCCGGGGAGGGGGACGGAGCGGGGCGACGCCGACGCCGGTCCGCGACTGGCGCCCGCGGACCGGGGTCCAGTCGCGGACCGGGGTCCAGGTGGGCTCAGCCGCCAGCGCCAGCGCCAGCGCCAGTGCCGGCGCCGAAGATCCGGGTGAACTCCAGCGGCTGCTGGGCGAGGCTGCTGCAGGTCGCCTGGGCGTAGTCGGCCGGGCCGCCGGGGCATGGCTGGTCCCGGGTCAACGACCACATCGACCACCAGGCCAGGCCTTGCCGCGTGGCGAACGCGGTGAGCTCGCGGGCGTCGGACTGGCGGAACACCTCGGTGCGCACATCGTTGACGCCGATCATCGGGGTGACCGCGACCCGCGACCACGCATCCGCGTCCGACAGCGCGAACACGCCCTTCACCTGGGCCTGCGTGGCGGTCGCAGCGTCTATCGCGTATTTGCCCATCCGGCCGTCCGGGCTGGGCGCCGCACCGTCGCCGTAGTCCATCGCCATCACGTTCACCGCGCCGACGGCCACACCGCGCTGGCGGGCGTTCTCCAGCAGCGCCACGCCTGTCTGCGTCAGCCCCGACGGCAGCACCGGCAGCGTGAACGACACGTCGAGGCGACGGCCCTGAGCGGCGGCGTCCCGTTGGAGCTGCGCGATCGCCTGGGCGCGCCGGTCGTTCGCCGCTGTGTCCGCCAGCGACGAGCCCTCGATGTCGAAGTCGACCTTGGTCAGACCGTAGGTGGTGATCACTTGGCCGTAGGCGGCGGCGAGCGCAGCAGAGGTGGTGCAGGCCTGGCCGAGCTCGGTGCCGTTCGCGCCGCCGAACGAGACCCGCACGTCCCCGCCGAGCGCGCGCAGCCGGCCGATCTGGCCGGGAACGCCGTCCTGGTTCAACAGCGAGACGCCGCCCCAGCGCGGGTTGCAGCCGCCGCTGCCGAGCACGAACGCCAGCGTGTAGGTACGCACCCCGGTGGCCTGGGCGGCCCCGACCAGGTCGTACGGCGGGTACAGCGAGGTGTCGATGTAGGGCGCGAACCGGCCGGTGCCGCCGCCGGGCGTGCCGGTGGCCGGTGGCGGGGTGCTCGACGACGACGGGGACGGGGACGAGACAGGCGGCATGGACGTGGCCGGAGCGGTCGTCGCCGGCGACGACGGGGATGGCGACCGAGACGGTGCGACGGTCGTGGTGGCCGTGGTGGCCGGCGACGACGGGGACGGCGACTCCGGCTGGCCGCCGGGCGTGCAGGCCTGGCCGTCGATCCGGCAGCCCGCCGGGTCGGTGCCGCCGCCGGGGGCGCTCACGACGAAGCCGACGTCGAGCGACGCCTCCGGCGGGAGCTCGCGCTGCCAGGACGGCGGGGTGACGGTGACGTGCCGGCCGTCGACGCGGTGCTCGGCGTTCCACAGGGAGGTGATCCGCCCGCCGGCCGGCAGGTCGAACTCGAGGGTGAACCCGCGGGGCGACCCGGTCGTGTTCGTCACCCGGTACTGGGCGGAGTAGCCGGTCTCCCAGGCCCCGGTCCGGCTGTAGGCCGCCGCGAACACGGCGGCGGACGCGGTGCCGGGGATGGTGAGGGCCAGGACGAGCCCGGTCACGGCGGCCAGCGCCACCGCCGTGCCGGAGACGATCTGTCGGCGGCGTCGGCGGTGCCGGCCCTGCTTCGGCGACATCGTGAGATGACCTCCTCGGGGTGTGCTCGCGCCGCACGCTAGCCAGCGGTCAGGCTCGCGCCGGCCGGCCTGAGGCAGCCGAGAAGATCTCTTAAGACTGGCTTAGGGAACGCGCGGACCGGTCGTTCCCGAGATCCCACGCCCGCCCCGCCCCGTGGCGTGGCCGCGCTCAGCCCGCCGGCGTGGCCGCGCCGGCGCCGGGCCGGAGGCGGTGCGCAGCCGCAGCTGGATGTCCGTGCCGCCCAGGCCGGAGCGCCCGATCGCCAGCTCTCCGCCGGTCGACGTGGCGACCCGGCGGGCGATGTCCAGGCCTAGCCCGGTGGAGCCCGCGCCGCCCGCGCCGGCACCGCGACGCACCGCCGCCACCGGGTCGGCGATGCCGGGCCCGGCGTCGGCGACTGCGATGGTCACGGCACCCGGGGTGACCCGCAGCGCGACCGCGAAGCCCACGCCCTCGTCGGTGTGCTGGAAGACGTTGCCCAGCAACGCGTCCAACGCGGCGACCAGCTCGGCCCTGGCGACCGGCACGGGCACGGGCACGCCTGCGGCCGCACCGGCGGCGCCGCCCGCGCCGGCCAGCCACCAGGGCCTGCCCTGGTCCTCGGCGAGCACCGACCAGAAGTCGACCCGGTCGCGGACCACCTCGGCCGCGTCGCAGCCCGCCACGACCAGACCGCCGGCGCCACGGTCGCGGATCGTGCGGATGATCTGGTCTGCCTCGTGCTCCAGCCTGTCGAGGGCGGCCCGGACGTGCTCGGCCGAGCCGGCGTCGGCGAGCCCGGCGTCGGCGAGGGCCGTGATGTTGAGCCGCAGCACGGTCAGTGGGGTCCGCAGCCGGTGTGACACGTCGGCGGCGAGCTCCCGCTCGGCGGCCAGGAGCTGGCGCACCCGGTCGGCCATCGCGTTGAACGCGACGGCGGCGTCGCGCACCTCCGGCGGCGTGCCGGCGTTCGGCGCCGGCACCCGGGCGTCGAGGTCGCCGGCGCCGAGCCGGCTGGCGGCGGCGGCGAGCCCCCGGGTCGCCCGCACGGTGCGGCTGCCGAGCCGGTCGGCGACCAGCACCGAGATCGCGACCAGCGCGGCCGCCAGCCCGCCGAGCACCAGCCAGGCCTTGATCACTCCCTGGTGGGTGGCGGCCGCGGGCACGAACACCTCGACCTCGGCGATCCGGGTGCCGTCGAGGGCCACCGGGCTCAGCAGCACCGAGCCGCCCGGGACGTCGACGACGGCAGCCTGGCCACTGGCCGCCACCGAGGCCAGCCGGGCCGGCCCGACCCGGGACGTGCCGACGGTGGTCAGGGTGCCGTCCGCCGCCGGCACGTGCAGCGCGGCGAGACCGTCGGCGCCGCCGCGGCTCGCCGCGAGCGCCCTGGTGAGCGCGAGCGGATCGGTGGTGACCGCCAAGGCGGGGCCGAGCTCGGCGGCGGTCCGCTCGGCGTGTACGAAGGCCCGGTCGCGCGCGGTCTGGGCGACGATCAGCGCGAGCGGGACCAGGAACGCCAGCGCGACCATCGTCGTCACCGCGACGGCGAGCCGGATCAGCTCCCGCCTCACAGCGTCAGCTCCCGTCTCATGACGCCTGCCTCACGACGACGCCCGCCTCATGACGTCGGTGCCTCCAGTTTCACGCCCACGCCGCGGACCGTGTGCAGGTAGCGTGGCCGGGCCGCCGTCTCGCCGAGCTTGCGCCGCAGCCAGGACAGGTGGACGTCGATCGTCTGGTCGCCGCCGTAGGCCTGGTGCCACACCGCCGCGAGCAGCTCGCCGCGCGCCACCACCTCGCCCGGCCGGGCGGCCAGGTAGGCGAGCAGGTCGAACTCGCGGCGGGTCAGGTCGAGGCGCTCGCCCGCGAGCGCCGCCGCCCGGCGCCGCACGTCGACGGACAGCTCACCGACCCGCAGCGGCGGGCTCGCCGGTGCCCCGTCCGGGTCGCCGCCGGGCCGGTGCGGCCGGGCCCGGCGCAGCACGGCCGCGACCCGGGCGTTGAGGTGCTCCGGCGTGAACGGCTTCACCAGGTAGTCGTCGGCGCCGTTGTTGAGCAGCCGCACGATCGTGGCGTCGTCGTCGCGCGCGGTCGCGACCACGACCGGCACGTCGGTGACGCCGCGCAGCATCCGCAGCGCGGCGGCACCGTCGAGGTCGGGCAGCCCCAGATCGAGCACGACCAGGTCGCAGCCGACCTGGGTGACCTCGCGGATCGCGTCCAGGGCGGCGCCGGCGCTGCGCACCGCGTGTCCGGCGGCGCCGAGGTGGCGGACCAGCGCCACCCGCACGGCCGGGTCGTCTTCGACCACAAGCACTGTCGCCATGCCGCCGTACGGTAGAGCCCGCCGCCCCGGGTGCCCCCTTTGCCCCACCTCGGATCCGCCCCGGCCCCGCCCCGCTCTCACGCCCCGCCCCGCTCTCACGCCCCGACCCGCTACCATGCCGAGGTGGCCAGGGCGCTGCGCCGCTTCTCGCTGTGGGCCGTCGCGACCGGCCTGGCCGTCCTGGTGTCCTGGTTCGGCGTCCGCCTCGCGCTCCCGTCGGAGGCCGCCAAGGACGCGGCGCGGACCGTCCCGGTCGACCGGCTGACGCTCCCGTCCCCGTCACACGCTCCGGGCGCCTCCGGGTCGCCCGCACCCATGCTGGTGCCCACGTCGCCGCCGGCTGTGTCGCCGGCGTCGGCCGGCCCCTCAGCCGGGGCGCAGGCCCCCTCCGGCGCCGGCGCCTCGGGCCGGCCCGCCGCGCCGGCGGCCCTGGCCACCGGCGCGGCGGGCGAGACGCCCGTGCCGCCGCCCGCGTCGGCGGGAGCCGCCGCCGACGGCGCCGAAATCCAGAGCTACGAGCTGACCGGCGGGCGGGTCGTGCTGGCGATGACCGCGGCGTCGGCGCGGCTGGTGTCGGCGACGCCCGACGCGGGCTGGCGGGTCCAGGCCTGGCAGGCCGAGGGCTGGCTGCGCGTCGACTTCAGCCGGGACGGCACGACCTCGTCGTGCTTCGTCACCTGGAACGGCCACCCGCCGTCGGTGCAGACCACCTGAGCGGCTATGCCTTCAACTGGACATTCAACGGGCAGTCCGCCCCGATGAGGTTCTGGCGCAAACCATTGCACGCGATGACCGATGCCTTCACCACCGCCGGCTTCCGTCTCTCCGTCATCAGCGAGCCGCAGCCCGATCCGGCCGCCCGTGAACTGTTCCCCAACGACTTCCATGACCTTTCCATCAAACCTGTCTTCCTGTTCTTCGTCGTCGAGGTACCGCCGTCACCCACCGGCTCGGACGACGCCAGTCGCGGACCATGAGCGGAGCCAGGGTCCCACTAGAAGCTGAAAAGATACTCCAGAATGCGATCATGTCGACATCATGTGCGACGGAGGGTCTGATCCTAGGAGAGGCCTCGCGCCGCAGTTGCACCTGGTCAACGGTTCTCTACGGTTGTCTCGAATTCTGCGTGCGGATGTGTCGGTTTGGCTGCGCGGTTGGCTTCTTGACCTGCCTGGGTGGCGGTCGGGGGCTTGCCGGATGGTGAGACGATGGCGGTTGCGAGGCGGCTTGGTGCCGTTCGGAGGTGTAGGGGCTACGGGGGTGGCCGGTGGGCGACGGTCTGTCGACCGAGGTGGTTCGAGAGCTGGCAGGGGTGTTTCAGGACCGAGAGTCGGCGCGGAATGTTCTTGATCGTGCGGGCTTTACTGCCCATCTGCGCCCGTGGGAGGCGTCGAACGCGCTGTCGTTTTGGGCTGCGGTGTCGCGGTCACTGGCTGACGGGGTGATGCCTGACGGGCGGGTGCGGCTGCTAGAGGCGGCCCGGGCGTTGTATCCGGCCAATCCGGTGTTCGTGTCCGAGCTTTCGGTAGGCGCCGCTGGGCCGGGCGCGGGAGCGCCGTCACCTGTCGTCTCTGTCGGGTCGGTGTCTATGCCCATGGCGCGGTCGGCGTATCTGGAGCAGGTGCGTCAGATCGCTCCGCCGCGCCTAGTCGACCGGGAGGCCCAACTCGCGCGGCTGGCCGAGTTCTGTACCGCTCCCGACGATGCGGCGGCTAGTTCGTATATGTGGTGGCGGGCGGCCGCGTGGACGGGCAAGTCCGCGTTGATGTCGAGTTTCGTGCTTGATCCTCCGCCGGAGGTGCGGGTGGTGTCGTTCTTCATCACCGCCCGGTATGCCGGCAACAGCGACCGGGCCGCGTTCGTCGACGTCGTTACTGAACAGCTCGCCGAACTGCTCGGTGAGTCGGTGCCGCCGTTTCAGGATCCGGGCCGCCAGGAGCGGCTGTGGTTCAAGTTCTTCGCCGACGCTGCAGCCGCCTGCCAGTCTCGTGGGCAGCGGCTGGTGCTGATCGTGGATGGCCTGGATGAGGACCGGGGGGTGACCCGACCAGGGGCGCAGAGCATCGCCGGGCTGCTGCCCGCCAGCCCGCCGCATGGCGCGCGGGTGGTGGTCGCGGGTGCCCGGACCCGCCGATCCCCGCGGACGTGCCCCCGGGTCACCCGTTGCGCGACCCGGCCATCATCCGGGCACTGGAGCGGTCTGCTCATGCCGCCGCGATCAGGGCTGACATGCAGGCCGATCTGCACCGTCTCCGGACCGGCAACCCCCTGGAACGGGACCTGCTCGGACTGGTGACCGCCGCAGAAGGTGGCCTCTCCGGCCGTGACCTGGAAGAACTGTCCACCGACAGTGACGTCACTGAATGGGACATCGAACAGCTATTGTCCACTGTCGCGGGCCGCAGTTTCGCCAGCCGCCCGGCCCAGCGGAACCCGGGCGACGGACCGCCGGTGTACCTGCTCGGCCATGAAGAACTCCAACAGGACGCCGTCCGCGATTACGGGCCCCGACGACTGGCCGACTACCGGGACCGGCTGCACACCTGGGCGCACGGATATCAGCAGCTGCGGTGGCCGGCGAACACCCCGGAATACCCACTGCGCGGCTACTACCGGCTGCTACTGGCGACCGGCGACCTGACCCGAACCGTCGACTGAGCCACCGACCAGGCACGGCACGACCGAATGCTCGACCTGACCGGCGGCGACACCGCCACCCTGGCCGAGATCACCGATGCCCAGAGCGCCGTCCTCGCGCAGCCATCTCCGGACCTGCCGCTGATGGCCCGCCTTGCCGTACACCGGCAACGGATCGCCGGCCGCAACAGCAACATCCCTACCCACCTACCCGCGATCTGGGTACGGCTCGGCCACACCACCCGCGCCGAGCAACTCGCCCGCAGCATCACCAACCCGTTCTCCCAGGCTCGGGCGTTGGCGGACGTCGCCGGCGCCCTTGCCCGAGCCGGCGAACAGGCCCGCGCCGAGCAGCTCGCCCGCGGCATCACCGAACCGTTCTTCCAGGCGCGGGCGTTGGCGGACGTGGCCGGCGCCCTTACCCGAGCCGGCGAACAGGCCCGCGCCGAGCAGGTCGCCGCCGACGCCGAGCAGCTCGCCCGCAGCATCACCAACCCGGACCACCAGGCTCGGGCGTTGGCGGGCATCGCCGGCGCCCTGTCCACGGCTGGTAATCGGGTGTGGGCTGTCCGTCTTCTCGGGGCAGCTCTTGGCGTCGGTCACTGGACCTATCTGCCGCTTTCCATAGTCGCTGACGTGAGCCCAAACGCGCTACATGTGATTGCTAACGCGACAGCCGGCAATCAAGAAGGCTGATAGCGCTCACGTAGAACTCCCGCACGTGAGCGTTCGCGTTCGCCGCCCGCTCCCGTATGTCCGCGGCCTCGTTCGCGCGCTTCGTCTCGGCGTTCGCCGCCCTGGTCTCGGCGTTGGCCTGCTGAGTCTCATCCAGCGCGATCAGAGCGCCCGCCACCGCTGTCAACGCCGCGGCGGCGGTCAGCAGTCCGCCCTGCAACGAAGCCCGAGCGTCCGCCTGATCAGTAGCCGGATACATCCGGACCGGCAGGTGCCAGATCGCGACCACCGCCGCGACCGCGCCCAGCCCTGCGAGGCCGGCAACCGTCAGTAGCCAACGACGGCCGGAACGCCGGGCCGATCCCCATTGTCGGTCACAAGGATGGTTGTACCGCTGTGCTTGTCAGCTGGTGGCACATCACGGCAAAGCGAAGCAGGACCGGCCGCTAAGCATCACGTGGGACGCGAGTGTCGAGTGTCAAGCATCTACCGAGACAGGACAGGCCGATTCAAGCCGATTCAAGATTTCAAGGCCGTCCCCGAAGCTGTCTGCGATACGAGGCGAACGGCTGCCGGTGAGAAGATCGGAGCTGTGATGGCGACGGGGGACGGCGACGGCGCGCGGGGGTGGGACATCTTCGTGTCCTACACCTCTGCTGACCGGGCGTGGGCGGAGTGGGTGGCCTGGCAGCTGGAAGACGCCGGGTATCACGTCCTGGTCCAGGCGTGGGACTTCGTGCCGGGATCGAACTTCGCCAGCGAGATGCAGCAGGGCATCGAACACGCCCGGTGGATGATCGCCCTCCTCTCGCACGCCTACCTCAAATCGCAGTACGCCAGCCGGGAATGGCAGGCCGCGGCGATGGCCGACCCGGTCGAGTTCCCCCGCAAGCTGATCCCCATCCGCATCGAGGACTGCCCACGACCCGGCCTGCTGCACACGGTTGTGTCCTTGGACCTGTTCGACCTTCCCTCTGACGCCGCCCACCGCCATCTGTTGAACGGCGTCCGCGCCGCCATCGACGGCCGGATCAAGCCGAAGGTACCGCCTCTGTTTCCTGTCCCGTTCCGCCAGGCGCCACCCATCGCGGAACCGGACTTCCCCGCTGTTGCCCGTCGAAGGACCGCAGGTCGGAGCGTCGGCGAACCCCTCACCGGCCACACCCACGCGGTGACGTCGGTGGCGTTCGCGCCGAACGGACACATCCTCGCCAGCGCCAGTCACGACAGAACGGTGCGGCTGTGGGACGTTTCCAACCCGAACAGCCCGCAGCCCCTCGGCCGGCCCCTCACCGGCCACGTCAACCTGGTGGTGTCGGTGGCGTTCGCACCGGACGGGCACACCCTCGCCAGCGCCAGCTGGGACAAGACGGTGCGGCTGTGGGACGTGTCCGACCCGAACAGCCCGGAGCCCCTCAGCCGACCCCTCACCGGCCACACCGACTGGGTGGTGTCGGTGGCGTTCGCGCCGAACGGACACACCCTCGCCAGCGCCAGTCACGACACAACGGTGCGGCTGTGGGACGTGTCCAACCCGAACAGCCCGGAGCCCCTCGGCCGACCCCTCACCCACCACACCAACCGGCTCCTGTCGTCCTGGCTTGGGAAGGCGGTGGTGTCGGTGGCGTTCGCGCCGGACGGATGCACCTTCGCCAGCGCCAGTCACGACACAACGGTGCGGCTGTGGGACGTGTCCAACCCGAACAGCCCGCAGCCCCTAGGCCCACCCCTCACCCAATACGCCAACCGGATCCTCTCGGCCTGGCTTGGGACGCTGGTGGTGTCGGTGGCGGTCGCCCCGGACGGACACACCCTCGCCACCGCCAGTCACAACTCGGTGCGGCTGTGGGACGTGTCCGACCCGAACAGCCCGGAGCCCCTCGGCCCACCCCTCACCGGCCACACCGACCTGATGGCGTCGGTGGCGTTCGCGCCGAACGGACACACCCTCGCCACCGCCGGCTGGGATAACACGGTGTGGCTGTGGGACGTGTCCAACCGGAACAGCCCGCAGCCCCTCGGCCCACCCCTCACCGGCCACACCGGCCCGGTGATGTCGGTGACGTTCGCGCCGGACGGACACACCCTTGCCACCGCCAGTCACGACGGCACGGTGCGGCTGTGGCGGCCGTATTGAGCCGGTCCGGCCACATGGACGTCCTCACGACACCGTGCCCCGTGCAGCAGCATCGACAGCTCGCGGCGTAAAGAGCGGCGTAAAGAGTTGCGGGAGCGGCGGGAGCGGCGAGGCGGGGACATCGACGGTCAGCTTGGCTCGTGGTCCTCGCCGTCCGGGCTGGCGATCACGACGGTGTAGCCGTCCGGATCCTTCAGCCAGATTTCGCGGTGCGCCGGGCCGTTGCCCTCGCCGCTGGGCGGGTTGCGCATGGGTGGGTGTATCACCGCCGCGCCCAGCCGCCCGGCCCGCTCGACAGCTCCGTCGAAGTCGGCGACCTCGCCGAACCACAGCATCGCGCCGTTGCCGAGCGGCTGGTCCGGGTCGGCAAGCTGGCCGTGGCCGTGGGCGACGTCCCAGCGGTGCAGTTGGAGGACGAGGGCGCCGTCGGCGGTGACGAGCCGCTCATAGTCCTTGCCGCCGTGGTCGGAGCGCAGTCCGAGCAGCTCCTGGTACCAACGGCTGGACGCCTCGACGTCGCGCGCGACGACCAGCGGCTGCGGCCGCGGCGGCCCGGCGGGCACCGCGATGCCCAGCCGGTTGCCGGCAGGATCACGGGCCTGGACCAGGTAGCGGACGCCGCCCTGCAGCCGCGGCCGTCCGAGTACCCGGCCGCCGCGCAGCTCGACCAGGCGCAGCGCATCGTAGAGGTTGTCGGCCATCAGCCACAGCAACGGGCCGCCGGGTCCGACCGGTAGGTCGGTGGTGAGCTGGCCGATGAGGCTCGGTGCGCGGAAGCCGACCGCGTTCCCGCCCTGACCAGGCTCGTCGACCTCCCAGCCGAACACGTCCCGGTAGAACGCGGCCGAGGCGACCAGGTCGACCGCCGGAATCCACAGATAGCCGACCGGGCTTCCCGCCCCGGATGCCGTCGCGCCGCCCATGTCACGCCTTCCCGGCCGCCCCAACCACAGAAGGCGCCCCAACCACCGGCATCGAGTGTCCAGCAAGCCAATCGTGCGCCACTATGCGGGCGAGCGTCCGGCGGGCGGTGACCAGGGAGCGGCAAACGCGCCGTCTCCAGCGGTCAGAAGCGGGCGGGGTCCGTGGCGAGCAGTTCGTCGAGCTCGCCGAGGGCCTCGCGCAGCCGGTCGGCGAAGGCGTACATGCCCGCGGCCACCGGGCGCGGGGTGCTCAGGTAGAGGTTCAGCCGGTCGGGCAGCAGCACGTAGGCGATGCCGATGCACTTCCCGCTGGTCGAGCCGAATCCGAAGTACTCGACGTTCACCGACGGGGCGGAGCTGGTGCTCAGGTAGTCGTCCCGCATCACCAGCCAGCCCGGTGACTCATACAGCGGCGACGGCGCCGGCACACCGAGCTCGCCGCCCCGGCGGCGCTGGATGAAGGCGAGCTCCCACAGATGCTGCTCGGGGGCGTCGCCGCGCTGGCTCTCGCCGGCCCGCCGCACATGCGCGTCGGCCGCCGCGCGCAGCGCGGCCCGGCGGGCGGCCGGATCCGCCTCCCGATCGTTCATGGTCGCCACGAAGGTGAAGACCTCAGGCGTGACGACTCGCATCGCCTCGGTCCGGCCGTAGCGCCACTGACGGGTGGCGATCGACTCGTAGGTCGCGCCGATCAGGCCCTTCGCCCGGTGATGTGCGAGCTGGTAGGCCATCTGCACCAGCGCGTCCGGCGAGATCTTCAGCGTCTTGGAACGGTCCGCCCCGTGCTCGGGGAACGACAGCGCCACCGACACCGTGTCGGCGCCGAACTGGGCGAACGACGACGCCGCCTCCTGGATGTCCGCACGCAGCGCCGCGTCGAGGACGAAGGAGACAGGCCGTACCGGCGGCAGGCCATGCGGGCGGGCTCCCGAGCGGGCCGAGAGCTCGGCGGCGGGCGCGGCGAACAGCTCGTCGACGAAGCTCAGGATGGTGGTGCCGTCCAGGCCGCAGTGCTCGACGTTGATCCCGGCACGGCCGTTCGGGAAGACGACGAACGAGACCGCCTTGTCGTACCAGCGGCCGGCGGCGCTGCCATACAGCAGCCGGTCACAGGTGGCCAGGGTGTCCGACGGGACGTCATGGTCGAGGCAGACGCTGAACAGCGCCCGCTCGATCTCCTCCAGGGCGGCCGCGTTCGCCGGGTCGTGGGCGCGCAGTGCCGCCCGGCTCTCGGCCCAGGCGGCACGGGCCTTGGTGGTGAGGTGCCCGACCGCGGTGTCGTCCGGCGCCGGCGCCGGGCCGGCGGCGACCAGCACGGTGGCGAGACCGGCGGCGAGCTCCGCGAGGGTGTGCGGTGTGCCGTCGGGGCCGAGCACGTCCATCCGGAACATCTGGCCGTGACGGAAGATCACGATGTGACGGGCGTCCGACGGGCCCGGCCACTCGGCGCTGTAGGGCGCCCGGACGGTGTCCTGTTCGGGGCCGGGGATGCGGGTGGTGGAGAACAGGAACCGGTTCTGCACCATCGACTGCGGCTGGCCGCGCCGCACCAGCGGCGGGATGCGCTCCGCGTCCAGCCGAATCTTGTAGTCGAGCGCGGCGGCAATGAGGCCCGCGGCTCGTTCGGTCTGCGGGTCGCCGGACGGAGTCGCATCGGCAGGCGGAGTCGCGTCAGCAGGCGGGGGCACGGCCGCGGGCGCGAGTCCGGATACGGATGCGAGTTCGGGCGCAGGCTCGGCGTCCCGGAACAGGAAGAAGAAGTTGGCGTTCAGCGCGATGCGGTCACGCCGGCCGAGATATCGGGCGGGCCAGAACTCGTCGAGCCAGCTGTGCACGCCATCACTCGCGTCGTACCGGGCCAGCTCGGCGTGCAGCGGGCGCCCCGGTCCGTCCGGCGCGAGAAAGTCACGCACCGCCGCCTCGGTCGCGGCCAGCTGCGCCGGGGTGAGCAGCGGGGCACACCAGGCCAGGAACCGTGCGCAGCTGTCCTCCAGGGTCGGCAGCGGGAGCCGGGGCAGGCTGTCCTCGTTGCCGAAGGTGCCCACGGTGGGCGCCGTCTCGGCCCCGGGCGCGACGGCGGGCGCTGCGGCGGGCACGGTGACGGTGGCGGGCGCTGCGGCGGGCACGGTGGCGGGCGCTGCGGCCTCGCGGCCGGTCTGGACGGTCATCCTGGTGGTCTTCCTCGTCGTGGTCGTGGCTGGCGGGCCGTGGCGGCGGAGTCGCTGGGGATCGCATCCCAACAGTTACCAGTCGCCGCGCAAGATGTACTCACAGCGACCGGATGTCCGGGGAGAATTCTGGCGGGCGGGAGACGAACAGCTGGGCATAGAGCCAGCCGTCCGCCTCCAGCCCATGCGGATCGACCCCCACCCCGGCGAGGGTGGCCAGCACCTGGTCCTGTTCCCGCCGCGAGGCGAACCGGCGCTGCTCGAACAGCCGGTCCACCGCCACCGTCCGGTAGCCGAAGCCTGCGAGCGTCTCGGCAATCGGGTCGAACGGGAACATGCGCAGCGCGAAGTGCGCCATCCAGGGCAGGGTCGACGTGGCGCCGTTCACCGTCCCGGCCGACGCGGCCGCCGCGATGATCCGGGTGAGGGTCCGGCCTGTCACATAACCGAGGCAACCGGTGGAAATGACCAGATCGACGCCGGCAAGCCGGGCCTGCTCCGCTTCCGTCAGCTCGCGCGACTCCAGGTCCGCGTGCAGCGCGTCATTGAGGAAGCCCGCGTCCAGCGCGTAGGCCAGCGCCGGTCCGGAGACGTCCAGTCCAATCACCTCGAGGTCGGTGACACCGCCGCGCGCCGTCGCCAGCGCCCGGTCGCGGGCGACCAGCGCCGCCCGGTTCCGCTCGGCCGGGCCGGGCTCCTGTGCATAGCGGTCGTACAGGTCGTCCATCGCGACGTCGAACTTCAGCAGCGCCGCGTTGATGCCGTAGGAGCACCCGACGTCGAGAATGCGCAGCCGCTGGTCCGGGCGGGTTTCCTGGCATTCATCGATGATCTTTGAGAAATATGGCTTGGCCAGCTGGGGAAGCCGGTAGTCGAGTGCGCACAGCGTTTGGAAGTAGGCACGCGGGTCCGGCTGGTTGTAGATGTGGTCGAGCGAGACCTTGCCGGTGGCGTCGAAATCCATGGTAGGCGCTCCTCTCGATACGCTCGGCGCGCGGGCGATCAGGGCGGGCAATGGTCTGGAATGTGGTGGGCCTCGAGAGCAGAAAACTTGGAGGGCAGAGAACCTGGAGACAGCGGGCCTGGAGAGCAGAGCGGGTCTGGGGTGCAGAGCGGGCCTGGGGTGCAGAGCGGGCCTGGGGTGCGTCGCGGTCAGTCGAGCAGCGTGTCCCCGCGGACGGGCCGCTCGGCCGCCCGCTCGTGCTCCGGCAGCACCCGGCCGAACAGTTGCCTGGTCCGGGACAGGCTGCCGAGCACACCCGGCCGCGCGCTGTAGGCGAAGATCACGCTGTGTCGCTGCTCGGGACCGGTCACCTGGCTCACCCGGTGCAGCGAGTAACGGCCGAGAAACAGTTGGAGATCGCCGGGCCGCAGGCGCAGCCGGCGGACGAACCGATCGCCTCGGCCGGCGAGCACCTCCGCCACGTCCGCGAGGTTCTCCTCGGCCGCGGACCGGATTCCCGGGCAGTACTCGAAGTCGCCGCCGGCGGACTCCTGCGTCAGCAGGCTCACCGCGAACTCGTTCGTGTCGAAGTGCCAGGGATGCTCCCGCCCGGGAGCCACGACGTTGACGCACAGCCCAGCCAGCGGGTCCGCCAGCTCGTGCACGGCCGGCAGCTCGAAACACGCCGCGATGAACGTCCGGAACGCGCTGCTCGTGTAGAGCCGCTGGGTGACGTGGTCCGCGGGGATGCGATCCCGGGCGACGAACGCGTTGCCCCGGCGCATGCGCAGGCGCCCGGGGTGTCCGGGCGGCAGCGGGGTCTCGGGAGAGATGTTGTACGCGTTCACGGTCGTCTCGCCGTAGTAGGCCAGCGGCGCCAGCGCGGCGCACTCGGCACGCAGCCGTTCCATTGCCTGGGGCCGGACGAACTCGGCGAGCACGCAACAGCCCGAGGCGGCCAGCTCCTGCCGGACGCCATCGACGAGCGTTTTCCAGGCCGCGCTGTCCGGCGGGGCGAACAGCGGGTAGACGTCGGTGTTCACGACCGCGTCGACGGCCATGACCGGCACGGCTGCCGCCACCGGCGCCGACGTTCCTGTCGTTGCCGACGTTCCTGTCGTTGCCGACGTTCCTGTCGTTGCCGACGTTCCTGTCGTTGCCGTCGCGGCGTCGTCCATGACGGTCTCGGGCGTCGTCACGGAAATACCTCCATCACCGTTCACAATCGCCCGCCATCCGAGATATCCATCGCCTGGAAGAACCCAGCACAGTTTTCCGGCAGGTATCCGCGAAACGCTCGTAAATGTGAGACTTAACACGCCGGTCATCTTGGCGCCGCATCCCGGCTCCCGACCAGTCAATGACGGTAAAAGGGCAGGTAGACCGAGGCGCGGGCCGTCAGAGGATGCCGAGTTCGTTCGCGCGGGCGAGTGCCTCGACCCGGTTGCGGGCACCGAGTTTCTCGAGCAGCCGCTGGAGATAGGTCTTCACCGTGTTGCGCGTCAGGCCCAGGGCCGCGGCGATCTCCGGATTGGTCTCGCCCGTGGCCACCCGGCGAAGGACGTCGTACTCCCGCGGGGTGATCCCGTGCTGGTCAAGACAGCGGCGCGGCACAAGCCACAGCTCATCGCCGGCTGACACTGCCCGAACCTCCCAGGCGCGGGCGAACTCGGCGTCGCCCTGTCCGCCGCCGCCAGCCGGCGGCGGACCGCCGCTGGCACTCAGCGCCGCGGCCCGTCGGGACGACACCATCGTCCCGACGGGCCATGTCACACAGGTCGCAGGAGGCAGGAGGCAGGAGGGTCGTCAGCCCGCGTGGCAGCAGACCTCGAGCTCCATGCCGTCCGGGTCGCGGAAGAACAGCGACCACTCGGCTCCGAGCTGCTGGATCTCCCCGATGTCGGCCCCCAGCTCACGCAGCCGGTCGCGGGTGGCCTCGAGGGTCGCGAGGGAGTCGACCGCCAGGCCGTAGTGGTCGATCGGGCCGCGACCGCCCTGCCGGCGCCTGTTTCCAATGATGTCCTCGGCCGACGTCTCGAACACGTTGAGCGCGGCACCTCCGCCGAGGTCGAGGATCACCATCCGCGGATGGTCCGGGGTGGCCGCCATCTCGAAGGTCACCGCGGCCCCGAACGCGTCGGCATAGAACTTCACGATCCTGTCGATGTCCGCCGTGAGCGTGGCGACATGGTTGAACCCCGTGGTGATCGGCACCTGCGTCCTCGATTCGGTCTGCACACCGGCCTTGCGTCGTTCCACGGGTCTGGATCGACCCGTCCCGCCTGGACAGCCAGCTTCGTCCATGAGTCGGTATACGACGCTAAAACCTCGAGTCGACCTGAGGTCAACCCGCCGAACCGTCCGGCGTGTCAGAAGGCCGACCCTGCATTCCGCCGGATCGTGCGGTTCACGTCGTTCAGGTCGCTCAAGTCGCTCACGCCGCACCGCGCCACAGGAGCGAGCCCTTGAGCCGTTCGGCCGCGGTGGTGCCGCCCCAGACCCCGTATCGCTCCCCGGCGACCACCGCGCTCAGCAGGCACTGGACACGAACCGGGCAGCCGGCGCAGATCTCCTTGGCGACCGCCTCCCGGCGGCACTGCTCCTGCGGGTCGACGGACTCCGGCGGGAAGAAGATCTCGGCCTCGGCCGATCCGCAGGCGGCCCCGAACCGCCAGTCGGCCAGGTCGTCGGCAACGTGGTCATCGCCGAGTTCGTCGGAATCGAGGCCGGACCCGAAAACATCCTCGATCGCGCTCAGATCCGGAATCGTGTCAGGGACCGGACCGAGGTCATCGCGGTCAACGAGGTCACTGCGGTCACCAAGGTGACCGCGGTCACCAAGGTCAACGAGGTCACCAAGGTCACCAAGGTCACCAAGGTCACCGGACGACTGGCCTGCGGCCGTCAGGCGGGTGGCAGAGCCACGTTGCGAACGGGCGGACGGACGGCGGTCAACGGAGGCTGCGGGCACGGAACGCGTCGACATCGGACCTCGCTCGGGGTCGAGAACGGCAACCGCCGGGCCTATTCCCCCGCAGGCAGATCCAAACCTTGAAATGTCGAGGACAGGCACGTGCCGTCGTGCGGCGCCCGCGTCGGCGTGGGCGCCACTGCGGGCGGCCCGCTGCGCAGGCCGCGCTGTGGTTCGCCCGCGGACAAGCGTCATCCGTAGCGCTCGCCAGTTTCCTTTGGATTTCCGATAGATAACGAAACCGAGACGTCGGGGCCGCTGCCAGCTAGAGTGCCCACTGTTCCTGATCAGCCGCAGTCGGGCACCGGGGGCGTCCATGGACACCAGGCGTGACACCGCGCGAGCGCGGCCCGCAAGCCGCCAGCCCACGCCGACGGGCGTCCGGGTGACGGCCGGGTCGGCCGCCACCCAGACAACCGCCACCCAGACAACCATCACCCCGACAGTCGCCGTGCCCTCGCCCTGGAGCGCGCAGGGCGCGACGACCGAGTGGTTCGTGCCGCCCTCCTCCTCGACGGCGGCACGGCCCGAGCGGGCAGCTCCACCAGACCCGCGGGCCACCCCCCGACGGGGCCCGCGGGCGCTGGTGGCCGCTGCCGGCATCGCGGTCCTGACCATCGCAGCGGCCCTCGGCGCGCTGCTGATTGCCGGTGGCCGGCTCGCCGGAAGGCCGGACCCGCCGCCCCGGCAGGTCGCCCAGGCAGCGGGCGGCTGGGCGAATCACCAGGCCCTGGCCGGCCGGTACGCCGACTACCAGCTGACGATCGACGGCAGGCGATGGCAGCTCGTCGGCGAGGACTATGTCCTGACGGGCGACCGCCGCGACGGCGTCCGCCAGTCCTGCTCTGGAACCGTCACCGCGGACGACTACCAGCTCACCTTCACCACCACGTCCGCCACGGCGACATCAACCGGTACCGGTCTGCCGGGCCGGCAGACCGCTGGAGCGTTCTGCGCGGGCGTCTTCAACGCGGTTCTTTACCCGACCGGCCAGACACTCGAGCTGATCGACCCGAAGTCGGTGCACACCTACCAGCTAGGTCGTCACTGACTCGTCCCGGAATCACGTCCGAGCGGCGCTTCGATCCACGACAAACAATGCGCGGGTCGAGGACGATGTACTTCCTGACAGCAAGCCAGAACAATGTCGAGACAAGTTTCCGGCCATGAGCGCGGACCGCGGCGTGGCCGTGGAGCCGACGTTTGCTCCACAGCCACGCCGATGGCCAGATGATGCGCGTGGGCCGGTGGCAGCCCGGCTCAGACCAGGATGAAGGCGTCGCTCTGGGCGAGGTCGACGACCTGGTGGTTGACCGAGAAGAACTCCAGGTTGTAGTGGAACCGGCCGGTCAGTCCAGCCGGAATCGCGATCTTGAACCGCAGGATGCCGGCCGGCTCGTTGGCGCCGGTACGAACGTAGTCGGTTCCATTTGCCCTCCACTTCGTGCCGGCTGGGACTGGCACCGCGGCGTCGGGCGGGCCGTCGAACTCCTCCTTGAACGGGTCGCCGATCGGCACCAGCTCGTTCTGCGGCAGCCCGGTGTTCTCGTTGATGGCAGTGAAGTTGAGCGTGTAGTTGCCCAGGCTCGAGCCGAGAACCCGCCCGGCCTCCAGCTGGACGATCAGGTCGAACGTCGCCGATCTCGACAGGCCCGTGTTCGGGCTGCTGTCCTTGACGGTGGCGCCGGGCTGGGCCGTGTAGATGGCCGCGATCCGCGCGTCGTTGGCGTTCACTCTTTCCCTCCAGATTCTGCGCCGGCTCCTCGCCCGCGCTGTTTCAAAGATTAGGGCGGCTTTTCCTTCCGGACATCGGAAGAATTCCTTAGAAAGCCGTGGCGGCAGCCTTAGGCGGCGGTCGACGCGATACCTAGGGCAACCATGAAAAGAGGCCGCCGAGGGCGGCCTCAGGTGGGACAATGGCAGCGGCGAGACAGGCGGGCCGTAAGGAGATCACGGGGGGTGGTGGCGTGCTCTCCCGGGCCACGTCCGGGTCCCGGTTCATCGGCCGGGCCGCGGAGCTGGCGACGCTCACGGACGCGCTGGTCGGCGCCGCCGAAGGCCCGGCCGCGACCGTGCTCGTCGGCGGTGAGGGCGGGGTGGGCAAGAGCCGCCTGATCCGGGAATTTGCCGAGCAGGCCCGACAGTCCGGCGCGCGGGTGCTCGTCGGCGGCTGCATCGGGCTGGCCGTCGGTGAGCTGCCGTACGCGCCGCTGGTCGAAGTGCTGCGCGGCCTCACGCGCGAGCTCGGCGGCCGGACCGTGCGCGAGGTCGCCGGCCGTGCCTATCCCGCGCTGCACCACCTGGTGCCCTTCCTCGACGACGACGTTGAGGAGGAAGACAAAGGCGAGGACGAGAAAGGCGACGAAGGCGACGGCAGCGGCACCCGTGGGGTAGGCAGCCACCGCGCCGGCCGCGGAGGCGGCGCCCGCCCCCCGGGTGGCGCCGACGAACCCATCCCGGACGCACCGGCGGCCTCCCAGGCCCGGCTGTTCGAGGCCGTGCGCAGGCTGCTGGCGCGGCTCGCCGGGCAGGCGCCGCTGGTGCTGGTCGTCGAGGACCTGCAATGGGCCGACCGTTCCACCCTCGACCTGTTGTCGTTCCTGGCCGCGACGATGACCCAGGAACACCTGTTGCTGGTCGTCAGCTACCGGACGAACGACCTGCTTCCAGGGCATCCGCTGCGCCGGGTGCTGGCGGAGCTGGGCCGGTCGGCGAGTACGCGGCGGCGGCTCGAGCTTGCCCGGTTCACGCAGGAGGAGCTCGCCGAGTTCCTCGCCGCCACCGCCGCCACCGCTGGCGCCGGCGCGGACCCGACGCCCGCCGTGGTCCGGGAGGTCTTCGAGCTTTCCGACGGGAACGCCTACTTCGCCGAGGAGCTGGCCGCGGCGCGGGCTCAGCCGGGGCCGTCCCGCGGACGGGCGCCGCTGCCGCGGTCGATCCGGGACGTCGTGCTGGCCAGGGTCGAGGTCCTGCCCGCCGACGCGCAGGAGGTCCTGCACGTCATCGCCGCCGCCGGCCGCCGGATCCGCCACCAGCTGCTGGTCGCCGGGTCCGAACTGCCCGACGACCGGCTCACCGCGGCCCTGCGCGCCTGCGTCGACCACCATGTGCTGGCGACGGACCCGGCGGAGGGGTCCTACCTGTTCCGGCACGCGCTCGGCCGGGAGGTCGTCTACGAGGACCTGCTCCCCGGCGAGCGGGCCAGGCTGCACGGCGCGCTTGCGACCGCGCTGACCGGGCAGCCGGCGCTGAGCACCGCTGACGGCCCGATGTTCGCCGCGGAGCTCGCGCACCACTGGTACGAGGCCGGCGAGCTGCCCAGCGCGCTCGCCGCGTCCGTCGAGGCGGCGGCGGCCACGGCCGGCGCCAGCGCCTTCGCCGAGAGCCAGCGGCTGTACGAGCGGGTCCTGTCGCTGTGGTGGCGGGTCGCCGACCCGGCGGACGTGGCGGGAATGCCTCGGCGCGCGCTGCTCGAACGCGGCGCGGAGGCCGCCCGGTGGGCCGGCGAGGTCACGACGGCGATCGAGTGGCTCGACGAGGCGTTGCGGGAGATCAGCCGAGGCGGCCCGGCGGCCGAGCGGGCCGCGGTGTGGGAGCGGCTCGGGCGGTACCGGTGGGAGGCCGGCGACGGCGCCGGCTCGCTGCACGCCTACCAGCAGGCCGTCGACGCCCTGAACGACCAGCCGCCGTCCGGGCTGCACGCCAGCGCGCTGGCCGGCCTCGCGTCCGCCAACGTCCAGGCCGGCCAGTACTCGGCCGGGCTCCGGCTGGCCCGCGAGGCCGTCGAGATGGCCCGCTCGGTCGGGGCGCGGGGCGCCGAGAGCCGGGCACTGAACTTCGCCGGCATCGCCCTGACCATGACGGGCCAGCAGGAGGACGGCGTGCGCTCGCTGCGCGCCGCGCTGGACCTCGCCGAGGCGGTCGGCGATCCGGAGCAGCTGTTCCGCGCATACAGCAACCTCGGCCTCGCGCTGGAGAAGTCCGGCCGGCTCGAGGCGGCGCTCCAGGTCGCCCGCGACGGCCTGGAGCGCAGCCGGGAGCTCGGGGTCGAGCTGACCGGCGGCGGCGTGCTGCTCACCAACATGGCCTCCGTCCTGTCGCTGCTCGGCCGCTGGGACGAGGTGGTCGCCGTCGCCACCGACGCCTTCCGCCGGGACGTGCCCGCCGGGTTCGCCATGTACCTGCACCTGTTCGTCGCGGAGATCGACATCGCACGCGGCCGGTTCGCGGACGCCGAGCGGCGGCTCGCCGAGGTCAAGGAGATGTCGCCGCGGCTGCAGGAGTCCCAGTTCGACGGGCAGCTGCACGGCCTGCGCGCCGAGCTGGCCATCTGGCGAGGGCAGCACGACGCGGCCCGCGCGGCCGTCCGGGCCGGGCTGGCGGCCGTCCGCGAAGACCAGCTGCTGACGCTGCACCTTTGCTGGCTGGGGCTGCGGGCCGAGGCCGACAAGGCGAGGCGCTCGCTGTCGCGCCGACGTCGGCGCGGCACCAGCACCGGCACCGGCACCGGCACCGGCACCGGTCCCACGCCGGGCAATGCCGCGGGCGCCGCGGGGGCCGGCGCAGGTACCCACGCAGGTACCAGTAGCCTCGCCGATCCCGAGCCAGTCGATCCCGGGCCAGGTGTCGGCTCCGGCGCGGGCACCGGCGCGTCCAACGGTGCCGCGTTCGCGGCCGAGCTCGCGGCCCGCGCGGCCGCCGTCGCGGATGACCTGCCTGGGCAGGCGCTGCCGGACATCGTCGCGCTGCGGCTGCTGTGCCACGCCGAGCAGGCCAGGGCCTCCGGCGAGGACACGGCGGCGCTGTGGGGGCAGGTGGCCGAGCGGTGGGAACGATTGGGCCGACCGCATCCGACCGCGTACGCGCGGTGGCGGGAGGGCGCGGCTGCGCTCGAGCGCAGGGCCGCGGACGTGGCGCCCGCACTCCGACAGGCATACCGGCTGGCGGGTGACCTCGGCGCGCAGCCGCTACGGCAGCAGGTCGAGGCGCTGGCCCGCCCGGCGCGCATCGACCTCGGCACCGCGCCCGGCACACCCGTCGCGGCCCCCGCGGGCGGCGGGCCGGACGGGCGCGACGGGCGCGACGGGTCAGGGCTGACCCCGCGGGAACGCGAGGTGCTCCATTATCTCGTGGCGGGCAGCACCAATCGGATCATCGCCCGCCGCCTGTCCATCACGGAGAAGACGGCGAGCGTCCACGTCTCCAACATCCTTGCGAAACTCGCCGCAACGAACCGCGGCGAGGCGGCGGCCATCGCGCTACGCCTCGGCCTGGTCGGCCCCGGCCCGGACGGACAGCACGACCCGACCGGCGATTGACCGCCGCCCGCGGCGTCTTGCTACCCCGCCGGCTGCCTGTCGCAGTTCCGGCCCGGTCGAGCCGGGCCGGAACGCAAACGGGTGTCACTTCTGTATGACAAGCCCGTTGAACGCGCCTACGAAACGATAGACGCAGGTCCCGCTGCCGTCATTACTCAGCTTCACCTGGCTGGCGACCACCTGGTGAGACTTCCCGAAATAGATCTTGATATCCGGGGGGAACATCCGTACGACATTCTTCCTGGACGTCACCGTCGCCAGCATCTTCTTCCCGCTTGGGACGAAGAACAGATGGGAGCCGCTGGGGATTTGGGTCCTGGTCTGGACGGCCCGGACATCATCATCGGCTGGAATGGCGCCCTCGATGACTGCCACCACGCCGTACGCGGCGTCCGGATCGTCGACCCGCAACAGTGCCAGCTCGATCTCGACGACGGCATCGTCGTCGGCCTCTTGCGCATCGCCGGCGACCTCGGGTCCGTCGGCGGGGGCCAGCTCGTCGCTGGCCGCGGCCTGTACGGAAAGACCATGGCCGGACTCCGGATCCTCGTCCCCGCTGCCCGGCACGGCGTCGAGATCGAACGGCTTCCTGAGCAGGAAATCAGCCTTGAGCCGCCTGAGGAACCTGCTCGATGACCTGCCGCCGCTCGTCCACGGTTAGATGACCGGCCTCCTGGCCGTCGAGCAGTTCCGGCAACGCCAGCACGTCGCCCGCCGTGGTCGTATTTTCACCCACTCGGACCACCCTCCCCCGATGGCACGCCCTGCCTCATCTCAGACCTTCTCGAGAGATCGCACCCTGCCACGGCCCCGGCTGGTCGAGCAAGGCCGGGGCTTGACCGGATGTCACGGAATTACGACGGGTCCGTTGAACACGCCCACAAGACGATAGATGCAGATCCCGTGGCCGCGATTACTCAGCTTCACCCGTGGGGCGGTCACCTTGCCAGTCTGCCCGGCAAGGATCGCTACACCCGGGGGAAACATCCAGACGACGTTCCGAATGGACGTCACCGCCGCCGACATCGGGACCCCGCCTCGAGCAACGAAGATATGCGAAAAGCCGGGTTGAATTGTGCCAGTGAAGGCTGCCACCACGCCGAACGTGGCGTCCGGATCGTCGACCTGCAACAGTGCCAGCTCGATCTCGACGACGGCACCGTCGTCGGCCTCCTGCCCATCGTCGACGACATCCGGCCCGTCAGCGGCCACCAGCTCGTCGCCGGCCACGGCCTGCGCGGCAGAGCCGAGGCCGGACTCCGGATTCTCGTCCCCGCTGGCCGCCGCGTCGACTCCGAATGGTCTCCTGAGGAGGAAATCAGCCTCGAGCTGCCCGAGGAAACTCTCTGGGTCGCCCAGTGTCGGCCCGCCCGGGCGTGGCGCAGGGATGCGCACCGTGACGCCGTAGAACGGCGAGGCGGGGGCCTCTCGGTCTTCCACTACAGCGGTGTAGACCAGATCCCGACCAACACCGGGCACCGACGGCTGCTCTGCCACTGACAGCGGCGCCAGCGCCGGCGCGAAGTCCAGCGTGCGAAACGCGATCCCCGGGTAGTACAGCTCCGTGGCATCCCCCGTTTCGCCGGGCGGGTTCTCGTCCACGGGCTGCTCCGGGCCCGCAGGATGGCCGATGACCACCGGGCTGGCCGCATCGGGAGCTGTCTCGGCCCCGTCGCTCGACAATGTCTCCATTGCTCTTTCTAATCCTTTCGTCGTGACACACCTGAAGCCCACGCCGGTAAACGGGAGAGTTGGCTCCACCGCCTCGACGTCGTCGAGCGCAAAAACGTCCGACTGCCAGCCTCACAACTGCCTGAACTCGTCGAAAGACCCGACGAGGAGATATCCGCACGCAACGTTGCCCACCTTGCTCAGCTTTACCGTATTCGCCTTCTCCCGGTGGAAGGCGTTGAAGGCGATCTTCATGTCCGGGGGGAACATCCGGACAGTGTTCAGCTTGGAGGTCACCTTCGCCCACACCTTTGACCCGTTCCGGACGAAATAGAGGTGAGGGCCGCCGGAGATGGTCTTCTTTGCCTCCAGCGTGGGGATTTCCTCATCTGCGGTGATTTCGCCTTCGAGCAGCGCCACCACGCCGTACGTCTCGCCCGACCCGTCGACCTCCACCAGCTCCAGCTCGATCTCAACCACCGGCCGGTCGTCCGCCGTCGCCTCGTTGTCCGCCGTCGCCTCGTTGTCCGCGGGCTCGGCTCCGGTCACGGCCGGCAGTGAGGTCACCGGGCCGGGCCGGTAATCCCGGTCCGTGGTGCCCTTGTCCGCTGCGAGACCGAACGGCTCCGTGAGCATGAAGAACGCCTTGAACCCGGCGAGGAGTCTTTGGATGTCCGCCGTCGCAGCCTCGTCCCCACGCGCCGAGGGCACCGTCACCGTGACGGCGAAGACAGGCGACCCGGGGGCCATGCGATACGTGACGAGAGCGCGGAACACCGCTTTCTGTCCGTCATCGCTCTGGAAGTCGAACTTCAGCTGGCGCGGCTCTATCCCCGGAATGACCGGCTCGTCCGGGTCCTTGCCGGGTCGCCGGTGTTCGTCTCCGGAACTGCCCGGGACGGTGGTACCACCCGGGCCCGGGTGCCAGCCCGGGCCATCAGGAGGACCGACGACAACAGGCCCCTGCGCACTGGACACCGCCCCGGCCTCGCTGATCGAGGACTCTGCCATCTCGTTCATCCTTTCGTCGCGACACATCTGAAGCCGGTCCCACCGAACGGCACGGCCGGATCCCCCAGCTCGGCCTTGTCGGCCGTGCGCGCCTCTGACTCCCAGCTGCCGCCCTTGACGGCCAAGCCGGCCACCAGGTCACGGCCGTTCCAGTCGCCCAGCCGCCTGACCGCCCCGTCCTCGGCCTGCTCGACCGTGGTGGCAGTCCATTCCATGACGTTCCCGATCAGCTGCTGGACGCCGTCCGGGCTCTGCCCGCCCGAAAGCCGCAGGTCGTCGACGCCCACCGGGCCAGCCGGTGCGCGGTCATCGATGATGGCGTTGACCTGGCCTTGCCGGGGCGGGGTACCACCCCATGGGTAGCGTCGGCCGTCGGTCCCGCGCGCCACGCGTTCCCACTCGTCCTCCGTGGGCAGCCGCCGGCCCAGCCAGGCGCAGAACCGCGCCGCGTCGTACGCCGTGACGAACTGCACCGGCAGGTCCCGGTCGCCACGGGCGTAGTGGGCGTCGTCGGCCGGCTCGACGGGGTCGACACACCGCGATGCCCGGACACACAGCCGGTACTGCTCGTTGGAGACCTCGTGAACGTCGACCGACAGTGCCGGGAAGGTGACCTTTCGGCTGTCGGCGCCGACGATGGCGGTGGCGGCGGCAAGGCTGACCGTGGGTGAGAGCCCCCGGGCTTGGTGGCGCAGCCACCACTCGCGCGTCGGAGCGATGGACAGCCAGACCACGCCAGCCAACGCCGCCGAGGCGACCACTGACAGGAACAACCGCACCAGCTGCCGGCGGCGGCGGCCGGCGGCCAGGAAGGCGAGGGCATTGCGGCTGAGCGGGTGCTCGCCGTGCCGGGTCCACTCGAGCGCCTCGGCGAGCCGTCGACGCTGATACAGGCCGCCTGAGTCGCGGCCGTCGCGCCGCCAGTCGTCGGAGTCCCGCTCGATCCGGCGGCGGACGACCTCGTTTTCGCGACTCTCGCTGATCCAGTCGCGCAGGGTGGACCAATGCGTGATCATCGCCTCGTGGGCTAGCTCGACGGTCGGTTCCTCGCCGTCCGCCCGGCTGACCGTGACGAGCCGATTGTCCGTCAGCACCCGCAGCGTGGCGGCGAATAGTTGCGGGTCCTCGCCGAGGATGCGCAGCGAGCGCTCCGTCTGCGGCCGGCGGGTGTCCTGACGGCCGACGCCGAGGCGGACGGACCGTATGCAGATCCGGCGCGCGATCGGCCGTTGGGCAGAGGAAAGCCTGGCCAGCACGGCGTCCGCCCGGGTCGTCAGGGCCACCGTGAGCCCGTTGCGCCCGTCGACGCCCAGTGCCTCGTACGCGGGGACGGTCAGCAGCCGATGGGACAGCCGCTCCCAGAGCAGCACCATCGTCTCCTGCAGCAGCGGCAGCGCCGCCGCCTCCTCCCCCGCGTCGCGCAGGAGCCGCTCGACGAGCACGGGCTCCAAGTGGACGCCGACGTCCTGCGCGGGCCGGACGATCGCCTCACGCAGCGCCTCCCCGCGCAGCGGAGCGACGATCACCTGTTCGCCGTCACCGATGGGCCACAGCACCGACGTGACCAGGTCGCCGAGGAAGTCGGCGCGCAGCGCCAGCACGACGGCGCAGCGCGGCAGCCCGCGCAGCCGGTGCAGCAGGCCCAGCAGCGTGCTACGGTCCCCGCCCGGCGGCAGCAGGAACAGGCTCTCCGCCTGGTCGATGACCAGCAGCAGCCGCGCATCCGGCGCAGATGCGGCGAGCAGCGCATCCACCTGTCCGCGCAGCCGGTCGTCAGACCCGTACACGCCATCGCTGCCGAGCAGGTCGGTCAGCGCCCGCAGCGTCCCGGAACCGGGGCGCAGCGTCCGCACCAGCCAGCGGTCGGCGCCCGTGGCCAGAAGGCGAGGCAGCACCCCCGCCGACAGCAGCGACGACTTCCCGGATCCGGACGGTCCCGTCACGACCACGAGGCTGTGCAGTCGCAGGAGGCGGCAGATGTGCTCGGTCTCTTGTGCGCGCCCGAAGAAGAGAGCGCTTTCCTCCTGGCCGAAGTGGCGCAAGCCTGGATATGGACATGGCAGCCGTTCCGGCCGGGGCGGGTCGCGGTGGAGCAGCTCCCGAAGGTGGGCCGCCTCACCTTCCCACCGCGACCGCGACGTACAGTCCAACCGAACCAAGAAGTCAAGCCGCAGCGGAATCTCGTACTGCTCGAGGAGCAGCGGAACGACTCTGGCCGAGTTCTGTAGAACGTTGTCGTGCGACGCCAGCCGCTCCGCGAACCCGGCCCACCTGCTCGCCGCGAAGGCGCGTGACAGAACGAGTACGGTAAAGCGCGCGGACGTTACCGCCTGCTCGAACTCGTCGACCAGCACACCGCCGACCGAGAAATTCTCCGGAGTACGCACCGACCGGCCGTCGAGGCCAATCGCCGGGAGCAGGAAACCATGGACCCACGCGCCGTCGGCCTCGGCATAGACGACAAAAAGATCTGACTGGTCCCGCGCCCGCGGCGGGGACTCGAGTTGTGCGCTGTCCATGCCGACCGTCCCCCGCCCGATCAACGCACAGCCATCGATGAAATTTGTTTTGCGACAACGACATCCAAGAAGACACACGCCGCCGACCGACAGCGAGGATCCGCGTGTCGATGCACTTGCGTGGACACTCACGGGCAAGACTACAGAGAGACAACCGACCTGGCAACGGTTTATTCGGCAGCCCAGGCGGATGGCGAGAACGTTACGCGGTGAGGGACGTCGTCGCCGCGCCGCCTCGCCAGCCGGCGGACAACACGATTCCTGGCCATTGCGCGGCGCGACCGGCCGTGCAAGGCCGCAGGTCACACCAGCCGTACCGTCCGCTCAGCCAGACTGTCAGATCTCCCGAATATTTGTACCGGTGGTTCCGCAGGGTCTGGCGATGACGGGTACGGCGGCCGGGGCGCGGGCGGGTGAAGCCGCTGGCCGCCGCGGCGAAATCGGCAGGCGGGCGGCCACACTCAGGGCCGGGGCAGGCGTCACCACGAGCCCCTTCGGTACCTCACGGACAAAACACCCCGATCTCGACGGTCCCAGGACGCCATCAATGTCGCGAAGCTGACACCGTTGCCGTTGTACCGCGGGCCTCCACCGTGGCGCTTTACCCTTGCGGTCGGCCATCTCCAATGTCCGGAACGCGTCCGTCCACTCCTGGGGGCCCTTTCATGGAATCGATGGCGGATGCCCACGGGCTCGTCGTCGGTATCGCCGCCTACCAGCACATCCGGCCGCTGCCGCCGGTCGTCGTCAGCGACGCCCGCGACGTCTACGCGTTCCTGATCGATCCCGCCCGCGGTGGCCACCGGCCCGAGAACACCCGGCTGCTCATCGACGCCCAGGCGACTGGGCAGGCCCTGCGCAGGGAGCTCGCGGACCTCGCCGAGCGGTCAAGCCCCGACGGGACCGTCTTCCTCTACCTGTCCGGTCACGGCATCCGGATCCGCAGCGGGCCGCGCGCCGGCGACTACCTGCTGCCGGCGGACGCCGCCAGCACCTCGCCCGCAGCCCTGGCGCGCACCGCCATCTCGGGCGACGAGTTCGGGCAGGCGCTCGGGCGGCTGCCGGCCCGCCGGGTGCTCGTCGTCTTCGACTGCTGCCACGCCGGTGGCATCGGCACGCCGAAGTCGGCGGCGGGACCCGATCTGGGCCCGGACGCCGGGCTGGCGGAACCCGGCCTGTCGGAACCCGGGCTGTCGGAAGCCGGCTACGAGGCGCTGGCCAGCGGGCGCGGGCGGGCGATCCTGGCCTCCTCCCGCGACGACGAGTTCTCGGTCGTCCTGCCCGGCGCGGCCAACAGCCTCTTCACCCTGCATCTGCTCGCCGGCCTGGACGGCGGCGTCGCCAGCGACGACGGGCTCGTCCGGGTCTTCGACCTCTTCGAATACGTGCAGCCGAAGGTCACCGCTGACTCACCCGGGCAGCATCCGGTCTTCAAGGGCAACCTCGAGGAGAACTTCCCCGTCGCGCTTTACGGCGGCGGCCGACGGGGCACGGTGGCCCGGTACGACGACGGTTTCCGCTACGACGCGTACATCAGCTACGTCGACCGCGAGCCGGACACGACCTGGGTTTGGAACTGGCTGCTGCCGCGTTTGGAACAGGCCGGCCTGCGGGTGGCCGTGTCTGGTGACGTGGGACAGCCTGGCGTCGCCCGTGTGGTCAACATGGAACGCGGCATCGAGCAGAGCAGGCGGACGCTCGTCATCCTCTCCCCGGCCTATCTGAGGGACGGCTTCGCGCATTTCGAGAACGTACTCGCGCAGAACCTTGGTGTTTCCGAAGGGCGCTACCGGCTGGTGCCCGTACAGATCGCTCGGCTCGACGGCGACCTGCCGACCCGACTGAGCATGCTGACCTCGGTGAACCTCGCTCAGGGCCCGCGCGCCGAGCGGGAGTTCAAACGCCTGCTGAACGCGCTCGAAGCGCCGCTGCCGTCGCATGCCGGCTGGCGGCGCGAACCGCGGACGGGCGCCTGAGAACGGGCGGCGACCGAGAAAATCCGAATCTCGGGCCCGCGGGCCGCAAATCTGGTGGGAAAGATGGTCAAGACCCATACTTTCCGCTGATTCTTCCGCCCTTGGTGGTGATCCCGTCGTCGTCGGCCGCGGAGTCGATGACGATCTGCTCCACCAGGCCGCAGTTGACGATGAGCCTGAGCTCCTGGTCCTCGTCGCCGACGACGGCAATGGCGATTCCCTGCCGCCCGGTCATGGCGGTGGCGATCCGGTCGGCCAGCTGGTCGATGTCGGTGTCGGCCGGCAGCAGATAACCCTCGGTACCGACGATCAGTCGCGCCATTCGTCCTCCTGGCTGTTCGGCCGTGGCGTGATCAGATCCAGTCGAAGCGAAATTGTCACGACCTCGCCGCCGGTGGCGGCGGAATTTCCAATAGAAATACCGTGCCAGCGGCTGCCGTGTCAATCGGGCCGGCCGTCGAGATCGCACCGCCGGCCACTCGCCGGGCCCGTCGCGCGCCGGTCGAGGCGGCGGGCGGCGGGCCTCGCGCGTGGCGCCGCGGGCTGCTGTCGTGGTCAGCCTTTGCCGGGCGCCCCGGCCCCGGCCGGGCCCTGCCCGGTCGTCCGGCGGGCGGCCGGCATGGGCCGGATCTGTCAGCGGCGGCGCAGGTTCGGGTTGAGGGCAGGGTTACCGGTCATGTGGTTGATCCCGGCGATGTCGGTGCCGGGCGGGACCACCTCGTCGATCGCGTCCAGGACCGATGCGTCGAGCCGTACGTCGGCGGCGCCGAGCACGCCGTCGAGCTGCTCGGCGCTCTTCGGACCGATGATGACCGAGGTGACCGCCGGATGGTTGGCGACGAACGCCAGCGCCAGGTGGGTAAGGCTCAGCCCGGCCCCGTCGGCGATTTCCTGCAGCTGTTCGACGGCGTCATAGCGGGCCGGTGACGACGGGTCCTCGTCGACCCCACGGGTGAATGCTCCGCTCCTCGAGAAGCGCGAGCCTTCCGGGGCCGTCTCATTGCGTCGGTACTTGCCGGTCAGCCAGCCGCCGGCCATCGGGCTCCACGGGATGACGCCGATGTCGTACCGCTGGCAGGCCGGGAGAACCGCCTCCTCGATCGACCGAGCGAAGATCGAGTACTGGGGCTGTTCGCAGACGAAACGCTCGGTGTTGCGCCGCTGGGCGGCCCACTGCGCCTCGACGATCCAGTCCGCCGGGTACGACGAGGAGCCCAGGTAGCGCACCTTGCCGGCGCGGACCAGGTCGGTCAGCGCGCCAAGGGTCTCCTCCAGGTCGGTGTTCCAGTCATGCCGGTGCACCTGGTAGAGGTCGATGTAGTCGGTTTCCAGTCGGCGCAGGCTGTCCTCGACCGCCCGTGTGATCCAGCGCCGGGAGCCGCCGCGCATGTTGCGGTCCTTGCCCATCGGGTTGAACACCTTGGTGGCCAGCACCACGTCGTCCCGCCGGGCCTTGATCGCCTTGCCGACGATCGTCTCGCTCTCGCCGAAGGAGTAAACGTCGGCGGTGTCGATGAAGTTGATGCCGGCGTCGAGCGCCTGGTTGATGATCCGTGCCGAGTCATCGTGGTCGGCGTTGCCGAACGCGCCGAACATCATCGCGCCAAGGCACTGGGTGCTGACCTCTACGCCCGTCCTGCCGAGCTGCCGATACTCCACGTTGCAGTCTCCCTCTGTCAGAAGCCGGGATCGTTCGCGACTTCGACGAACGGGTTGCACGAGCAAGGGCGATGTGACTGACCCTAGTGCTCTGACCACGCTCCGCGTCAAACGGAACACCCGGGACTCGGCCACGACGGGACGCGGCCTCACGGCGACCGCCGACCATACGGAGGTCGAACGCATCCTGCATCCGCTCACAACGCCCGGGCCGGCAGCGCTCCTGCTCCCTGCCCGGCATGAGGAGCTGACTCAACACCGGGTTCGCCGGAACGCATCGCGGGGGCCGCCTGGCGGCGACCCCCGCGTCCTGCACCCGTGCTCATCCAGTCCTGAGCTCGGCGCGACCCAAGGTGACGGAAGCCTTGCACACCCGACCTCTCCGGACCCAACGACATCGGACGGTGCGCGGAGACACATCGAGCGCCCGCAAGGCCGGCAACCACTCTCCGCCTTCGCGCACGCACGAGCCTCGAGGCGCGGCCACGACACCTCCCGCCCCGACACCTCCCGCCCCGACACCTCCCGCCACGACCGACCCCGGCGCCACGCGGCACCGTCACAGCGCGTCACTGGCTACTCCGCCTGCGGCACTTTGGTGCTACCGGTCAGTAACTAGATCTTGCGCCAAAGGAAGAGGCGCGCGAGCGACAGTCCGCGGTCCGGCCGCGCGACATCACAGCCATCAACGACCTGCTCGGCGGATTCCCCTTAGACCTTCGGCGACATCGCCGCACCGTCACGCGCGACCCGTCCCCCACACCCGCCCACACCGGCCCGGACGCTTCCCACTCAGGGACGTTTGTTTGCTTGTTGACATTTCGCCACTCAGGGTCCTTGATCGAATTATGGACAACGCGTTAACAGCAAGTTGCCCAAACGATCGCCGGACACGAAAGAGGTGGCGCAGTGCAACTATCCCCGGTGAACTTAGCCGGCCGCCGTGACGGCGCCGCCGCACGCCGAGCCGTAGGCACATTCCGGCGGCTCGCCGCGCTCGCGGCGGTCGTGCTGGCGCTGGCCGTCGCACAGGTGCTCACCCGCCCGCCGGTCCTCGCGCCGAGCGCCGCCGCGGCGGCCAGTTCCATCGAGGCTGGCTTCTCGCCGGTCGGGCGCTACGCCGTCACGACGCAGGTCCTGACGGACGTGTCGGGCAGCACGCCCTACAAGATCTTCCGGCCGGCCGACTATTCGGCGCTCGGCTTCGCCAGCCCGATCGTCACGTGGGGAAACGGCACCAACGGGACCGTCGACCTGTACTCCGTCCTGCTCAGCCATCTCGCGTCGTACGGATTCACGGTGATCGCCCCGGACCAGGCCAACACCGGCAGCGGCCGGGCGATGACGGCCGGGGTGCAGTACCTCATCGCCCAGGCCGGCACAGCCGGAAGCGTCTTCCAGGGCCGCCTCGACGTGAACAGCGTGGCCGCTCTCGGTCATTCTCAGGGCGCCGGCTGCGCGGTCCGGGCGGCCACCAACAACCCGACGCTGTTTGACACCGTCGTGACCTTCTCACTGCCCAACAAGATGTGGATCGGGACGAACTCGGACTGCCCGACGAAGAGCGACTGCACGTTCGACCCGGCCCAGCTCCGCCAGCCCACCTTCCTCGCCGGCACGCACGGCACCCTCGACTCCATCATCACGAGCATCTCGACCGAGCAGGCCTTCTACCAGCAGGTACCGGGCCATGCCGTACTCGGCCTCATCCAGAACTCCGCCGGGAAGAAGGCCGACCACAACACCATTCAGGACCGCAACGGCCCGAATGGTTTCCTCGGCTACGTCACCGCCTGGCTGTGTGCCCAGCTGCGCGGGGACGCGACGGCAGCGACCGCGTTCGGCGGCGCCCACCCCGAGCTGGTCAGCAACACCAACTGGCCCGACAGCGCCGCCAAGTAGCACTCCAGGTCGCACCGCCTAGGAGGACGGTGGGCCGGCGGACTCGTGCTCCCTGTGGTCATCCGACCCCGGGGGAAACGGCCGCCGGCCCTCCAGGAGAAGCCGCAGCATCCAGAAACGTAAGAACTGCGCCAGCGAGTGGTGCAGGAACATGCCTGTCCCCACGAGCGCGACCGCGAGCCCCGCGATGCCGAGAGACAGGTCGGTCATCTGGTCGTAAACGTTGTCACTCGTCTGCGAGAGCAACAGCGCCAGCACGGCGACGACCACACCGGCGGCCATCAGCGCTGCACCGACCCGGGCCAGCCGCGTGTTGCGATCCCCGGTGCTCGACTGCAGCTCGGCGACGTCGGCGAGGAAACGCTCCACCCGGTCCGGCGACGCGGAGGACGGGACGGCCGAGGTACCTGGCGAGGCGACGGACGATGTAGACGGGGTAGACGAGGTAGACGGGGTATCTGACGAGGTGCTTCCAATGGTCATCTTCTCTCCCGCGGGAACGTGTCAGCCTGGTCGAGGCCGGCCTGCGCGCGCATCAGCGGGCGGAACCGGAAAGGTAGGCGTCGTGCAGCCGCGGCGCGACCTCGTCGGGCGTGCCGGACAGCACCACCCGCCCGCCGACGAGCGCGACGGCGCTCGTGGCGACGCCGAGCAGGGTGCGCAGGAACTGCTCGACGACGACGATCGTCACGCCGGTGCCGGCGATCCGCGCGACAGCCTCGTACAGCTGGGTGACGACGCGCGGAGCCAGCCCCATCGACAGCTCGTCCAGCAGCAGGACCGCCGGGTCGGTGGCGAGCGCGCGTGCCATCGCGAGCATCTGCTGCTGCCCCCCGGACAGGCTGCCGGCCAGCTCGGCCCGCCGGTCTCTCAGGTCCGGTAGCACATCGAAGACCCGGTCCGCGGTCTCGGCGCGCGCCCGCCCGCGAGGCGTCATCATCCACAGGTTCTCGGCGACGCTGAGGTTCGGGAACACGCCCCGGCCCTCCGGGATCAGGCACAGGCCGAGGCGCGCGAGCCGCGCCGGATCGGCCCCGGTCACCCGCCGGCCGCCGAGCAGCAGGTCGCCGGACGCGGGGCGGACGAGGCCGGCCATGACCGACACCATCGTCGACTTACCGGCGCCGTTCGGGCCGAGCACGCCCAGCACCTCGCCGGCCCGGACCGTGATGGTGACACCGTGCAGGACCTCGATCTCGCCGTAGCCGGCCCGCAGGTGCCGGAGCTCGAGCAGCGGCGGCTGGCCGCCGGGCACGGTCACGCCGCCGGGCATGCTCTGGCCGCCGGGCATGGTCACGCGACCTCCTCGTCGCCCAGATAGGCCGCTCGCACCCGCGGGTCGGCCTGGATCTGCTCGGGCGTGCCGCTGGCGATGACGTGGCCGAAGTCAAGCACGTGCAGCCGGTCGCAGACCTCCATGACGAGGTCCATGTCGTGCTCCACCAGCAGGATGGCCATCCCGTCGCCGGCGAGGCGGCGCAGCGTCCGCGCAAACCGCGCCCGTTCGGCCGCGTCCTGGCCGGAGGCCGGCTCGTCCAGCAGCAGCACCGTCGGCCGGGCCGCCAGGCACCGCGCGAGCTCCACGATGCGGCCGGTTCCGGTGCTCACGCCGCTGGCGAGGGTGTCCGCGACGTCCGTCAGCTCGAACTGCTCCAGCAGGCGCTCGGTCGTCTCCGCCGCCTCGGCCCGGTTCTTCGAGTGCCAGTCGGCGGCGACCCGCACGTTGGCGCGCACGGTCAGTGAGCCGAACAGCTCGAGGCGCTGGAAGGTGCGCCCCAGCCCCCGCCTGGCCCGCCGGTGCGGCGCGACCCCGTCGAGGGACGCGCCGTTCAGCAGCACCCGGCCCGCGGCGGGCCGCAGCGTCCCGGTGATGACGTTGAACAGCGTCGTCTTGCCGGCACCGTTGGGCCCGATCAGCCCGGTGACCAGGCCGTCGGGGGCGTCGACGCTGACGTCGTCGTTGGCGACCCGGCCGCCGAACCTGACCACCACGCCCTGCGTCTCAAGCCCCACCGCTACCGCCCGGGCCGCGGTCGTCGTCGGGCCGAGGGCCGGCCAACGCCGGCTCCCGCCGGCCCGGAGGGCCCGGCAGGCCCAGCGGATCTGGCGGATCTGGCAGGTCCGGCGGGTCCGGCAGGCCCCCCGGGGCTGGGAGGTTCGGCAGGCCGAGGTGGTGGTCGAGCACCTGGCGGTCCGACGCGGTGAATGCCTGGCGCAGGCCGAGCAGGCCCGGTGTCCCGCTCAGCCCGTCGGCGCGCGGGCCGTCGGGCGCGGGCGGCGGCGCGCCCACGCCGGCGACGGCCGCGGCGGCCCACACTACGAGGACGGCGACGACCACCTCGACGAAGACCCAGTTGCCGACGACCTCGGTGAGCGCGAGGAGGTAGCCGGCCACGATCGCGGCGAGGCCGGACAGCAGGAGCCACCTGCGCCGCAGCGCCGCGCGCAGCGCGGGGCCGACCATGGGCAGCAGGCCGTTCGGGTTGCCGCCCAGGCCGACGCCTGCGGTCGCGATCGAGGTGGCGGACAGCTGGGACAGCGAGGGGACCAGGTTGGCGAGCGTCGGCCCGCCGAGGAACAGGCCGGCCCCGAGCGCCGAGCCGACCGACGAGACGCCGAGGATCACGACGGCCAGCAGCACGGTCAGCCCGTTGAAGAAGCTGAACGAGTCGGCGGAGGGCCGCTGCATGGCCGCGCCGTACACCGCTCCGCCGACGCCCGCGATCGCCGCCGACAGGGCGAACACGGCGAGCGTCGGCCCCCGTTCGCCGAGGCCGAGGGTCGCGGAGGCCACCGGGCTGTCCTTCAGGGCGATGAGGCGCGTCCCGTATCGGCTGCGGCGCAGCGCGGTCATGCCCAGGGTCAGGAGCGCGAACAGCACCGCGCCGAAGATCAGGTATGCCTTGTCGTCACCGGTGTCGATCCCGAGGAAGCGGAAGCGTTCGATGGCTAGGCTGCCGCCGGGAAAGATCGTGATCTGGTGCCGATAGAGCGTGACGTCGGTGAACGGGATCCGCAGCACCGCCGTGAACGCGGGCAGCTGGAAGATCCAGCGTTCCAGGATGACCGCAAACGCAGCCGTCGCCAGCGCGAGGTAGAGGCCTGACAGGCGCAGCGCGGGCAGCGCCACCAGCAGCCCCACCAGGCCCGCGGAGGCGGCGGACAGGAGCAGGACGAGCGGGTTGCCGGACGCGCCGAGGTGCGAGGCGATGACCGCCCCGACGGCGGCGAAGGCCAGCGGGCACACGGACAGCCGGCCCGCCCAGCCGACCAGCGGCACCAGGGACAGCCCGACGATGGCGATCCCCCAGACCCGGGTCAGCTGGTTGAGGTCGCCGGGCGCGAGCAACGGCACCAGTGCGACCGTGCCGGCCACGACCGCGCCGGCCAGCACGCCGGCCCCCGTCCAGCTGGGGACCGGGGCGACCTCCCGGATGCGCAGTCCCCGCAGGCCGCGCAGCCCCGCCTGCGGCAGCGTGACCAGCACGACGAACAGCAGCAGGACCGGGATGACCTGGACCGCGCCCAGCAGGTACTGGCCGCCGGGAACGTCGCGGCTGCCCACGTAGCCCTGCCCGTAGTCGCCCGCCAGGCCGACGAGCAGCGCGCCGGCGAAGGTCACCGGCAGGCTGCGCAACCGGCCGAACACCGACGCGGCGAAGGCGTTGATGAGCACCAGAGAGAGGTTGACGGCGCTGAGTCCTCGGGGGGCGATGAGGATGCCGGCGAGGACGGCGAGGCTGGCGCTGATCGTCCAGGACAGGGTGTCGGTCCGGGCGAGGACGGTGCCGTTGAGCGTCGCGAGCCGGCGGTCGTCGACGGCGGCCCGCATCGCCACGCCGGGGCGGGTGCGGTGCAGCAGCAGGTAGATGCCGACGGCCGCGACGAGCGCGACCAGGATCGTGACGAGGTCGGCGTACGGGATGCGCTGGCCAGCGAGCTCGACCGCCTTGCCGCGCAAGAGCGGCGGGACCCGGCGCTGCACGCTGGGATCCCAGATCCAGTTGATCCCGGCGATGAACCCGAGCAGCAGGGCGAGCGTGGCGACCATGCGGGTGGTCTCCGACGTGCCCTGCAGCCGCCGGGTGGTGAGCGAGGCCATCAGCAGGCCCAGCCCTGGGCCGAGCACGCCGATGGTGAGGACGACCGCCAGCCAGACCGGCAGGTCCCAGCCCACCGCCAGCTGCCAGTAGAAGAAGGCGCCGGCGGCGGCCAGGGCGCCGTGCGCCCAGTTGAAGATGCCGGTGGTGGTGTAGGTCAGCGTCAGGCCGCAGGCGACGATCGCGTAGATCGAGGCGGTCGCGAGGCCCGAGAACGTGAAGCCGACGAACTCGCTCACGGCGCCAGCTCCACGACGTTCGACCGGTCGCAGTTGTACAGGCCGTCGGTGGGCCTGGTCATCACCTTGTCGTACCGGTAGCCTGCCGCCGAACCAGAGATGATCATCTCGCAGGGCGCCGCCAGCGGGTCGGAGATGTCCACCGGCCCCACCAGCCCGCCCGCCTCGAACGCCTTCTGCCGCTTCGCGGTGCCGATGACGCAGCCGACCGTCAGGTCGTCGCCGCAGGCCGTGGCGGACTGGGCGAACAGCACCCAGGATGACATGGCCTCCACGGCCACGGGAACATCCGGGTTGGCGCCCTGCTTCTTCAACAGGTCGCGCACCAGCGCGACCGCGGGGACCTGATCGGCCAGTTCCAGCGGCGTGTACGGGAGCTGCACGTAGTAGGGCGCCTTCACCTGCGGCAGGGCCTTGAACGCCTCGGTGGTCGGCGGGCCGTAGGTGGAGCTGGCCAGGTCGAGCATCACCTCCGGTTCGTAGCCGACGTCGACCATGGCCTGCAGGGTCAGGTTCGCGTCGATCGGCGGCAGCACGAAGGCGTTCGTGGCGCCCTTCAACGGCTGGATATACGTACGGAGGTTCGACGCCGTGATCGGGATCCGCTGGAACGAGACGACCTTGCTGCCGATCTGCCTGACCGCCGCGATGTTGGCCTCGTTGGGCGCGATGAACGAGGCGACGTCGACGGTCGACCAGCCGATGCGCGCCATGGCGTCGGGAAAGCGTTCCAGCAGCCGCTTTGCCAGCATGACGTTCGCCTGGGTCACCGGCCCGCGGTTGACCAGGACCTGCAGCCCCGACCGCTGCGCCGTCGCCGAGGCGACATAGGTCGGGATGGAGCCGAGGCCGCATTTCTCCCGCGGCGCCACGGTGCCGTCGTCGAAGGGAGTCGCTCCGCCGACGAGCATGAAGTCGCTCTGGCAGGCGTCGACGATGCGGGCCGGGGCCTGGGTGAGCATGGCGTCCCGCGAGGCGATCTTGATCTGGCGGCCGTTGATGCCGCCGGCCGCGTTGCACCACGAGGCGAATGCCTCGGCAGCGTCGACGTATATCTGGCCGAGGCCCGGCTGGAGCTGGTTGCCGGCGTCGTTGAGCACGCCGATCTGAATGGTGCTGGCGGAGACCCCCCGGGCCGGCGCGCCGCTCGGCGAGCCCGGCCCGCAGATACCCTTGGCCGTCCCGAAGTCGCCGGCCGCACCGGCGGCACCGGCGGCGCTGGCGGTCTCGGCGCCCGCTCCCCCGCCCCCACCCGGACTGGCGAACAGGCCGGCGTCGTCTTTGTGCCCGCACGCCGACGTCAGCACGGCGGTCAGCGTCAGGCCGCAGAGTAACAGGTGACCCGGACGGATATTCCTGTTCAGCATCCAGCCTCCGTCGTCACGCCGACCGCATCCGGTCAGCTCATTGCCGGCGCAATGATGAGCGCCCGCCCACGGCTCCGGCACGCCGACGAAAGCGCCCACCAGCTGGGAGGTCGGAGCGGGCATTCTCGGCGTACAGCGAATCCTGCCCGACCGGCCTCCGATCGTCCTGCGACGCGCACGCCATGCTCGCCGATACGTGTCGGTAGCTTAGCGGAGGGTGATGCTCGAACCCAGAGTGGACCAGGTCGCGACGGGAGCAGCGTGAGGATGGTCAGCGCGGCCCGGCCCGCAGTCCGACGCCGTACGGCCCTCGCCTGGCACGCCTACCGGTGGGATCCGTGGTTCCTCGCCTGGGGCCTCGCCCTCAGGGCCGCCCTGTGGTTCAGCAGGCCGCGGTGCGGACGGCCAGGGCGCGGCGCAGATCGTCGGCGCCGTCGGAGGCCGTGCGGCGCAGGCCCGACGGGAGGTCGGAGCGCGCGGCGAACTGTTCGGCCCAGGCGAGGGTCTCCTGGGTGACGGCAAGCGCTGGGAAGCACAGCTCGGCGAGCCGCGACAGCGACATGGTGCCCCGGAACGCGGCCGTCGCCGGCAGGTCGTCGAACCAGCGCCGCGCGTAGGGCGCGGCCAGGTCCTCCTGCCCCGCCACCCAGATGCCGCCGGCCAGCGCGGACAGCTGGTAGTGGGACATCGCGCCCGCCGGGTCGACGAGCTCTGCCCACGCCGCCGCCTTCGCGGCCGGGTCGGGGCGCAGCGCCCGGCAGCGGGTGGCGTGGACCAGGCCGGACGCCGTGCGGTCCGCGGCGTAGGCCTCGTCGATCTGGTCGGGGGTCAGGTCGCCGAGGGCGGCTCGCCGTTCCAAAACCAGCCAGCTCAGCTCGTCGTCGACGGTCAGGCCGGCGAACGGTTCGCTCCCCTGCCGCCAGTCGCGCAGCGCGCCGAGGTCCTCGGTGAGGCCGACCCAGCCGCGGGCCGCGGTCAGCTGAAGGCTGCTGGCAGGCTTCGCGTCCGCGAGCAGCCGGTGCGCCACGTCGGCCAGGATGCTGCTCGCCGCCGCCCGCCCGGGACCCGGCGCGAGGTACACGGGCACCGCGGCGGTGATCCACGGCAGCAGCCTGGCGGTGACGACGTCGAGCTCGTTCGGCAGGCCGGCCGCGACCGTCCGCACCGCCAGCTCGGGTGTCACCAGCCCGTCGGCCAGGCCGGTGCGCAGCGCGTTCCACGCCACCACACGGGCCGTGGAGTCACCGGTCACCGCCAGCACGGCCGGCAGGCGCTCCCACTGGTCGGCGGCCAGTCGGATCGTCGCCCAGGTCTCGTCACCGGCGCTCGGCAGCACGACCTCGCCGGGGCCGGCCGTCGGCACCGGGACCGGCACGCCGCCGAGGACGACGTCGGCTGGCTCGCCCCCACCGGGGAGAACCGCGACGGTCATCGCGTGAGGCCGGTCCGCCGCCGGCCCGAACTGCGGTGGCAGGCGGCGAAGAACAGTCCCCGTCGGGCCGGACTCGACGGCGATGACGTCGACGCCGGCGCGGCGCAACCACTCGTCGGCCCAGCGCGTGAGATCGGCCCCGCTGGGAGTGCCGGGGCCCGCGTGGGCGGACCAGGACGCGAGCAGGTCGGCGAACGTCGCGTTGCCGTAGGCGTGCTGGCGGATGTGCGCGCGCAGGCCGGCGAGGAACATGTCCTCACCGAGATAGGCGGCGAGCTGCCGCAGCACGCTGGCGCCCTTGGCGTAGGAGATGCCGTCGAAGTCGTCCAGCGCAGCGCGGGCATCGGTCGCCCCGTTGCCGGCGACCGGATGGGTGGTGGCGCGGCGGTCGGCGGCGTAGCCCCAGCTCTTGCGGAACGCGGCGAAGTCCGGCCCGGCCGGCAGGCCCGTCACCAGCGGGGTCACCCGGCGGGCCAGGTACTCGGCGAACGACTCGTTGAGCCACAGGTCGTCCCACCAGCGCATCGTCACCAGGTCGCCGAACCACATGTGCGCCATCTCGTGGACGACCGTGTTGGCCCGGCCGAGCACCTCCGACTCGCTCGGCCGCGACCGGAAGACCAGCTGGTCGCGGAAGGTGACGCAGCCGGGGTTCTCCATCGCGCCCCAGTTGAACTCGGGCACGAACGCCTGGTGGTACTCGCCGAACGGGTAGCGCACCCCGAACAGCTCGTGGAACGCGTCGAGGGAGTCCGCGGTGAGCCGCAGCAGTTCCCCCGCGTCCCGCTCGAGCTCCGACGCGAGCGAGCGCCGGGCGTGCAGGCCGAGGGGGATGCCGTCGTGCTCGCCGCGCACCGAGTGCCACGGCCCGGCGACGAGGGTGACGAGGTAGGTCGAGATCGGCCTGGTCTCGGCCAGCTCCCAGACGCCCAGCCCCGTCTGCGTCGCCGCGCCGTTGCCGACGACCGTCCACGTCAGCGGGCACCGGACCCGCAGGCTGACCGCCGCCTTCAGGTCCGGCTGGTCGAAGCAGGCGAACCACCGCTTGGCGTTGTCGATCGACGACGTCGCGCACAGGTAGACGCCGTCGTCGGCCGGGTCGACGAACCGGTGCAGGCCCTCGCCGTCGTGGGAGTAGCGCATCCGCGCCCGGACGAGCAGCTCGTGCCGTCCGCCCAGGCCGGCCAGCGGCAGCCGGCCGTCGGCGAACACCTCGACCGGTTGGGCCACGCCGTCGAGAACGACCTCGAGCAGCTCCTCGCAGACCAGCTCGACGAACGTCTCCGGCTCGAGGGCGGTGAAGGCGATCGTCGTGCTGGAGGAGAAGAGGTCACCGGGCTCGGTGAGATCCAGCTCGATGGTGTAGCGGTCGACCTCGACCGCTTCCGCTCGCCGCCGCGCCTCGGGCCAGGTCAACGCCACCATCGGTCCACACTAGCCGAGCAGCAAGCGCCGACCTCCGCGAGCCGCGTCCGGCGGGCTGGCGTCCCGCACGTGCCGCGTTCGGCAAGGCTGGCGCGCCGAGGACCGCGCGGCCCATCGACTGTGCTGACCGATCTCGACCTGCGACTGGTAGCCCGAAGGCCCTGGGTGCCAGCATCGGGAGACACGGCCGAGGCATCGCAAAAGGTGCGGCTGACAGACCAGGTCTGTTACGACTCCTTGGTCATAGGCCGGTGTCCGTGGTGCGTCCCGGCGCCGGGTCCCGCGTCGACCTGGCGGTGAGGCCGATGCCCACGTGGCCGTACATCTCCTACCCACCTGCCGCTGGGGCGCCCAGGCGCCACCCGAAGGTGATCATCGCCTGCGGGCGGCCAGCATGAGGGGGCGGCACGCCGGACGGCCCCACCAGATTTCCGACGAAGTTGTCCGGGCTCAGGATACGACGCCATGGGCCAGCAGGCTTTCGGCTGCCGCACGAACGGTGTCGTCGGCTGGTCGGGGTTTCCAGCCGAGTTCCTGCTTGGCCTTGTGTGCGGTGACGAGGATGGGGACGTCGTAGTAGGTGAGGGCGAGACGGATCGCGGGGTCGACGCGGGCGTTGAGCCACATCAGCCAGTAGGGAAGCGTGCGGGTGGGCACTTTGATGCCGCGCGCGCCGACCTCCGCTGCCAGGATCCCGGCGATCTCTCCCATCTACAACGACGGCTCGGTGGCCAGGATGTAGCGGTTCCCCGCGGCCGCGGGTGTCTGCATGGCTAGCCGGTGGGCGGTGGCGACGTCGCGGACGTCGACGACGGCGAAGCTGAGGCGGGGCACCGCCGGGAGCTTCCCCGCGAGCAGGAGCCGGACGATCTCCATGGATGTCTTCTGCTCGGCGTGCAGGAGCGGTCCCAGAACGAGGCCGGGATGGACGGCGACCAGTTCGAGGTCCCGGGCGGCGACGTACTCCCAGGCGGCCCGCTCGGCGAACACCTTGCTGCGGCGCTGGCCGCGATCGTCACGATCTATGTGGAGTTCGCCCGAGACCACCCGGCGCACCTGCATCTGATGCTGCGGCCCGAACTGTCCGAACCGGACAAGCACCCGGAAGCCCAGACCGGGGGCGAGGCCTGCATCGCCGTCCTCACCGCGGCCGCCGAGGACTGCGGCCGCGAAGGCACCATCCCGCCCGGCTCCGTCGACACCCTCGTCGGCATGGTCTGGGCGCTGGCCATCGGCATCGTCACCCTGTGGCTCGACGGCCCGCTCGAAGGGCGTTGCGTCTCACTCGGTACCACCCCGCAGCAGCTCACCGCGGACATCGCCGCTCTGCTCACCACGTTGATGACCCGCGGCCCCTCTGCGAACCCGCTCAGCTGAGCCGTCGTCGTCCTCGACCCGACAGCGCCGCCGGGCCCGCGCGGCGACGCCCGGCCGGGCCACCTCAGCCGGCCGGTCGGCCGCCGGGCTACTTCAGCCGGCCGTCGGCGACCAGCGTCCGTAGCCCCCGGCGGTCGGGCTTGCCGCTCGGCAGTGCCGGTACCTCGTCGGCCGTGGCGACGACCCAGCGGGTCGGGACCTTGTAGGGGGACAGCTGCTGGCGGGTCCGGGCGGTGAGGTCGGCGATGTCCAGCTCCCCCGCCGCCGGGACGACGACCGCGCACACCTCCTCGCCCCGGTCCGGATGGTCGAGGCCGACGACGACGCAGTGCGCGATCTCGGGGAACTCTTCGATCACGGCCTCGACCTCCCGGGGCGACACGTTCGAGCCCGCCGCCTTGATGAGCTCGCTGTCCCGGCCGACGTAGAAAAGCCTTGGGTCGCCCGCCTTCCGGTACACGCGGTCGCCGGAGTGGTACCAGCCGTCGGCGTCGAAGACCTCGGCGCGCTCGCGCTTGTTGTAGCCGGCCATCACGCCGATGCCGCGGACGAGCAGCTCGCCGACCGTCCCGTCCGGGACTGGGTCGCCGGCGGCGTCCACGATCGCGATGTCGGTGAACGGGAAGCCACCGGCGGTCTCGGTCATGGACCGGTGGACGGGGTGACCGTCCGGGACACCCGTCATCGCCAGGTCCACCGGGCCGTCGTACAGCATCGGCGCATGGCGGCGCAGGTCCCGGGACGGGAACGACGGGTGCAGCCGCAGCTGCTGGGTGAACGCCGGCCAGCCGACGACCCCGTTGGCCTGTTCCCGCTCGGCCAGGTCGAGGGCCGGCCCGGCGTCGAGCCGCGGCAGCGTCAGCACCGCGACGGGCTCGTAGAGGGCACCGGTCGCGGCCAGGACCCCGCCGATCCAGAAGAACGGCATCGCGCACAGCACTCGCGGCTGGTGGTCGACCCGCAGCACGGACCGGATGACGCCCGGCCACGGGGACGTCTGCCGGACCAGGGTGCCGTGGGTGTGCAGGACGCCCTTCGGGTCGGCCGTCGAGCCGGAGGTGTGGACCATGATCGCCAGGTCGGCCGGGGACACCTCAGCCTCCACCGCGGCGAGTGTCTCGGCCCGGACGGATGGCGCGTGCTCCGGGTCCCAGTGAGTGGCCCAGCCGCGCTCGGTGGGGCCGGTCAGAACGATCCGCCGCAGGTAGGGCGCGCCCGCGAGCTCGAGGTGGCCGGCCGGCTGGTCGGTCAGGCCGGGCAGCGCCGCCTCGAACCGCTCGGCGACGTCGATCTTCAGCACGGTCGTCGGCGCCACCAGGATCTGCACGTCGGCCAGCCGGAGCACCTTCGCGACCTCGGCCGGGCTGTACATGGTGCTCATCGGCACCGCGAGGGCGCCGACCCGGCTCACGGCCAGCCACCAGGTCACCCATTCGACGCTGCTGGTGAAGAACAGGCCCACCCGGGTGCCCTTGCCGACCCCCTCGTGGAGTAACCAGCGCGCCACCCGCGCGGACCGCGCCTCCGCCTCCTCGTAGGTCATGCGATCAACGAGGGAGACCACGTAGTCGGCGGAGCCGAACTCCTGCACGGCACGGCGCAGCAGCGCGGGGATCGTCGGTCGGAGCTCGTCGGCGTCGGACCAGGTCACGGCGGCACTCTCCCTCTCCAGCAGGTCGACCGTCGGCGTCATCGCGCCTGTCAACCATCCTGACGCAGGTCCGCTCCACCCACCACCGTCCGGCATGCGGCCAGTGCCGACCGGCGCCTATCGTCGGCATATCGAAAACCGCATACATGCCGGCAACATCATGCCGCCTTGACTGGAGGCATGTCTTACACGGAACCAGCGCGAACAGGAGTGTGCCGCGCCCGACCGCCGGTGTCCTCATCCTCCATGCCCTCCACACCCTCCACACCCTCCGCGGTCACCGCGGTCACCGCGGTCACCGCGGTCACCGCGGTCACCGCGGTCAACGCAATGACGGGAATCACGGTCTATGGATGCGGGCAGGACGAGGCCGCCGTGTTCCAGGAGATCGCGCCCCGTCTTGGCGTCCTGCCGACGCTCACGGACGCGGCCGTGTCCGAAGGCAATATCGAGCTGGCGCTCGGAAACCGGTGCATCAGCGTTGGGCACAAGAGTCAGATCGCGAACTCCACCCTTCTCGCGCTCAGCCGGCTCGGCGTGGCGTACATCTCGACGAGAAGCATCGGGTGCAACCATATCGACGTGGAGTTCGCCGCGAGTGTCGGCATCTCGGTCGGCAACGTCTCCTATTCACCCGACAGCGTCGCCGACTACACGCTGATGCTGATACTGATGGCGGTGCGAGGCGCGAAATCCATCATCCGCCGGGCGGACGTCCATGATTACCGACTGAATGACGCACGCGGGCGGGAGCTGCGCGACCTGACGGTCGGAGTCATTGGGACGGGACGTATCGGCGCCGCGGTCATGGACCGGCTTCGGGGCTTCGGCTGCCGAATACTGGCATACGACCGCCGTCCCGGGAGCGCCGCGGACTACGTTCCGCTCGATGAGCTGTTGCGGCGGAGCGACGTCGTGACGCTCCACACGCCGCTCACCGCGGACACACATCATCTCCTGAGTCGCACACGTATCGATCAGATGAAGCACGGCGCGCTCGTCGTCAACACCGGGCGCGGCCCGCTGCTCGACACCGAGGCCCTCGTCGCGGCCCTGGAGAGCGGCCGGCTGGGTGGCGTGGCGCTGGACGTCCTCGAAGGCGAGGAGGGGATATTTTACACCGACTGGCACGGCGAGACCGTCGAGAACAAGCAGCTCGCCCGTCTGCAAGAAATGCCGAACGCGCTCGTCAGCCCACATACGGCCTACTACACGGACCGCGCCCTGAGGGACAGCGTCGAAAACTCCATCGTCAATTGCCTGAGGTTTGAAGATGAGAGTCAGCATGTATAGGACGAGGATCGGCGTCGTCTTCGGAGGCTGTTCCGAGGAACATCCCGTCTCCGTCAAGTCCGCGCAGGAGATAGCGAAGAACCTGGACACCGATCGGTACGATCCGTACTATATCGGGATCACGAGGAGCGGCGACTGGCTGCTCTGCGACGGCCCGGCAGCGGGCTGGGAAGCCGGAAGCTGCCGTCGGGCCACGCTGTCACCGGACCGAAGCGTGCACGGATTGCTTGTCCTGGAGCAGGGACGGTACGAAGAGATCGCCCTGGACCTGGTGTTGCCCGTCCTACACGGCAGGCTCGGCGAGGACGGCGCGTTGCAGGGCCTGCTGGAGCTCGCCGGCATCCCCTACGTGGGCTGCGACGTCCCGAGTTCCGCCCTGTGCATGGACAAGTCCCTCGCCTACGTCGTCGCCAGAAGCGCGGGGATCGCCACGCCGAACTTCTGGACGGTCGCGGCAGACGAGACTTTCGACGGCGATCAGCCTGCCTACCCGGTATTCGTGAAACCGGCCCGTTCGGGCTCGTCCTTCGGCGTCAGCAAGGTGTCTCACAAGGAGGAGCTGGCGAGCGCGGTGGAGACCGCCAGGCAGTACGACTCGAAGGTGCTGGTCGAGGAGGCGGTCGTCGGCAGCGAGGTCGGCTGTGCCGTGCTGGGGAACGATGCGGATCTGATCACCGGCGAGATAGATCGGATCGCGCTGTCGGACGGATTTTTCAGGATCCACCAGGAGCGCGCTCCTGAAAGCGGTTCCGAGAACTCGACGGCCATCGTTCCCGCGGACATCCCGGCAGAGTCCCACGCGCTCGTCCAGGAGACGGCGAAGTCCATCTACCGTGCGCTGGGATGCAGCGGGCTGGCGCGGGTCGACATGTTCCTCACAAACGACGGGAAGGTGGTCCTCAACGAGGTCAACACGCTGCCGGGCATGACCTCGTACAGCCGTTATCCGAGAATGATGGCGGCCGCCGGGCGGCCGCTCGCCGACGTGATCGACCAAATGGTGTCGCTGGCACTGACCGGAAAAGCCCGATGAGAGATGGCTTCGTCTTCGTGGACGAGTTCGTGGCCGGCGTACGGTGGGATGCCAAGTACGCCACCTGGGACAACTTCACAGGCAGGCCGGTGGACGGATACCTGGCAAATCGGATCGTCGGCACGCGGGCCCTGTGCGCGGCGCTGGGGCGAGCGCGGGAGAAGGCAAAGTCCATCGGCTTCGGCCTGCTTCTCTGGGACGGTTATCGCCCGCAGCGGGCCGTGGACTGCTTCCTGCGCTGGTCGAGGCAGCCGGAGGACGGCCGGACGAAGCTGCAGCACTATCCGAACATCACCAGAGCCGAAATATTCGAAAGAGGATACGTGGCGGCCAAGTCGGGCCACAGCCGGGGCAGCACCGTCGACCTGACGCTCTACCACCTGGACACCGGTGAGCTCGCGCCCATGGGCGGTGGCCACGATCTGATGGATTCGATCTCCCATCACGGGGCGCCAGGAGTCACGCCGGTCCAGGCGAGGAACCGCCAGCACCTTCGTTCCGTCATGGAGGCCTGCGGTTTCAGCTCATACGAGTGCGAGTGGTGGCACTACACGCTGAAGGACGAGCCCTACCCGGACACCTATTTCGATTTTCCCATCGCGTAGCTGGGGGGCGCGGCCGGTAGCTGCACCGTGGCGCAGAGCCCTCCGGCGGCTCGGGGGGTGAGGGTGAGGGTGCCGTCGTGTGCCTGGGCGATGCTCTTGACGATGGCCAGGCCGAGGCCGACGCCTGCATGGTCACGATGTATGCGTTGGGTGCCACGCTGGAACGGTTCGGTGAGCGTCGTGACCAGCTGCCGGGAGAGCTTCTCCCCGGTGTTTTCGACGGTGAGCGTGACGGACCCGAAGTGGACTGCGGTGCCGACCTGCACGGCGCCGTGTTCCGGGAGGTTGTGGACGATGGCGTTGTGCAGGAGATTCGTGGTCATCTGCAGCAGGAGCGCACGTGAGCCGACCGTGGGGGTGACGTCCCCGGAGGTCTGGATGGTGACGCCGTTCTTCTCCGCCAGCGGAAGGAGCGTCTCGGTGGCTTCTTCCGCGATGAGCGACAGGTCGACGTGTTCACGGCTGAAGGATCGCTGGTCGGCGCGGCTGAGCAGGAGCAGCGCCTCCGTCAGGTCGATGGCTCTGGTGTTGACGGCGCGCAGACGTTCGACGAGCTCGGCGCTGTCGCGGTCCGGGTCGTTGCGGGCCACGTCGAGAAGGGTCCGCGTGATCGCGAGCGGAGTGCGCAGTTCGTGGGAGGCGTTGGCGGCGAATCTGCGCTGTTCGGCGACGTGGGCCTCGAGCCGCGCGAGCATGGTGTCGAAGGCGTCCGCGAGTTCGCGGAACTCGTCTCTCGGGCCTGGTAGCCGGATTCGGTGGGAAAGCGACCCGCCCGCGGCCATCCGGGTGGCGTCCGTGATGCGCGTCAGCGGGGCGAGCATCCGGCCGGCGAGAATCCATCCGCCCAGCAGGCCGAACACCAGCAGGAACGCCAACATCTGAGCTACCCGCGGCGTGAAGGCGCGCAGGAGGTCGTGGCGGCTGGGACCCAGCAGGCGGACGTCGGTGCAGGGGCTCAGACGTGGTAGCCCCGGAGCCGGTGCTTTGTCGGGTACGTAACGCAGCAGGAACACCCACACGACGGCGAGCAGCAGGGCGCCCGCGAGCATGACGAAACCCGCGTAGCTGAGGGTGAGTTTGAGGCGGACGCTCAGCCCGGGTGCCCTATCCACGGTCTGCTCCCCCATGACCGGCCTCGGGCATCGTGTCGATGCGGTAGCCGACGCCCGGCACGGTGGCGATGACCCAGGGTTCACCGAGTCGCTTGCGCAGGGCCGAGACCGTGATGCGCACCGCGTTCGTAAACGGGTCGGTGTTCTCGTCCCAGGCCCGTTCCAGGAGCTCCTCGGCGCTGACGACACCCCCCTCGGCCGCGACGAGGACGTCGAGCACGGCGAACTGCTTCCTGGTCAGCGCGACATACCGGCCGTCCCGGTAGACCTCGCGGCGGAACGGGTCCAGCCGCAGGCCCGCGATCTCCCGCACGGGCGGCCTGTTGTAGCTCCGCCTGCGGTCGAGCGCTCTCAGCCGGAGCACGAGCTCCCGCAGTTCGAACGGCTTGGTGAGGTAGTCGTCGGCGCCGAGCTCGAAACCGGAGACCTTGTCGTCAAGCCGGTCGGCGGCGGTGAGCATCAGGATCGGCATGCCGTTACCGGAAACGACGATACTTTTTGCGATCTCGTCGCCGGAGGGCCCGGGAATGTCACGGTCGAGGACGGCGATATCGTAGGTGTTGATACGCAACAGCTCCAGTGCGGTATCACCGTCACCGGCGATATCAGCTGCTATCGCTTCCAGGCGCAGCCCGTCGCGGATCGCCTCCGCCATGTAGGGCTCGTCCTCGACGACCAATACACGCATGCTGACGATGCTACGAGCGGACGCATATCGTCGGCATACCGAAAACCAGGTACCTGCTGGCGACGGTCAGCCATACTGCCTGCCGGCTGGTCCAGGAGGCGCTGGCGTCCCCAGCGCGCTGCCCGCCATGGCGAACTGGTCGCGGATCTGCGGCTGCGCGCAGGCGACAGCCAGGACAGCCAGGACAGCCAGCCGGGCGAGGGCGCCTGAGCCTCGGTTCCTCCATCCGGCTGCGATGTGCGGCGAGGACGGCGTCGGTCAGGTGACAGGCGGGTCGGTCGCAACGTCACCGCACAGCGCGACGGTGCAGGCGTCCGGGTGGCGGGCGCGGATCTCGGCGGTCGCCGGAGCGCGGCGGATCGTGCGCAGTTCCTCGCGTCCGTGGCCGTGGGTCTCGGCCGCGTGCTCGACGGGCAGTCGCGACCCGCCCACGCCAGGAACCGTCAGCAACGGACAGCCACCAACCCGAGATCATCAGGCCACAGCGGCGTCAAGATCCCCCCGCCGCAATGGCGCAGCGCCCAAAATTGGCCGTGACCTGGGACAAATAACTTTGCGTACGCCGCGGCTCGCACATTCCACCGATGCCGACTAAATCGGCGCAAAAAATGCCGAGCATTGCGCCAGCAATTTCCGGCAAACACGGTGATCTACCGACAATAAATTCTTTGTGGAATCCTTCTTGTCGCGTAAGCGTCACCGGCCGTTTGCCGTGATCTGTTGACAACTCGCCGGCACCAGTGAGAGCCTGCAGCCGACGGATAAACTCAATCTGGCTGCCGCCAGAAAGGCCATTTTGCCATTGCTTTCCCGCCATTTCGGCAACGGCTCTTGATACTTTTTGTTTTCAGTTCTGCGCCAGCTTGTGCCGGGTTTCCAGCCACCCCTCGGCGACGGTCCAGGTTACAGGTCTGACACTCACCGAGCCATCTTAACTACAGCGTTCATGAGGACGGCGAATGATGCGCGATTCCGGTCGCCTTCGCGAACGGCGACGGCACCTGGAAGATAACGAACGGCGAAGCAGGAGAATTCATCACCAGCTGGGCCGCACAGCCAGGCGTACGCATCATATCCGGCGACTTCAGCGCCAACGGGCTCACCGACATCGCCCTCATCCGCCAGACACCCGGCTGGAACACCATCCCCATCGCCTTCGCCAACGGCGACGGCACCTGGAAAATCACCAATGCCCAAGCAGGCGAGTTCATTGCCAACTGGGCCTCGCAGCCAGGCGTACGCATCGCACCTGGCGCCTTCCGGTGACGTTCATCCGGCGGCCGGCCGAAATCCACCCGGATAGTCATCTGTGCCAGCCAGGGAATAGGGGGCGATAAAATGACGGACGAGCCCGTGTTCCGGGTGCGGGTCGAGGGGCGTACCAAGGCGGACCTCCGTGCCTTCGCCGACGAGACCGGGGCGGACCTCGGTTGCCGGGCGGTGGCTCGGCGGTCGACGGCCGGCGTCACCGTCGATGCCTACCTGGCCGAGTCCCAGCTGGCGGCCGCGCGCAGTGGTCGCGCGGCCGCCCAGGTCTCGATGACGGTGCTGGAGAACCAGACCGAGACCAGCCGAGAACGCCAAGCAGAGGTTGGCGAAGGTGACCGGTTCGCGGCCAGGGGCGAGATCCCCCGTGGCCTTGGGCGTAAGGAGTAGGTCACGGTGTATCTCAACGTCGTCGAGATCGAGTCGGCCCTGCAGAACCTCGCCGCCGCCTATCCCGGTCTCACCGAGCTGGTCGCCTGCCCCAATGCCACCCACGAGGGGAGGCAGTCACACATCCTGCGGGTGGGCGCGGCGGGCTCAGCCGACGCGGACGGTGTGCTGTTCCTGGGCGGTGTCCATGGCCGGGAATGGGTTCCGCCCGACGCCCTGGTCTCGCTTGCGGCGGACCTCCTCGAGGCCTACAAGCTCGGCACCGGCCTCGGTTTTGGTGGCCAACAGTGCACCTCGGCCGATATCCGGCGGATCGTGGAGAACGTCAACCTGTTCTTCTTCCCCTGCGTGAACCCGGATGGGCGCCGGTACAGCCAGACCACGGACGCGATGTGGCGGAAGAACCGGCGCCCTCATCCCGGAGCGGGCAGCTGCGTCGGCGTTGACCTGAATCGTAACTTCGACTTTCTGTGGGACCACCTCGCCAAGTTCGCTGCGGACTCCGACGTCCATACCTCGGCGGACCCGTGCGACAAGTTCCTCTATCGCGGCCCGGCCGCGGCGTCGGAACCGGAGACCCGCAACGTCGTCTGGGCCCTGGACACCTTCAGCCAGATCCGGTGGCTGGTCGACGTGCACAGCGCCGTGCCGGTCGTCCTGCACAGCTGGGGAAGCGACGAGAACCAGACGGACCGACCGGAGCAGAACTTCCTCGCCGCCGCCTTCGACGCGGTGCGCGGCCGGCCGGGTGACACGGCCTACCGCGAGTTCATCTCCCGGGACGACCTCGACCGGATCACGGAGCTGTCGACCCTGATGAACGCAGGGATCAAGGCCGTGCGTGGGGATGACTACGGCGTCGACGCGGCTTTTGGGCTCTATCCCACGTCCGGCGCCAGCGACGACTATGCCTTCAGCCGCCACGCGGTCGACCCGGCCAAGGGAAAGGTCTATGGCTTCACCATCGAGTGCGGTGACACCTTCCAGCCGGCCTGGTCGGAGGCTGAGGAGGTCATCCGGGAGGTCAGCTCCGGCCTGGTCGCGCTGAGCCTCGCGGTATCGGCCGACACCGCGAGCCCCACCCGCAGGGCCTCGCAGCCCAGTGTCGGTGTCAGGTCCGGAACCTACCGGTGACCTCCTCACGTGACCTGGTCGTATGACCTCGTCGTATGAGCTTGTCGTATGTCTCGTCAGTGCGACCGGGCGGTCAGTGGGGTCCCGCTGTCCGCCGATCAGCAGACACCACACGGCGACGCAGGGCGCCGAGGTGGCCGTCTGCTCGGTGGGCAGGCGGCTGGGCGAGCCGACTGCCGGCCTGGCCGCCCGCCGCGCCGCGGCCAGCCGTCGCGGGCGTCGTCGACGGACACGGACAGCGCTTCCCCTACCGTGTCGGCGAACGCTTCGCCCGCAACGTCCGACCGTCCTCGGCCACACCCGAACCACGGCTACATTCAATAACTCACGCTGACCTCCACCTCCGCTCCACGTCCGGTCAGCATCAGCAAGAACTGCTCAGATATCCCCGCAGCAGGGCCAAGGTTCTGCTCATATAGCCGTGAACCACGAGGACCGCCTGCTTATCTTTGAGCGGACGACCAGACCAGCCGAGCCGTGGCGTCGGGTGAGCGAGCGGTTCGAGGGTGGTGACACGGCGACACCTCCGGCAGCCGTCCTTACCTGGTCACCGAGTACATCGACGGTCCGACGTTGTCCGCCCGGGTCCACGACCGCGGGCCGCACCGCCGCCGATGTCCGCGTTGCAGGCGTGGCGGAAGGCCACTCCAGCGAGCCCCCCCGACCGCTGCGCCGAGACGCTGTCGAAGGAGAGGATAACGGAACGCCGACCTGACGCTGGCTGAAATCGGGGCACTCATCGATACGGCAGGCGGAACGCTACGTCTACCGGGCAGCGTGCCGCGTCATCGACCTCCGTCCGGTGAGTCGATGACGGCGCTATGCCGGACGGATCCGCTCGAGCTTGGTCCAGCCGCGCCAGCCGCGTTCCTCGATCCGTTCCATGAGCCGGCGGGCGATCGGCACCGAGTCGAGGAAGACCGAGTCGAGGAGCTGCGCGAGCTCGTCGGGCATCGCATCCTGGTAGTCCTCCCATCCCTCGGCATCGGCCTCGATGAGGGCTACGAGCTGGTCGGCCACGGCCGCCACCCGCGGGTCGTCCGCTTTCCAGGTGACCACATCGACAAGATCGCGGTAGAACTGAAGCGTCGCCGGGTCGTCGAGCTGTTGCTGCTTCGCCTTCATGTAGAACGGCATGTGCTCCGGGAGCTGGGCGGCCACCAGGATCCAGGCGTCCCGCTCGCCCTCGATCATCAGCTCCGGCAGTCCGAGCTCGCGCATCCGGGCGAGATATGCCACCGCCTCGGGTGGCAGGGCCAGGCTGTCTCCGGCCGCCAGCTGCGCGATCCGCTCGCGGTGCCGTTGCCGCTCCCTGATCTCCGCGCGCAGGCGTCGGTCGATGTCGGCGACGGCGGCTTTGAACTCGTCCTCGTTCGCGGCCAGGAGCTCGTGGACGCGTGCGAGCGGGACACCGGCATCGGCGAGCGTGCGGATCTTGATGAGCTTGACGACGGCGTGGGCGTCGTAGCGCCGATAGCCGGAGTGGTCACGCTTCGGCTCGGGCAGGAGGCCCTTCGCGTGGTAGTGCCGTACCGCGCGCACCGTGACGCCGGCGTACGACGCCAGCTGACTGATCGTGAGCACCGCGACAGTCTCCTAGCCGGCCGAAGAGAGCTCGAAAACGATCTTCCTTTGCGCGCCCGGCGGCCCTCCAGGGAACACTATTTCGTGGGCACGCGCAGGAACAGCCGGCGCGACCAGAGGAAGCCGAGCAGCGCGATCAGCGCGCACCAGCCGATCGCGAGCCACAGGTCGGAGCCGGTCGGCGTGCCCGTGACGAGTGCGCGCAGGGTGTCGATCATCGGGGTGAACGGCTGGTGCTCGGCGAACTGGCGCAGCCCGGCCGGCATCGCGTCGGTGGGCACGAAGCTGCTGCTGACGAACGGCAGGATCATCAGGAACAGCGGGGTGTTGCTGGCGGTCTCGACGCTGTCCGCCGCCAGGCCCATGCCGACGGTCAGCCAGGTGAGCGAGAACGCGATGAGCAGCAGCAGCCCGACCGCGCCGAGCCAGTCGAGCGGGCCGGCGTCGGAGCGGAACCCGAGCAGGAACGCGAACGCGGTCACGATCACCACGGCGCCGGCCGTCTTGATGACGGCGCCCAGCACGTGGCCGGTGAGCACCGAAACGCGGGCGATGTTCATGGTGCGGAAGCGGGCGATGATCCCCTTGGTCATGTCGGTCGCGGTCGAGATCGCGGTGCCGAGCGCGACGCTGGCGATCGTCATGAACAGGACGCCCGGCGTGATGTATTCGAGGTAGTCGCCGCGGTCTCCGCCGCCTGCCTGGCCCAGCAGGCCGGCGTCCTCGGCCGGCAGGCCGGCGCCCAGGGTCCCGCCGAACACGTAGACGAACAGCAGCAGGAACAGCACCGGCTGCGCGACAAGCATGATCGACAATGAGGGGTAGCGGCGGATGTGCAGCAGGTTGCGCCGCAGCATCGTCGCCGAGTCACGGACGGTGTAGGCGGCGCTCATGCGGAGATCTCCTCGGATGCGGGCGGCTCGGATGCGGGTGTCTCGGATGCTGGCGCCCCGGCCGCCTGGCCGGTGAGCGCGAGGAACACGTCGTCGAGGTCGGCGGTCTCGACCGTCACGCCGGCGACGCCGTCGTCGTCGAGGCCGTCGAGCACGCGGCGCAGCCCGGCGACGCTGCCGTCGCTGGGCACCTGCAGGGTCAGCGCCTCGGTGTCGGTGGTGGCGTCCGGGTGCGCCGCCGCCGCGGCGGCCAGTCCTGCGGCGTCGGTGAACTGCACCGACACGCGCCCGCCGGGCACGCGCCGTTTCAGCTCGGCGGCCGTGCCCTCGGCGACCAGGCGGCCCTGGTGGAGGACACCGATCCGGTCGGCGAGCTGGTCGGCCTCCTCGAGGTACTGCGTCGTCAGCAGCACCGTCACTCCGTCGGCGACCTGCTCGCGCACGATCGCCCACAGGTCGCGGCGGCTGCGCGGGTCGAGACCGGCCGTCGGCTCGTCGAGGAAGATCAGCCGGGGCCGGGCGATGAGCGTCATCGCCAGGTCGAGGCGCCGCTTCATGCCGCCCGAGTAGGTCTGCGCCCGGCGGTCGGCCGCGTCGACGAGGTCGAAGCGCTCCAGCATCACGGTCACGGCGGTGGCCGCGGTCACCCGGTCCAGGTGGGCCAGGTCGGCCATCAGCCGCAGGTTCTCGCGGCCGGTCAGCAGCTCGTCGATCGCCGAGAACTGCCCGGTGACGCCGATCGCGGCGCGCACCCCGGCGGGCTCGCGCCGCACGTCGAAGCCGGCGACGCGGATCTCGCCGTCACCGGGGGCCAGCAGGGTGGAGAGGATGTTGACGGTGGTCGTCTTGCCGGCGCCGTTGGGTCCCAGGAGCGCGTAGACGGTGCCCTCGGGGACGGTCAGGTCGACGCCGTCCAGCACGACGTGGTCGCCGTAGGACTTGGTGAGTCCGGAGACCTCGATCGCGGGGTTGGCAGCGGTCATGCCGCCATGGTGGAACCTTGACGCAGGGTCAACGTCAAGACTGGTCTGCGGGACGCCCGGCGGGTCAGCGCGGGAACCACCCAGCAGCGGAGGTGCGTATCGTTACTCTTCCTCAGCGAGCGGAGACGCAGTGACCGCGCGTCGCCGCCGGCCGACCTGCGCGGGAGTGAAAGCTTTGCCGCCCCCTTGCACCTGCCGCTCCTTCGACGGCCGCGTCACCGGCGCGCGCCGGGGTCGGTGGGGCTCTCGGACCGGTCGGGGAAGAAGATAAATCCCTACCCGCATGCCCGCATCGCGCTGACAGCCGGGACCAGTCATCGTGTCGGGCAGTGCGGTGGGTCGGGCACGCGTCAGCCGTTGAGGAGAGTGATGACGCGACCCGCGGGGCTCGTCGTCGTGGTGAGGGTGGTGCGTTCGTCGATGGCGGGGGCGTCCGGGCGCTGGTCGAAGAGCGCGAGGGTGCCGGTGTCGAGGCGGAGCCGGTCGAGATGGCGGTCCAACTGCTTGAGGCCGGCCCGTAGCGGGTTGGGCTTTCCCGCGCGCCAGGCCTTGATCTCGATGGCCTCGCGCTGAACATGCTGGGCGTTGTCCGGGGTGCGGTAGGGCCAGCGCAGCTGCAGGTCGATCCGGCCCGAGCCGACACCGTACTCACGTTCGACCTGACCGCCGCCGTTCACCACGCGCTGCAGGAAGCCCATGAGGATCAGCTGAGGCGCAGCCTCACTGTAGTAGCCGGTGCTGGTAAGAAACTCACCATTCTCAACCCACCAGTCGGCGAACTCGTCCAGCATCTTGCGAAAGTCGAAGGTGCCGTCGGGGCGGACAAACGAGCGCGGGTCCGCGATGACGCTTTCCTGGATACTCGACGACAACACTCGGGCGATGACCTCGCGGTAGATCGGATTCGCCGGCCGGACAGGCGCCGTCGGAGCGATCAGACCCAGGTCACGGACAAAGCTGACATTGTCGTCGTAGGGATCGAGAACGAGCGGTTCGCCCGCGAGCAACGGGCCGATGACGGCGCGGACCCGCGGTTCGGCAAGCTTGGACGCCAGCGAGTCCAGATGGGTCGCCCGTTCCAGGATCAGCCGCTCCTTCGCCCGTTCCAGATGCGCCACTGTGATTGCCTCCTCAGCCGGGACGCGCATCTCCTCGACGACCTCCTGCGCAAGCGCATTAGCTAGCCAGGGCTGCCCAGCCGTCAGCTGATAGGCATGCTCGACGGCCCCGGGCGCGAACTGCTGACCGGTATCCGCGGTGTGCTGCCCGTACAGCTCGACGACCTCGTCAGCCGAAAAGTCACCCAGCCGCAAAGACTTCAGCTTGATATTGAACGGGCTGGACGTGCCCAGTCGGGAAGGATCACCACCAGAGGCAGCCTTATAATCGCGAACGTCGCGCAGACCGCATAGCGCCACCGACCACGGAAACGGAGCCGGTCGGCTTTTGTAGCCGTCACGGAGCTGACTCAGAACACTGATGAGAGACTGGCCGCGCAATGCGTCGATCTCGTCGAAGTGAGGCTCCCGCACATGGCGGATCGTTCCGGCCATCGGCCCTCGGCCATCGCGCCGATGCAGCCGATCATCTAGGGCCTGACTGGATCAGGAACTCGTTCTCGGGGCGGGTCCACGGCGTGGTGGTGGCGCACTCGGTGTAGACACCGGCCTCGGCGGTGGCGATGAGGACGGTGTCCGCCTGACCGGAGCTGATCGCCGCGGACGGCGGACGACGGGCCGCGGACGTGGGCCTGATGCTCGGGCCTTGCCGCCGGAAAACGCCGACGCTTTACTGGTGAGGTCAAGTCGGCGCGAGGGGCAGGTCGAGTGCCAGCGCGGCTGGCGCCTGGACGGTCACGCGCCAGGTGACGAGGAGCAGGCGATGCCCCCCATGCGTGACCACCAGCCGGCCTCGCCGTCGCGAGCGCAGCCGCCGTCCCGAGACGCGGTGCCGCCCGTTCGACGGCAGTCCCGACAGTCACGCGACCCACGTCTCGTCGGCGGGCCCGGCACCGGTCGCGCGCCAGCCGCCGGCGCTCGGGCTCCCGTGGGCCGAGACGCCCCCTCCCTGCTTCAGATGCAGCGCACTCTCGGCAACCGCCATGTCCAGCGGCTGGTGGCAGCACAGCGACCGGAGCCGGCGACCGGGAACACGCTGGAGGTCGGGCCGCCCAACGACCGGTTCGAACGCGAAGCCGACCAGGTGGCCCAGCGGGTGGCAGGCGGCGCTCCCCGGGCCGCTGTCCACGGCACCGGCTCCAGCGGAACCGCGCAGGCGCCGGGGATCCAGCGGCTCGACGGTGCCGGTGGCGGCCCGGTGGCGCCGGGCCTCGCGCGGGCCATCGAGCAGGCCCACGGCGGCAGCCAGGCGATCCCCGACCACGTCCGGGGCCCGCTGGAGCAGGCGATGGGCGCCGACTTCAGCGGCGTGCGGGTGCACACGGACGCCCGGGCCGACCGGCTGAACCGCCAGCTCGGAGCACGCGCCTTCACCAGCGGGCCGGACGTCTTCCTCGAGCGGGGCACACCCGCGCTCGACAGCGGCGCCGGCCGCCGGGTACTCGCGCACGAGCTGACGCACGTCCTCCAGCAGGGTCACGGCGCAGCCGCCGCCGGCCCGCCCGCGGCGGCCGGCGCCCCCGGTATCCAGCTGGTGAACAAGTTCCTGGTCACGCACCACAATCCCGTCGAGCATCCGATCTGGACGCTGCACCGGAACCTGGCCAAGTACTACGACCCGGACTACGACCCGGACTTCGACCCGGAAAACGGCGCGGACTACGGCGGAGACTTCGGCTCGGATTTCTATTCGTTTCCGAAGAACGACCTCAACAAGGAGCATCACTATCCGCTGAAGCCCGGCAAGAAACTCGAGTACGACGTCGGTGGCACCGCGTGGCGGCGGGCGAACCGGCCCGAGTACGTCGTCGCGGAGCTCGACGGCGTGAGACCGAAGGGCAAACGAGGCGCCACCACTCCGCCGCAGACGTTCTACGGCTACCTCGGGCAGGTGGAGCGAGCGCTGCTCGGCCGCGAGTTCCGCAGCGGCCTGTACGAGGGCGGTCACCTGGTCGCCGATCAGATCCTGGGGCCCGACAGTTACACGAACTACAACTTCGCCCCGCAGCAGAAACGGCTCAACGCTCCGGTCTGGCGGGTCTTCGAGGAGCTCGCCGAGCAGGGCCCGGTGCCCGATACGGGGGCGGCCGGCGCCGGCGCGGTCACGACGACGACGGCGGAGCCCACCGTCTGGGAGACCACGCCGCCGCGGCGGACGAGCCGAGTCCTCAAGGTGATCACGGACTTCCTGGCCGCCGTCGCGAAACTCGAGGTGATGCCGAAGGACCTGCCCGCGGACATGCTGGCGGATCCGAGGCTCCTCCTGTCGGCTCCCGAGATCGTCCGCGTCCTCCGGCGGGGCACCCTGTCCCTGGACGACCTGTTCTCGCTCCTGTCCCGCGAACACGGGGCACCGGGGGTCGTCGAGCTCCTGCGCGAACACACCACGGGATGGACCGGGCGTTCCCCCGGCCACGGTGCTCCCGTCGACGCGAGCGCCGCGGTGTACACACCGCTGTTCGACCTCCTGCTGGAGTACCCCCCGGGCATCAGCAGCAAGGCATACGACCTCCTGGACGCGGTGGCCCCCGCCGGCCCCACTGGTACCCCGAGGCAGGACGACCCGACGGGCCACGGCCCGCGCATGGAGAAGCTGGCGCGCGCCCTGCGGGATCCGGAGATCGGCGCGCTGCTCGTCCATCCGCGTGTCGCCCGGGAGATGGTGAAGCTCATCCGGGAGGAACCCGGTGCTTCTCCGGAGCTGCAGGACTTCCTCACGCAGGCCGAGTTCACGCCGGCCCTCCTGATGGATCCCGACGTCGCCGAGTTCCTGCGCAGCCCCGAGGTCTTCGGGCGCGTCGCCCAGGTGCTGCGCGCCTTCCCGCGCCGGAGCAAGCACGCGACCACGCTTTTGGAGAGCAGGACCGGGACCTTCCAGGCTGTCGCACAGGACCCCGAGGTCGCCGAGCTGCTCTCGCATGAGACGGTCCAGGACGACGTCGCCGACCTGCTCCTCGCCTACCCACGCCTCGCCGCTGCGCTGGCGTCAGGCGGTCAGGCGTCACTGCCGCTGCCGCTGCCGAAGTCGATCTACCAGAAGCTGCTCCAGCTCGGCACGTCGTTCCCGGCGATGTCCGCGCAGAACGTCGAACTGCTCACGGGCATCCAGGCTCCTGACTTCGTCGACGACGTCATGACCGAGACGGGCTTCGACCTCGACTTCCTGTCCGACCCCGAGATGCTCCTGAAGATCGTCGAGGATCCCGATCTGCCGCCCGAGAAGCTGTTGGGCGAGGACTTCTTCGTCGACGCCCTGACGGATTCGCGGATACAGGGCGATGTCTTCCCCTACCTCGGCCTGGCGAGGCAGCTGATCGACGACCCTGCCGGCCGCGCCTTTCTGCAGAATCCGCGGGTTCACCAACGGATCGTCACCGCACTGCTGGCGATGCCGTACAGCCGCGAGCGCACCACGGCGCTGCTTCTCCAGGATCCGCGCGTCCTGGCAGGTGTCGCCAACGCTCTGATGCACAACGCCGAAGTCCTCACGAAGGTCGCCGGACGGTTGTTCGGCCAGGCTCTCCCTCAGGTCGCGACCAACGACGAGTACGTCCGGTTGCTGCTCCTGAACCCGGACGCGGTCGACGCGCTGGTAGGAGATCCGGGTCTCGCGCCGCTGCTGAGGAACCCCGCCCGCGCCCGGCTCCTGCTCAACCCGCAGCTGGCGCCGCTGCTCCTGCGGGGCAACGCGCGGCTGCCCCGGCTCGGGTTCGACCCGATCACGGAGCTGGGCCGGGCGAGCCCGCACCTCGACCAGGCCCAGAAACCGGTCTGGCACTACACGGTGAGCCTCCACTATCCGCCGGCGTATCACGTGACGGTCGGGCAGCTCGAGGAGTCCGGCATCATCGAGGACTGGGTGGCGAACAACTACTACGAGGCCAATGGGACCGTCGACGATTCGATCAGGTTCGAGCGACGCGTTCCGGACCGCTGGGAAGCCACCCTCACCGCGCCGAACGGCTACATCTTTCCCCGGACGGGCATCAACCCGGACAACGTGCAGGCAGACTTCTACGTGGGTACCGCGTCGGAGGTCGCGACGAACCTGGGCCGTCACGGCTCCGGGTACCTCGGTGCCGGCATCGAGTCGTTGCACGTCGCGCCCGTGGCACCGGCGAACAACCTGGTCCGGGCATACGGCGGCAACCGCGTAGAACGGTTCGCGAGCGTACAGTACTACCCCCAGTCGCCCTCGGAACAGCCACACGGTAAGTACAAGGGCCCGCAGGCGAAGCCGGTCTACGGAGCGCTGACGGTTCTCGACAGCCTCCCGTACGCCCTCCCGCCCTTCGCGAAGAAGAGCAAGAACCAGCAGAACGAGGACGACGAGTTCGACCCCGACGCCCCGGAGAAGAAAGGACGAGGGCGCAAGAAGAAGAACGAGCCGTCGACCGACAGCGGCGGCGACACCCCCAGGGCGAGCACGACGACGAAGGACGTCAAGAAGACCGCGAGTGGCGGCGGCCGGACCGTCGCCAGCAAGAAGACAGGCACGCATGACTCCGGCGGCACCTACGGCGCGGCGAAGAAGAGAGGGCTCGAGAAGGACGAGTCCTCGAGGTTCGGATCAGAACCGGATCACAAGAAAAAGAAGAAAGACAAAAAGAAGCGTTCCTACAGCTCCAGCTCGGAATCCCTCAACGAGAGTAAGGGGTCGTACTCCTACAGCTCCGGCTCGGAATCCGTCCACACCACGAAGAGGAAGGAAGCGGAGAAGAGCCACAGATACGACTACGACTCCGACCGCGACAGCGAGTACACCAGGAAGAAGGCGGACGACAAAGAAAAGAAGAAGAAGAACTACAGGTACGACTCCGACTCCGACCGCGAGACCAGGTACACCAGGACGAAGGCCAAAGAGAAGGAGAAAGAGAAGGAGAAGAGCCACAGATACGACTCCGACACTGACCACAAGAGCAAGCACAACAAGGATAAGAACAAGGACGTCAGGAGCAAGAAGAAGGACGTCAAGAAGAAGGACGTCAAGAGCAAGAGCAAGGACGTCAAGAGCAAGAAGAAGGACACGAAGGACAAGTCCACCAACGTCGACCGCTCCAAGAGGAAGCGCAGCAGGTCTCCGTCGGACCGGAACAACAGGCGGTACACGAGGACGTAAGCCCCGTCGGGGCCTCAACAGCCCCGAGGGTCCCTGCCGCGGTCGGCCGGGGCGGGCGGGGCGGCCGTGAGCGCGCCGTTCGCCACGATCTTGCCGAGCTTGTCGTATTCGGCGCGGGCCGCCTGGAGCAGATGCGCCATGGTGATGGTCCCGCCGTCGGCCGCGGCCAGGAACGCGCCCGACAGCACGATGTTGCGCAGGTGGCCGCCGGGCAGGTCGACCTCGCGGGCCAGCGTCGCGAGGTCGACGTCGGGGCCGAGCGGGGCCGCGGCCGGCCAGATCCGCTGCCAGATCCGCAGCCGCTCCGCCTCGTCCGGAGCGGGAAACTCCACGGTGGCGCCGAAGCGGCGCACGAACGCCTCGTCCATGTTCTTGCGCAGGTTCGTCGCGAGGATCACGACGCCGGGGTGCGTCTCGATCCGCTGGAGCAGGTAGCTCGTTTCGATGTTGGCGTAGCGGTCGTGGGAGTCCCGCACCTGCGTGCGCCGGCCGAACAGGGCGTCGGCCTCGTCGAAGAACAGGATCGCGTTGGAGTCCGCGGCCGCCTCGAACGCGCGGGCGAGGTTCTTCTCCGTCTCGCCGATGTACTTGTTCACCGTCGTGGCCAGGTCGACCGCGTGCAGGTCGACGCCGAGGGTGTTCGCCAGCACGGAGGCGGCCATGGTCTTGCCCGTTCCGGGCGGACCGGCGAACAGCACGGTCAGCCCGCCGGCGGGCGCGACCGCCCGGCCGAAGCCCCAGGTGTCGTGCACCAGGCCGCGGTACCGCAGCTGGTCCGCCAGCTCGCGCAGCCGTCGCGCCGGACCAGGCGGCAGCACGAGATCGTCCCAGCCGTAGGGGGTGACCACGTGGCGGGCGATCCCCGCGAGCCCGCGTCCCGACGTCGACCGGGCGGCCTTCGCGAGGTCGGACTGCCGCAGCCGTGGCGCCGCCGGGTCACGGGTCACGGCGAGGGTCGTCGCGGCCGCGACGGCGTCCCGGATCTGCCCGGCGGTGAACCGGAACGCCCCGGCGAGCGCCTCGGGGTCGGGCGGATCGGCCTCGTCGAACGCCAGTCCGCGCTCCCGCCCCGCCCGGTCCGCCGCCGAGGCGGGTGCCACCAGGCTGGCCCAGATCTCGCGGCGGGCCGGCGCGTCCGGTCTCGCGAGCTCCAGCCGGACGAAGGGCCGCGCCGGCGGTTCCGGGCCAGGCCAGTCGCCGGCACCGCCGAGAAGGACCGGTCCGGGGCAGTCCGCGAGCGCGTCGACGAACGCGCCGAGGCGTTCGCCGGCCAGGAGGTCGACGTCGCGCCAGTAGGTCGCCGCGCCCCGCAGTCGGGCCTCACGGCCCACGAGCCCGACGAGCTCGGGGCACCGCGGGTCGCTCTCGGCCGCGAGCGCGCCGCAGCGCGCGACGAGCAGGGGCACCGCCGCCGACTGGCAGAACGCGGCGGCCACGGCGAGACGTCCCGATCCGGCCGCCCCTCGCAGGTGGACGACGACGTCGGTCCCGGTCCGTTCGACGATCGCCGCGAGCGCCGCCGCCAGGCCGGTTGGCTCCCATGGCTCCCACCCGGCGGCGGAGCTTCCGGGCCGGCGCGCCTCTGGGAGCTGGCCGGCCGGCACCAGCACGCCCGGCACCAGCACGTCCGCCAGGCGTTCGTCCGGGTCGTCGTCCTCGAGCAGGTGCCGGGCCAGGCGCGGGTCCAGCCGAAGCGGGCACTCGAGCATCGAGGCGGCCTGCGGGTCGCCGGACTCGTCGAGCCGGACCAGGCCGTGGCGCCGCAGCGGCGCGCCCGGCGCCAGCCGGGCCCGGCCGGCGAGCCGGGACGCGCCGTCCGGGCACCACAGGGTCAGCACGAGGTCGACGCTCGGAACCCGGCGCGTGAGGTCGTCGTGGAGGTAGGCGTACAGCCGCCCGTAGCGGGAGTCCAGCTCCGGGCCGAGGCAGGTCAGCACCACGTCGAGGTCGAACGCGGTGAGCGCGAACGCCTCGGCGAGCCCGGCGAGCCGCGCGCGGCCGGCCTCGGGCAGCTCCGGGACGACAGCGGCGAGCAGGCGGTCGACCTCCGCCTCGCTGACGTAGTACCCGGCCAACGGGTCGTGCTCGGCGTCGGGCGAGGGGGCCTGGGCCGCCGCCCGCACCTGCCCGACCCGCTCCCGCAGCCGTTCGTCGACGCGGGCGAACCCGGTGCTCACAGCGCCTGCCGCGCGGGCGGGCGCACCAGGCGCCGGCCGCCGCCCGGGTTTCCCTGCCCGACCGCGCGCAGCAGCGTGTCGAGGGTCGCCTGGATCTCGGCGAGCCGCTGGTGCACCTCGGCGATCTCTGCCAGGCCTCGGTCCGGTCCTGTGCGGTCGATCTCCCGCGCGCCGGCGGGGGCGGCCTGGCCGTCCGCCGGCAGCCGGGCCTCGTCCCGCGAGTCGGCTCGGATGCGTCGGTGCAGCAGTGCGGTGGGCGCCGACGGTCCCACGCCGAACTCCGCGGCGAGCGCCTCGACGCAGCGCCGGTACTGCCGCAGGGCCGCGGCGCGGTCACCTCGGCGATGGTGCAGGAGCATCAGCAGGCGGTGCGTGGTCTCGCGGGCCGGCTCACGGTCGAGCGCCACCCGTCCGTGCGCCACCGCCCGCGCGACCAGGCCGCGCCGCTCGCAGTACTCGACGAGCTGGTCGCGCACGGACAGGTGGATCTCCTGGAGGCGGGCCCGCTCCGGCAGGCACCAGTCCTGGTGGCAGCCGGCGAGGAACTCGCCGCCGTAGGCCGCGGCCGCCGCCTCCAGCATCGCGGCCTGCCGGTCGCTCAGGTCGGCGCCCGCCACGTCGGCCGTCGCCGCGTGCGCCTCTTCCAGCGTGACGAGGTCGATGGACGCGAACGCGCCCACGTCGACCTGGAGCCGCCCGGCCTGGACCGCCTGGAGGAACGGCGGCCCGGTCAGCGCGGCCCGCAGCCGCCACAGCACCTGCCGGAGATGGCGGCGGGTGGTGTCGGGCGGCTCGTCGGGCCACAGCACGTCGGCGACCGCGTCCCGGTCGAGGGGATGACCGCGCCGGCTGACGAGCAGCCCGAGAAGTTCCCGTGCCTTCGCCGACGTGCACGGCACGACCTCGCCGTCGCGGCGGATGGTGACGTCGCCAAGAAGCCTCACGTCCAGACCGGCCATGCGCAAGCAGAGCTCCCCCGTCGTGCCATACCGCCGGCGTCAGGCCGGCCAGAAACGCGGAGACGCCCACGGCGCCGCCCGCCTGCGGCGACGATGGCCGTGTGCTCCCGCCGATGCGCAGGCGACCCGCCCTGTCACTCTCACGGACGAACCTAGGATCGGCTGTGTCCGCGGGCAATGGACCCCCGCCCATCCCCGGCGTCGACCCAGGTCCCCTTGACGGACGGCGCGAGGGACGGTCGCGGTGCGGGTCGTGATCGCCGAGGGCGAGACGCTCCAGCGCGAGGGCCTCGCCCGGCTGCTGCGGGAGGCCGGCCTCGACGTCGTCGGCACCGCCGCCGACGCTCCGGGTCTGCTCGAGGCCGTGGCGGGCACCCGGCCCGACGCCGTCGTCACCGACATCCGGATGCCACCGCGGCACTGCGACGACGGCCTGCGCGCGGCGCTGACGATCCGGGCCCGCCATCCCGGGACCGGGGTCGTCGTGCTGTCGAACGTCGTGCGCCGGCGGTTCGCGACGGCGCTCGTCGGGAACCGGCCGGCCGGCGTCGGCTACCTGCTCAAGCGGCGCGTCGCGGACGTCGGGCGCTTCTGCGCGGACGTCCGCAGGGTCGCCGAGGGCGGGGTCGCCCTCGACCCGGAGGTCGTCGAGCTGATGATCGGGCGTACCGAGGGACCCGCCGCCCCGCTGGACGCGCTCACGGCCCGTCAGCGTCAGGTCCTCTCGCTCGTCGCCGACGGGCGCAGCAACGCCGCGATCGCCACCCGGCTGCGGATCTCGGAGAAGGCGGTGGTCCGGCACGTGTCGCGCGTCTACGAGGCACTCGACATCCCCGCGCACGCCGACGACCATCGCCGCGTCCTCGCGGTCGTCCGCTTCCTCGCGAGCTGAGCCCGGCGCCGAGCCCGGCGGTGGGTCCGGCGCGGACGGGCTCCCTCAGACCGCCGCCGCCGTGGTTGCGGTCGCGGTCGGGGCGGCGGGGGCGGCCAGGCGGGTGGCGGGGCCGTCGGGCTCGAGGAGCTCGGCGAGCACCTGGAGGGCGCCGCTGATGCGCAGCAGGGTCTGGGTCAGCTCGCCGCGGCGCGCGTCCAGGTCGGCCAGCATCCGCTGGCCGGCCTCGAGCTCTCCGGCGAGCTCCTCGCGGCGCTTCTCCAGCTGGTCACGCACGGTCGTCCTCCTGGGTGGTCTCCAGCGCCGCCAGCCGGCGCCGCATGGCCGTGATGGTCCGTTGCTGCTCGTTGACCGCCTGGACGAGCACGGCGGTCAGCTTCGTGTAGTCGACGCCGCGCAGCCCGTCGGCGTCGGTGCCGACGAGCTCGGGCAGCACGGCCTCGACCTCCTGGGCGACGAGCCCGATCTCGCGGCGCCCGCGTAGGCCGTCGAGCAGGGACGCCCGCAGCTCGGCGCGGACCGCCTCGTGCTCCTCGTCGGTGGCGGCCGGGCCGGCGCCGACCTGGTCCTCCAGCGGGCGGGTCTGGAAACGCAGGCCGGCCTCGTTCCACTGGTACGTCACGCCGCGCAGCCTCGACAGGAGCGCGACCGCGCCGTCGAGCTCCCGCAGGTCCTCCTTGAGCCGGCCGTCGGAGATCCGGTAGTCCATGCCCCGGGTCAGGAACGCGCCCATGGCGTCGACCGCGTTGTTGGGGCTCCAGTCCCGGGCGGTGAGGCGAAACCACCAGCGCCGGTCGGTCTCCATCATCGTCGGGATCTGCCCCCGGGGAGCCGTCCCGTAGTTCGTCTCCGGCCTGATCCACAGCGTGTTGTAGCAGAAGATGTCCCGGCCGTCGATCGTCAGCCCGTAGCGGCCGCCCGTGATCAGGCTGAGTTCCTGGGGGCTCTCGGTGCCCACGACCATGCCCCTCGGCTCGCGCAGCATCCCGTCGGGCTTGTCGTACTTGTTGGTCCGGTTCACGCCGACCACGGCGCGGACCTCGCCGGAGCGCACCAGCAGCCGGCTGCTGTCCCGGCCGAAGAGGTCCACGACGCGATCCCAGCCGTCCGCGACGGTCGGGCGATCGCCGATCCCGATGTTGCCGTCGCTGGTCACCAGGAGCCGGGCCAACCTGTTCGTGACGAGGGCGACGGAGTGCGCCGTGTCGGTACCGAGGACGACGCCGCCGTCCGGGGAAAGATTGGGGTCGCCGCGGTCGACGGCCCCGAGGAAGCCGAGGATCCCGCGCTCCTGCGTGCGTACCTGGTAACGCGCGGCGCGGCGCGCGAGGAGGTCGACGGCGCGGTCCCACTGGCCGTCGACGCTCGGTGTGGACGTGCCGATCCCCACGTTCCCCTCACCGGTGACCGTGAGCCGCGCGTCCTTGTTCGTGACGACGGAGACCGCGTGGTTCGACTCGGTACCGACGACCACACCCTTGGCCGCGTTGAAGACGCCGTCCGGGTGCGCGGCCAGGAAACCGAACACGCCGCCCTGCTCGGCGCGGACGAGGTAGCGCGCGTTCCACCTGTTCACAAGGTCGAGGACCTGGCCCCAGCGGCCCTCGTTGGTCGGCGTCGTCGTGCCAATGCCGACCTGGCCGTCCGTGGTCACCGCGAGCCGCCACTCGCCACCCGCGCGAAGTCCGATCTTGTTGGTGTCGAGGCCGCCGACGCCCCGGTCCTCACCGACCAGCAGCCCGCCGTCGTTGCTCGCCGACTTCAGCCGGCCGTTCACGAGCAGGTCGACCACCTGGCCGCCGGAACCGACGACGTGCAGCCTCGCCTCCGGTGCCGTCGTCCCGACGCCGACGCGGCCGGCCGCCGTGACCGTGAGCCGGGTAGCGGCGTTGGTAACGACGGAGACGGGATGGTTCGACTCGGTGCCGACGACAAGCCCGCCGGCGGAGCCGAACACCCCCGTGGGGTGCGCCGCGAGGAAGCCGAAGACTCTCCCCTCCTCGGCGCGGACGAGGTAACGCGCGTTCCACCTGTTGACGAGGTCGACGACCCGGCCCCAGGCCCCCTGATTGCTCGGCGTCGTCGTGCCGATGCCGATCTGGCCGTCCGAGGTGACGGTGAGCCGGGTCTCGTTGGCGGTGAGGATCGAGGCGGCGTGCGCGGTCTCGGTGCCGGCGACCCAGCCGCTCGCCGCGCCGTAACCATTGGGGTGGGCGCCGACGACGCCGGTGATGTCCCAGGTACGCACGGACAGCCGGGAGCTCGTCGCGCCGTACACGTCGAGCGCGCGGCTCCACGCGGCGTTCGTCGAGGCCTGCTCGCCGCCGACGGCGAGGTCGCCCAGCACCCCGACCGCGCCGCGGAACGGCCCGCGCGGGTCGAGGCCGGCCCGGGGCGCCAGGGTCCGCGTGTCGACGACGACGTCGCCGCGCGCACTCACCGAGACGCGGCCGAGCAGGACCCCGTCGCTGTCCCACTCCGTCTGGGCGCTCGCGGGCGCCACCGCGACGGCGCCACCGCCGATGGCGGCGACCGTGGGCGTCTCGTCCCAGCGTCGGTAGGTCGTCTCGCCGGCCCGCGCGGGCTCGGACTCCTGCGCGCGGTAGAACAGCCGCACCTCCGCGTCGGTCACGCCGGAGAAGCGGTCGGTGGGCAGGACCAGCGTCACCTCCTCGGTGAGCAGCAGGTGGCGGCCGACCGGGTCGACGGCGGCGCCCGGCGAGACGACGAGCCGGTACGGCGTGCCGGGCGCGGTGACGGCCAGCCCGTCGACGACGCCGACGAGGCCGAGGGAGCGCACGGTGCGGCGCTCCCGGTCCAGGTGGAAGATCTGCTCGTCGACGAAGTCCTGGTCGGTGAGGAACTGCCCGTCGAAGAACCGGACGCGCCTGAGCGCGTCGGCCGGCTGCTCGTAGTCCGCCATCGGCTGTGTTCGTCCCTCTCTGGCTTCTACCTGGCTCTGCCTGCTACCCGGCGGTGCCGAGCCAGGTGTTCTGGCCGAGCCGGAGCATCTCGCCCCGGCCCTCAGCCTTGATCAGGTCCTCGGACACCAGGCGCATCGTGGGGATGACGACCTTGATCGCGTAGACCGTGTGGGCGGGCTTCTCGCTTTCGATGATCATCTGGGCGATCTCCCGGGTGGCGCGGATCCGCTCGGGGTCGTTGTCGGGAAGGCTCAGCTGGACCTCGAAGAAATGCGGAATCTCGTCGAAGGTGTCGTGCACGACGACGTCCCGCCAGGCGACATCGCTGCCAAGCGGCCGCAGGAAGATCTCCAGCATCCGGGTCAGCCCGCCGACCGTGCCCCGCCGCGCGTAGAGCGGCACGGCCTCCCGGATGAACCCACGGGTCGTGTCGACGTCCCAGTTCGCGGGTACGGCGAGCGCCACCCAGCCGGCGAGCCAGGGCAGGAACTCGGCCGGCGCGTGCACCGGGTCGAAGTGGCGGGCGACGTCGTCGATCCGTTCCTGCAGGCCGGGCGCGCCGGCGTCCTCGCGGCCCGTGAACAGCGCCTCGAACGCGCGCAGGAACTCCCCGAGGAACGGCTCCGTGCGAAAGGCCGCCGGCAGGTGGTCGAGGTAGCTCCCGCTCATCCGGGCTCCCCTCCCGCCGCCCAGGTCAGCTCGCTCGGGCGCCGGTACCGGTCGTAGGCGACGAGCTCGACACGGGCGACGACGGCGAGCTCGTGCGGGGCCAGCGAGATCGCGGCCACCGAGTCGTCCTCGGCCGGCACGGGCCGGCCGCCGGCGAGCGCGACGTCCTCCACGAAGTCGACGAGCGGGAGCGCGTCGAGCAGGCCGTAGACGTCGGAGAGGTACACCGGGGAGCCGAACGTGCGGCCGGCACCGCCGGGACCGCCGGTGAACGGGTCGAACGCGGCCCGCAGGGCGTCGAGGGCGCCCGCCAGCGCCTGCTCGGGCGGGGCGTCGTCGCGCAGCCCGAGCCGGGCCGCGATGCCGACGTCGGCATAGGCCGGTCCGACGACGCGCACCCGGGTCGTCAACAGCCGCCGGGGCTCGAGGAAGGCAGCCACCGCCGCGATCAGGCCTGGCGTCGGCGCGGGCCGCGGGTCGGCCGCCGACGGCGGCGGAACGACGAGGACGCTGACGTGCGCCGGCGCGTCGGCCTCGATCGTCTCCGGGGGCCGGGTGAGGTCACGGCGGGCCACGACCCCGACCCGGCCGAGACGCGCCGCGCCGGGCTCGCCCAGGCGCGCAGCCTCCGGGCTGCCCGGCCACTCGACGCGCAGCAGGTGCTCGTAGTCGGCGGCGGTGACCGCGCGGTGGCGCCGCTCCAGCTCGCGCAGGGCGACGGCGACCGCGACCCCGAGGTCCGCGCCGGACGCCTCGGTGGGCGGGCGCCAGTCGGGCCCGCCCAGCAGCGACAGGAACGACCAGGTGTAGGCGTCGGGTATCTCGTCGAGCTGGTAGGCGAGCATCTCCGTCAGCCAGGCGAAAAGCTCGACGAGCGCGATGCCCGGGTCGCTCGGGTTGTGGTCGGTCCACCCTGGATACAGGGCGGGCAGGAGGGTCCGGGCCTCGGCCACGAGCCCGGCGTAGGTCAGCTCGCCCAGCTCGCCGGGAGCCGAGCCGGCCGAGCCGGCCGACGGGGCCGACGGGGCCGACGAGGTCGATGACGAGGTCGACGAAGTCGATGAGGTCGACGGGGTGGTGGACATCGCCGCTCCTCAGCCTCGCAGGCTCATGGTGATCTCGTGCTCGCCCGAGAAGACCAGGGCGCGCTTCAGCCAGTACTGCGCCTCGGCGTCGCGCGTCTGGTCCGCGCCGGCGGACAGCGGGCGGTCGAGCAGATCGGTGATCCGGGTCCGGAACGCCTCCGAGGACACCTCCGGGGCCGCGTGGACGGCGAGCTGGCGCAGATGGCTGACGCCCGGCACCGCCCGGACGAGCGCGAACAGGTCCGAGCGGTGCGGCTTGCGGCCGAAGTCCCACCCCGTTCCGGCCGCCCCGCCGGTGAGCGGGTGCAGGAAAGCGCGCAGCCGGTCGTGGATCTCCCGGCGGACGGCGTCCGGGTCGGCGCCGGGCGCCGCCACCACGGTCGCGACGACCCCCACCTCGATCCACTCCGGGCCGGAGACCCAGACCTCCGCCGTCGCCGCGGCCCGGGCGGCCAGATACGCACGTACCTCGGCCAGCAGGCCCGGGCTCGGCGCCGGCCGGTCGCCGGGGGCCGCCGGCACGACGACGACGCCGGCCCGCCCGCCCGCCAGCTGGGCGTGCACCGCCGTCAGGCGCGGGCGGGCCGGGTCGAGCCACACGGTGAACGGGTCGTAGCCGCCCGGCCGGACCGCCCTGGCCCGGGCCACCTCGCGGCTGGCCTCGAGCGCCAGGTCCTCCAGGTCGCCGACGGCCACCGCCCGGCCGCGGTGGCGCAGCGACCGGGAGCCGCGGACGCCCAGCTCGCCGAGCGACTCGCGGTCGGCGCCGCCCTCGGCGGGCAGGTGGTTGACGACGGAATCGAGGGACGGCAGCGCGACGGCGAGCTGGTTCACCGCGCCCGCCGGGAGGTTGCCGGCCGCTCCGCCGCCGTAGCGGTACCCGATCCGGATGTTGCCCTCGCCGCGTGGCGGAACCTGCCCGGCGAGCCCGTCGCCGAAGCGGATCGCCCCGGTCAGCCGGTCGAGCGTGAAGTGCCGGTCCGCCGGCCCCCAGGCGCGCGGATCCGCGGCCGCCTCCCAGACCACCCAGGACTCGTCCTCGCGCACGACCAGCCGCTCCCCCGGCAGCACCGGCGTGTGCGCCACGCGCAGCGCCAGCCCGGGTGTCCCGGTGCCGCCACCGAGGATCTCCTCGGTGACCGCCGTCCCCTCGGTCGCCCAGACCGTGTCCGGGAGGACCCCGCGCAGCCGCGGCTCGAACGGCGGGTCGACGTCGGTCAGGCGGGCACGCACCCAGTGGGCGTCCCGGCCGGCGACCCGGCGCGGCACCTGGTCGGACGGGCCCACGAAACGGACCGTGCCGCGGTCGGCCAGCCCGTCGGTGCCGTCGACGACGACCAGCGGCGCCCAGCCGCCCGGACCGGAGTACTCCCAGCTCACCCGCAGGCGCGCGCCGCCGGCCAGCCCGGTGTCCGCGGCGTCCGGCGCGACGTCCGCGGGGCGCGGTGGCTCGACGGGCAGGAACAGGGTCACCGGCTCGCCGCCGAAGCCGCCCTCGAACCCGAGGTTCAGCGCTGGGTCGCCCTCCGGGTCGCCGACAAAGGGAACGATGCCGTCACCGCCGTCACCGCCTTCCCCGCCGTCACCGCCGCGCGGCGCGACGATCGCCCCCGTGGGGGCCACCTGGTCCACCGTCACGCGGTCGGCGTTGCGCGTCACGACCGCGCGGGGACGCGTCGCCGTCACGGCGAGCGGGCGCCAGGCCAGGGCGCCGAGGACGGGCGGGGCGAGGGTGTCCTGGGTGTAGTCGATGACCAGGGCACCGTCCGTGCCCTTCGTCGTGGTGTAGCCGGCGGGAGCGCCGTACGTGCCGAGCAGCCGCACGCGAACCCAGTGGGCCACGCGGCCGGAGTACTCGACGGGCTGGGACGCGGCGGCCGGCTCGATCGTCACGTCACCGCTGACGGTGAAGGCGTTCGCGCGGCTCACCGCGCGGGCCGGGCGCCAGCCGGTCCCGTCGTAGGTCTCCCACTGGAGGGTCGGGGTGGCCTTCACGACCGGCAGCGGCGCCTGCGATGTCTGCGACGCCTGCGACAGCACCGGAGTCTGCGGCGCCTGCGGCGCCTCGGCGTTCGTGACGGTCACGGCGAGGACGAGCGAGGCCGCCGCCGCCAGCGGCTCCGGGCACTCCAGGTAGAGCACGTCGTCGTAGGCCGGCAGGTCGCCGAACGGCCGGACGGCGCGGCTGAGGTCCAGCTCGGCGCCGCCGGCGAACGCGGCGGGCACCGGCACCGGGGTGAGCGCCGGGCCGCCGGCCTCGCGCTCGAGGGTGAGGTCGAGGATGCGCGCCGGTGGACGGCCGTAGGCGACCTCGATGCCGTCGAGCAGGGGCGGGACGCCGTAGCCGCCGCCGGTGCTCTGTTCGACCTCGACCCGCAGCCAGTGGCCCTCGACGCCGCCCAGCAGGCTCGGGGCCAGGTCGGGCGGGACGTCGAAGGCGACCCGGCCGCCGTCCCCTGAGCGGGTGAGGGCCTGCGTGCCATCCGCCAGCCGGGCCGGGCCATCCGGGGCCGCGGCCGGCTCCGCCCCGGACGACGACCGGCCGAGGGGGCGCCAGGTGTCGCCGACCCGGTAGGTCCAGTCGAGCACCGCCGGCCGGCCCCGTCCCGGCTGCCCCCACCGGGCGGCGGTGAAGGTGATCCGCGCCCGGGTGCCGAGCGCGCGTTCCGGTGGCGCGGGGAGGCTCAGGTAGAACCACCGCACCTGCCCCTCGACCCCGAACGGGGCCAGCCCCGGCGCGAACGCCTCGGGCGCGCGGCGCCCCACCGCGAGCGCCGTCGGCGCCTGGGCGGCCGCCTGGCCGGCGAGCGGCACGGCGAGCTCGGCGCGCAGCCAGTTCCCGTCGACGCCCTCGACGTCCCGTTTCTGGGCGCCCGGGTGTGCGCGGAACCGCGCGCGCACCCGCCGCGTTCCCGCCGTGGGCGTCTCGACACTCGTGGCCTCGGCCGGCAGCGGTGCCCAGCCGGTGCCGTCCCACCGTGACCAGCGGACCTGCTCCGCGATCCACGGCTCCCCGGCGGGAGACGTCACCACGATCGTGAGGGGGCGCGGTTCTGCGGCGGCGAGCATCGGGTGCTCGACGTACAGCTCGTGCGCGACCGGTGTCGCGCCGGTGAAGGCGGCGATCTCGGCGCCCAGCCCACCGCCCTGCGGCGGGGCGGCGTCCGTCCAGGTGTCGTGGACGGGGTCGGTGACGACGACGTGGCGCAGGCGCGCGGTGCTGGCCACCAGCGCCTCGTCGGTCTCGAAGGTCACGCCCTCGGGAGCGCCCGGCCCGGGCGGCGCCGACACCGGTGTCCCGGCCGGCACGCGCACCCCGGCGGGGGCTCCCTCGGCGGGCGTGAACGTCAGTGGCACCCGGGCGGGTCGAGCCGGCGTCGGGCGTTCCCCGACGAGGTCGAGGAACACCGTGTACGCCCGCTCCGGAGCCCGGTTGAGGCGCTCGACGACCAGTTCGGCGAAGCGCGCGGCGACGCCGACGAGCGCCGAGCCGGGGTCGGGCGAGCCGTCCGGGGCGGGTCGCCAGGCGCTGTAGCGCTGGGCGAGCGCGCTCGTCCACGCGGCGAGCTCGTCGCGGCCGCGCGGGTCGAGAGGCGGAGGGAGTGTCGTCACCGCTGCTCCGTCACTCCAGGTAGAACGGGTAGACGAGGTTGAGCCGGCTGTTCGTGGCGCGCAGCCGGCAGGTGATCTCGACGAGGAGCGCGTCGCGGTCCGCCGGGTCGGGCAGTGCCTGGACGTCGAGCACGTCGATGCGCGGCTCCCACTCCCGCAGCGCCTCGGCGACGTCGCGCGCGATGCCGGCCATCGTCGCGGGCCCGACCTCGCCGAAGACGTGGTCGTCGATGCCGCAGCCGTAGTCCGGCCGCATCACCCGCTCTCCGGGCGACGTGCCGATGATCATCCAGATGGCGTTGCGGACGGTCTCCTCCTCGTCGGAGGTCGTCCGGATCGTGCCGTCGGTGTTCACCCCGACGGGGAACGCCCAGCCGCGGCCGCCGAATCTCGTGTCCATCGCGCCGCCTAGCCGATGAGCACGGTGCCGGCGGCGATGATCTTTCCGGCCGGCAGGTTCTGCGGGTCGTTGCAGGTCTCGACGGCGTCGCCGGCCCGCGCGGCCCACTTCCCGTTGATCTTCACGGTCTGGCTGCCGATCTTGACCGTGCCCTTGTTGGCCGGCGGCCGCTGGAAGGACCCGCCTGGGGGGACGTGCGGCGGGCTGTTGGTCGCGGTGCTGCCCACCGTGGCCGCCGGCCGCCCCATGATCTTCACATTGGAGCTCAGGCCGCCGGCGAGCATGCCCGCGAACGGCATCGGCATGGGCAGCGGGCCGGCGCCCGGCACGATCACGATGTGCATGTCGACACCCACCACCTGGTCGCCCTGCTTCGCCGCTGGCGCTCCCACCCCTGGCCTCCCTCGCTCGCAACCGCCATCAGTTGATCTCCACGACGCCGCCCTTGAGGGTCAGCTTGGAACCGCCGGTGACCTCGGCGCCCTGCCTCCCGGCGATCTTCACCGCGGCGTCGGAGGTGATCTCGACGCCGGCCTTGGCGTGCATCGTGAGCTTGCCGTTCGCCGCCTCGACGACGACGTCCTTCTCGCCGGTGATGGTCACGGTCTGCTTGCCGATGTCGATCACGATGGAGCTCTTGGCGCCCTTCGCGATGATCTCGACCCGCTCCTTGCCGGCGGTGTCGTCCAGGCGGACCACGTGGCCCGACCGGGACCGCAGGACCTGCACGTCTCCCTTGCCCTGAGGGTCCGGCTCGGGCGGCTTGTCAGTGCGGCTCCACAGCCAGCCGATGACATACGGCGTGCCCGGGTCGCCGTGCTCGAAGGCGATCAGGGCCTCGTCGCCGAGGCGCGGCTGGAACCGCGCGCCCGACCCGTTGCCCGCCATCGGGGCCGCCACCCGCGCCCAGTCCGTCTCGACGTCGTCGGCGAGCCACGGCAGCCTAAGCCGGACCCGGCCCAGCCCGTCGGGGTCCTTGATGTTGCTCACCACCCCGACCACGACACCGGCGAACGACTCCCCGGTCCCCGCGCCGAGCACCCGCTCGTAGAGTCCGCCGCTCACGTCGCCGTCCGCCCCAGCCGGTACGCGGTGCGGAACTGGTTGTCCTCGGTGAGGGTGTGGGTGACCTGGACGACGTAGTACGTGCCGCTGAACGCGTCGCCGGCGCCCTCGATCGCCAGCGTCGTGCCGGTGCGCAGCGTCGGCAGGCCCGGGCCCTCGCCGTCGGCCTCGACGTAGGCCAGCGCCGACGACGTCAGCCGGCCCACGGCCAGCGCCCGCGCCTCCACCGCGGTGCGGACCGGGACGGTCGCCGTCGTGACGGTGGACTTCCCGAACGCCTGGTCCGCCCGCCGCGGCCCCACCGTCCGGCCGCCCATCGTCGGGACGACGGCGGCGGCGCCGGCCGCCACGATCTCCCGCTTGTCCGGCTGCGACCACGCGCGCACGCTCGTCGCGCCCGCCTGGCCAGCCGCGCTCAGCCGGACCGCCAGTTCCTCGATCTCCTGGCCCACCCGCAGGGTGTGCGCTGCCGGCACCCGGACCGCCGGCGCCCGGAAATGCAGCTCCTCGGCCCGGGCGAACAGCTCGAAGCCGTTGCGCCGCGCGCGCGAGCGCAGGAAGTCGAGCCCGGTCTGGTTCGACTGGAGCACGTGCTTGTGGCGGGCCTCGGTCCGCGCGACCCGCGCCTTCAGCCCGAACTCGCGCGCCACCTTGGCGGCGATCTCGCTGTCGGTGGCCTCGACGAAGGCCCGGGTGACGGTGGACCGGGAAAGGCGGTGCAGCAGGTCGTATGCCCGGACGGTCAGCCTCGGCGCGCGGTCGCGCGACCACACCGGCTCGATCCCCGTGATCTCGCCGACGAACATCGGCGCCGCCCCCGGCCGCGCCTCGTCGAACACGGCCTCGACGCGGGCGCCCACGGCGAGGCGCGGCGAGTCCGACCAGGTGTGCCGCAGCGTGGCGGCGTCCCAGTTCCGCAGTTCGATCTCGAGCATCGCGACGGCGTCGAGGTCCTCCTCGACCCGCAGCCGGACGAGGTCACGCGCGGCGTCGTCGCCCAGTGCCGTGCCGTTGACCCGGATGGTCCACGAAGCGGAGGCATGGTCGTTTCCTGTCGCTGGCACCGGCGCCTACCCCGCCAGCCGCGGGATGGTCAGCGCCGTCCCGGGCCGCAGCGCCAGCGGGTTGGTGACCCGGTTGGCGCGCGCGATCTCACGCCACAGCGCCGGGTCCCCGTACTCCTCGGCCGCGATGGCCTGCAGCGTGTCGCCGCGGCGCAGCACCCGCGACTTCACCACGTCGGCCGAGTGCAGCTCGCCCGCCCTGGCCCGAGCCGTCGTCATGTACTCGGCGAACGTGCAGGTCAGCGTCGCCCGCACCGGCGTCCCATCGGGGAGGAACAGGGTGAACCGCTGGTCGAGCTGGGTGAGGACGCCGGTGAAGATCTGGCCGTAGGCACCCCAGCTCAGCCAGCACACCGGCGGTCGGTGGGTCTCCACGTCGATCTCGGCGAGCGCCACGACCTCCTTCGTGCGTTTCGTGACGTCGCTCGACGACCCGGTCGCGAACGGGCTGGCGGTGTCGCGCAGGCTCCGCAGCGCCCCGACGACGCGGTTGTCCGCCTCGCTGCGCGACTCGTAGGTGTCGAAGAACAGCGCGACCGTCAGCGTCTCGGGCTCCAGGCCTATGAAGTCCTGCTGCCGCATGATGCTGCCCGCACCGGCCACCGCGCCAGACGGCTGCTCCCAGCGAACCGACCGGGTCCGGCTGATCTCGGCCGGGTTGAACAGCGCCTCGACCGTCTCCCACTTCCGGCCGCGCCGGAGATATCTGATCGTCAGCTTCTCCAGGCTGTCGCCGTGGAGGTCACCCGTGACAAGTCCGGTGAGCTTCACCGCGGCCTCCCGCGCCGCTCGGCCTCGATGCCGAAGCGGCGCACGATCCGCCGCTCCACCACCTCCGCGAGCCGGTCGACGTCCACGGCCGCGTTCCGCGCCGTCGTCTCCGCCGAGACCGCAGGTACCGCGACCGCCGCAGAAGGCGCGGCCACTGCGGAAGGCGCGGCGGGGGGCCGGCCGCCGCCGGAGGGCGGACGGACCCGATCCGGCCCCGGCGCCATATTGCCGGGAGCCACACCGCCGGGAGCCACACCGTTGGGAGCCACACCGCCGAAGGCTGGGACGGTGAGCCGCCGCGCGGCCGCCGGATACCCGGCGGCCGGCGTCGCCGGGTATCCGGCGGTCGCGCGCAACCCGGGGACCGGCGCCGGGCGCACCACCGGAAGCGGACCCGCGCCGGGCGCGCCACCGGGCACCGGCTCGCGCACCCGGACGACGACCACCGCCGGCGGCGTCCGGAGACGCTGCTGGGAGCGCGGCGCCGTCGCCGGGTTCTCCCCCGGCGCCGCGACCGGCCCCGCCAGTACCACCCGGAGCGGACGAGGCCCTGCGGCCGGGCGCGAGCCCGGACCGGCCGCGCCCGAGGACTCCGGCGTCACCGAAGCTGGCACCGCTGGAGCTGGCACCGCTGGAGCTGGCGGGAGCAGGAGTGCCAGTACCGGGGCGTCCGGAGCCGCCGGAGTGGCCGGCGGTACGGCAGGACCAGCGGCGGCGCGGCGACCACCGCGTACCAGCCGCCGCATCGGCGCTGGTCCCCGCTCGGCCCCGGGCGCGAGCGGCGCGGACACTGCCGGCTGCCCGGTCGTCGCCGTCGCCGTCGCCGTCGTCTTCGCCATCGCCGTCGTCGCGGTCGTCTCCACCGGGCCCGCCGCCGGGATTCGGGGAGCGGTCGGTGTCGGTGGCGCAGCCTGGGCGCCAGTGACGACGACGCCGTCGGGCGTCTCTGGGCGCGCCGGTGTCACCGTCAGCGGGCGCGCCGGCCGACCGGTCCCGGGGTCGCCCGGCGCGGTGGAAGGGCCGGCCGGGGAAGCACTCAGCAGGGCGGCGGCGGAGGCGCCCCTCCACACGGTCGCGGCCGGGGCCGGAACCGCCGTCACCAGCGGCCGCGCCGGCGTCCTCCCGGACGCAGTGCCGGGCGTGCGCTCAGGTGTCCTGGCCGCGCCGGTCGGCGTCGCGGCCGGGAGGGCGGGAGGGGCGGCCGGGCGGTCGGCGGGACGGGGGTGCGGCTCGTCGGCGCCCAGGTGCCGCTCGCCGGCGCGGGGGCTCGCGGCCGGCGAATCCGTCGCCCGCGCCGACACCACCGGGAGCTCGCCCGCGATCCGGAGCGGCTCGGCGGAGCTTCGGGCCAACACGGCGGTGGCCAGCGACGATGCGCCGACCATGCGCTCGTGGCGCAGCGCGAGCCGCCGTCCGGGCGCCCGGTCGACCAGCCCGGCGCGCCGCCCGCGCTCGTACAGGCGCGCCGACAGGCCCCCGTCGAGGGGCCTCACTGCCGCGCCATCTGCGCGAGGCCCTGCGCGGCGGCGAGCGCCTGGCTGGCCAGTGGCTTGCTCAGGCCCTCGTGGGCTAGCTCGATCGACTCGAAGAGGATCTCGTCGCTGCTCGCGTTGAGGGCCGGACCGGTCCAGCGGACCGGCAGCGCGTTGCGGAAGTTCCACCACATGACCGGGATCTGGCGCCGGTCCAGCATCATGATCGTCCCGTTGCACCGCTGGATCACGCCGCGCACGGCGTTGTCGTACCAGTTCCACAGCGAGCTGTTGGCCGTGAGGCCGTGGCGCAGGACGAGGTTGGTGTTCGTCGCGCCCTCGGGAAGCCGGTGGATGTAGCCGTTCACGCCGCCCTCCCGGTACTCCATCGTGCGGATCTCGCCTTCGAGGCCCTCGACGCTGGTGAACCCGCCCACCATCAGTCCCTCGATCTCGACGGCGAAGTTGAAGCCCGGGAAGGGCTCGAGCGGGCGCACCCCGGGCACCCAGTTCCCGATCGCGGCGGGTACCCAGCTCAGTCCGACCGTCATCGCCGCTCCCCCTCGCTCAGTCGCTGGTTGATCCGGGCGATCTCGGCCACCCAGCGTTGCCGCTCACGGTGTTCGAGCCGCAGAATGTCGTCGCGCTGCCAGTGAAAATGGAAAGCCACGTACGCCACCTCCTCGTGCAGCCGGTCCGAGGGGTAGCGGGTCACCCCCCCAGGCCGGCGGTCTCCACCTCGAACTCGCCCTCGCAGTGGGGGCAGGCCACCTGGAAGCGCGACGAGCCGGTGAGGTTGATCCGCTGGTAGAGGTCCTGCAGGTAGGCGAGGTCAGCCGCGTAGAGGCGCTCGATCGTGTTCGTGTTGATGTGGTCCAGCTCGCCGAGCCTGGTGATCACCCTGGCGAGCAGGATGACGACCAGGTAGCCGGGATTGGCCCGGACCCGGGGGTCCTTGATCGGCTCGATCTCGTCGTAGGCCGTGGCCAGGCGCATCGTTCCCGTGCGGTGCACCGCCCCGTCCGGGGTCAGCAGGCCGCGGGGCAGCTCGAAGGGGAACTCCGTCGGGCCGGCGCCGGGCACCTGGGCGGGGGCCGCCGGGGCGAACGGAGCCGGCCCGACCGCGGTCGTCACGACCACACGTCCAGCTTGATGCGCTCGTACGCGATGGTGATCTGCTCGATCGCCAGCTCGTCCGCGGTGGCGTTGAAGGACGGGCCGGTCCAGCTCGTCGGCCACGCCTCGAACAGGTTCCACGTGATCTTCGCGGCGCCCAGGTCGTCGTGCAGGCTGATGGAGATGTCGTGGCGCTCGACGGCGCCGTTCACGGCCTTCAGCCGCCACTCCCACAGCTTGCTGTCGCCCGTCACGCCCCGGCTCAGCGTGATGTCGCCGTAGGTGACCAGTCCCGGGATCTTGCGCGGGCTCAGGTACGGGTCGGTGCCCTCCCGGTAGGTCCCCGCGGTCTGGCTGTTCTCCAGGCCGGAGCACTCCCGGAACCCGGCCCTGGTGATCCCGTTGAGCTCGACCGAGAAGTTGTACCCGGCATACGGGTCGATGCGCGCCGCCATGTCCGGCAGACCTTCCTCTCGTGACCCCGTCAGGCCGCGTCGACCGCGGCCGCGGGCCTGTCCGACGACAGGCCCTCGTCCGCGCCCTGGACGACACGGACGACGATGAACTCGGCGGGGACGGCGGCGGCCACCCCGATCTCGGTGACGACCATCCCCGCCGCGACGACGTCCGGCGGGTTGGTCTCGTGGTCGCACTTGACGTAGAACGACTCCTCAGCCGTGCGCCCCGCGAATGCGCCGGCGAGGTGGAGCGTCCCCAGCGCCGCGGTGAGCTCGCGCATGATGCGCACCCACAGCCGGACGTCGTTCGGCTCGTGTACCGAGGTCGCGAGGAACCGCTGTGCCCACCGGCCGATCGTCGAGACCAGCCGCCGCACGGTGATCGCCCGCCACTCCGGCGCCTCGCCGAGCGTCCGGGCGCCCCAGGCGCGGACGCCTCGGCCCGGCAGCGCGCGCACCGGGTTCACACCCAGCTCGTAGAGCCTGTCCAGCTCGTCGTCGGCGAGGTCGACGGCGACGTCGAGCACCCCCTCGATCTCCCGGTTGGCCGGCGCCCGGTGCACGCCCCGCTCCCGGTCGGCCGCGGCGTAGGTGCCGGCGAGGTGTCCACACGGCGGCACGTGGCGGATGGCGCCGGGTGCCGGCACCCGCACCCATGGGTGGTAGAGCGCTCCGAATGCCCCGTCCCGACCGGTGAGAGCCGCCACCTGCCGGCGAAGCGTCCGCGCGTCCGCGCCCTGGACGGCGTCGAGCACCGCGAAGCGGTCGCCGCGCGCCGCGCAGTGCTCGAGCGCGGCCCGCTGGGCGGCGAACGCCGTCTCGGGCTCCCAGTAGGCGACGTCCGGGAGGCAGATCAGGTCGACCTCGTCGAGGTCCGCCAGCTCCGCCAGGCGTCGACGCACCACACCGGCCGCGGTGCCGGCCGCGGTGCCGCCGCCAGGAGACCCGGCCGGACCACCGGCGGCGAGTCCCTCGTCCGCCCAGGCGACGTAGCACGGGCCGCCACCGTTGGCGAAGAATCCCCGGACCGCGTCCACGAGGGCGCTCCCGGCGATCTCCCCCACGATCCGGGCGCGCTCGCCCGCCGCGCCGGCCGGCTCGATCCCAGCGCCCGCGCTCTCGCGGACCGTCCCGTCGGAGGTCGCCGCGTTGCCGGAGGTCGCCGCGTTGCCGGAGGTCGCCGCGTTGCCGGAGGTCGCCGCGTTGAATTCCGCCGCCCGCGCGAGCAGGGCCGCGAGGTCCGCGGACGCCGACAGCCGAACAGTCCCGAGCAGCGCCGCCGCCCCCCGGACGAAGCCCAGGAACAGCGGCACGCCGGTGACGAAGCTCCGGGGCTCCGGCCGGCCCACGTCCTGCCGGCGCAGCCCCGGCGTCACGCCGCCGGGCCGGACCACTGGCTGATCCGGAAGACCACGAACTCGGCCGGGTTCACCAGCGCGATACCGATCTCCGTGACGAGCTGCCCCAGGTCACGCACCTCGGACGGGTTCGTCGTCTCGTCGCACCGCACGTAGAAGGCCTGCTCCGGGGTCACGCCGAGCAGCGCGCCGCCGGCCCACACCGTGGAGAGGAAGGCCGTGACGTTACGCCGGATCTTCGACCACAGCTCCGGGGAGTTCGGCTCGAAGACGGCCCACTGGAGTCCCTCGTCGATGGACTCGCGGATGAAGTTGAACAGGCGGCGGGAGCCGATGTACTTCCACTCGGGCTCGCTGACGGCCGCTGTCGTGCGTGCCCCCCAGATGGTGACGTTGGGGCCGAACGGGCGGATCACGTTGACCCCGCTCGGGTTCAGGCCCGCCTGCCCTGCCTTGCTGACCACCGTCTCGACGCCGAGCGCGCCGCGGATCACCTCGTTCGCGGGAGCCTTGTGGACGCCCCGCTCGGCGTCCACCCGGGCGTAGACACCGGCGACGTGCCCGCTCGGCGGCTGGTACACCGGTTCGCCGGCGTCGTCCGTGCCGGTCCGAATCCACGGGAAGTACACGGCGGCGAAACTGGAGTCGCGAACCCCGCCAGCGATGTCGGCCTTGGTGAGCGAGGTGACCCGGCGCCCGTCGAGCACGGCGAAGCGGTCCCGCGCGTACTCGTTCTCGCAGTGGTCGAGAAGCGCGGTCTGGACGGCGTCGCTGACCGCGCCGGGGACGGCGACGATCGCGATCTCGTCGATCACGACGAACGACTCGAGCGCGCCGATCAGAGCGGCGTCGCCGCCGGTGGCCACCCGGGTGACCCAGGCGCGGGAGCCACCGTTGGTGAAGAACCCGTACACGGCGTTCGCGAGCACGGTGTTGCCGGCCTGGACGTCGCCGAAGTTCGTCCGGAAGGCGTTCCAGCTGTCGACGAGGACGGCGGTGCCGGCGGCCGCGACGGGATAGAAGTCATCCGGTTCCGCGGCCGGCTCGCCGTCGCCGTCCACCGGTCGCAGGCCCGTGCGACCCGGACGCAGCGGCATGTCGACGTCGTCGGCGACCACCCCGACGAACCCGGCGGTGCTGGTGCCGACCGCGGCGATCGGCCTGATCGCCGAAGGCACCTCCTCGACGTACACGCCGGGAGTGAGGTACTCGGGCATCCCTCGTCGTCCTCCTGTTCGGGTCCGCGTCCAGACAGCGGGGGCGTCAGCGGGCGGGAGCGTCAGCGGGCGGGGGTGTCAGGGTGCGGGAGCGCGGTTCGCGACGACGACGCCGATCGTCTCGACGGCGGGTCCGGCGTCGACCGGTTCGAACACGTCGACGCTCAGGGTGACCCCGACGTGCAGGGCCGCCTTGGGCTTGCCGCCCATGGCCTGCCAGAACTCGCCGAGGCTCTGCAGCCGGTTCTCCGCGAGGATCCGGGCCGGCGCAGGCGGCTCCTGGTCGACGAGTTCGCCCCGCAGGTGCTCGGCAGGAATCCTGGGATGGCGCAGCAGCACCCGCAGCGCCTCGCCGAGGAGGCGATGCTCGTCCTCGGCCGGCTTCGGCGCGCTCTCGCTCGGCCAGGCGGTGATGAGATAGGAGCAGGCGACCCGCCTCGGCGGCCGTCGCCGCCGGATCATGCCGCTGCCGTCGTCGACCCGTTCCCAGTCGGTGGCGCGCAGCTCGGCGTCCTCGCGGACGTCGTAGAGGAAGAACGACAGCGCGGGCAGCCGGACACCGGCCGGCGGGAACTGGTCGTCCGGCCCGTCGAAGCTGATGTCGACTCCCGGCAGGGCGATCTCCGCCCGCACGAGGGCGGCGAGGCTCGCGTCCAGGTCGTGGAACACCCGCGCCCCCTTCGTCGCCTCGCCCCGTCGGCTCGGACGCTCGTCTGTCTACCGGCTCCCCGACACCTCACCGTCTCGCCCGCGTCTGCGCCGGCGTCTCGCCATCCTGTTGATGGCACGCGGTCTGATGGCACACGGTGCCGCCGGCTCCTGGGCCACGCTTCGCCCCTTGGAGACCGGCAGCCACACCGCTGCCCACGAGGGTCCGCACCGGCTGTGGGTGGCGAGCCCCGGTGCCCGTCCACCACTTCGTCAACGGGATCAAGCGACTCGACTGCGGCTTCACCGCGCGGTGAGCCGTGGCGCCGGGTGGCGCCGGGTGGCGCCGCCGAACACGATTCAAAGACCGTCGTTGATCCACAAGAGACCGAAGCGACGGGTGGCGTTGGTGTTATTGCGACACGCCATTGTTAGTCGACGGTTGACATCTGGCGAGCCGGCCAACGTGACTCTGAGTGCCCCCAATCAGGCTTGATGGAGGCTTGGACAGGCTGTGCCATGGCGTCGGGTGAGCAAGCGGTTCGAGGGCAGTGACCTCGCTGCGCTATCGTCCGTGCGAACGGTTTCCTGGCCTCGAATTGGCCCGGACAGGCAGAGTCTTCGCCCGGGGGGTGGCGTGGTCGGCGTGCCATTGGCAGCCCCACTCGACGAGTTCGATCCGCTTTGGCTCGGCCCCTATCTTTTACTGGGGCGCCTAGGTCACGGCGGCATGGGTACCGTCTACCTGGGCCGGCACGCGGCGGGTGACGGTATCGACTCCCCGCCCGTCGGCCCGCTTGTCGCCATCAAGGTGATCCGCCCGGACCTGGCGAACATCCCGGAATTCCGCAGACGCTTCGAGCGCGAGGCCAGAGCCGCCCAGCGGGTTCATCATGCGTACACCGCCGCGGTCCTCGACGTCGACACGTCGGGCAGCCGGCCCTACCTGGTGACCGAGTACATCGACGGGCCGACGCTGTCCGCCCGGGTCCAGGACCGTGGGCCGCTCTCCGTGACCCAGCTGGAATGGTTCGCCAAGGCGGTGGCGTCGGCCTTACTCGCGATCCACCAGGCCGGGCTCGTCCACCGTGATCTGAAGCCCGGCAATATTCTGCTGTCGACGTTCGGTGCCCGCGTCATCGACTTCGGCATCGCCCACACCCTTGGTGCCTCGTCGATGCAGACCCAGGGCACGATTGGCACCCCCGCGTACATGGCGCCCGAGCAAATTCGCAACCAGGCCATCACCGCCGCCACGGACGTCCACGCCTGGGGTGCGGTACTCGTATTCGCTGCGACGGGCTGTGCCCCTTTCGACGGCACGACGATTCCCGCCATCATGCGCCAGGTCATCGAGGACACTCCCGACCTCGCGAGCGTTCCAGATGTCCTACGCCCCCTCGTCGCCAGTGCCATGGCGAAGGCACCCGCCGACCGTCCCGCCGTCACCGAGCTGCTCGGCTGCCTCGACGCGGGTTGCGGCTTCGCGGAGGTCCCGAGCGCGGCGACTCCGCTCGCCTCTTCGACCGCGACGATGCCAGCCCCACGCAGACCGGCCGTCCAGGCTCGGGCCACGGCCACGATCACGCCCTCCTCCCCGGAGCGTCAACCGGGCGGTGGGACGGGCTCAAAACCCCACACCCGCAGATCGGCCAGGCGGCGGAAACCCGTCAGATCCCTGGCGCGGTCCTGGCTTGCGCGTGGCTTGCTCGTGTTGTTGCTGGCGCTCGTCGGACTTAGCGGGTTCGTACAACACGAGCAGCTGAGCTCGGCGCCTGCGGCAAGTCAGGCCAAAGTGACAGCCGAGTTCATCGTGAAGGTGAACGCGCTCGTACAGACGCTGTCCCAGGAGCGTTTGGTGGCCGCGACGTATGTCGGCTCCGACTACGTGGTCTTCAGGAAAAACCATACCGACTTCCGGCCCCAGGTGGACCAGGCGTACGCGGAGGTCAGGCGCATCGCTGCCTCGCTGCCGCACGACGCGCGCCTGCGCGCCACCGTCGGCGCCGCCGAGACCCAGACCGACAAGCTGATCGGTCTGCGCCGGCAGATCGACGCGCAAACCGCGGAGCAGGTCGCCACCACCGACGTCTACAACTCCATCGCCCGCGCCTGGCTCGCTGTCCCCCGAGTCTTGTCCGGCACCGGCATGACCGATCCCGAGATGGCTCGCTCCGTCGCCGCGCTGACGGCGATCAACAACGTCATCGAACAAGTGGACTACCAGCGCGGCTACATGGCCCTGCTGTTGTTCTTGAAACGAGTCGACGGCGACAACCTCGGCCGCATCCACTCCGCGAGTGGCGAAGAGGCCGGCTGGGTGAGCGACTTCCTCATCTATGCCGACCAGAAGCAGCGCCAGCTCTACGACCAGACCGTCACCCCAGCGGTCGACCCGGTGCGTGACCTGCAGGACCGGGCGCTGCGGCAGGCGGAGGCCGGCGTGGACGTCGACGTCGAAGGTGACAAGTGGCTGGCGACCGTCAACGCCAAGATCGGCCGGCTACGCGACGTCGAGGCGCAGGTCACCGCCGATCTCACCGGACGCGCTGACTCGCTCGCCTCGACCGCACGAACCGGAACGTGGCTCGCCTGCGGGACTACGGCGCTGCTCAGCACGCTTGCGGCCGCGCTGGCGGCGCTGCTCGCGTTTCGAGCGGTACGGCGCCGACGGACGCGGCGAGCCGCCGTCGTCGAGGCCGGCACCCCAGAGATCATCGATAAATCGCTGGCGGGGTAGTCGGTCCCACGCGATGATGCCGTCGCCTGCGGCCACAGCCGGGCGCGCAGCATCTGCCGAGGGAGAACCATGTCGAGCCTCACCGCCGGGCCGGTCTCTGCCGGGACCGCGCCCGAGGTGCGCCTGGCGGGCGGGGCCCTGCGTGGCAGCCGGGAGGCGGGCCTGGCGGTCTTCCGCGGCGTCCCCTATGCCGAGCCGCCGGTCAGCGAGCTCCGCTTCGCCGCGCCGCGGCCACCCCGGGCCTGGGACGGGGCGCGGCCGGCCGTGTCGTTCGGTCCGCCGCCGCCGCAGTCCGACGCGCTCGGCCGGGGCTCGTCCGCGCCGGGTCCCGTCGGCGACGACTGGTTGACGGTCAACGTCTGGTCACCCGAGCTGGACGCTGCCGCGAAGCTTCCGGTGATGGTCTGGATCCACGGCGGCGGCTACACGATCGGCGTGTCCAGCCGGCCCGAGTACGACGGCGGCCGCCTGGCCCGGGACGGGCAGGTCGTCGTCGTCACGTTCAACTACCGCCTCGGCGTCGAGGGCTTCGCCGAGATCGTCGGCGCGCCTGCCAACCGGGGCCTGCTCGACCAGGTCGCGGTCCTGGAATGGGTGCGCGACAACATCTGCGCCTTCGGCGGCGATCCCGACGAGGTCACGGTCTTCGGCGAGTCGGCCGGCGCCGGGTCGGTCGCGGCGCTGCTCGCCATGCCGCGGGCGTCCGGGCTGTTCCGCCGGGCGGTCACCCAGAGCGTTCCGGGCACGTTCTTCTCCCCGCCGCTCGCCGCCGACATCGCCGCCGTCTGCGCCGACGAGCTCGGGCTTCGTCCCACCGTCACGGACCTCGCCGGCGTGGAGCCGGCGCTGCTGGCCGTCGCCGCCGACCTGGTGACCGCCACCATGACCGAGCGCGCCGGGCGCTGGGGGCGGGCCGCGGACCGGTCGATCCTGTTCGCCCCCGTCGTCGACGGCGACGTCCTGCCGGCCACGCCGTGGCAGGCCGTGGCCTGCGGCGCCAGTCGGGAGGTCGGCCTGCTCGCCGGGCACACCCGCGACGAACAGCGGCTGTTCACCGCCTTCAGCGGCATGCTCGGCCAGGCGACGCCCGAACAGGCAGCCGAGGCGCTGCGGCTCTTCACCCCTGGCCACGACGGTGTCAGCCGCTACGGTGACGCCTACCCGCAGGCGAGCCCCGACCAGCTGTACGAACTGGTCCATTCGGACTGGCTGTTCCGGATGCCTTCCCTGAACCTCGCCGAGGCGCAGGTCGCGGCCGGCGGGCGGGTGCACGTCTACGAGCTGGCCTGGGAGGCCCCGGGCATGGGCGGCATTCTCGGCGCCTGCCATGGCCTCGACGTACCACTCGTGTTCGGCAACCTGACCAGCGGCGAGCCCGCCATGCTGATCGGCGAGAGCCCCACACCCGAGGCGGAGGCGTTGTCGGCCGAGATGCGGTCCGCCTGGACCAGGTTCGCCACCCAGGGCGACCCGGGCTGGCCGGCCTACGACCCTGACCGGCGCCTCACCCAGGTCTTCGACATTCCTTCTGCCATCACGAGCTACCCGGAGGAAGGATCCCGCCTGATCTGGCAGAACCATTCCTTCCCGCCGCTCCCGCTGCTCGGCTGACGTGTTGCTCAGCTGACGTGCTGGTCGCCGAGCGCTGAGAAGCGGGGACCGAGAACCGCGGCCCGAGCGATGAGGACCGACGACTCGACGACTCGACGGCCTTCGAGGACTCAGACCTTCCAGTGGTCGAGCGCCTCGGTCGCGAGTCGCTCGGCCTCGCCGGAGAGGTCACCGAAATCTTGTACAGGACCTCCAGGCCCTCGGGGACGGACAGGTCGAGCGCCAGGCTGCGCTTAGACATCCGTGCGGGTCCGCGACCCGAGCGGCTGTTCGCCGCCCTGGGCTCAGGAGTGCGCGGTGAGGGCGCCGGAGAGCTGGTCGTCGGCGCCGGGGACGGGAGCCGACGGGTCGGTGCCGAGGTCGACGATGCGGTTGGTGACGTCGACGTGCACGACGCGCGGCCGGAAGGCGCGGGCCTCGCGGTCGTCCACCTGACGGAAAGCCATGATGATGATCAGGTCGCCCGGAGAGACCAGGCGAGCGGCGGCGCCGTTGATACCGATGACGCCGGACCCGGCGGCGCCGGGGATGGCGTAGGTGGTCAGGCGGGCGCCGTTGTCGATGTCGACGACCTGGACCTGCTCGCCCTCGACGAGGTCCGCCGCGTCCATCAGCTCCTGGTCGATCGTGATCGAGCCCACGTAGTGCAGGTCGGCCTGGGTGACGGTGGCGCGATGGATCTTGCCGGAGAGCAGAGTCCGATGCACGGGTGTGTACTCCCTGAGTGAGGCGTCGAGCGACAGGGGCGGGGTGACACGTGTCCCGGCGCGCCGGGACAGCGGTGCCGGGGGCGCTGGCCGGCGGAGTCCTGCCTGCCGTCCAGATACGGCCGCCGCCATGCCCCTCGTCACAGGGATGGAGTCCGCGGCCACCTGCCAAGTTACGGCGAGATGCGGCCCCGCGTGGCTAGACAACCGTCACAGCAACGGCCAGGTCCCGGTCTGCCGAGGCCGCCCGCCTGAGCGTCGGCCTCTGCACCGTCCTCGCGGTGATCCGCCGCTTCGTCCGTCATCGCACGCACGTCATCGCCCGAATGAAGCCGCCGTCCCGGCGGCACACGCTACGGGAAAAGTTAGGCTTTTCAACTTTGGTAGGCCGGTGGAGCCGGATCCTGCGGCCTGGGCCATCCATCGGGCCATCCGGGCAGCTGTACCGCGGACCGCCAGCAGCGCAACAGGCCGCGCCTGCTGGTAGACACGATGATGAGCCCAGACACAGAGATGAGGCACGAGGCGCGATGCAGTCCGATCTGATGAGCACCCAGCGGCGTGGGCGCAAGATCGCCCTGACCGGCGAGGAGGTCGACGCGCTGCTGACCGAGCAGAAGGTGTGCCGGGTCGCCACGAACACCGCCAGCGGCACGCCGCACGTCAGCCCGCTGTGGTACGTCTGGGACGGCACCTCCCTGTGGCTCTACTCGATCGTGCGCAGCCAGCGCTGGACGGACCTGGCACGCGACGGGCGCGCGGCCGTCGTCGTCGACGCCGGCGGCGACTTCGGCGAGCTGCATGGCGTGGAGCTGCGCGGCAGCTTCGAGCAGGTCGGCGAGACCCCCCGCACCGGCCAGGTCGACGAGCCCGAGCTGGCGACGGCGGAACGGCTGTTCGCCGCCAAGTACATCGCGAGCCCGGACGGGTCGATGTACTACGACGGCCGGCACGCCTGGCTGCGGCTCACGCCGGAGAAGGTCGTCTCCTGGGACCACCGCAAGCTCGGCTTCTGACCGTCGGCACGCCCCCAGCCCTCGAAAGGGTGGTGACGCGGCGAGCGTCGTGACCAGCCGGCACGGCCGGACACTCGTCATCCGGACCGACCGGGAACAGAAACGCAACGCCCTCAACGGCGAGGTCACCGCCGGCATCGACCAGGCCATGAACGAGCTGCAGGACGACCCCGAGCTCTGGGCCGGCCTCCTCACCGGTGGGACCAACGTCTTCTCGGCGGGCGCCGACCTCGCCAGTGGCCCGGGCGAGCCCACCGAACGGGGCGGTCTCGTCGGGCTCATCCATCGCCGCCGCACCAAGCCGCTCATCGCCGCCGTCGAGGGCCTGGCCCTCGGAGGCGGGGTCGAGCTCGTGCTGTGCTGCGACATGGTCGTCGCCGTCCGGACCGCCCAGTTCGGCCTGCCCGAGGTCAAGCGCGGCCTGATGCCCGACTCGGCCAAGACGAACGCGGCCCGATCCGGCAGCGGACGCGCGGGCCGCCGCCGGATCGGGCCGGTGGAAGAAGTGCCAGTTCTCAGGCGAAGAGCTTCTCCTGCTCCTCGCGGAGCGTGTCGATCAGCCGTCCGGGCGGAAGAGTCACGTCCGCGTAGGTGAGCACCTCGTCCTTGGCGACGTCCCGCGTGAGGATGCAGCCTTCGGCGACACCCATCGGCAGCAGGGCGCCGGCCAGGGTGGCGGCCGACGACTCGGCCACCCCGTAGGTGTCGTAGCCGCCGAGCCCGTCGAGCGTGTGCCCGGCCTTGAGGTCGTGCTTGGCGGTGGTGATCACGTCGACCCGGGGGCCGGCCGGCGGGGTGAGCGCCGCGTCGGCGAAGTCGACCGCTCGGGCGACCGTGTTCGGCACCTCGAAGTGGCACAGGTGGTAGGGCGTGTAGAAGCTGTACAGCGGGCCCGTTCCCAGCTTGTAGAGCTCCAGGTAGTGACGCTGCTTCGGGTCGTCGTGGGTGCCGAGCACGAACACCCCGGGGCCAGGCTTCGACTTCACCACGTAGTCGACGATGCCGCCGAGCTCGCGCAGCTCGTCGACATCGTACCGAGTGGTCAGCTCGTCGACGTGGCCCTCGTGGTCCCAGCCGTTCATGCCCCGCTTGGGCACGGTGAGCCCGAACGCGTTGGCCACGATCGCCTGCTCGAACGAGATCTTCGTGCCGTCGGCGAAGCTGGTGACCATGTACGGATCCTGGCCCCAGCGCTCGGCGAACGCCTTCTGCGTGGTCGGGGTGCGGTACTCGTCCTGCAGGCCCTTGATGTTGCCGGCGACGAGCGGGGTGACGCCCAGCCCGATGACGAAGCGCATCAGGTTGCCCTGCACGCCGGGCTGGTCACCGTCGGCGCCGGTGAGCACGACACCGGCCTCGCGGGCGCGGTGCGCCAGCAGCGGGCCGACCGTGCCGTCGAGCTCGGCGTTCATCGTGACGACCGGCAGGCCCCGCTCGATCGCGGCCACGGTCACCCGGGCGCCGAACTCGACGGCGCCGGTGACGTCGACGACGCAGTCGAGGTTCTCGGCCTTGAGCAGCTCGAAGGCGTCCTCGAGCACGGCGGGGGTACCGGCGGCGATCGCCGCGTCCAGCGCGGCGGCGGTTTCGACGCGGACCGGCTTGACGCCAGCCTCGACGTAGGCGCGCTCGCCGTTCGCGAGGGTGCGGTTGGCGATCGCGACCAGGCGCATCCCGGGCTTGGTGTTGACGATGTGGTTGGCCACGCCGCGTCCCATGAAACCGGCGCCGATCATGCCGACCCGGATCGGGCGGCCCTGCGCCTCGCGCTTGGCAAGCGCGGTGTCGATGATGATCATCGTGCCTCCACCGAGACCTCGGAGAGCAGCGGCCAGGCGGCGTCCTTCGAGGAGACGAGCACCGGCTGGATCGGCCATGTGACGGCGAGCCGCGGGTCGTCCCAGCGCAGGCCGCGCTCGGCGCCCGGGGTGTATGCCGTGCTGACCTGGTACATCACCTCGGCCTTGTCGGTCAGGGTGAGATAGGCGTGCGCGAAGTTGCGCGGGACGTACATCGCGGTGCGGTTGTCCTCGTTGAGCTCGGCGCCGAACCACTGGAGGTATGTGGGCGACTCGGGCCGCAGGTCGACGATGACGTCGTAGATCGCGCCGCGGTAGCAGCGGATGAACTTCGTCTCGGCGTTCGGCTCCAGCTGGTAGTGGAACCCGCGCAGTGTCCCGGCCTTGTGGTTGAACGAGATGTTGGCCTGCTCGACCAGCGGTTCAAGCCCGGCGTCGATGAACTCCTGCCGACAGAACGCACGGGTGAAGAAGCCGCGCTCGTCTTCGAGGAGCTTCAGATCGACCAGCGCCGCGTCGGCGAGCGGGGTGGTGTTGATCAGCATATCGGGAGGCTCGTCCTATCCGCTCTGTCCTGCTCGATACCAAGAGTGACGTTCCACATCGTAGTAGAACTAGAAGCGGAGCAATCTGACGGGCCGTAAGAGTCACCGTACCGGGCTACGGAGGGTGACCGCCCCCCAATGCCTACCAGCACGTCACCCGCGGTGCAGACGCCCTCCCTCCGCGTAAATCGCCGCGCGGAGCCAGCCACGGAGCCCCGCGAGCGCGCCGATGTCACCATAGGTAATCGCCCCCGCGGCCAGCGCAAGCCTTCACCGGTTGCCGCGGTAACGCTCGCCCGCGCCGCCGCCGGCCTCGTCGCCAGCAGCCCCGCAAGTGGGAGATCACCGAGATCGAGCCGACCGGCCGGCCGGCCCGACCAGATGCGGTACGTGTCGGTCCAGCCGCCGACCGAGGACCGCTGGTGGGAGTGGGGCCGGTCTTCCACGGGGCGAACGTCAACAAGCGCGCGGTCGCCCTGGACCTGACCACGCCGGAGGGTGTCGCACTGTTCAAGCCCCTGTATCCCCGGCGGTGAGAGCCCGCGCCCGGCTCGGCCGCCGGTCGGTACATCGGCCCCAGACCTGACCTGTAGCTAAGCGTCTCGACCCCACACGAGCGGAAACCGCCCGAATCACGGTAGAAAGGTGGCCGGGGAACACCCACGGCAGCGGAGGTGGCGGGTGGGGGGCGACAGCAGATCAGACGGACCGGAGACGGCGACAGATGACGATCCCTACCTCTGGCCGGGCACGGACTGTCTGCGCAACCTGCTCGGCATCCGGGACCGCGAGGAGTTCCATAAGGCCCAGCATGAGCTCGTCCGCGCCCGCAGGCTCCAGCTCGATGAGACAGTCCTCCCCGGCGACTACGACACCGCGCATCTCCAGGCCTTCCACCGCTTCCTCTTCCAGGATGTGTTCGACTGGGCGGGCCAGTTCCGCCAGGGTGACATCTCCAAGGACGGCATGCAGTTCTGCCCCGCCGGGGAACTCACCGAACGGCTCGACGCGGTCTTCGCCCGGGTCGCGGCCCGCGGGCACTTCGTCGGGACGCCGTGGGAACCGTTCGTCGGTGGGTTCGCCGCGCTCTACGGCGACCTGAACGCCATCCACCCGTTCCGCGAAGGCAACGGGCGAACACAGCGCGCGTTCCTGCGGCAACTGGCCGCGGACGCCGGCTGGACGGTTGCGTGGGGATCCGTCGGCCGCTTCGAGAACGCCCGGGCCTGCGAGCGCTACATGAAGAAGCGCAAGCCCCACGCACTGATCAGCATCCTCGCCCCCGTCATCCAGCAACGCGCCAACCACTGACGAGCCGGTCACCACCCGCAAACCGCCGTCAGCCGGCCGGGCAGCCCCCTGTCCCGGCGGACCGATGGCAGCGGTGGGCCAGGGCTCCCGGCGGGCAGCGAAGCTGCCCCAACAGGCATGAAACCCTCTTGTAGCCAGCGAGCACTACGAAGCGGGAGCTCGTAGCGGGAGCTCGTCGACAGGGCCGCGATCGGGCCGCCTGTCAGGCCTGCACGGCGCGGGGCGCGCGGACCGTTTCGAGTATCGCGGTGACCGTCTCGGCGGGCGTTCCCGCCGGGAGGCCCAGCATCAGCCGGTCGACCACGCCCTCGAACCGCTCCCGGACCCGCTCGGCGAGCGTGTCGAGCGGCGCGACGACGACGAAGGCGTCGAGGATCTCGTCGTCGATCAGCCTGCCCATCTGTGGGAGTACGCCTGCAGGTCCCAGCCGAGCTGGGCCGTCGACATCGGGTTGCGGGCGAACGCGACCGCGATGCAGGTCCCGATCTCGATGCGGGAGGTGTGCTCGGCGGCGAGCACGAGCGGCAGGAACGGATCGTGGTTCAGCTCGCCGCACCACGCTCCGTCGTAGCCGAGCCGTTCCAGCGCCGCGGCCTCGGCCGGCACCCCGGCAAGCGCGCCCGACAGTCCACCATCGATCCTCATGCCGCCCGACTCTAGCGGCGGCATTCCGAAGAATTTAGATCTTCCCGGCCGCCTGCTAGGCGATCTCGTAGCCGGTCATCAGCTTCGCGTCGGCCGAGGCGAGGAAGGCGAACAGGGACGAGTAGGGAACGCCGTGCACGCCCATGTTCGAGGCGATGTTCACTATGTTGCCGCCGGTCTTCAACAGGTGCGGGATGGCGGCCTGGGCCAACCATGCCTTCCACGGCCGGCTCGCCCAGTGCGCCGGTCTGGTCACCCAGGCCGCCTCACAGGCCGCCCACGCCGTGCTCGCGGCCCGCGGCGAGTGGGCCACCAACGACAAGACCCTGCTCACCCTGGCCGGCCTACGCCAGGTCGACGATCTCGTCGCGGACGCCCACGCCGATCCGGAGGCCGCCCGCAGGCTCGTGGACGTCGCCGAGGAACTCTGCGCGGCGGCGATGCGGGCCGCGCTCGGCCCTTCGAGATGATCTTCGCCCACCTGCCAGGTCATGGGATGCCCGCCGGTCGTCACGACCTAGCCCGGCTCAGGCTGGCTGGTGCTGCGGTCGCGGCGGCACGATGGTTCGGCGCAGGCCGGGGACGGTGGCGGCCACGAGGGCGACGGCGCCGAGGCAGAGCAGACCGCCAGCGGTGAGGGCGACTCTGCCTGACGTTGCGTCCGCGACGAGGCCGCCGCGCATGTTGCCGAGGTCGGGGCCGCCTTGCGAAACGATCTGCTCGGCGGCACTGACGCGGCCGAGCAGATCGCTCGGAGTGCGCGTCTGGACGATCGTGCTCCGAGAGACCACGGCAATGGTGTCAGCGGCGCCGGCGAGGACCAGGCAGGCCAGGCCGGCCCACGGGTCAGATGTCAGGCCGAACAGGGCGAGCGCCGCGCCCCACGTGGCGGATCCGCAGAGCATCACCAGGCCGAGGTGGGGCAGCCGGGTAAAGGTCCCGGAGAGCAGGGACGCGGCGACGCCCCCGACCGCGATCGCGGTGAGGAAGAGCCCGAGAGTGCGCGGGTTGCCGCCGAACCGCTCAGCGTTGATCAGTGGGAACAGGCTGATCGGCATCGACAGCAAGGTGGTGGCCAGGTCGGTGAGCAGGGCCCCGCGAATGACGGGAGTGCGGGCCAGGAAGACCAAGCCGTCCGCGACGCCCCGCAGGCCCGGCCGGGCTGGCTCGTCGCCGGAACGGAGCTGGGGCAGGCCGAAAGCGCCGTAGAACGCGGCGGCGAAGGTAAGCGCGTCGATCAGGTAACAGGCGGCGACGCCATGCCAGCCCACGATCAACCCGCCCAGGGCGGGGCCGGCCAGCATGCAGCCCTGGAAGGCGATCCGTCGCAGTGCCAGCCCGGCGGCCAGTTGCTCGGCGGGTAGGAGGTGCTGGATGAAGGTGCGGGCGGCCGGCCCGCTGCCGGCGGAGATGCAGGCCTGCGTCGCGACCAACGCCAGCACCCCGGCGACCGGAAGGTGCCCGAAGATGCCTTGCAGGGCAAGCAGAAGCGAACACACGACCTGGCCACCGGTGGCGACGAGGTAGAAAGTCCGCCGGTTGACGCGGTCGACGAGCGATCCGGCGAACAGGCCGAGGGTGACGAGGGGAATCGCCTGGGCCAGGCCGACAGCACCGGTCCACGTGGTGCTCCGCGTCGCATCCCAGACCTGGAACATCACGGCGACGAGCGCAAGCTGGCTGCCGAGCCCGGAGAACGCCTGCCCGATCCACAGCCGCCGGAATGGCGGCGACGCGCGCAGCGGAGTGACATCCAGCAGCACGCCGCTCAGGCCCATCTCAGTCCCATGCGGGGTCCGCCGCGAGCTTCTCGGCGATCCGGTCGCGGAAGCTCCTGCGCTCCAGGGCCTGTTCGATGTCGGAGACGACCTGGCTCAGTGGATAGGGGATCTCGGCCTCGATGTCGGCGAGAGCGGCCTCGGTAGCCCGCCACTCCGCGGCGAGGCGGCCGACGGCGTCGCGGGCCTTGGCCGTGAGCGTCACCTTCTTGCTGCGCCCGTCGTCGCCCGCGATGGTCTGGACCCAGCCGGCCGAACGCATCGCGGCCACCTTCTGGCTGAGCGCCGAGTGGGTCCGCCCAACCGATTCGGCCAGCTCGGTGATGGTCATGGGACCGCAGGCGTGCAGCCGCAGCAGCTCCATAACGAAGCTCGGTTTGAGCCCGTCGATCCGCGCCTCTGCGTAGATCCGGCCTATGTCCGCGTCTATCGAGGCCTGGAGGAGCCTCAGCGGCCGCCAGAGGCTCTGCCGGGTGGGATCGAGTGGGGGGCCCTCAGACACCGATCCATCGTAACAGCAGTTATATAAGTGCTGTTACGACAACGAGGCCAGCTCACTGTCGGCGATGGCCCTCCCACTACGAGCGGACCGCTCCGACCGTCTACTCAACGCTTCCGACATCGCCATGTATGTGGCGAAACGTAATGGAGCTGGGCAGTGCATCGTCCACAAGCCCGGGATGTGCCTCTGATCTAACACGGCCTTGGACTAACACTGAGGCCTACTCGATATGATGTCCGCGGTGTCAGGACGCCCACGTTCCGTATACTTCACGCACACTACTGCCGGCCCCGCGGACGTCGCGTCGGTATTGGCGGAACACCGCTCCCCGCGAGTTGAACAGACGCGAATCGGCTCAGGTGATCGCTTCGAGCTGGACGGGCAGGCCGTCGCGCGGGACCGGGAGCGGGAACCGGTCGAGTGAGAGCCGGTAGCCCGCGGGCAGGCTCCATCGGTAGCGCAGCAGCATCTGGTGCAGGATCGCCTTGACCTGCTGGCCCGCGAAGTGCAGCCCGATGCAGGTGTGCGCACCGCCGCCGAAAGGCTGCCACGCGTGGGGGTGCGCCTTGTCCTCGCGGCGGTGCTCCGCGAAGCGCTCCGGGTCGAAGCGCTCCGGATCCGGCCAGTACTCGCGCATCTGATGAGAGAAGCTCAGCACGACGGCGACGAGGGTGTCGTCCGGTATCGGCACGCCGAGCACGTCGACGTCCCGGACCGTCCGGCGCACGAGAAGCGGCACCGGGGTGATCAGACGCAACGACTCCCTCATCACCATGTCCAGCGCCGGCAGCTGGGCCAGGTCGGCGTGGCCCAGCTCGCCCGTACCGAGCGAGCGCGACTCGTCGCGGCAGCGTTCCTGCCACTCGGGGTGCCGGGCGAGGAAGTAGATCATGCTGGTCATCGTGCCCGTCGACGTGTCGTGCGCCGCCGCCATCATGAGGATCATGTGACTGACGACGTCGTCGTCACTCAGCGTGTTGCCATCCTCGTCCCGGGCGTGGCACAGGCGGCTGAGCATGTCCGGGCCGCCGGCTTCCCGCGCCGCCGACACCCGCGGCCTCAGGAACTCCTCCAGCCGCCGGCGCGCGGCCAGGCCGCGGGACCAGCGCAGCCCCGGCACGGGTACCCGGACCACCGACGCCGCCGCCCGCAGACAGTCGAACAGGTCCGCGTTGAACCGGTCGGCCTCCGGGCCTAGCCGCTCTCCCATGAAGATCTCGGTCGCGAGCTCCAGGGTCAGCTGTTTCATCGCCGGATAGACCCGGAACTTCTCCGCCGGCCGCCAGCCGGCCAGGCCGCGGGTGATGGCCGGGCTCATGCCCACCAGGTAGTCGCGCAACCGGTCAGGGGCGAAGGCCGCGGCGATGATCCGGCGATGGTGACGGTGCTCGTCGAAGTCGAGCATCGTCAGACCGCGCCGGAAGAACGGCCCGGCGAGCAGCTCCTGGCCAGGGCCGTTGGCGAACGCCCGTTCCTGGTTGCGCAGGGCCAGGCCCGCCGCGTCCGGACCGAGCAGGGTCACCACCCGCAGCCCGAACGTCCGCTCCCACGACACCGGCCCGTACCGGTCATAGCGCATCCGCCAGTGCGGCGCCGGATCCCGCAGATACCGCAGCGTGTAGCCGACCAGCGGCGGACCGCCGTCCCCGGGCAGCGTCGACTCGCCACCCCGCCGCCGGCCAGAGAGATCAGTGGACAAGAACCCACCCACCAATCGGGCACGCTCCGCCCACGCCGAGTCTTTCAGGCAACGCCCATTGGGCAGCTGTCCCCCGCACGCGCCCGACGGTACGTCAATCAGCCGCGGGGGCCGCCGCACATGCCGCCATCGAGCTTCTCTCGGAGGCCCGAATGCTCGGAGGCCCGCTGCCCGGTCCGCATGGCCGAGTTGCGGATCTGGCCCAAGGCCGAGGTCGACGAGTGGATCGCCACCTACAACCCGAAGAGAGCCGAAGTACCGGATCCACGTTGAGGCGGCGCCGGCCATGAAGGCGATCAACCATGCGGCGAACGCGGGCAGCCGCCGGCAGTATCCCTCGGGTTGCGCGGCCCGGAGAGGTCCTGTCACACCGCCTGGTCACGCCGAAGATGTACCTTCGCGCAGCCTCGGCTGGCCCACCTCGGCGCCACGAACGCCTTTCGCGCTGCTGACGACGGGGACGGCTCCGGTCAGGTTCTGGTCCAGGCTCCGATGACGCTGGTGAGGATCTGCATGCCGTGGATGCTGACGATCTCGTCTCGCAGGCGTTCTTCGAGGGTGTCGAGGTCGAGGTCCTCGGGCTGGACTCCACGGACCTGTTCGAGGTGCGGGAGGAGGCTGCGCACGCTGGCGGTGAGGTAGGCGTAGCCGGGCCAGCTGGGCCCACCGCCCGCGGGTGTGTGCAGGCATAGCTGGGGCGCGGGCAGGCCGGCGTCGACGAAGGTTCGGAAGAGCTTGAGGCCCATCGCACCGTCGGGGCCGGACTCGTCGGAGCCGGACTCGTCGGAGCCGGACTCGTCGGAGCCGGACTCGTCGGAGCCGGACTCGTCGACGTGCATCAGGTGGGCGAGCCGGTCATGCAGCGGCGTCGAGGGGTACGTGCGGACCGGGGTTGTGAGGTCGCTTTCCTGGATGGCGACGATCCCACCAGGACGTAGGAGGGCGCTGACGCGCCCGAGCAGGTTGGCTGGGTCGGGGACGTACATGATTACCCATCGGCCGACGATGGCGTCGAAGTCGGAGTCGAGGTCGAGGTCCCTGGCGAAATCCACGTGCGCCAGGTTCGCTTGGTGGAAGGTGACGGTGCTCCAACCGGCGGCTTCACTGCGGGAAGTGGCAAAACTAAGGATGTCGGGATTCATGTCGACGCCCACGACGCGGCCTTGGGGGCCGACGATATCGGCCAGCAGGAGAGCGACATCGCCGGCGCCGCTGCCGAGGTCGAGGACCTTCATCCCGGACGTGATGCCGGCGGCGCGGAGGAACTGGCGGGTGAGAGGACCATAGATCTGGTGCTGGAGGATCAGCCGTCGGGTCTCGGCATCAGTGCGGCCGAGGGGGTAGAGATCAGGGCGGGCGGCAGTCTTGACGTGGGTCATGTCAGTGATAGCTCCACGAAAATAGTGAACGCGTGAAGGGAAGTTCCCACTGTTTCGAATCCGTCGAAGAGCCTGGCGGCGGCGAAAGTAGCGAAGCCGAACGACCAGCAGGACGCCTGGGCGGCGGTCATGGACTATCCGGTTCTATCTGCGCGGCGGATAGCCGCTCGGTGCGGGCTTCCTGTGATGGCGGACGGATGCCGATCTCGGCATGTGGTCAGGTGCCCCGGCGGGAACGGGGGACCACATAGCCATGACGCCTACCGCCGCACCGGCTGCGACAGCAGGCCAGGTCGGCCGCGGATCTCCGCGTGCCACGTCAGGCTGCAACGGTGCGCAGCACCGCCGCGACGACGGCCAGGGCGGCGACGCCGGTCGGCGGTATGAGCGCGGATCCGAGGAAACGCACGCGCAGGTGCAACGCGACGGCGCCGGCCATCAGCAGCGCGACACCGACAGCAGCCGCGATGCCAAGGGCCACCCACCAGAGCCCGGCGACGAGACCGACGGCGGCGAGCGCTTCTACGACACCCACCGCGGCCCACAGTCTCGGCGCGACCCGCAGCCGGTCGCGCAGCAGCAACGAGTCCTTGCCGGGGTTAGCCTTCCGAACTGCGGACTGCGCCATGACGGCGGCGAGCAACGTAGACACGGCGGCGGCGAGAACGAACATGATCCAGACCCTTTCGCTAAAGCGACGGTGAAGTGAGGTTAGCATGACTGTAGCGAAAGAGGGGCGTTCCTACCATGCCCCGCGACGCGCGGAGCAAGCCGCGGCCACTCGTGACGCGATCATCACGGCCGCGTCGAAGCTCTTCGCCGAGCGCGGCTACGCCGCGACCACCATGGCAGCGATTGCGACGGAAGCCCGGGTCACGCCGAAGTCGGTCTATACACTGGCCGAGAAGCCGCAGCTCCTGCTGCTCGCCGTAGACCGAGCCATCGTCGGCGACGACAAACCCGTCGCACTGGCCGACCGCGCCGAGATGCGGGCCCTCCTTACCGCGCGCGACCCACGGACGCAGGCCCGGCTTGCCGCCCGACTAGGCGCGCCCGGGCTCCTGCGGCTCTACCCGATCTACCGCGCCTTCGAGCAGGCCGCAGCGACCGACCCGGAGCTGCGAGACACCTGGCGCGAGTACCAGCGCCGCCGGCGCACCGACATCCGACAGATCGTCCGCGCCGTGGCCGATATCGGTGGTCTGCGGCCCGGACTGTCCGTCGAGCGCGCCACCGACACGATCTGGGCGCTGATCAACTGGCACGCGATCGCGCTGCTGATGGAGGAGCGAGGCTGGAGCCAGGCCCAACTCACCCGCTGGCTCGAAGACATCTTCGTCGCGCTGCTCGGCCCGGCGCGCAACGACGACGACAACGACAACAACGACCGCTGAGCATGGCCGGATACCTGCCTGCCGTGCCGACGGGGTGGTACGCAGGATGCACGCGGGCAGCCCGCACGACCCGACCGGACGCTCCACCAAGGCGCCGTGCACGGCCATTAGGCGCCACCGCCGACCACAGCCGTAGCCTCTAAAGGATCGTCACGCCGGATCTGTCGGAGCCCGGGGTAAGATCCCCGAGCTCCCCGCCACTCACGGTCGGCGGAGTCACGGTCGGCGGAGCGAGATCAGCGCCGGCGCCGCGACCTCGAACCGCGCGCCGAAACCGCAGCTGATCCTGTCCAGGGTGCCGCGCAGCCAGGTGGTGTCACCCGGTGAGGCCCGCGTCAGGCGCATCCGCCGAGCCTGCAGCGTCACGATCCGCAGGTCGAGGAGTGCCCCGCTGCCCGGGTCCGCGGAGACGAGGTACGCCAGCCGTAGGTCGTCGCGGAAGCTCTCATATCCGGTAATGCCCTCATAGTCATCGATGAAGTCACCGCAGCCGTACAGAATCAGCTTGTCCCGGTACACCTCGACCGGTCGCGGATGGTGCGAGGAGTGCCCGTGCACGACGTCGACGCCCCCGTCGACCAGCCAGTGCGCGAAGCGGATCTGGTCGTCACCGATGTCGTAGCCCCAGTTGGATCCCCAGTGGACGGACACGATCGCGACGTCACCGGGCTGCTTCACCTTCCGCACCCGGTCGACGATCTCGGCGGCCCACGTCCGCGACCACTCCGGCACGACCTGGACGCCGGCCTGATCTCCAGCGGCCCACGTCGGCGGGATGCCACTGGAGGGCATGCCGAACGCGAACACCACCACCCGCCCGCCCCGGACGCCCGAAATGATCGCGGGGCGGCGCGCCTCGTCCGCGTCGCGGCCGGCTCCCGCCGCCGCGAGCCCGGCACCGGCGAGCACGTCGAGGGTCTCGACCAGCCCCTGGCGACCGAAATCCAGCACATGGTTATTGGCCAGCACGCACACGTCCGGCCGCGCGGCGGCCAGGCAGGCGACGTTGTCCGGACACATCCGGTAGTGAACGGCCTTCCCCACCGCACGTTCGGCAGATCGGGTGATGCTGGTTTCCAGATTCACCACCCTGGCGTCGGGTTCGACCTCGTCAAGCACGGCCAGTGCATCGCCCCAGGGCCAGGTGACGTCGACCGGGCGCGGAATCGGTCCGTTCACCGCCTCCGCCAGCGTGACGTATTCGCGGGCATCCCGGACACACGGCTCGGCAAGGGACGAATCGCCCGGATACGGCAGGATCTGGTCGACGCCGCGACCCAACATCACGTCGCCGCAGAGGAAGAGCACCACCGCGCCACCGCGCACCTTCCCACATTACGGCTGCCCCGCGGGGGCCTGTCTCTCAGGCGGCGGCCAGGCGATTCAGGGCCGGGGCGTTTTCCCGTCCGGCCTCGGCGCGCGGGTCAGGAGGCGTCAAAGACGTGGCGGTGTCGGCTGGCCCAGGTCTGGAAGCTGGTGGGGGGACGGCCAAGGACGGCAGCCACGTCGTCCGTCAGGATCGCGTTGTGGCCGGCACGGGCCCAGGCGATGCCCACGATGATCATATCGACGGCGGACCTGTCCATCCCGGCCGCCAGCAGTTGACCAGCCGTCTGGTCGAGGCTCAGGTCGACGGTGTCGACCCGGCGTCCCAGCACACGCGTCAGGCAGCTGGCCTGGTCGGCCACGGTCAACAGTTCTGGTCCCGTCAGCGCGTAGGTCTTCTCGGCGTGAGCTGGCGACAGGAGTGCCTCGACCGCGACGGCGGCAACGTCATAGGGATCGATGATTCCGTGCCTCCCAGCGCCCGTCGCGTTCGGTACGGGCTGGCCGCCCCCGATCGCGTCGACCCATTGCAGAACATTCGACGCAAAGCTGGAAGGTCGCAGCAGGGTCCACGCCATGCGCTTTCTCGCACCGCATCGTCGGCCTCCAGGTGCCATTCTCCGACGACGTCGGGGCCGAACTTCTCACCGGTGCCGATGGCGGAAAGCCGCACCACCCGGCGTACTCCGGCTGACCGTGCCGCGGCGAGCATGGCCAGGTCGTGGCGCGGGGTAGGTGAGGCGGGCGTGGTGAGCAGGAACACCGTCTGGATTCCGGACACCGCCTGCCGGAGCGACGCGGGTTCGTCGAAATCCGCCCGGACGGCCTCTACACCGGGATGTGCGGGTACTTTACTCGGCTGGCGGGTCATGGCTCGGACCTGCTGGCCACGAGCCGTCAGGATCTCGAGCACCGCGCCGCCCACGGTGCCCGTGGCACCGGTTACGAGGATCATGTCCTGACGATGTCCGGGCCGACGCGGCACCGTCTAGGAAGTTTCGGCAGACCTACGCCGACCACGTGCCGCATATCGTAAGTTCGTGCACGTTGTCGAACGTTCGATCCCGGTCTCAGCCGCCCTGCGGCCATGGATCTCCGGAATTAGCATCGCGACAATTCCCGCCGGCCACGGCGAGCGGACCGTCGTCGAGCCACCGGACCATTCGACGACCTTGGCCCTGCGCGTCTTCCCGGATGAGCACACGGACCTGGTGGTCATGGGTCCGCGCCCGCGGGCGGTCTACCACGTCGGCGAGCCGGGCCCGTTCTGTGTCAGTGCCAGGATCCAGCCCGGTAGGGCGTCCTCGCTCCTGGGGCGATCCACAGCCAGCCTCCTCGACCGGGCTGTCCCGCTGAGTGAGCTGTGGGGCCCGCCCGGTGCCCGGTTGGAGGACGAACTCGCCCGTGCGGGTTCGGACCCCGTCGAGATCGACGAACCACTGCTGCTCGCACGGATCGAGCGGGCGGTCATGAGTAGGCTCTCGGCACTGTCGCCGCGAGACCAGGCCCGTGGCGACCTGGCGCACCGCGCGGGTCGGCTGTTGACTGGCCACGACGCCGCGGCAGGCGGACCGGCGCTGGTATCCGCCACGGCAAGCCAGCTCCATGTGAGCGAGCGGCACCTACGTGACCTGTTCATCGACGCCGTCGGCCTCTCGCCGAAACATTTCGCCCGGGTCGAACGGCTGCGAAACGTCCTCTCGTATACCGGGAATACACCTTGGGCACGTGCGGCCATCGAGCTCGGCTACTACGACCAGTCGCACCTGAACGCAGACTTCCGCGCGATGATGGGTGTTTCGACAGGTACCTATCTTGCCGGCCGGCTACCGGCGGCGAGCCGCTGCCGCCTCCGTCATTCCGGCGGGCGATGACACCAGTGCTGGACGGTCCGGGGGAACTCGAGCAAATACTGATCTTGCTGCCGCCGCTGTTGAAGACCCTGCCGGTGACGGTGGCGGCGGCGTCCGAGCACAGCCACGCGACGACGGGCGCCAGGTGGCTGGCCGGTCCGGAGCCGACTTTGATCCGGAGCTCCAACACGGCGAACCGGGCCACCCGACCTGGCGACGCAACACCGCGGGCCAAAGCCTCCAGGCGGGTCTGCGCCGTCGAGCGGGCCATGCCCACCGATGAGTTTCGCGGGGGTCAAGGGTCTAAGTGATCGTGAGTGTCCGCAAGATGGGCTGGGCAGCAGGAGGGTCAGGTCATGAATTCGATGGCACGCCGGATGTTCGAGCTGGTCGAGCCGATCGGTGTCATCCCCTACGCCGCCGACGAACCCAATGAGACGATGTTCGCCCTGGGGTTCACCAACTACTGGGATACCTACTTCGCCGGCCGGGCGGCGCCCCTGGGTCTCGTCCCCGCGGAGGTGGTGGACGCGCTTTTCTACAACTTCGCTCCCGGCGAGGTCGCCCGCCACATCCCGAAGGTGTGGGACACGACCACGCCCGAAGCGGCACTCGCCGCTCGTCAGCTGGGTTGCGTGCAGGCGTTGCGGCGGATCCTCGGCGATCACGTCGACTCGCCCGCCTTCGCCCGGGCCGCCGACCTGTTGCTACGGGCTGCGACCAGCGCACCGTTCGAGGGTCGGCCCATGTACGCCGCGCTGCGCGCGATCCCGATCCCCGATGACGTGGTCGCTCGCCTCTTCCACGCGGCTTCCCTGCTGCGCGAGCACCGTGGCGACGGGCACATCGCCGCCCTGATGATCGAAGGTGTCGGCGGCCTGGAGGCTCACGTCCTGCACGCCCTCGGTATGGGGATGCCCGCGGAGAAGTTCGGACGGATCCACCACCTCCCCCCAGCGCAGCTCGCCGCCGTGATCGACGGGATGCGCGCTCGCAACCTGATCGGAGATGACGGTTGGTTGAGCGAAACGGGCCGCACCCTAAAGCAGCGGGTCGAGGCGCTCACCGACGACCTCGCTGCGAAGCCATACGAGAGCCTCGGGTCCGACGAACTCGACGAGCTCATGACCACCCTCGAACCGCTCGCCAAACTGCTACTCGCCGACCAGAACTGGTAAAACGAGGCGTCGTCAGCGGCCCGCCCATCCCTCTGCGGGCGGGCCGTGGCCGCCCGTCGCAAAGCCGTCCGTCCTCGCCGCGCGGTCCCGGAGTCGGCAGCCACGTCGCCAACCAGGCCACGTTCCGGTTCCACACCGCCGCACTGCTGCTACGAGAACTGCGCATCCACCGCCAGACCGCATCAACGCCCCGGGCGGCTGACCAGTATCGAGCGCTGCACCGCCTCGCGATCGACGTCGTCTTCGCCGACCTTCCAACCCCATCCTTGCCGTGGTCTGCGGGTGTGACGATGACTATCGCGACAGTTACCACCTGAATCTCGCCACCTCGCAAGGTGGCCTACCATGCAGCCATGCACACCGTTGTCGTGCTTGCACTCCCGGATGCGATTGCCTTCGATGTGGCCACGCCGATCGAGACGTTCGGGCGTGTTCGCCTACCGGACGGACGGCCCGGATACCGTCTCGTCGTCGCTGGCCGCGAGCAGTCGGTCCAGGCAGGGCCCCTGCGGTTGGCGATCGATGAAGGGCTGGACGCGCTCGAACGCGCCGACCTCATCGTGGTCCCGGGTAGGAACGACCCGTTCTGCCCCTCGCCGCCCGAGGCCCTTGCCGCTCTGCGAACTGCCGCAGGGCGAGGGACGCGGATTGCGTCGATATGCGTGGGCGCGTTCACCCTCGCAGAGGCCGGCTTGCTCGACGGCCGGGATGCCACGACTCATTGGCTCGCTGCGGACGAGTTCGCGTCCAGACATCCGGCCGTCCGGCTCAACCCGGACGTGCTCTACACGGACGACGAGAACATACTCACTTCCGCTGGCGGGGCGTCCGGCCTCGACCTGTGCCTGCACATCGTTCAGCGCGACTATGGAACAGCGGTCGCGGCGGACACCGCCCGCCTGGCAGTCGCCCCGCTGCACCGTCCAGGAGGGCAGGCGCAGTACATCGTTCGGAATCGCCCGATCTCCCGAACGTCAACCCTCCAGCAGGTTCTCTCGTGGATCGAGGTGAACTCGCACCGCGACCTCACCCTCTCGGACATCGCCGCCGCAGCGGGCATGAGCGCGCGCACGCTGACCCGTCGATTCAAGGACGAGACAGGGCAGAGCCCCATGCAGTGGGTATCGGGCGTCCGCATCCGTCACGCGCAGGAACTGCTGGAAACCACCGACCACACCGTGGACCGGATCGCCGCCCAGACAGGGTTCCCCACCACGAGCAACTTCCGGTCGCAGTTTGGACAGATCCTCGGGGTCACACCGGGCGCATACCGCAAGGTGTTCCGCCCGCGAGTAACCGCTGCGTGAGCAGCGTTGAGAACGAAGGAGCCCACCGGCTTCATCACCCACTGCCTCTCCGGAGTGCTACCTGACGACGGCGTCGATGGTCTTCTTGATCGCGCTCGGCTGGGCGGGGCTGTGCGGAGCCTTCTCCTTCGCCTCCAACAGGCGTTCCCCGATCTCGGACAGCTGCTTGCGGCCGAGCCTCTCGCGGACCTTGGGGAACCACTCTCCTTCCTCCTCGTCGATGTGGTGGGTCACGTTCTCGATGAGGACGGCCGTTTTGGCGTCGAAACGCTCGGCGTCGGGAGCCAGCGCGGCGAGCTCCATGACCAGCAGATCGGCGACGTGGTGCTCCTCGTAGGACTCCAGGATGTCCTCCTCCAGCTCGGGCAGAAGGCTCCGCACCTCCGGATACATGACCTCGTTCTCGATGTAGGTATGCACCGTAAGCAGCTCGATGATCTTCTGCACGAGCTTGCCCTTCGTCGCGACGGCACCCTCCCCCGCCTGCTGGAACTGCTTGAAGACAGCCTTGATCTCCTTATGATCGGCCTTCAGCAGCACGATCGCGTCCGTCGACATAAGGCAACTCCCAGGAGTAGGCAAGGGTGGGCGCCAGCTACGGCGCGTCTCCCCGCGTAGCTGCCTCCAAAACAGCGGGGACCACATCCAGATTCGGCATCCGACGACGGAAGCACCTCGTCTGGGGTGGACCGCGGCGCGTGCCGAGTCCACGTTTTCCTGGCAGGCACCGGGAGACAGGAACGGCATGCGGATCCGGATGCGCCGCAGGCGCCGCCGGGGTTTCAGCGCTGGCGGCAGTGAGCCACAGGGGCCAGCTACTCTCGCGGACTCGTCTCCTCCTTGGACCCAGTTCCGCGAGCAAGGGGACGCGACGACCGATGGATCAGCCCAGTACCTCGCGGACCGCCTGGCGGTGCAGGTCGTCCAGGCGCTCAATCTGGCTGGTCGCGCCCTCGATGAGGTCGTCGAGCTCCGTGGGGTCCAGGTCCAGGTCCTGGTCCGCCGCGGCGATCGTCCGCAGGGTGCTCCAGCCAACTCGTTTGCCCTCGACACCCAGGCGCAGGACCTCGAGCTCTTCCACGGTGCTCAGGGGTGAACGAGGCAGGACCCGCCCGTTCGCCTTCGCCCGCCCGGCCAGCTCGGCGATCCAGCCCGCGAGCACCTTGTACCGCCGTCGCGGGACACCAAGCCGGCGCATCATCGAGATCAGGCTTGATCGATCACTGTCGATCTCGTCGCTGAGAGACCGAAGCGCCGCGCCCGTCGGCAGATCCCGGTGCACGGCCGCGACGCGCTGAGCCAGGCGCACGCCAGAGGTCGCACCGGCCAGGTGATCGTTAAGGTAGATCCCCAGAAGGCGCCCGGTCCGCGGCCCGCGGCGGGTCGGGGTGGTCTGACGGTCCAGGGTGTCGAGGCGCTCACCGACGGCGCCGGTGCTGGTCATGAACTGCCCCCCAGGTCGCAGTGTTGGCGGTCCGCGGCGCGAACCGCCAGGTCGCGAGGAACCTCGGGACGCGGCGTAGCGCTCGCCGCGGCGAGCGCCGGCTCCTTGTTCGAAGTCCCGCTGCCTTGTTCGAAGTCCCACTGCCTGGCGGGCGACATCACCGAAGAGTGTCGTACTGCTGACAGCTTCGCGGCTGTCCGTCCTCTGCCCCAATCACCCCGCCTTACTCGCCCAGGCTCATCGCGGGGCGCGAGACAATCGCCCCGAGACGCCCGCAGCGGGCGCTTCCAACCTCCGGGCCCAGCGTGGCCGGCGCCTCGCACCCCTGCGACATCGGAACAGGGGTGGGGAGATGCATGGCGGGTATCCGCTGCTGACGCGGCCCGTCGGGCGCACTGCCGCACCCCGCCGCGCCACAGTCCGGAGGCTGTTGTGACGTTCTTCGATCCGATCGAGTCGGGCTTCTACGCGTCGTGCCTGAGCAACCTGCTCGCCGACCAGCGACTCGACCCGGTCCTGGCCGACGGGCTGGTGGAACTCGGCGCGGGCACCGGCATCCCCATGGTCGCCGCACTGAGACGCGAGGAGTCCACCGTGCCGGTCCGCGGCTTCGAACAGGACGAACCCTCCAGCCAGCTCGCCACCCGCATCGTCGAGAAGTCGGGCCTGGCGAACTACACGATCGTCCACGGCGACTTCTTCGACGGCGCCCACACCGGCCACGAACGATGCGCCGTCGGCAACCCTCCCTACCTCCCCGCAGCCGGCAACGCCCCGGAACTGTGGGGCGGCGACACCGGCTCCGAAGTCTCGCGACGGGTCCTGTCCGAGGGCTTCGAGACCGTCCTGCTCCTGATCTCCTCGATCTCCGACCCGGTCGTCCTGCTCCGCCACGCCCGGGCAGCCGGCTACCGGGTGTCGGACTGGATGGCCAGGCCCATCACCTTCGGCACCTACACCCGCGACAGCCGCGTCAGCCGCCGCCTCGCTGCGCTGGCCCGCAGCGGTCACGCCTACTTCACCCCCGAGACCTACGTGATCGCCGGCGTCACCTGGACCACCGACCCCACCGGCCCCGACGACATCGAGGCACTCACCCGAGTCCTGACCACCGGCCACGCCACCGCGATCGGCACCCCCGATTCCGAGAACGCACAGCGAAGCCGAGCCGGATTCGGCACAGATGAGTCCACCGCTGTCTAGACATTCCTGGCGACGGGTGCCGGCCTGGCCTACGCCGCGCTCCGCCGCCGCAGCAGCCCCTCGACGTCGGTCACCCTCTCGGCCGCGGTGGTGCCACCCCAGATCCCGTGCCGTTCCCCGGCGACCACCGCGCACAGCAGACACTGCACACGGACCGGGCACCCGGTACAGATCTTCTTGGCCACCGCCTCCCGCTGGCGTCACCGCGCAGCTCCGGACGGACCTCGCCGACGGTGTGGAACGCGTCCATGCGGTTAGGACCTACGTCCAGCTGCTGGTGAGTGGCTGACCATTGACGTGGCGGCCGAGGGTCGAGCCGTCCGGGTTTCGCGAAGTACCTGGCGCCGCGCCTCAGCCGGCGCGCAGTGAGGAGCGGCCGGCGCGCCAGGCGCCGAGGATCGCCGCCGAGCACCGGCCCTCGACGGCCATGATCGCCCGCGCGCCGAACAGGATGCCGTCGGCGAGGTCCGGCTCGCCGCGGGCGAGGCCCGCGGCGAGCCGGTCGGCCGCCACGTTCTGGTGGTGGGCGTCGGCGACGACGTGCACCTCGAAGAAATGCCGGGCGCCCGCGCCGAGACCGTGGCGGCGAAGGGCGGCGGCGTAGGCGCCCATCGGCTCGACCGAGGTCATCTCGAAGACGGCGAGGTGGCCGACGAGGGCGCCGCGCAGGCGGCGGTGCAAGCCGAGGAAGGTTGGAAGGTTCACCGTCGCGAGCGTCGTTCCGGGGACCCGGTCGAGGTAGCGGCCGTAGCCCGGGTCGAGGCCAAGCGCCAGCATCGTCACACCGAACAGGTTCTGGTGGACGTCCGGCGCCCGGCCGTCGCCGTACTCGTCGGCCTGGATCTCGATCAGGGCTGCCTTGGCCCGGCCGGACAGCCGCGGGATCGCCCAGGAATGCGGGTCGGCTTCCTTGAGCTGCAGCAGCGAGCGGTGGACGGCGAACTCGCGGAACTGCGCCAACGAGCCCTCCTCGGCGAGGTAGCCCGACAGCGACGGTCCCGTCGAACAGCCGATGATCTCCCGGAGGGCGGCGGGGACATCGGCCGGGTCCACCCCGTCACCTACGGCCAGGCCTGTCCCGTCACACCCGTCTCGGGCGGGGCAGACCTCGGCGGCCAGCTTCCGCAGCCGCGTCTCGAGGTCGTCCTCCAACTGGGCGCGCAGTGCGAGCAGCGTCGGCTCCCACTCCCAGCGGTCGTCCACCCTAGCGAAGCCCCGGTAGTGCAGCTCGTAGAGGCAGTACAGCGCGAGGGCTCCGTCCTCGCCGAACAGCGCATCGTCGTCGGGAGCTGGCCAGCCGGACAGCGGCCGCGTGGGGCCGGCCAGTTGGCGCAGCAGGTACTCACTCAGGGTCCCCCTGGCTGCCGGCAGGCCGCTCGGCGCCAGGTCTCGCGGCCCGAGCACGGTGCCATAGCGGACCGCCGGCACCGTCTCCCCGGCGGCGGACAGGCCCTCCCCGACGGCGGATGGGCCGGCCGTCGGCAGCTCAACGGCCATGGCCGCGAATCCCTGTGTGCATGGGCGGGAGATGCCCAGCGACCAACGGCCCAACCCCCAAATCGGATGTTCGGTCGAGGCCCCCTGGGAGGTGAGCGGGACGAGCTGGGCCTGATGGTTCCCGGCGATCCTGTGGGGAACCGGACCGTCAGACGACGGATGTTGGCTGTGGGGTCGCCAGCTGAATTAGGACCTTGCCTGGAGAGCCGGGAGGAAACCATGACCGAGCCCGAGGAGCGCCCAGAGGGTGTCGAGTCGTCGGACGTTCTCGATGACGTGCCGCTGAGCGCGGAGGAAAGCCTGGACAGCGACGATCTGGGTGACACCGACGCGGGCCGGGACCCGCTCGACGACAGCTGGACCGCACCAGACCAGCCCAGCCCAGAGACTCGCGCGCGGCCGGCCGCCGCACAGCGACAGGCCGGTTCGCCGCTGGACGAACAACTCGCCCAGGAGCTTCCCGACGTCAATCCGTACGAGGACGCCGAGAAGACCTCGTCACGGTGGCAGTGAGCCGGACATGGGAAAGATCCTGGTCGGGACGGCGTCCTGGACAGATCCGACTTTGATCGACTCCGGCTGGTACCCGCCAGAGGTCAAGACGGCGGAGCAGCGGCTGCGCTACTACACCCGCCAGTTCCCGATCGTCGAGGTCGACGCGACCTACTACGCCCCACCGAGCGACACCGCGGTACGCGCCTGGGTGGACCGCAGCCCGCCGGGCTTCACCTTCAACATCAAGGCATTCTCCCTGCTCACCCAGCACCCGACCCGGCCAGCGGCACTATATGCCGACCTCCGCGACAGGCTGCCATCCGACCGCAAGAATCTCTACGCCCGAGATCTCCCCGCGCACCTCGTCGACGAGGTATGGGACCGCTTCCTGACGACGCTGCAGCCCCTGGCGGAGGCCGGCAAGCTGGGCGCGATCCTGTTCCAGTTCCCGCAGTGGTTCCCGATCGGCGCAGCGAACAAGAAGTACATCCTCGAATGCCAGCGCCGCTGCGCGCCACTGCCGGTCTGCGTCGAGTTCCGCAACCGAACCTGGATGGACCAACGCAACCAGCAGGAGACGCTGGACTTCCTCGCCTCCTACGCGGTGCCCTATGTCTGCGTCGACATGCCCCAGGGCTATCCCACCTCGATACCACCCGTCGCGGCCGCAACCGCGGACCTCGCCGTCGTCCGGTTCCACGGCCGCACCGACACCTGGACGAGCAAGGACGTCCACGAACGCTTCGGCTACCGCTACAGCGACCGCGAGCTCCGGGAATGGGCGCCCCGGCTACGCGAGCTGGCCGACCAGACGGCCACCACCCACGTACTCATGAACAACTGCTACGCCGACTACGCCCCGACCAACGCACAGCAACTAATCGACCTCTTGGACGGGTGAGCCCCGGCGGCCCGCGGGAAGGGGGCACGACACGGCATTAGTCTCGCTGAGCAGCTTCTCGACCCGCTGACCGGGGAGATCGCAAGGAGGTCCAGGAACACCTCGGCGGATCCGCGCAACGTTCGGGGGTGCAGGTGTGGTCGGGTCCGGACCTGGGGTGCAAGCCCAACCACACCGGCGGCGGATCGGCGGGATCGCTATTGCGCTCTTGGTGGGAGCAGCAGGATCCCGGGCGTGCGTTCGATCGGACGTTGGGATTCCGATTCCGCTGACGTTGCGCTATCGCGTCGCGGTCGGCGGTTTCCGATCAAGCGACGGGGGTGCGCTGTCCGGTTTCGCGGGGCAGCAGGACGCGTATCTGGGGTAGCAGGGCGATGGTTTCGGGCGCCACCACAGGGTCCTTGCGGGCGATCGACAGTCCCACCTGGAGACGGTCGCCGGGTTCGAGTTGCAGGTGGATGGGGAAGATCTCGATGTCCACCGTTGTTGCTTCGCCGGGCACGAGTGGCGTCGCCGTTTCGTGGGTGTGCCATGGCCAGGCGATCTCGCCGTCGCCGGTGAGCTGGCTGCGGTCGATGTCGACTCCCCGCTGCGAGGCACGCAGCCGGCCTTCGGTGACCTGGTGCACGCTGCCGTCGCCGCGGACCAGGCTCAGCCGGGCGTGCAGGTCGAGGTCGGTGGCGGAGCCGGTTTGCAGTTCGACCCGGACCGCCACCGGGTCGTTTCGGCGACTGGGTCGCTTTGAGCGGTCCAGATTTCGCCCCACAGCCGCATTCCCGAGTCCGTGTACAGGTCGTGGTACATCGGGAGATGAGACATGTGGGCCGGTGGCAGCTGGTGGGGGGAGGTGACTACCGGTACCGGGGTCGGGGTGCTGATCGGGTTCCAGCTCTGCCAGTGCAGTTTGCCCGTGGCTGGCCAGTCCGGGTAGGAGACCCATTCGTCAGTGCCGACCATTTGCAGAACGACGTTGTCACCTTCGGTGGGGTCATCGCCCTCGTCGAGCAGCCAGTAGGCGAGCCAGCGCAGGACTTCTTCGACTTCGGGTTCGGGGGATACTTCCTCGTGGCACCAGTTGCCGATGAACAGCCGCTTGGGCACCGACAGGCGGTCGAAGGCGCGGATCGTGGCCCGCACGAAGTAGTCGTACCAGCCGCCGGTGACGAGGGCGGGGACCTCGATGTCGTCGAGGACGGTTTCACCGGAGCGGCTCCGGAAGCGGTCGCTGTCGTAGAGGTCGACGATCGTTTTGGTGTAGAAGTCGGTGAGGATGTTGTTCTTGGTGTCGGCGCGGTGCTGGTTGAGGTGCGCGGCGAGCGCGCCCCAGTTGCCGTGCGAGGGCATGCCCCCTCGATGCCACAAATCGCGGTAGGAGTCGACCGGCGCGATCTGGGGGGTGATGCACCGCAGGCCACGGGGCTTGCGGGCGGCGATCAGGTATTGGATGCCGCCTGGGTAGGAGGCGCCGAGCAACGCGGTGCGGCCGGTGTTGAAGGGCTGCTCGGCGATCCATTCCAGGGCTCGGGCGGCGGCGGTGATCTCGGTGGGTGAGTAGGGTCCGTCCCAGACGCCGCCGGAGCCGCCCGTGCCGAGAGTGTCGACGAGGATGAAATCGCAGCCGATGTGGGCGAGGGGGGGCCTGCAGCAGGGACCCGAACGGCGACTCCTTGCGATAGGGAGTGAACGTGACCGCTGCCGGCGCGGGATGCCGGGCGGCAGGGAAGCGCAGTGCCTACAGGGTCACCCCGTCTCCGACGGGGATCTCCAGCAGTTCAGGGGTCGGTTGGGTTGGCATGGGTGGGATTCCTTTCTAGAACCGAAACCGTCACCAAGGACTGGGGTTCGGTGTGTGCTCGTTCGCGCCGGCTCGGCGCCGTGAGGGGCAGTCATCGCGGGTGGGTGGCCGCGGCTGCGTAAAGCGTCGCGAGCGTCCCGCCCCACCGGGGCGGGCGGACCGCCAGGACCTTGCGGGGCCCGCTTGAGGCGGGTCCTTTGTGCGGGTGCGGAACGGGCGTGTTGCGGAATGTCAGAACAGCCAGGGCACCTCGTCGTGGCCGAAGTCGTGGAAGTCGCCGAAGCGGCCGGAGTAGAAGACCAGGCCGGCTCCGTCTCGCCAGCGCAGGTCGTTGACCTGGCCGTAGAAGACGCGGTGGTCTCCGATGTCGTGGGCGCTGTGGACGGTGCAGTCCAAGTGCGCCAGCGCGTCTTTGACCAGAGGAAGACCCGAGCGGCTGAGGTCGCAGGGGAGGTCTTCGAACCGGGCGCCGCCGCGCGTGGCGAAGCGGCGGGCGAGAGCCTCTTGGCGGGAACTGAGGATGGAAACGGCGAACCTGCCGGTAGTTTCGACAGCGTCGGTCGTTCGTGAGCCGTGGGTCAACGACACGAGCAGGATCGGCGGTTCGAGACTGATAGAGGTCAGTGAGCTGATCGTCATCGCGCTCGGATCGCCGTCGCCGTCGTCGGCGCTGACCACAGCCACGCCGGTGGTGAACTGGCCCATGCTGCGCCGCATGTCGGTTGCGGTCGGAGGGTGGAAAACCGACAGTGACATCGCGGAATCCTTACTTGCTGCGGTACCGGACTTCGAAGGTGAGGACCCCCTCGTCGGTGCGCCAGGGACCGTGCGGCATCCCCGGCGGGCGGCAGGCGTACATGCCCGCGGTGAACGTCTGCCCCAGGCTCAGGTCGGTGAACGAGCCTTCCATGATGTAGACTTCTTCCCAGAAGTCGTGCTTCTGCACGCCCATGGGAGTGGAGTCGGCGCCCGGCTCGTAGCGCAGGATGCGTGTGGCGACCTTGGCTTCGGGGTCGGCGGAGAGGATCCGCTCGGTAATCTTGGGGTCTCCGCCGGGGCAGATTGTGTAGTCGACTGCAGTGACGTGGAAGAACTCGTATTCGGGTTTTGCCATGATGTGCACCGTCTTTCAGGCGGATTCGAGCTTGTAGGAGCCGAGGAACTTCTCGACCTCGGCCAGGGTGGCGTCGTAGCCGTAGTTGCGATAGGTGTAGGCGCCTTTGACGACGAACGGGGCACCGGCATAGAACATCTCGTATTGCTGGTGGCGGCCGGCGAACTCGGAGCCGATGATGTCCCACGCCAGCTTGAACAGCTTGATCCGCTCTTCGGACCCGACACCGGGAGACTGGACGTAGTGCTCGATGTCGCGGGCGGTCAGCGGGCTGGTCAGGTCCCGCACGCTGGAGGGAAGCTGCAACACCCCGCCCCCGACGAGGTCACGCAATATCGACAGCACCCGGGGATAGGTTTCCGACTGCAGCCCCATCGCCCCATACAGTGCGCGGCGGCCCGGCAGCCATTGGCCGGCGTCGTCGGGTTCGGCGGTGTACTCCGCGGCCAGCACGGCGGATTCGACGCTGGAGACCAGCGCCGCCAGTTCGCCGAGTTTCTCCTGGACACTGGGGATCTTGTCGACCCCGTTGACCTGAGTGACCCGGCGGGCGACGCCGGCGATGAATCGCAGTTTGGTGGCGAAGCGGATCTGTGCTTGCCAATTTCCCAGGATGTGGGCGCCGGTGTCGAAGAACTGCTTGCGCACCCCGGCGATGTCGCGGTTGACGAACACCCGTTCCCACGGAATGAGTACGTCGTCGAAGACGACGAGCGCGTCGGGTTCGTCGTAGCGGGTGGTCAGCGGATAGTCGAAGGTGCTGGTGGCCGCGGGAGCGTAGGGGCGGCGGCAATAAAGTTTGAGACCCTCGGCGGCGACGGGCACGACGAACGACACCGCGAAATCCTGATCGTCGGGTCCCAGCGGCTTGATACAGGAAACGAGGATCTCATCGGCGATGGCGGCGCCGGTGGCCAGCATCTGCGAGCCCCGCACGGTGATGCCCGCCTCGGTCTGCTCGACGACACCGACCTGCAGATACTCCCCTTCCCAGCCGGAGGCGGTGGTAGCGCGCGAAACCTGGGGCGGGATGATCGCGTAGGAGACGTAGAGGTTCTCCTCGAGGACCCGCTGGTGGAAGGCGGTCACATTCTCGGAGAAGTCACGCTCGCCGGCGGCGAACACTTCCGGGTGCGCGGCGAACGACGCCAGGAAGGTTCCGACGTGGTCGGGGCTGCGTCCCACCCAGCCGTGGGTGTGGCGAGCCCACGTCTCGACAGCTTCGCGGCGCAGCCGCAGTTCCTCGGCGCTGCGGGGGATCCCGAAGACCCGGTTGGCGACAGAGCCGGTCTCGGGGGCCGTGTATTGCATGTTGTGGGCGGGATCGGCGGCGAGGTCGAACAGCTCGGCGATGGTGTGCGCCACCGGAGCGAACGCGGGATGGGTGCTGACGTCGTCGATCTTCTCGCCGTCGACGAGCACCACCCGCCCGTCGTCGAGGGAGGCCAGGTAGTCGGATCCGGTGCGCATGTTTCGGTGTCCCTCGGTGCTGTAGGTGTGGGCGAGGGTGCGGCCGCCGGGCAGGGTGAGTTCCAGATCCCACCGGGCACCGGGGGTGAACGCGCCGTCCAGCAGCGGCAGGGTGCCGGCGAAGCAGATGAGGTCCTCGCCGTTGTCGCCGAGCCGTGCGGCGACGATCGGCAGCAGGTTCTGCGGTGTCCGCAGCCCTGCCAGGGTGCCGTCCTGATAGAGCTGGCCGTCGACCCAGCTGCGGGCCCGGCAGCAGTCCCAGTCGAACACCGCCCAGTCCGGGATCTCGACAACGGTGGCGCCGAGCGGTTTGGGGCACGCTCGCTTGGATTCGGCGATGTCGATCGTCTCCAACCGGCGATCGGTGTGGTCGGAGCCAACGCCGAGGAAGAACCGGCCCCGGTGACGCAGGATCACCGGTTCGATCTCACCCGAGGTCTCCGCACCGGTAACCGATATGTACGCGGACGTGGTGACGGTGGTGTGCTCGACCGGATAGAGCATCGGAACCTGCGGCGGTGGAGCGACACCGATCGCGGACAGTTCATCGATATGGTGCCGCACGGCGGTTTCGTCGCGGCCGGTGTAGCCGGCCACCAGCGTGCGCACGGGCCCGAACTGCAGTTGCTCGCCAGAACCGAGCACGGCGACGGTGAGCACCGCCGTGGTGGTGCCGGTCATGAAAGAACCTTTCTCGGATTGAGGAGTCCGTAGTTGTCGAGACGGTCGGCCAGGACGGGGAACTCGGTGCGGGTGCGCTCGACCAGCGAGGGGTCGATCTCGGCTACGATGATCCCTTCAGTGGCATCGGCTTCGGCCACGACCGCGCCCCAGGGATCGACGATGCGGCTGTGCCCGCCCAGCTCGACCGCGTTGTGAGTGCCGGTGGCGTTGCAGGCGATAACGAAGACCTGGTTGTCGACGGCGCGCGCCGAAGTCAGCAGCCGCCAATGCTCGCGCCGGGCCCGCGGCCAGGCCGCCGGGACGACGACCAGCTGGGCGCCGGCGTCGACCAGCTCGCTCCACAGACCGGGAAAGCGCAGGTCGTAACAGGTGGTTGCCGCCACCTGCCCGAACGGTGTCGCGGCGGTGCCGATCTCGGTCCCGGGCTGCAGCAGCTGGGCCTCACGGGAGTGATAGCCGAACACGTGGACCTTGCTGTACCGATGCGCGATCCGGCCGTCCGGGCCGATCAGGACTGCGGTATTGCGCAGTTTGCCCTGCTCGCCGGTCTCGACGATCGTGCCGAGGTGGAGGTAGCACCGCCGTTGCCGAGCGATGCCCGCCAGGGCTTGTACGGTGGGCCCGCTCAGCGATTCCGCGGCGTGCGGGTAGTCGTCGAAGTGGTTGTAGCCCACGCGCCACAACTCCGGCAGGACGACGAGGTCGACGTTCTGCTCCAGCCGGGTGAGCATGGCGCAGACCCGCTCGAGCCGCTCGGCGGAACTTTCCTCATCAGGACTGGCCACTTGCGCCAGGGCAATTTTCATGACAGACTTTCGGTCCTTTTCACCGGTGAGGGTGCTTCAGCGATCGCAGCGTGGTGTCAAGATGCTCGCGCACCGCGCGCACCGCAGCCTCGGCATCGCCCGCGGCGATGGCGTCGGCGATGGCGCGGTGTTCGAGGATCACCTGATTCTTGCGCGCCTCGTTGGACATGACGATGCGCACGCCCATCCGCATCTGGCGATCACGCAGGGAGCTATAGAAGTCGTTCATCAGCGGGTTGCCGGCCGCGCGCAGGATCGTGGTGTGGAACTCGAGGTCGTGGGTGATGAAGTCGACCGGGTCGACGTCGTTTTCCTGCTGCTCCAGCAGGACGCGAAGCCGGTCGGGCACCAGGCCCGGCGCGGGTGCCACTTCGTTGACCGACCACTCTTCGACCACCCGGCGGGCTTGCATCACCGCCTCGACATCACTGTCCGACAGCGCCGGAATGTAGGCGCCCTTGTGCGGCACCCGCCGAATGAACCCCTCGGCTTCCAGACGCATTAACGCCTCACGCACCGGAGTGCGTGAAATACCCGAGGACGCCGCGACCTGCGCTTCGGACAGAAACATCTCCTCGTCGCGGGGCAAGGTGATGATAGTGTTCTTCAACCACTCGTATGCCAGCTCCGGCGCCCTGGCCCCACTGGTCTTGGAAATCGACATGGCTTGGCCCCTTCAGGAATTCAGGAAACAGCACAGCCGGCTATTCCAGGCCGCCGGAACGACGAATCAACGGCACACCCGCATGCGAATGCTCGGTTGCCGGATTTGTCCCAGGCAGTTGCCACCGGCCGACTCCTTGATCGGATCGTCCATTCGGGGCGCGGTGCATACCCGGCAGCCACGGCCACGTAGGGCGTTGACGGGCACACCAGTGGTGCTGTCTGGCTCGGTGAGGTGTTCGCACCACCCCACCGAGCCCAGGGACTTTTCTCCAGTGAACCGGACACGGGACCCCGGCCACTTCAAGACCGTACACCAGTTGTATACGATCGGTCGACAACTTGCGAGAGGGTGTTCGCCGACGATGCTCGCCCGGGGTTGGAGCCTCTGGCCTGACCAGGGGACACCCGAGGGGCTTGCTGACGTGTCTGTCAGCGACCGCGGCGCCTGGACTCCTACACTGGATCGACCATGGACGACTCAGCCATCGCGCAGACCAGGGACGGAGCTCCCGGCGAGAACGCGCCAGACCCCGCCACGACCAACGAGGCGAACGAGGCCGGTGATGGCGGGACCAAGCTGGGCCTGCGGGCGACCCGCACCCGCGCCGCGATCCTGGAGGCGTCGAAGAAGCTCTTCCTGGAACGCGGCTACGCCGGCACCCGGATCAACAACATCACCGACGCCTGCGGCATCTCCAGGGCCGGCTTCTACACCTACTTCAAGGACAAGCGGGAGATCTTCAGCACCCTCGGCGAGGAGACCTACCGGGAAGTGCTGGCGGTCGTCGAGGCGTGGGAACAGGTCCCACGGCCGTGCACCCACGCCGATGTCGAGGCGTGGGTGTGGAAGTACTTCGCCTACATGGACGTGCACGGCGCGTTCGCCCTGTCCGCGCAGTCCTGGCCGGCCGACGAGGCCATCAGCGCGGCGAGCAGGCGCCAGCAGATGCGGGTGGCGTGGCTCCTCGGCGTGCACCTACGTGGCCGGCAGCGCACCCCGACCGACGCACCCGAGGCCCTGGGCCTCGCGATCCAGTCCATGATGGACCGGGCCTGGTACCACACACACGTCCCACGCCTGCCGGTCGACAACGCGGACCTGGTCCGCGTCATCGCCGACTTCGTCATGGCCATTCTCGAGGTCTGACTCCTCAACCGCGACCTGCCGGTTTCCGCCGGCGGCCCGCGCGCGGGCCGTCAGCCAGCCGAGGCGTCGAAACGCTCCCGGAGCTGATTCTTGGCGATCTTGCCCAGCCGGGTCCTGGGCAGCGCGGCGACGCTGCTCGTGCCGTGTTGGTCATCTGACCTTCGTCTGTCGCGGACGAACGGGAGTGCCGGCCCGCGAGGGCTCGTCTCGTCGATGTCGCAGGCCGGCGTACAGGACCATTGAGCCGATTTGACATATTCGTCAAGTTAGGGTCTCATAGGTCGGGCTGCCCGATCATAATGTCGCCCTGACGGGGGCAGTCGGTTGGTTGACGTTCAGGTCGACCCAGCCGTTCCTACCCCAGGCAGTGCACCCAGGAGGGGTCGATGGAGAACCCGTTCGCGCCGGAGCTGCTCCTTGAGGAGCGAG